>JADMIO011135798.1_pt1 | contig 34260 bp, 26 predicted proteins | sample 8958161 | NCBI WGS metagenome assembly JADMIO01 (sample SAMN16585339, study PRJNA669376) | soil metagenome | isolation source: Crop rotation soil | place: USA: Cullars Rotation, Alabama | collected 2011 | reverse complement strand
GCCGCGACTTCAAGTCACGTGAATTCCAAGCTTCGGATCCCACTGTGCTGGAAAGGATGGCTGTCGATAACTACCCATTATCGAAACCCCCACCCCGAGGGACGACGAGTCGTCCTGTGCAATTGATTGCACAGCCTGGAGCGTCGGTGAGCTTGCCGTTGAACGGCCACGTGACCTCTGAAGCGATGGACCCGCTCGTCGTTGCTCACGCGATTGAGGGACGCCGCGTGCTCCTCCCTGCGTCGGTCGCCCGATTCCTTGAACGTTCATCCGCCAGCGCCACGCGGCGGGCGTACCGAGGAGACCTTGAAGACTTTGAAAGGTGGGGCGGACGCATTCCCTGTGACCCCATCATCTTGGCTCAGTACGTGGCCGACCGCGCCGCGATGCATCGGCCATCGACGATCGCGCGGAGGCTGATCGGCATCGGACGTGCGCATGCGCAGGCCGGGCACTCTGACCCCTCCAAGGATCAGCTCGTGCGCGCCGTCCTCCAGGGCGTCAAACGCCAGCTCGGTACAGCGCAGCGCCGCGCGGAACCGCTTGTGACTCGCGACCTCTACGCCGTATGTCAAGTGATGCCGCCAGGGCTTCGAGGCTGCAGGGATCGAGCGCTGCTCCTCATCGGCTTTGCCGCTGCGCTTCGACGCTCCGAACTCGTGGGACTAGACGTCGCCGATCTTCTGTTTGACACGAGTGGCGTGCAGCTGCTTATTCGGCAATCGAAAACAGATCAAGAGGCGAGAGGCCAAGTGGTCGCGATTCCGAGAGCGAAGGGGCAGACATGTCCGGTAACGGCGCTCGAGGATTGGTTGACGGCGTCAGCGGTCCGAGTGGGGCCTGTTTTCCGTGCGGTCGAGGTCAACGACCGTCTCGCCACCAGGCTTTCGCCGCAAGCGGTGTCGCTCGTGGTCAAGCGCTACGCATCGGCCATTGGCAAGCCAGCCGATCGGTACAGCGGACACAGCTTGCGAGCCGGGTTTGTGACAAGTGCGGCGCAGTCTGGTGCCGGACTCCTGATGATTCAACGGCAAACGGGGCATCGAAGTCTCGCCATGCTGAGTTGCTATTTGCGACCTTCAGACCCCTTCAAAGGAAATCCACTGGAGCGCTTGCTCTGACACGAAGAGCCTTGCCTTCGCTGACGATATCTGATCGAGACTTGCTCGCCAGAGTGCTCGGTGTTCGAACCGCGCGGCGCTTGTACCGAGGCTCGCTCGCAGCGGTCGTCTTTGACGATCGAGTCGACCCCGCTCTTGCTCGGCTTCACGCGGCAAAGGAACTGCTGCGGCGCGCGCTGGAAGAGCGGCTAAGGCGCGAATCAGTCCTGTCTTCGCCCGGCTTGGTTCGCGAGTACTTGATGTCACGCAAGGCGCATGAGACGTTTTGTTGTGCTCTTCTTGGACGCCCAACATTCGCTGATTGCCGCTGAAGACATGTTCCGGGGGACGCTCACACAGACAAGCGTCTATCCGAGGGGAGGTTGTTAAGCGCGCCCTCGAACTGGGAGCAGCTGCGGTCATCTTGGCGCACAACCATCCCTCGGGAGTGGCGGAGCCTTCACGCGCCGACGAGTCCCTGACTCAGACGCTCAAGACGGCCTTAGGGCAAACCGTGTCGTTCGCCGAGCGAGGGAGCCTTTTAGCGTACGCAAGTGGAGACTGCAGCAATCCAATCCCGACGTGCCGTTCACAAAATGGCGGGGCGATCTCAAGTACGCGTCCGGCAATCACATCTCGGTGCGACGTGCTCAGAGACAGGGCTGCGGCGCGTTTTTTGACATGCCAGGAACGCCGACCAAACGCAATTTGAACCTCCTAGCATAGTCCCCACCTTGACAGCATTAACTGCAGGCATGTTGGATGCACAGAAGGACTAGTGAAGTTCGCCCGACGACATTGCGCAATGCGTGGCGCTTCAGTCGTGCCGGCAGCTAGCACTGACTAATTTGACGCTCGAGCTATGGCCGACGGCGCTAAATTGTGGGAGAGCTCCGCACGATCAGAATCGCCAGAGTTGTCCGAGCGCGCAGACGTTTCGGCGCCACTGCAATTCCGCACCTAAGGCGTCTCAAACGACTAGCGGACTGCGCAATTGATTGCGCGGGGCAATGTCCGGCCGGCGGCAACTCAACCTCCTCTCGGTAACGCCCAGATCGATAGCGCCGAATGTGCCGAGGACGGAGCCGACGGTCGAGGCCGCGCAATCGATTGCGAAGACATTGGTGGCTTTGGACAGCATTGACACAGGGACGGTTAGAGTGTGACCCGGGCGGAGCCAGTTCCGAACCGGTGAGCGACTGGGTATGACGGACTACAACGAAAGATGGCCTGCGTTGATGAATGTTCGGCGCAGGAAAAAGGACGGTCAGGAAAGTGGCACGGTCGATCAAGACGAGTCTAGAACTGAGATTGAGCGCGACTACGATCGCATTCTCTTCTCGACGCCTGTACGGCGCTTGGCCGATAAGACTCAGGTCTTTCCACTTGACAAAAACGATAGCGTTCGCACGCGACTTACGCACTCGCACGAGGTATCTAACCTAGCGAGGAGCATCGGCACGACGCTCGTTTTTAAACATGACATTTCTCAGGGTTTGCCGGAGGCCCAACGAAACGTGCCGGCATTGTTAGCTGCGATCGGACTGGCTCACGACCTGGGTAACCCCCCCTTCGGCCATCAAGGCGAGGCGGCGATTCAATCCTGGTTCCGAGAGCACGACGCTGAATTGCTAGCTGATTCCGGCTTGAGCGAACAGCAGAAGCAGGACTTCCTAAAGTTCGAAGGTAACGCGCAAGGCTTTCGGCTGGTCACTAGGCTTCAACTCTTGAATGACGATTTTGGGCTGGACCTCACATACGCCACGCTCGCGGCGATGATGAAATATCCAGTAGGTTCGGCCAATACCAATCCCACAATTGCCGCCACGAAGAAGCATGGGTTCTTTGCTTCTGAACAAGCTATCGCGGAAAAGGTCTTTCTTCGCACAGGACTAAGCGTAGGTTTGCGGCATCCGTTGGCTTATGTTATGGAAGCGTGCGACGACATAGCCTACGTGGTTCTGGATGCCGAAGATGCAGTAAAAAAGGGGCTGGCATCGTTCTCCGATTTGATGGGTTTTCTCAAACATGTCGGCGGAGAAGATGAGCTTGTTAAAAAGGTAGTGGCTCAGAGTTGCAAAAAACACGACGAATATAGAAGTCAGTCTGACCTGTCGCCCCTCGAGTTAAACGATGTCTCCATGCAGAGATTTCGAGTGTTTGCCATAGGGGAGCTCGTGAGAGCTGCCATAGCAGCATTCCTGGAAAATCGGGAAATGTTAGTTTTAGGTACAGCGCAAGACCCCCTGTTGAAGATAAGCAAAGGAGAGAAGCTTCGCTCAGCCCTAAAAGATTTCGGCGTTCGCCATGCCTACAAACATAGAAGTGTGTTGAAGGTTGAGCTTGTTGGATACAACACTATCCGGCGGTTGATGGATGTCTTTTGGGATGGAATTATCAATCGAGAAACCCCAGATAAACCCGACTCGACAAGACTTCATCCATTCAGCAAGTTCGTGTATGGAAGGATATCTGAAAATTATCGTCGAATTTTTGAGAAGCCTGGCGATGATATGGCAAGATTTCCCATGAGATATCGGGAATGTCTATTGCTGACAGACATGATCTCTGGAATGACTGATTCATTTGCTATTAATTTGAGAGAAGAGCTCGATTCTTTGGTTGGGGAATACACGCCAGTAAGGAATGCGCGGGGGAGCCTATGAAGGCGACCCATACTCGCTTGGCCATATGTGGCTACTTGGATAGAAAATCTTCCGAGAGAGTGCATCTGAGCTCTACGCTTGCTGCCATTAGTGCGCAGCTTCCGGACACGGCGATCTTTGGCGGCATGATCAGGGAGTTCGCCTGGGGGCACGCCAGAGATTTTTCTTCAGATATCGACCTAGTGACGAGAGCAAGCAAAAGCGAGATTTATAAAGCGATAAGTAGATTTCGCCCTACATTAAACAGATTTGGAGGATATAGATTTATTGAGGGCAAACGGTGCTTTGATATCTGGGCATTGGAAGACACATGGGCCGTACGAGAAAATCTGGTAGCTGCATCCGAATTTGAGGATTTGTTTGGAACGACGTTCTTTGGTGTTGATGCAGCTATTTTTCATCTGAAAACGCGACAGTATAAATTCTCACCCGCGCATGATCGTGGAGCGCGAGAAAGGATGCTTGAACTAAACCTCCGTGAGAATCCATTCCCTCACAAGATGGCGCGGCGGGCGGTTTTAATGGCATTAAAATGGGACCTCGCGATTGAGTCGGACCTCGGCGTATATATAGTTGAGAATTGGCAGCGTGCGGGCGAGGGAATGGGAGAAGCGTCGTTTGTGCGTGAATTGGCGGACCACCTCGGCCGAGGTGTACAAATGCCATATCGATTTCGCCGGCAGACTGCGTGTCTTGCTCTGTAGTAGAGAGCGGTCGATCCTGGCCGCCGGTTCGGTGGGCAGAGTGACGAGACGACAGTGCGCAATTGATTGCGCGTCACGTCTTAACAAAGACTTGCCTGGGCCAGCGCGGTGACCGGCGAGTTCCGCAAGAGGACCCATTTCAATGCTGGAACGCTCTACCTGTGCCGATTGGGCGGAGAGATCGTTCGCCGCGAGGGCGAGTAACAGCCCAATCGGTGAGGTGGAATCGTGATGTGTCCCGCTGCCCACACTGCCTGGTAACCGCTTTTCAGTACTCTGTCATGGCAGTCGAACGCTCAAGCGAAACGACTTCGCTGATAAGGTCGTTTGGCAAGCTTGCCTTTGGCTACGACGTTTTCATCTCCTTCGCATTGGGTGATTTGCCAAGAGGTACGCAACGCTACGCGCGCGACTTGGCGGATCGCCTTCGCGACCGGAACCTCAGCGTTTTCTTCAGTGAGCAGGAGGCGCCGCCGGGATATCCGCTTCTTGTCACCCTGAGACGGGCACTGAGTCGCTCACGAATGCTCGTGGTCGTAGCCAATCGCGCCATGCTCGACGAGCCGCGGTGGGTACGCGATGAAGTTGAAGAATTCCGACGTCGGCAACCACGTAGACCAATTTGCGTGATCAACATCGATCACGCTTTGCAGGATCCTGATCTGAGCGTGCAGGTCGAGGGTTGGCTTCGGTTCCGCGACAAGATCTGGGCTGATGAAACTCTGGAGGCAGTTGACCGGGGAAAAGTGAGCGAGGCTGTCCTAGACCGAATCGGGACGGTTCCAACTGCCATGCGAGCCGCTACTCGATGGAAGGTGCTTGTCAGCGGAGTTCTTGCTTTGATCGCATCCGTTCTCGCTGTCGCGGGCTGGAAAGCCAATGAAGCCAGGGAAACAAGCACTAAGCTCGTTTACTCGGAGGGGCAAACCGAGGAAGCCAACGCGAAATCGATCGCTGCAACCGTCCAAAGAGATAAAGAGGCTATCGGGCGCCTCACCTCTCTTGCAGCCGCGTCATTAAAAGGAGGCGATGTTGGGCAGGCTGCGGTGTTTTTCACTCAAGCGATTTTGATACGCCGCAAAATCAACTCACCGCCAATTAAAGACGAGGTGTGGGGAACGCTTGACCGAATGTTGCAGCGAGTTATCCCGGTATCCACACCGTTCGTGTACCCGGATGTCGTGGCCCTTCCCGGAGCTAGCGGCGCAGCCCTATTTCAAAGCAAGACTGAGCTAGTTCGCGCGAAAGGACGCCAATATGTACTTTTGCCAAAGGCCGGACTCGCATTGTTTCTTGGCGATGAAACTATTGAGGCGCGACAGATGTCCGACGGGACAATGCGGTGGCAGAAAAATATTCAAGAAATCACAGGCGGGAATCCTGCGGTCTGGACTCCAAGCGGCTGGTATGAGCCAAAGGTGTATGCCACTCCGTCTGAAGACGATTTTCAGGTGGAGTGGTCGTTTGTCTTAGGCCGTGATACGCAGGACTACCATCTCCAGGCAGCAATTGAAAGAGGGGAGACATCCAACCCGGGCGCAGTTGTGCTCGTAAAGTTCCAAAGCAGCAGCGGACGTAGCGCAATTACGGCTAGCGATGAAGTCGCTCTTCGTGGCGACCAGTTGCAATTGCCTCGATCTCAATACCTGTCGACCGGGAAGGCCGTTGTTTCGGCTCGCGAGCTCGCGTTGCCACGTACGAGAGCGGAGATCCAACTCTGGAGTGCCGCTGGCGTGACACCTACCCTCAAGTCCCGCATGAATGGCTCGCGAGTAAAGACTCAGGAATTGGGTATTAACCGCGAGGGAGTTTTCGAGCTACCTGCCTCGCTGCGCAGTGTATGTTCGATAATCAACGAACTGATCACTGATTTGTCTGTGACCGACGCTGCGCCACCAAGCCTCAAAGAATGTCATGTGCCTGAACACTCGTACGGGTACTTCAGGCGCCTTTTGCTCCCAGGTCCCCCTATTTATGCCGCCAAACTGCGCACCGATGCGTCCGCAAGTGGGCAATTTTTTTCAACATTTGTTTGCGTAACTGGCGAAAGGGACGCGAACTGCTCGGTGCTCGATCAGCAGTATCTGAATGGTGATGTGGGAGGGCTTGGTACAATCTTCGAAGACAGATTCGAGATTTCGACAGATCACGCCGTCCTGGCGATCCGATCGGCGCCGCGCAATACTCGGTTCGATCCCTGGGGACCGTATTACGTACAGTTGCCTCGCAACAGAGTACTCACCGACCTGAGAGATCTAGAAGACAGCGGAAATGAGAACGCTGATAACAAACCACATTTGCTGGGTCAGGGTTCTACGTTGGCAAGCGAATTATTTGACGATACTTCGACGACTTCTGGCAGATGTGTTTCTGAAAAATTCGAAATCCGGGTTGATAAGGCGCGTCTGAGCGTCGAGCTGCGTTTAGATCTGGGCAGCGGAGCCATAACATTCGATCGCATTCCATTGCGAACGATATATCCCTTCAGCAGCCGCCTTGTCCCTATTGCGGCGAGGATACTTTGCGATGGACGAGCCGTATTGCAGATTGGCACTCATGTCTTCGTTAGATCGGCTCCGGTCCCTGGGCGCGCCGCCGCCATGCTAGACAACGCCGAGGACTATTTCGGCGTTCGAATCGGATCCGACCAGCGCACTGTCCAGAGGTTGCCTTCGAAAAAAATTTCAGCCTTGCTCCCGGCTCGCTAGGAGGCCAGCCTAGGCGCATACGCGTCGATGCCTTCGCGATGCGGCAAGGCATTCGCCCCGCGTCGAGCAAATGCGTGAGCAGCGGGCCCGCGCTGCGACGCGCGCTCTCCGCTGCGCGGCACGTCCCGCAATTGCCGGAAAAGGAGAACTGGCGGCTGTCGCGGTGTTGACCAGGTCAGCGGTCCGCCTCGCGGTCCCGCGATTTCTCGGAGCGCAGCCGGAAGCGGCTGTTAAGCAGGAGCAGCTTTTGGCCGCCAGTTCTACTGCGCCATTCGTGCGTCAGACCAATCTCGCTCCTGCATGCCGCACTTCGTAACACCAGGTCGAACGGCTTCCAAGGTATCGAATTCCACTACAGACTGCGGTGCGTTTCGAGCTTGTAGGGCATCGTTTGTCAGGTCAAGTCTCGATCAGGAGAGGTCACGCCATCACCAGAGCGGCAAGGTACTGCTCCTTGACTGGCCTTCCAGGACGTCCGGCACTCTCGGTCCCTCACTCAAGTTGCGACTGCAATGCGCAACGCTCCCGCAGGTCGTAGGTTCAATCGCTCCTGAGCCCGACGCCACTTGCGCCGCAAGGTCACGTTCATGGCCTTCCGCGGCGGCTCCTTTCCCGCGATGAATCAATCGCACAGAATCATGGTCGCCATCAACTAGAGTCGCCCTATGCGGCGCCGGGGCCAAGACCCGCGATAAGCGTCCGGCTGCAACGCGACCTCACTATCGATAATCTCTTCTTATCGATAGCCGTAGTTCCGCGGATTGTGCGGTCGTCGGCGGCGCCGTGCAATCAATTGCGCGTCGCCGTGGCTGCGAGAAGGTTGCTCGTTCGCGAGCTCAGCGTAGAGCCGCATGCCAAAACCCTAATGCGTTCTGCGCCACTTCATTTTGAGATTGAGAAGGCGTGCGCCACTTTGTAGATCTCGGCAGGTCAATCCTTAATCAGCCCGGATTGACCGCCAAAGCGCCAGCGCGGAGCATGTGTTGCAAAAGCGAAGGCCGACCGCAGCCCCTTCATCGAGCAGTCCGTAGTAGTCCAGTGGCGTCCCATGTTACTTACAGTGCTCAAGGAACGGATCACTCCGCGTTGCGTAAGCGACCGCAGCGGTGACTCGACTGCACATGCCGACAGATCTATTCATCAAGTTGAACAGCCGGACGCCGTTCATCTCACCCATCACGAATTGCATTCGTCGCACTTCGCTTTCAGTCATCGCGCCTATTCGACTAAGAGCCGCCCCACGCGCGTAACAGGGTCAAAGCTGAAGACATGCTCGCGTGCTGAACGTCGACACCGGCCTACAAGCCGGTCCGGAAAGGCCGCCCGCCCCGGGTCGATCACAACGGGACCCTCACACAACGGGCAAGTTGATGTGTACCTGACAAACGCAAGCTCACCAACCTCGTCGCTAGGGGAGCTACGCCGGAATTCCAAGGTGACGTTGTCCTCGGCAATGGGTGTTAAGAAGCTGGGAGCCATCACGATTCGAAGATCGAACAGGTCATCGAGGAATCGATAGGCCGGAACCAGGCTCAGACATGCCCCAGCGAGGATCAAGAATCCCATCACGTCGCTGAGACTGACGGGACGGTTGACGTGCAAACCGACCGTGACGACCAACCAAAGCATCCCCAGTGCGGCCAAGAACACGGCAAGGATGCAGCTGAGGACGGTCCATCGAACACCAACGGTCCATCTGACGACACCGTTGCGAAGAGTGCCGCTGAGCCAAGCCGCGGGGGCCGCAACCGCGGCGGGGGTGTACCGGATGCCACCAGCCGGCACCGTTTCAACTGGCCCGAGCTTGTCGTTCCGTGCAATCGGGACAGCCTCCAAGGAGTACAAGGCCGGAGAGCCGTGGAGCTTGGAAAGTCGCGGCACGTAGCTCAGTCCGAGCGTGCGGCCCGTGTCGATCAAGCCTTCCTGCCACTGGGGCTCATCTTCTGTGAGGCGGGACCAGAGCGGGCTCAGCCAACCGCTGGGCTCCTTGGCTGCGTCCGGGGCCACTCCGGCCTTGAGATTCACAGCTGTGAAGGCCGTGGGCAGGCCCTGTCCAGCCCGCTTGGCAGTGCTGCTAGCCAACTCCGTCAGAACCGCATATGCCTGGTTCTTGCGAGTCTGTTGCGTGGTGCTGAGGTAAGCGCACGCTACTGCAGCGGCCTGCACTAGTGGAGGGGCGGTGGCATCCGCGGACGGTACGCAGACCGTTTCGGACTGCCCAATATCGTTCATCGGGAATAGCGTGTCGGCGTCAACTTCCTCAGCGTGGACCATGCTAAAGCCACGAACTCCTCAGAGCGCTCCGCGGCGCAGCCAAGCCCGGCGAAGCCGGCAAAAGTCACACTCTACGGGGACTGAACAGTCGCCGCACCAGAAGGCGATCCGACGGCTGACCATCGAATTGCAGGCCGAGGAGGGCTTGTTCTGCGTGTTCCACGGAGGGGTGGATTGGCGCTGCGCCCGGGCGCTGCTCCCTCGAAACGCGCGCCTAGTGGTCAAAAGCGAGTGCCCGGTCCGGGCAGGCGGCCGGCGCTACGTAGCCGACCTCAAGATCTCCTGCGCCCGAACCCATCGAACGCTGCTTCTAATCGAAGTCTGGCATTCGCACGCGGTAAGCTCATCCAAGCGCAAGGCTTTCAACGAACTCGGCATTCCGTGGGTAGAGGTGAACTCCTGGCACGTGCTGCAGCGATTTCGCAAGCGGCCGCTGCCGATCCTGGATTGGGGCGGTGCCGGAATGCCGAATGCGCCCTTTCAAGGGGCACTCTTCGAGGCAGACGACAGGTCGGCTCGTCGGGGCGGTACCTTTCCCATGACGAGTTCTAACTCACGCGGCGAACCGCGTCATGCGAAGCATGGATCGCTCGACTCCGCGCGGAACTTTCGCATTCTTAATGACAACCTTCAAGACCGCCCTCAGTTGTCCATCTAATACCGCGAGACCACGTAACCGGTGGTTTGCTCGTGGGCCTGATAGCGATACGCCACCTTGTCGCTATGTCCGGCTGTGTCACCTTCGGATGACGGCAGCCTCTCTGCGCAATCAATTGCGCGCACCTTGAGGTCACTTCACACCCACGCGGCGGCGAAGCTCGGAGATCGTGGAGTCCCGATGTTCTCGACCTGTTATTCGTAGCAGAGAACTAAACCTCCGCTTGGGCCGTAGCAAGACAGACCAAGAAGGGGTCGGGCGAACAATCGCCGTACCGTTTGGTCGTTCTAAAGGCGTGTCCAGTGCTCGGTCTTCGCCGGTAGGTTGAAGCTGCACGATAGTGGAGGGGTCGGTCTCTCGCGGATGAGGCGTGACAACTGGATTTCTTTCGATCGGCCGAGTTCCGCTCTGATTCCATCGAAGAGTGAATCCCACAATCGAGGTTGAGGGAGCTTCCGAGCCTAGTCTAGAGCGCTCCTAGCAGGGCGGACTTAAAGCTCACCTTCGCTTCCTGGATCGCTGCTAGCAATTCTCTCTTGAACTGGTCCCGGCTAAGGACTTCCTCGAGCTCGAGCATGAGCTTGTCGACGATAACGCCGGCTGCCAATCCGCCGACTACGCCACCGACAATGGCTCCAATCGGCCCCAAGATCGATCCGACAGCAGCTCCCGCCGCGGTTCCTACTCCGGTTCCGGTGGCCTTCGACACGGCGACTTTAGATAAGGCCTTAGCAGCCGTCTTTAGTGTTCCTTTCCCGACCACCTTCGTGGTGATCACAGCGCTGACACCGCCAGCGAAAACTCCGCCAGACATCCTGTCCTTAAAGCTCACAATGTCAAGATGGGACGGAAGCTTCAAACTGTCTCCGATGGCAACGTCCTTCACCACGTTAGCTTGAGCTAACGTGGTCGAAGACAGATTTGCATCCTTGAGCCGCTTTACTTCGATCTGATACTCCTCGAGCACTCCTTCGTTGTTTGCAATTACCGCAGCCATAGCACCTGAAATCTCCCTGAGAACGTCGCCTTGAGCTAGATGTTGCGTAAGCTTGTCCGTCATGAAAGTTTCAAGCTCACCGAGTAGGTACTTCGCCAGTCGCATGTATTCACCGGAAAGGCTGTAGTACCAGTCCAAATAGCTATCCACTTTGTGCTCCATACGGGCGAAGGAGAGGTCAATTTTTCCGTCAAGTTCGGCGCGTGAGATGCTCAGCTTCGCTAGGGCGAGGCTCTGCGCCGCTCGGATCTTTTCTGCCGTCCCTGGGTTATATAGCGCACCGTCTATCCTCTCGACATCGACGAGTAGTTGCTTGACGACCGCTTCAGCTTGAGCGACTTTCTTCGAAGCGTCCGTTCTTCTCGCCCATTGATCAAGGCTGATGAACGACTGGACGAGCAAGACATAGATCGCGAGAGTGATAAGTGCCGTTACGGCAGCTATTCGCGCATTGGTCAGACGTGGAGCGTTCAATTCATCCGAGATTGGTCCGAACACCCTCCTGTACTCCGCCGGCCGGATTACGAAGCAAGCAATCGTGGCACATGCATTGAAGAACATGACATACGTGCCAAGCACCATAAGGAACAGTGGGAGGCGCTCGTCGATTGAGCCGAACATCCCTGTCAGAAGTGCCTTTCCCGCGTGCGAAAAGGTGGTGACTTGTAGGACGATATCCACAAGAGCAGTCTCAGCGTGCGCAGGAGACCCAGCCCTTTGAGCTTCGAGCGCTGCATTGAGCGACTCGTACGTGGTAACGCCTCCGAAATTCACAAGAAACAGCGCGTACAGAAGTATCACGAGCGGAGGGCTAGCGATGCTACTCAGCCGAATTGCTAGGCTCGTGACCACGTAGCCCTTGCTCAGCTCGCCGGACAATAGACGATAGGCAAGCGCGTAAATGCACCAGAACACGGGAATCAAAACGCCCAGAAAGAGCCACTGAATCCAGGCGTAGGTTGTGAATTGAACCAACACGACCAAAGAGCTTGCCACTGCCCAGGCCATCCACCACAGCGAGCTGAACAACCGTCCTCTGAGGAACCTGTGAATGCGACCGTCGGGGTTGTAGTGAGTGAGTCGAACTGCGCGCCTTACCGTACTGATGTATGTAGCTGCGAGCGCTATTGGCACCGCGAAGAACAGGACGGCTGCCACTACCGCACCGATAGGCCAGTAGATGATGTGCTGGCCAGTGACGAACGCAGCCAACAACCAGAGCGCACTGGCGCCTATGAAGAATCGGCGCTGGGAAAGCGCAATCTGACCGGCACCGTTGTTACGCGGATCACTGTGCATGGAAAGCTTGCTCACTACAACTGACCGATCGGCCGGATTCGAATCTGACTCGCGGAGGGCTTGCCGTGGGCGTGAGGGCTCACGGGACACTGGCCTGTGCAATCACTTGAACTGGCGATCGCCAAAATGTGAGAGCCGCCACCGCCACTGGTGCGGCGTAAGCCAATTGGGAATTACAGGCGACCGCTTCTAATCCGCGCATAGGTTCGCTTGCTTAGATTCGACCAGTGAAACCCATTCGTGCGCCGCCGCTTGAGCTGCATGCATCGCGGCACGGTCTTAGCACCCTGAGGCGAGCAGTCAGAATCGCGGACGCTACATAGGGCTCTCGCCACAAGCTTAGAGGGAATCGCCGAGCGATCCTCTTTCACTATCCATCCGTTGCAAGGCACCGTCGCATCCGCGCTAAGAGCAACTAGCACCCCGTGGATTGGTACACCGGCAGGAGCCGTTTCGGCTGATTATTTGATTGATGCACCGTATTGGAGGAGCTGAGTCACTCCACTGAAAGCTGGTGACAACGCCATTCAGCGTGTAGACGTAAAGCTCCTTTGGTCCTGCGTAAATGTGCTGTTTGTGGACACTGGAGCCGTGCTGCGTGACGTTAGACTTTCTGGGATACCCGACGGCATAGAACAAGTTTTCCTCCGTCATCCCGACGGCGGGTCGATGCTCCTCCAGCGCCAGCCGAAGTTCGTGAAGCCGATTCGCTTCCGCCACTTCCTTCTGGGCTCGCGATTGCGCCGCCTTCAGCGCCGCATCGTTGCCCTCGGCAGCGACAGAGCGCGTAGTCGGCGCAGGCCCAGTGTCGACTCTCTTTCCGTCGACGCAAACGCCCTGTTGAAAGACAACTTGCCCGTTGGGTCCTGTGCATCTATAAACGGCAGGTCCCTGAGCATGGACGCTTCCAGCTAGGAGTGAGTAAGCCAAAACCGAATATGCACATCTCATACTGCACACTCTCTTGCATCCGATGTGTCGCACGCTGCGCATAAATTTGCTAGCCTCGTTTGAGGGAGTGACCTGAAGGTGCGGAACCAGGCATTGTTCAGTTGACAAAACCCCATCAGGAACGAGCGACGAGATAGCTACTAAGCGATCAACGGACGCCAACGTGCTGCAGAAACTACCCCACGCACGCTGGGGAGTCAACTCAGCTGTCCGTCAGCGCTAGTCCAGCAAACGAGCCGGACTCTCGGGCGAAAATCGCGAAATCCATCACAGTCTGCAAGGCGGTCCACCCGGATCGAGTGGTGAATCGCCGCCTGGCAAGGGTCAAACTGAAGGCTATCAGGGACGACTCGTGCAATTTGCTTGTGAGTCGTGGCACTGGTCGTGTGAAATCAATCGCCCCCTCCAATCGTCTGGCGGGAATCCTCCAGAAGCAGTTTGAAGTCTCATTCTGCTATGTGCGCGCTCAAAGAGCTCCATATGTCGGGGAAGAGAATTGGGCTGGTTTTGGTTCTGGGTCGTCGTGGTGTGGTTGGTCTGGTGGTTCTTTCGAAAGTCATCGCCGAATAGGCCGTTTCCTTCGAATACTGGCAGAACGCCGGTTCCTGAGGCTAGAACTCGTCCAACTTCCCGTTCCGGGCCAGTTGCTCCACGCGGCGCTACTTACCGCCCCCGAACAGCAGCGCCCACAGGCCAGACTGGCATCGACTTCGGCCTTGATGCGGGGAGAACCCCGGCGTCAAGCATGGGGGAACAGGTAACCGACTTCCTAACGGGCGCTTCTCTTCGAACGAGCGGATCAACCTACCAGTGTGGCCACTGCAAAGCGTTCTACAGCGTTGAGAGCTACGACCTGCTCCGGTCGGAGAACAGCGGTCGATGCGCATCATGTCTGACATTGAACCTGCGGAAACTTGTCTTCCGGCAGGCCAGTGAAACACGCGGAACCGCGGCGCAGCCGGCCTTTGCCCGCCAGGGCCAGCCACCGGCGATGCATTCGGCGGGCCCCGGAGCTGCGACGCTAAGCAACTACCGGCAGTATGAAGGGCAAGTAGTCACCTTCACTGGCCTGGTAGTCAAAGTACGTGAAAGCAAGCGGGGAGGAGACTTTGCGGTGATGTTCGAGGACAAACGCTGGAACGCAGCGTTCAAGCTCATGATGTTTAAGCGCGCGCTGACCTCTCTAGGCGGTCCAGAGTTCGCGCGGCAACTAGAGGGAGCAACGATGACTGTTAGAGGCTTGTTGGTAAATCATTCAGCATACGGTTACGAGATCATCGTCCACGACCGGCTGATGATTTTGAAGGTCGAAAGATGAAGTGGACGCCGCTGAGCCAGGAGTCGGGCGATGTGTACTTCGATCGCTTGCGCTTGATGCCGCCTCACGAATTACTGGGTGTATGCAAAACAGCGACAGACATCGAGGTGACGCGTGCCTACCGCCGCTTGGTTGCCCGTTATCACCCCGACCGACTTGACCCGTTTTTGAAACCGTACTCCGACAGACTCATGCAACTTATCAATGTGGCCTATGAGCAGGAGCGACAGCGTCGTGGACTTTGAGCCGGGTCGATATGCGAGACATCGGTTGCTCGACTGGTTCGATCAAGAAAGGGTAGCCGAGCTCCGGGCACTAGTCGTCGGCGCAGGTGCGATCGGTAACGAAGTGCTTAAGAACCTTGCCCTGCTGGGTGTCAAAAACATTTCCATCGTCGATCTGGATCATATTGAGATTCACAATCTAACCCGAAGCGTGCTGTTTCGCGAGTCGGACATTGGCCGCTTCAAAGCTAGCGTTGCAGCGCAGCGTGTTGGCGAGCTTCTGCCAGAGGGCAACGCCCGAGCGATAGAGGGTCCACTGGAGACGACTCTTAGACCGTCCCTCCTTGCCAAATTTGACGTCGTGTTCTCGTGCCTCGATAACTTCGAAGCTCGCTTGGCTCTTGACGAGATGAGCATGATTGCTGGGGTCAATGTTATTAGCGGGGCGATCGACGCGCGCTATGCCTCCGTCGAACTGTATCCATACGCCACTAGCCGGCGTTGTGGATGCTATACGTGCAACCTTCCGCCGGGCGCGTTTCATCGGGTTGCTCAGCGCTATTCATGCGGATGGCTTCGAAGGATTGGTCTGGTGGAGAAAAAGGTCCCCACGACAATCATCACGTCGAGCTTAGTCGGATCGATGATGGTCTCGTGGGGCTTGCGGCTAGGTAAATCGAGCGAGGATGAAGCTCCTACGTCCAAGCGCTTGCTCGTCGACACCTTCAGCGGGCTAGGAAGCTCGAGCGTCCTCCCTCATAGCCAAGCCTGTCCGTCATGCAATCAGCTGCAGCCGCGTGTAGAGGTCCTGCAATGGCACGACGCATTGCGCTTTCCTGGCGACGCAGAGTCGCGCCAGCTGCGAGTGCGTGTCCCCACGGAAGTAATCTTTTCGGCTCGATGTGCTGAGTGCGGATACGATGCATCATCCCTTCTCCGACCGGGTTCGAGGCTTCGGGACTTCTCCACGGACGCTAGAACTTGCCCAGTGTGCCTAGCGGATTCTGTAGCTATTGACGCAAGAGACGTGGGTACTCTTGAGGACTTTGCGAACCTGCGAATCGGCAAGCCTCCTGAGGTACCGTATGTGATGTTTGACATTGGTTCTACAACGTTCTGCTTGGAGACTTAGTATGAGTGATTCGGTGCAAGTGATCATCCGGACCGCAGACCAGACTCGAAAAGCTCAGGTTGCGATCGAGGGGAACAAATCGGCAGGTGACCTGATTCAGGCGTCAGTGGACAACTGGAAGCTCCCGACCGATACGGAGTACACCTTAGTCAACGTGACTCAAAGTAAGACGGTTGCCCCAGCGAGTCTGGTGAATACGTTCGCAAATGCCAACGACGTCTTGGAAGTTCAACCGGTGCTGGTAGCGGGCGGCGCATGAACGCTTTGGAGATTCGCCGGCGAGAGGATTTAGCTAAGGTCAAAGCACTTTGCGCTCAGTCTGGTGGTCGAGTGCAGTTGCTTGCTGCAGATGGCGATGCGCCCACAACTATCAGATTGAAACTGAAGTACCGGACTGCTCGAGACCAAAATTATCCTGAGAGCCAGCTCACGACTTGTGAACTGAAAATCCAAATTCCCGCTGGCTACCCCTTCAAATCGCCGCCAGTTGCGACTCTTCACCCTGTGGTGTATCACCCTAATGTGTACACGAGTGGTCAGGTGTGCCTTGGCAGTAAGTGGATCGTGTCGGAGTTTCTTGACCTTCTTGTCAAGCGGGTCGTCAGGATCATTACCTATCAAGAGGATGTGCTGAATGAGACCTCCCCTGCTAACGGCGGGGCCGTATCTTGGTATCGAGCACAAAGGCGTCGCTTTCCTCAGGACTTTCCCACCGACACCCCTGAAACGAAAGCGGAAGTTGCCAGGCCGAGCGGGATGAGCTGGACCAATCTGAAGTAGTGATATGAAGTGGGAAGAACAAGTCGAACCAGAGCGGGTTGAAGCGCTTGCTGAGCTTTGTCGAAGATGCGGACTCGCCCGCACCTTGGAACTGTTGACGAGGGCGCAGGTGAACGACGTTTGTGTTTGGTTCGCGGCAGAGGCTAGAAGGCACGTTCGTGAATATCTGGCAAGCCACCGGGTTGAAGCCGGCGGACTAATGATCGGTAGCCGATTCGCTGTGCCGTCCGGTGGATCGATCGTATCAATCGAAATGTTCACACCTGGCACAGACTTTGAGGGAACCGGAGTTTCACTAAGCCTTGGCACCAAAGTGTGGGACGACGCTCGTGCGCTTTTGGACGATGGCTACGCGGTAGTTGGTTGGGTGCATTCACATCCCAACCTGGGAGCGTTCTTCAGTGGAACTGATCGTCGAACGCAGCGCGCCTTCTTTCAGAAGCCGTGGCAGTTGGGGCTGTGTGTCGATCCGATTCGAGATCAAGAGGCCTGGTTCTTCGGACCAGATTCTCGAGAGGTCGGTCTGTTCGTTTTGCCGTCTGACCGACGCTCGGTCGTGACCGACTAGTCTGAAATGCCTAAGCGTCGCGGACCCGAGTCACTTCGGTAATCGCTTGCTGCGTCACATCCAAGACTTGACCGGCCTGCGACCTCATCAGCCGATGCGGCGCCCCTGCCCAAGTAGTCGGCCAGCTCGCGCTCAGCGTTCGTGGTCATCTATGCCGTCTCACGGTGTCACTCCTGCGGCGCGGCGAGTCTCTGCAGTTGGACGAAGCCTGCGCACGCGCGTTGAAAAGGACTCTCACGTGCAGCGGCTACGCCGGCTAGTGGGATTGCACAGGCAGGACACTAATCTACGCCATCCCGTTCCAGTCCTTGTACAGCTTCGTAGAGCGCTTTGTAGTTCACCAGCGCACCCTGCTTCGCAAGCTGACGTGCAAGAAAAGAAAATGGCACCAGTCTCGCGACTAGGTGTGCTTAAGACGACAACTAATTCGTCGTTAGCTGCATGGTCAGCTGTGGATGACACTCTCATATCGCCATGTCTGGCTGTTGTGGGGCGTTGGGAACGGTGCCGGCTGCGCAATCAATTGCGCATACCTCGAATTCGCTGCATTCGGAAATGGCGTTCCGAGCGTCTCCGCGAGCGTAGCTTCACAAGGAGGTCGCGCGCTCTCGACCCGTCGCCCTTTGAGATGCAGCAGGTGTGCGTCGGGTCCCCGAGCCTCGTCGAGGAAAACGCAGTTCGAGCCCGGCTCTGATGCTGAAAAATCCTAGTTTCAATGCTGAGTGAGATCTACGACATGGCTGTGCCTGATTTTCAAACATTGATGCTTCCTCTTCTGAAGCTTGCGGGCAATGGTGAACAGCACACGCTTGCCGAGGCCGTCGATCACCTTGCCAGGGAGTTTCAGCTCTCTGATGAGGACCGTACCCAACTGCTTGAAAGCGGGCAGACGCGCTTGTACAACCGGGTAGGCTGGACGACGACGTATCTTAAGAAGGCTGGGCTACTAAAGGCAGCGGGCCCAGGGCGATTTCAGCTTACAGAACGCGGGCATGAGGAGCTAGCCAGCGGAGTCACCGCAATCAACATTGCCTATCTAGAGAAGCGCTTCCCCGCGGTCGTCGAATTTCGAAAAGCCCGCCCCAAGGCCAAATCGGCTGGTGAAGAGGCCCCTGCGATATACAACGCCTTGCAAGGCGCCTGGGAAGAGCGTCCAACCGTCCAGAAACGCGTCGAAGAGGTGCTAAATCAGGCGGTCCGAGATGACTCGTTAAGGCGAAATGCCCTAACGCTGTTCGCACTGGCGATCGAAACTGCAGACCAGGCGAGGGGTGACGCCTGGTTCGTGCGTGACACGGACCAGGGTTTGCGACTTACGACTGGCCGTCTTCTCGCGTGCGAAATTGCGCGTTCGTCGATGCGTGTAGCCGTTGTAGGGCCGATATCAAATGACATTCGCGATGCTCTCGCGGTGGATCCTACGAAGGACGATGAATTTAACGCCAAGACCATTCCAGGGGCGGTGATCCTCACGTTTCCAGTGGAGCACGCGCTGGAAGCGTTGAAGACACTTCAGGACGGTTTTAACGCCTTCGTTGACGCGGCCATGTCTCGCGTACGTAGCGCAGTCAGCCTCGAGGAGCACGTTCCTGAAGCGGTGACCCACGTAGGCCGTGTTGTAGGCCGTGAAATGCCTCAACCTAAGGGGGGGCCCGACACGCGGACCGAAGCAAGTAGCGCAGACCTCGCTGAGGATAACGAGGTCAGCGCTTCTCGAGAGCCGCAAGAACGCGGCAGAGCTCCAATTTTTGAGTATGGTCAGCGCTCGATGGCTTCGCTGATGAGCGACATAGAGCGTGAGGTGATCGCATTGCCGGACTTGCAGCGCCCTTTCGTGTGGGAGGACACTAAGGTCCGTGATCTTCTCGACTCTCTATTCGTTGGATTCCCTGTAGGCACCCTTGTTCTTTGGCACACCTCGGGCGATAGGGATGCCCGGGCTATCGGGTCGGACAGGCTGGGCCTGAAAGCAACTGCGCTGGTAATAGACGGTCAACAACGGCTCACCTCACTGTATGCAGTGATGCGCGGGGTTGAAGTCATCAACAAGGATGGCGCCACCCGGAAAATCAAGATTGCCTTTAGACCGCGCGATGGGCGGTTTGAAGTAGCCGATGCGGCGATACGCAAGGATCCGGAGTTCCTCGCAGATGTGACTGAGCTGTGGAAAGGCAAGCGCCCGAAGCCGCAGATTCGGCGCGATCTCATTAACTCTCTGCGCGACAACGGACGCGTTGTAACTCAAGCCTACGAGGACGCGGTCGAACGCAATTTGGACCGCGCGCACTCCATCAGCGAGTACAAGCTTCCTACGGTGGACATTCGAAAAACAACGGATACTCAAAGCGAGGAGGCCACTGAGGAAGATGTAGCAGAGATCTTCGTCCGCATAAACAACCAAGGGACGCGCCTCGGCCAGTCCGATTTTGTTCTTACGCTTCTCTCCGTTTATCACGGCGAGTTGCGCGATCGCATCGAGGATCGGGCACGCGAGATGTCGCAAGGGTCGGTCGTAGGAATAGATACGCAACAATTGCTGCGCGCAGTCTGCGGTGTTGCGTTCGATCAAGCGCGAATGTCAGCTGTTTATCGGTTAGTTCGCGGGGTGAATCCCAACACTGGTCAAGCAGATATCAATGAACGGAAGCGACGGCTCGGGCAGCTTGACGACGCGGCAAAGCTGTGCATGGACAAACTACTTTGGCGAGACTATCTATTGCGCGTTAAACATGCAGGGTTTGTGAGTCCGGCTTTAATCGCGTCCAAGAATGCAATCGTGAATGCCTACGCTTTCTACCTGCGGGGTCGAAATGCAGGGGTTCCGAAAAGCAAGCTTGACGAGTTCATCTCTCGCTGGCTATTTGGGACTCTTTTAAGTGCACGCTATTCCGGATCGTCCGAGACGATGTTCGAGCAAGACTTAGCAAGGGTGTCCAAACCAAGACTAAGGCCCGACGATGCAGACGGTTTTGTACGAGCGCTTGACGAAACTTTAGCGGAGACAATCACTGGAGACTATTGGACCCATTCTCTCGTTGCGACCCTGGAGACGCAAAAGGCACGAGCTCCTAGCGCCCTTGCCTTTCGAGCCGCCCAGATAGTTTTGGGAACTCGGGCGCTCTTCTCTGATCAGCTGCTGCAAAACCTTTTGGATCCTCCGGGAAAAGGGACTCGCGCAGCTAATGAGGCGCATCACCTATTTCCTGAATCGTGGCTCAACTCGAGAGGGATCAAGGATCGGCGACGGGTGAACCAAGTGGCCAACCTTGCGGAAGTGGGATGGCACGAGAACAACTTCATCGGTGGTCATAGTCCAGCGGAATATGTTCCGCGCATCCGAAGCAAACTTGGAATCGGCGACGACAGGTGGGGCCGAATGTGCGCGGAGCACGCGCTTCCCCTGGGTTGGGAGACGATGCAATACGACGAGTTTCTTAGGCAGCGGCGTACGAGAATGGCGGACCTCATTCGCGTGGCGTTTCGTCAGTTGGGAGGTGAAGCAAGCGCGCCGCCTCTCACGCCACCCTGGTTCCTGCCCGGCGCCGAAAGCACGTGGCATCGAATAGTCGAGACAGAGCGTGGCCTTCGTCGCGTGGTCCGCGAAGTTTATACGACAAGGTTTGCCGAAGCTGCCGCACGGAGGATTGAGGAGGCGTTGCCCGAGTCGGCACGGGAGAGCCTCTCGCGTGCGCTTCGAGCACGTCCCGCAGGGTCGGACCCCTTAACTGTTGTCGACTTTTTGTATCTAGCTCAACTACCGCCGCTTTTATTTCACTCAGATGTCCAACAGGAAAGTCGGCGCCGTTTCGGGGGGGCTTCGGACGCGAAACAACGGCTCCTGGCGGCAATCACTGTGATCGCGCCGATCCGGAACGAAATTGCGCATGTGCGCGAGATTGCGAGCGACCGACTCCTTCGAGCAAGCGCTGCCTGTGTCGACGTCCTGGAGATGTTGCAAGCCAGTTCAGCAGACAAGCCAACAATTGGGACGTCCGGCGGTGCAGCGCCCGGCGGATGACGCCACCCAACGGCCGGCGTTTAAACACCTTTTTACGTCGTTGGCCACCTACGAAGGGGATCTTCAACGGGGCAATCCCGAGTCTAAGCTTTGCAGCTCCGAGGGATGTCTTTGCGGCCTGGGCAATAGTGTCGCCAAGTTGGCACCACGATTTGGCGCAAAGTGCGCAATTGATTGCGCGCTACTCAGTCCTATGTGCGTGGTTCGGATTCGTTAGATCAGCGAGCTTAGCGCCGCCGTGATCATACTGACATGTCCGTTCGCATGTATGCCTTGGTTCTCATTGAGATCTATCCCCGAATCTCACCAAGCAGCACACGCTGTCGGTTATCCCGCTGCAGCAGCGAGTCGAGCGTCTTCGTTGAGATGCCGCGCGCAAAGCGATCGAACATAACCTGTTGCACCTTTAGGTAATGCCATTTCATGTCGGTTGCGGAAGAAACCTCCTTGCACCACCGCTCCATATGTCGCGCCTTCTCGTCGGTCCCTTCAAATTCTCTGCCCTTGGTCTCAATGATCCATCCGACCTCAGAATCACCCACCTTCTGAATGGCTACGAAGTCCGGGTAGTAAAGGCGCACTGCGCCAGTTGAGGACAGGTATTGAACGTGGAACTTGGTAAACCATTCCGCCAAGGCAGAAAATCGCAACACGTCAGTGCACTCGTCCAAGTAAGCGGCGAAGCGTGCCTCAAAGTCGTTATAAACGGCGACTCGGTTGAAGATGGTCTTCCTTGCATTGGTGACCATTCGGCGCCAGACGAAACGCTCTGAATCTGACAAGGCGATCGGTTCTCCTTCGAGGCTGACAGGCTTTGCTTCCGCCGTCAGTTTGCCGATTTCACTCGAGAAGAGCCTCGCAATGGTGTCGAGGAGCCCGGTGTGGTTCAGCGTGCGCCGGACCTTGACATCGTCAAGCGCGACGACTTGGTCAAAACAGCGCAGGCGAACGTAGTCTCTCACTTTCGGATATAGGACGCTGAACTGCCCTGCCAACTTGGCATGTCGTTCCACGCGGCCGGCAAGGGAGGAAAGCAGGTTCTCTATTGGCGGAACATTGTCTGCGTTGAATTCGATTTCATCCGCACCAACTTTTACATCGATGGTCCCGTGCACAAGATCGACACGGTTCTTTAGTTCGCGGTCGAGTTCCTTGTTCGATGACAGCGGCGGGAGCTTTATTGGGTCAAGCTGCTCGACGTTCTTATATTCTCGGTCATAGAGAGGCGTTGTTCGGGGGATGTTGATGTCGAACCCGCGCTGAGCTTCAACAGGAAAGATCTCGACGCCGGGCTTTGGCGGCTTCTTCACCGTCTTAATGCCAACGCCTTCCTTCTCGAGCTCGCGAATGAAGTTTTCGAAGGCGTTGGTGCCGATCAGCTCAAGGATCTGGTTGTTGTCGTTGGGTATGTTGCGCATGAGGCGCAGCCCTCGGCCCACTGCCTGCTCGGGGAGTATGTTCGCCTTGGCGGTAAACGGCCTAAGACCCAGGATCACGGAAACGTTTCGAACGTCCCAACCCTCGCGCAGCATCATCACCGAGACTATGGCCCGGATCGGTGACGTGCCCAGATCCACCTCCCGCGCGGCTGTACGTGCCGCCTCAAGGTCTTTTTGTGTGATCTCTCCGTTGCCCTTTGTGTGAATCACAAGGACGCGGCCCTCGCCGCGAAACTCTTTCTCGACACGTAGCCGCTCGGCGATGGAGTCTGCATCCTTGGTGTCCTCTGCCATTACGAATAGCAGCGGCTTCTCTCCGATAGCGCCATAGTCCTTGGCATGTTGGCGCCACCGTTGCACCGCAATCGCTATCCATTCGCTGTAGGCATCGCCAGCCTCGGCGTGCGCATAGCGGTCAGGGTCAGCCTTGTCGGTCTGGTGGATGATCAAAGGCGTTTTGACGATGCGGTCTTCGACCGCTTGAGCAAGCGGATAGTCGACGACGGTCCACGGGAAGAACGTCCCGTTCTGGTTCTTTGGCGTGGCAGAAAAATCGAGCCACAGAGTCACCCCACTGGCACCCTTTGCGCGAAGGTTGTCGTGCAATGCCATCAAGGTCTTATGCCACGCGAGATCCTCGTCATGTACGTGATGCGCTTCGTCGTTCAGCACCATGAGATTTGGAACTCGCTTGATCCGATCCAGCATTGGGGCAACGTTTGTCAGGGTTGGTTTTGGTGCGTTGCCTAGCAGAGCGGCCACCGGATTTATCGGCCCAGAGTCACCAACCGTGTCTTCATAAATCTGCTGGATGTTGGTAAGAAACAAGTTCCCGGCAGGCAGCGGCTCGCGGCCATCGCCGCGCAGCACTACCTGGAGGGCGAATTCGCTTGCCCACTCTGGCGGCACGATTGGCAGCGTACGGAAGATCCGCGACGAGTCGAAGTCGTCCCGCAAGCGCTCGTACACAATTACGTTCGGCGCTACGATTAGAAAGTTGTCCGCCTGCGGGCTTGCGGCCTCCAGCCGCCGATGCAACAGACTCCACGCCACCATCAGCGCCATAACCACAGTTTTGCCGCTGCCTGTGGCCATCTTTACCGCGCAGCGAGAAAGCCCTGAGGGTGGCAGCTCCTGTTCGGCTTGCTTGCCAAGCTCCGGTACGTAGCGTCGGAATGAACGGGTGCCTTTGGTTGAGGTAAGGATTTCCAACTCAAGGAGGTCGGGGCTTTCGAAGTAGGCCTTCACGAGCTCGGCCGCATCTACACGTTGCTCCACCTCAACTAGGAAAACCAGCGTCTCCACCGCCTCACGCTGGCAGAAGTAGTACCGGAAGCGCTCGCTGCCCGGTAATAGATGATCTTCTTCGAACCAAAACTGGAATAACCGCCGAGTGGTGTCGCTAGCACCAGAGTACCCACCGTTGCGCCAAGCGTCTACGGATTGACGAATGCGATTGACCAACAAGGTCTTGCTCTCGCGTCTTCCAGGGGACTCTTCCCAGGTGTCAGCACCGCTCTTAATTAAGTGGCTTCGGGGCGGCGCGTGTGGGTTTCGCCCCGCTACTTCAGGCAGTTCGATCGCAAGGACGTTCGTGTGCGGTACAGGGGTCGCCATTTCACTTCACCTTGCACGCGATCAAACGACTGGTGTCGTTGCCAAATATGTCAACCACCTTGATTAGCACGTTGTACCGTCCAGCAGCAGGATAGCTATGCGCGTCGCTGGACAAGACCAGCTTTCGATTCTGTCGCGTGCGATAGGCCTGCCAAGCGTTCATAAAGGTGTCGTGCTGGAAGTCCCAGTCAACGGCCCAGTAGTCGATGTAGTCCGACCATTTGCGGATCTTGTCGCGTACTTCGTCAGGAATCAGATCGGTGTCGGGGATGGCGAAGTCCTTCAGCTTTACCTTAACCCTGCGCGGATGTTTGGCGTCGTGCTCGAGTTCTGCCTCAAGATGCGCTAGGTCGAAGAAACGTATGTCACCGACTTCGACCGCGCGGCGTTCCATGACTTCACGCGGAATGCTCAGTAACCGAAGGCGAATACCGTGCTCTTTGAGTGCAGCCTGAGCCATCGGGTCGTGAAGTCCCATCTCCCATTCCCAACCTAGTACGTGCAGTTCCTTTTGCCGCAGCACTGCACACTCAGCGACGGCGTCGTTGACTTCACGGATCGTCACCGGTGCATCCACGGCACCCACGTGCACGAGCGCGCCGGATCTCCGCCCGTGAACGTGCGTCCCGGAAATTGGCTGCGCCTTGTAAAGCGCGAGAATAAATCCGACGTAGGCCGCGACCGCAGCCGTGCCTGGCTCTTCCGGTCGCTCGTCGCCGAAGCTCACCCCCTGCCAGTGCTTACGCTCGTACTGTCCAAGGTTCAGCACTTCAAACGGCTTGCAACCCGCGACATCCAGGAGGCGCTTGCGAGTTGTGTGAATCGAAAATCGTCCTAGATCACAGCCAATCCAGCGGCGCCCCTTGCGCTCGGCTGCGACGAGGGACGAACCGGACCCCGTGAAGCAATCAAGCACAAGGTCACCTGGCTTTGACGCAAGCTCGATAACCCGCTCTATGAGGTCTACAGGCTTTTGGGTCTCGTAGTGGACCCACTCCGCCTTGTTGGCGGGTTGCAGGCAACGGATGCGCCAAACTGTGTCAACTGTCCTGTCTGACTTCTCTTGGTAAATCACTTGCCCTTCGTCGTTCCGTGCGTTGATCATGCGCCCGCCTACCTTAACCCGCTTTAGTTGCTTGACGGGGGCATCCCGGGGTTCAGTTAGAGGGTTAAACGCATACGCGGCGCTTTTTGATTTGACGTAGTACAAGATCTGATCGAAGGCTTTTGGCAGAAGTCGCTTTCGGCTGTCATGCATCTTGTTGTAGTAGTACCATGCAATCTCGTTCTGAAAGTTGTCCTTACCGAACAGTTCGTCCAAGATAACCTTCAGGTATGGCCCAATATGGACGTCAGCGTGGACAAAAATGGATCCGGTCTCGGACAGCAACTCGCGCATCAACGCCAGCCGCGGAGCGATCATTGCCAAGTAAGAGTCGAGTCCTTTGCCCCATGTATCGCGATACGCCTTTTCTTCAACAATGGAGGGCTCCTTCCCCGGAAGGGGCTCGTCGTTGTCTCCCACTAGGACGCGGAATGTAAAGTCAGAACCGGTTCCGAAGGGCGGGTCGATGTAGATGAGGTCGATCTGTCCCGCGTACTTGTCCATAAGACTCGAAAGAACGAGCAAGTTGTCGCCCCAAATCAGCTTGTTGCGCCATGCCTTGTCAGGCTCAGACTTGGAGTAACTGAACAAGTCCGCTGTTCGCCCCGGTTCCCGAGAAGCACGCCCTTCACTGATCGTCTCAATCACCTGGAAGGGGAGCACCGCGCCTCGCTGATTGATTCGATTTCCTATTTCGTCGTACTTGCCGGGCCAAATGAGTTCAGGTCTAGCGATATTCAATTTCGGCATGTCTTGTTCTCCTTATGGGCCAACATCCGATCGGCAGATTCCCTTGAAATCGCACCCTGCACACTTCTGAAGACGCGGCAGGCGGTTCTCACGGATGGCACTACCAGCCGCAACAATCGAAGTTTGCGTTTGCTTCATCATTTCGTTGTCGACAAGCTCGCGAACAGCTGCGCCAACACCTTCGTCCAGGTTGTAAATCTCCACCAAGTCGGCCGGCTTTCCTACGAGTTGCTCGTAACCCATCGCGTAGATGTGAAGCTGGGTGCGCGTCAGATCCTCAGCTTGTGCGCGCTCGGTGGACTTGAAATCGATGACGATCACCTGCTTGGTGTCGGTGCGTCGAATCAGATCGATACGCCCATGGACCACCACGCCTTCGGCCATCTTCAACTCGATTGTCTTTTCAGCGAACTCAATCTTGTCCATGACCGACCTATTGTCGGTGAGGTACTTTCGCAGCACCTTGTCAGCTGTTTCACGCATGTCAGCCAGGAGCTTGGGCCATGCGTATGGTAGGTGCATGTGTGTGTCGAGTAGCGCCGGCACGTCCGCGATCGACATGTACTGCCCGTCCAATGCTCGCCGGTGAACCTCGGCGAGGCAATCATGTAACGATTTCCCGAAGCCGAGCTTTTCATGAAAACCAGGGTTAAAGCCATACATGAAACGCAACTTGAATTGGTACGGGCAATCGAAGTAGTACCGGAGTTCGCTGAAAGTCAGCGGAATCTCGACCTCAGTACGCGCGGCACGAGGCACGAGCTTAGGAAGATTCGAGTCTTTTGGCTCCCTCGTTAGCACGTATGTGGAAGCTGTAAGCTCGGCGACAAACGGAGAATGACGGGCGAAGTGACCGCTAGTTTTTTCGGGTGCCCAGGTGCAATAGAGAAACTTCTTGCTTCGCGTGAGCGCAACATAGAAGAGCCGCCGCTCGTCCTCGATTGAGCCGCGATACCGCGCTTGGCCGACTACGGCGTCTGGCGGTATTACATGCCACCATTGACGGCCACGTGAACCAGCTGTCGGGAAACGGTTACTTACTAGATTGGAAACGAAGACGACAGGGAACTCAGTGCCCTTTGCTTGGTGCACAGTCATGATCTGGACCGCGTCTGGCGTGCGGAACGCAGCGTCTTCCCAACCCTCCGGGTAGTAGTCGGCCGCTTGGTGGGTGAGGAAGCCCGCGAAGGAGTCATAAAGGCTTGCGGGTTGGCTCTGCCAGTAGACCTCTTCGAAATCAGTAATCACTTGGCTGAACTTGCCTAGGTTGTAATAGACGATCTCACCGCGGACCCGGTCGAAGGTGCCAGCCCCGGTTATTGTTTCCTCACGAAGTTCCACACGCTCGAGAAAGCCTTGGAACGTGAGTTGCAGCGAGAACAACCGATTTATGTTCCGGTTGGGCCAGTCGGCCTTTTCGGCGTCCAGCCAAGCAACTGTTCGCGCCAGTACCTTAGCGTCGATGCCGAGGTTGGCGTCGCGCCAAAGAGCGATCAACGCCGCTCGATCGATCTGTTCGGCTAGGTATAGGAAGAGCCCGCGTGCGGCCTGAACTTCGGCGGTGTCGAAGAGTCCGCTGATGCCACGGACAACGTACGGGATGCCAGCATTCCGCAAAGCTTCCACAATTGGAGCCGCGCTATTTCTGACACTGCGGAAGAGGATGGCGCAGTCCGACCACGTGAGCCCTCGCGGATCGTTGTCAGGTCGATCGAAGAACGGGTCGCCTCGCAAACGCAGCAGCTTTTCGACAACCCATGCGGCTTCACTTTTCGGGTCGTCGAATCTTAGGCAGAGCACATTTCCGTGCTCGAATGTCTGCTGCTCCTCGCTAACCATCTTCTTAGGCAGTCGTCCTGAGTTGCGCTCAACGACTTGTCGAGCCGTTTCAACTACCCCAACACTGCTACGAAAATTTTCGGCCAGCGGAACGGTGTGGACACCGGGGAACCGGCTTGCGAAGCCAACAATGTTTTGGATGTCACTTCCGTTCCATTGATAGATGGTCTGGTCATCGTCGCCAACGACGCACACCTGAGCGCCGAGTCCGTGAAGCACGTGGACGAGCGCCTCCTGCAGAGGGTTGACATCCTGGTACTCGTCGACAATTAGGTATTTGAGGCGCGCGGCGATCTTCTCCCGCAAGCCGGTGTCAGTGGCCAGAGCTGTCACTGCCTCTGTAAGAATGCGGCTGTAATCCAGATACCGACGCCCATCGAGGAGCGCGATGTACTTTTGAAGTGCGGCGCGGATGGGATGTTCACCAAGCTTGGATTCGTCGATCTGCGACTCTCGTATGACAGAGAGGCAGCGCTGGTAAAGACGCGAATCCACCCAACGCTTTAGCTCCTTGCCGTCGTGTGTCGTTAGGTCAGAGAGCCCCGACTGCCGGGAATGCCGGTCGATAAGCAGTCGCTGCTGCACGTCGTTCAGGACGGTGTACTTCAGGAAGCGAAACTGGTGGGTCTGTAGGACGTCAAGACAGAATGCATGGATGGTCCCGACGAACATTTCGGCCAATCCGATAACGTCACCAATTTGCGCTCGGCACAACGCGTAGATGCGGTTTTTCAGTTCGCCGGCGGCCTTCTCGGTGAAGGTAAAAGCAACGATATTGGCCGGCACAACACCGTCTGCAGCGCGGCTCTTGAGAAGGTTGACGATTCGTTGGGCCAGTACCTGTGTCTTACCGGAGCCGGCGCATGCGATAACTTGCACGTTGCCGTCGAGATGATCGATGGCATTAAGTTGCGACTTCGTGTAGTTCAGCATCGGACTTATCACACTCCGTCGTTGTGGTCGGGGTTGTCCCAGGCTCGGGCGGCTGGGCCGTCCCGCGACACTTTGATTCCAGCTCAGTTGCGCGTGATGCGTATGGAGCGGCCGGCAAGATAAACTCATTCGAGTGAAGCAGTCCTCGAATTCGCACGATTTCACGCATTCGCGTTGCTGGCGAAGCTAACTTTTGCTCGTGCGGCCCCTTTGGCGTGGTCCGACCCCGGCGCAACCAACTCGGGGGGTATCGGAGGGGGCATCGGGCGGCCTGAAGCGTAAATCGCAGGCCATTAAACCCAATAAAATCATATACTTAGGAGCGATCATGCTGCTGATGATCGACAACTACGACAGCTTCACCTACAACCTCGTCCAGTATTTCGGCGAGCTGGGCGAAGAGGTGCGCGTGTTCCGCAACGACGAGATCGCGGTCGACGGGATCGCGGCGCTGCGGCCCGATCGGCTGGTCCTCTCGCCCGGCCCCTGCTCGCCGGCGGAGGCCGGCGTGTGCGTGCCGGCCATCCAGGCGTTCGCCGGCCGCCTGCCCATCCTGGGCGTGTGCCTGGGCCATCAGGCGATCGGCGCGGCGCTCGGCGGAAAGATCGTGCGCGCACGGACGCTCATGCACGGCAAGACCAGTGTGATCACGACCGACGAGCGCAGCCTGTTCCATGCGCTGCCGCGCCGCTTCACCGTGATCCGCTACCACTCGCTCTCGATCGAGCGCGAGACCCTGCCGGGCGCGCTCGAGATCAGCGCGACCGCCGACGATGGCGAGGTGATGGCGGTGCGGCATCGCGAGCTCGCCGCGACGAAGACGCCGCTCGAAGGCGTCCAGTTCCATCCGGAGTCGATCCTCAGCGAGCACGGGCATGCCCTGCTCAAGAACTTCCTGGAGGCCGCATGAGCGACGCCTATCCCGCAGCCGGCGTGCGGCCCGGCGATGTCGGCATGACGACATCGGATCGCCGTGCGAGTGCGCCTCGCAACGCGGCCACCCCTTCTTCGCGGCCCGCGGAATCGGTCGTGGACCTGCGCAGCGACACGGTGACGCGTCCGACCGCGGCGATGCGCGCGGCGATGGCCGCCGCCGACGTCGGCGACGACGTGTTCGGCGACGACCCGAGCGTGAACGCGCTGCAGGAGCGCATCGCCGCCCTCCTGGGCAAGGAGGCGGCGCTCTTCGTCACCAGCGGCACGCAGGGCAACCTCGTCGCGGTGATGAGCCATTGCGCCCGTGGCGACGAATACCTGGTCGGCCAATCCGCGCACACCTATCGCTACGAGGCCGGCGGCGCCGCGGTGCTCGGGAGCGTGCAGCCGCAGCCGATCGAGCATCAGGCCGACGGGACGCTCGCGCTCGATGCCATCGCCGCCGCGATCAAGCCCGACGATTCGCACTTCGCGTGCACCCGGCTGCTCTGCCTCGAGAACACGCTGGGCGGCAAGGTCATGTCGCTGCGCTATCTCGAAGATGCGACCGCGCTCGCACGATCGCGCGGCCTCGCGACCCATCTCGACGGGGCGCGCCTCTTCAACGCCGCCGTCGCGCTCGGCGGCGACCCGTTCGAGCAGGCGCAGGCGATCGCCGCGCCTTTCGACAGCGTCTCGGTGTGCTTCTCGAAAGGGCTCGGCGCGCCGGTCGGCTCGGCGCTCGTCGGCTCGCGCGAGCTGATCGGCCGCGCACACCGGCTGCGCAAGATGCTCGGTGGCGGCCTGCGCCAGGCCGGCATCCTCGCGGCGGCGGCGAGCCATGCGCTCGACCACCACGTCGCGCGGCTGGCCGACGATCACGCGCTGGCTGCCCGGCTCGCCGAAGGCCTGCAGGGCCTGGACGGGCTGACTGTCGATCCGCCGCAGACCAACATGGTGTTCGTCTCGGTCGACTCGGCCTACGCGCCCGGCCTCGCGCTGCACCTGAAGGAGCACGGCGTCCTCGTCACGGGCCTCGACCGCCTGCGCTTCGTCACCCACCTCGATGTCGATGCCGCCGGCATCGACCGTGCGATCGCGGCCGTGCGGGCCGCCATGACCGCCTGACCGAACCCGAAGGACGCTCCATGCCGATCACCAACCTCGACGCGCTGACCCGCACCATCGAGCACCGCGAGATCTTCCACGACGAGATGCTGGCCCTCGTGCGCCGCATCATGAGCGGCGAGATGTCGCCGGTGATGATGGCCGCGGTGCTGGTCGGGCTGCGCGTCAAGAAGGAGACGATCGGCGAGATCACCGCCGCCGCGCAGGTGATGCGCGAGTTCGCGACCAAGGTCGACGTGCCCGATCGCCGGCACTTGGTCGACATCGTCGGCACCGGCGGCGACGGCTCCCACACCTTCAACATCTCGACCTGCAGCATGTTCGTGGCCGCGGCGTGCGGTGCGCGCGTCAGCAAGCACGGCAACCGCAGTGTCTCGAGCAAGTCGGGAAGCGCCGATGTGCTGGAGGCGCTCGGCCTGCCGCTGACGCTCACGCCGAAGGCGATCGCGCAGTCGATCGCCGACACCGGCATCGGCTTCATGTTCGCGCCCAACCACCATCCCGCGATGAAGAACGTCGCGCCGGTGCGCAAGGAGCTCGGCGTGCGCACGATCTTCAACATCCTCGGGCCGCTCACGAATCCGGCCGACGCGCCGAACATCCTGATGGGCGTGTTCCACCCGGATCTCGTCGGCATCCAGGTGCGGGCGCTCCAGCGCCTCGGCGCCGAGCACGCGGTCGTCGTCTATGGCCGCGACGGCATGGACGAGGTGTCGCTCGGCGCCGCGACGATGGTGGGCGAGTTCCGCAACGGCGCGATCGCCGAGTACGAGATCCACCCCGAGGACTTCGGCCTGACGATGGCGAGCAACCGTGCCTTCAAGGTCGAGACGCCGGAGCAGTCGAAGGCGTTGCTGCTCGCCGTCCTCGGCAATGAGCCCGGGCCGGCGCGCGACATCGTCGTCCTCAATGCGGGCGTGGCGCTTTACGCCGCCGACGTCGCGGCGAGCATGGCCGAGGGCATCGCGCTGGCGCGCGAGGCGATCGCGTCGGGCCGCGCCCTGGCGAAGCAGCGCGAGTTCGTCGCCCGCGCCCAGGAGCTGGCGCGCGTATGAGCACTCCACCACTGCCGCTTCCAAGGGAGTGCTCATCCGGATCGGAGGGACCGGCCGCAGGCCGGGCGGTGCACCCATGAGCGACATCCTGCAGCGCATCGTCGCCGTCAAGCGCGACGAGATCGCGGCGGCGCGGCGGCGGCGCGATCCCGGCTCGCTGCGCCGCGACGCCGAGACGCTCGGCGGCGTGCGCGATTTCGTCGGCGCGTTGCGCGCACCGATCGGTGCCGGGCGTCCGGCGGTGATCGCGGAGATCAAGAAGGCGAGCCCGAGCAAGGGCGTGCTGCGCGAGCGCTTCGAGCCGGCGGCCATCGCCGAGAGCTACGAGCGGCACGGCGCGGTGGCGCTCAGCGTGCTCACCGACGTGCAGTTCTTCCAGGGAAGCGCGGCCTATCTCGAGCAGGCGCGCGCGGAATGCGCGCTCCCGGCGCTGCGCAAGGACTTCCTCGTCGATTCGTACCAGGTCTACGAAGCGCGTGCGATGGGAGCCGACTGCATCCTCCTCATCGTCTCGATCCTCGACGACGGGTTGATGCACGAGCTCGAGGCGCAGGCGCTGGAGCTCGGGATGGCGGTGCTGGTCGAGGTCCACGACGGCCGCGAGCTCGACCGCGCGCTGCGCCTGCGCACGCCGCTCGTCGGCGTCAACAACCGCAACCTGCGGACGTTCGAGGTCAGTCTCGACACCACCTTGGCGTTGCGGGCGGGCGTGCCGCCGGAGCGCATCGTGGTGGCGGAAAGCGGCATCGGCGTGCCCGACGACGTGCGCCGGCTGCGTGCCGCCGACGTGCAGGCGTTCCTCGTCGGCGAGGCGTTCATGCGCGCAGCCGACCCGGGCGCCGCGCTCGCCGACCTGTTCCGGTGACGGCCGACGACCTGCCCGCGGCGTTCGCGTCGCTGCCGGCGGCGTGGGCTGCGCAGCTGCCGGGCTGGACCCCGAAACTGCGCGACGCTGTCGTCGCCAGTGTCCGCCGCGTCTCCGGCGATCGTCCGATCGCGCCCCCGGATCCGTTCCGGGCGCTCCGGCTCGTCGAGCCGGACGCTGTCAAGGTGGTGGTGTTCGGGCAGGACCCTTATCCGACCGCCGGACACGCCGACGGGCTGGCCTTCTCGGCGGGGCGCGGCAAGCCCCGTTCGCTGGCCCGGATTTTCGAGGTGCTGGCACGCGATCGCGCGGGCTTCGCGGCGCCGGACGCGTGGTCGCTGGACGGCTGGGCGCGCCAGGGCGTGCTCCTGCTCAACCCGGTGCTGACGGTGGAGATCGGCCGCGCGGGCAGCCACGAGGCGTGCGGTTGGCAGGCGCTCACTTGCCAGATCGTCCAGCGCTTGTGTCTGCGACGCGAGCCGCCGGTGTTCCTGCTATGGGGATCGAAGGCGCAGTCGTTCTTCGCGGGCGCGGTGCCGGCCGGCGCCGCGCCGCGCGTGCTGACGACGCGGCATCCCTCGTACGATTTCCAGCGCCGCTTCATGGAGGCGCCGGGCAGCCATTTCCTGGCCACGCAGGACCTCGTCGATTGGTGGGCGCTCGGAGGGGACGCCACGCGCGTGTTATAGTCTCGGGTTCGTCTCGGAGGGGTGCCCGAGTGGCTAAAGGGGGCAGACTGTAAATCTGTTGGCTTACGCCTACGCTGGTTCGAATCCAGCCTCCTCCACCAGGCGTTTTCCAGGGTTCGGGCTGCCGCCCGCTCGCAGAAGAAGGCGGCAGCCAGGAACTTCGGAGCAAGGTTCAGCGCGGGAGTAGCTCAGTTGGTAGAGCTTTTGCCTTCCAAGCAAAATGTCGCGAGTTCGAGTCTCGTCTCCCGCTCCATCGTCACACGGTTCAACGGAGCGCAGGTCGAGTTGTCGAAGGAGCGATCGGTTCGTCGCCCTCAGCGGTCTGTGCAGTGCACTGCCCAGACCTTTGCGGGCCGCCCATGTGGCTCAGTGGTAGAGCACTCCCTTGGTAAGGGAGAGGTCGCGCGTTCGATCCGCGCCATGGGCACCATCGGTTTTGTCAGCGGGAAGCGTCCGGCGCTCCCTTCCTTTTCGGAGTTTTGAGAATGGCAAAGAGCAAGTTCGAGCGGACGAAGCCGCACGTGAACG
>JADMIO010991024.1_pt1 | contig 34261 bp, 29 predicted proteins | sample 8958161 | NCBI WGS metagenome assembly JADMIO01 (sample SAMN16585339, study PRJNA669376) | soil metagenome | isolation source: Crop rotation soil | place: USA: Cullars Rotation, Alabama | collected 2011 | reverse complement strand
CGCGACAACTTGTCCACGTGGAATTCTAAGCTTAGGATCCCAATGTGCTGGAAAGAAGAATTAGCGCCCGCCGCCGTCGCCGCCATCCGCGTCGCCGAATTGCAGTCGCGCTGCGATTCGTTGCGCGCCCGCCTCGACCGCGAGACCACCAACGTCAGCAGTCTGCAAGACGCCGCCCGCGAGCGCGCCGCCGAACTCGAAGAGGCTGTAGCGCAGCTTACACATCTGGTCGCGCAGCTTCGCGTCGAGCGCGAAACCCTCGCCCGCGAAAACGAAGAGTTGAACCGCCGGCAGGGCGAGATGGAAGAGCACAACGAGCACCTGCGCGAACACGCGGCGATGCTCGAACAGGCGCAGCAGCGTGACCGCCAGGCCGCCGCCGAACTGGCCGCCAGCGCCTCCGACTTTGACCGTTTGCGCGACCTCTTCAATCAACAACTCAACGAGCGCAGCCGCGAAGTCGAACAACTGAAAGCCGACCTCGCCGCGGCGGCTCGTGTGGATCAAGAGCAGGGCGAGTTGCGCGAGCAATACGCGGCGCTCGAAGCGCGCTTCGAGCAGTTGGGCAAAGAGCATCAGGCGACGGTGGATTCGATGTTCGACCTCGAACGCACACTGCGCCTTGCCGAAGACGCCCGCGCCCGCCACGAGCAGCAGCGCGCCCAACTCGAAGCGCGCCTCGCCGAGCTGGAAAGCGAGACCGGGCCGCTCAGTGCCGAGCGCCTGCGCGCCGACGAAGAGAACCAACGCCTGCGCGCTGAGATCGAACGCCTGCGCGCCGACCAATCCAGCTTTAGTGGTGATCTTTACAAAGAGAACACGCGGCTCGCGGAACTCGTCGATGAGTTGACGAATCGCCATGCTCTGGCTGAAGCCCGCGCCGCTGGCCTGGAGATGCGCATCGAGGCGCTCAAAGAACAGCTCGAACAAGAGGGCGACCGGTCGCGCGACCGCATCAGCGAGTTGCAGCAAGAGAACACCGCGCTCAACGAGCGGCTGCAAGGCGCAACGGCGCATGCGGAAGCGTTCGCCGAGCTTCAGCAGCAACACGTCGCGCTGCAACAGCAACACACGGCGCTCAACGATTCGCACGCGGCGCTCGAAGCGCGCGCCTCCGAGTTCGCCTCGGCGGCGACATTGCTCAGGCCGCGCGCCGCCGAGCTTGAATCGCATGTCGAGCGGCTGCGCGCCCGCTCGTCGGAACTCGAAACCGAAATCGCCCGGCTCAACGCGCGCTCGCTCGACCTTGAGCAAGAAAACGCCGCTCTGGCGCAGGTCAATCAAGAGTTGCAAAGCGCCATCGAACGCTTCGAGTCGCTCACCACGCGGCTCGAAGACAACACGATCCGTCTGCGCACCCGCGCCGAAGCCAGCGAGCGCGCCCGCGCCGACCTCGAACAGCGCAACCGCGTGCTCGGCGAGCAGAACCGCCGCCTGCATTCTGAAAGCCACACTCGCGCCCGCTTGCTTGCGAACATGTCACATGAATTACGCACGCCGATGAATGCCATCATCGGCTTCACATCGTTGCTGATGGACGACCGTTCGCTGCAATTGCAGGCGCGCCATCGCGGCAACCTGGAGCGCGTCTCGCGCAATGCCCGCAACCTGCTTGAGCTGATCAACAATGTGTTAGACCTGTCGAAGCTCGAAGCCGGGCGCATGGAAATCTTCGCCGAGCCGGCCGACGTGCGTGATGTTGTCGAGCGCGCCCTTGCGGTGATCGAGCCGCTGAAAGAGGGCCGCCCCGTTCATCTCGGTGTCTATGTTGAGGAGAACCTGCCGGCGCTCAGGACTGACCCGACCAAGCTGCAACAGGCGCTCATCAACCTGTTGTCGAACGCGCTGAAGTTCACCGCTTCGGGCGAAGTCAACCTGCGCGCCGAACGCGCCGCCATCAATCGCATACGCATCAGCGTCAGCGACACCGGGTCGGGCATCAGCGAAGCTGACCTGCCGAAAATATTCGAGGAGTTCCGCCAGGTCGGCCGCACCGCACACAACGCGCGCGGCGGCACCGGGCTGGGACTGGCCATCACGCGCCGCTTGGTCGAGCTGCTCGGCGGCCAGATTCATGTGACCAGCCGGGTTGACGAGGGCTCTGTATTCACCATTACATTGCCGCTTGAGATCGAAGGCCGCGCCTTATCGGCGGTCGAGAGCGAGCCGCCGCTGGCCGACCCGGAGCGCACGGCGCTGGTGATTGACAGCGACCCGGCGTCGCTCTACCTGATGAAGAAGTATCTGGTCGAATCGGGTTACTCAGTGGCGGCGACCGATGACAGCGGGCGCGGCGTCGAGATCGCGCGGCTGGCCGGGCCGGCGGTCATCACCATAGACCTTGACCAGCTTGAAAACGGTCTCGGCGTCATCGAGGCGATTGCCCGCGACAACGCCGAGCGTGCGCAGAAGTCGCGCGCTATCGTCGCGCTCGCCTCCGACGCGGGCGTCGAAGCGGCGGCGCGTCATGCCGGCGCGATGGTCTTTCTAGCCAAGCCGCTGGAGCGCGACGACCTCATCTCGATGATCGAGCGTGCCGTGCTGCCGAAGTCGGGCCGCGTCCTCGTCGTTGATGATGACGAAGACGCGCTGGCGTTGGTGCTGGCGATGCTGGAAGAGAGCACTTATGAAGTCGAGACGGCTCGCGACGGGCGTGCGGCGATGGATGCTATCGCGCAAAACCTGCCCGATGCGCTGGTGCTGGATTTGATGCTGCCGGAAATGGACGGCTTTGAGGTGGTGCACCGCCTGAGCGTCAACCCCGCATGGCGCGATACGCCGGTCATCCTGCTGACGGCGCGCGACCTGTCGCACGAAGAGCGGCGCGCGCTCGACACCGGCACGACGCGCATCATCCAAAAAGGCAACTTCACGCGCGACGAGCTGCTCGCCGAGTTGAGCCTGGCGGTAGACAAGCGCGCCGAAAGCGCCGCATCGTAACCGGTATCGAGCGCCGGCCAGCCGTGCGATTACTGCGGCTTGGTCTCTTCGGGATCAATGCGGCTGGTCGCGCGGTCGTGGGTTTCGGCAGCGCGCTCGTGGGCTTCGGCGGCGCGCTCATGGCCTTCGCGGCCCTTGTACTGTTTGACCCACTCTTCGATGTTTTCGCGGATGAACTCGCCGAAGTCTTCGACCTCGCGCGCCGACTTGCGCCAGAAATCTTTGAAGGCTTTCTTGTCCACCCAAACATTGGCGCGCGGGTCGCCCCATGCGCCTTTCCATTCGCCCCAGCTTGCCGCGCCGACTTCGTCTTCGTAGTAGGCGGCCAGTTGCCGACAAGCCATCGCGGCGACGGTTAAGGAGCTATCCGCCGCCAGCGGCTCGAAGACCGCGCCGACGTTGGCGTCCAACTCTTTCAGCCGCGCCAGCACGCGATTGTATTGTTCAACACAAAACTTGGCTGCGTCGGCGCTGCTGCCTGTCCACTCCGATTGCAGCGCCATGCGCGACGTGCGACGCAGCACGTTAACGAGCTTCGCCAGTTCTTTATCTCTTTCCATACTTCACCCCATTTCAACTTGATTCGACGATCAAACTCGCGGCCTGCCGTAAGCGGCGGCGGCCCTTAGATACAGCCGTTCCTCGCTTAGCTTGTGATGATCAGGCGTCTTTGGCGATCAGCAACGGCCCGGCGGCATGACGCCAACCAGCACGCGCGGGCGGCAACCGTGCCGGCGCGACTCGCGGCCTTCGCGGCGCTCGTACCGGCGGTGCCGCTCGTCTTCAAATTCGTCGTCGAAATAAGCGGCAAGCTCGCCCGCCGCCATGCGCGTCACCTGCGGCGAGGCCGATTCCGGCAGCGGCGCGAACAGCGGCTTGACCGCCGGCTCAAGCTCTTCGAGCCGCGCCAGCACGCGGTTGTATTGCAGAGCGCAGAAGCGCGCCGCGTCCGGCTTGTCGTTGTGCCAGGCTGCGTACCACGCCGCCCGCGCGATGCGCCGCAAGACGTTTGTTAGTTTTATCACTTCTCGATTGTTCTCCATGCTTCACCTCTCTGTCTGAGTAATTCGATCTGTTCGCGCAGCAACTGCTTGCCGCGATGCACGCGCCACTTGACGGTCGAAACCGGCACGCCCAAAAAAGCGGCGATGCGCTTGAGCGGCATGTCATCCATGAAGCGCAGCCGCAAAGCCATCGCGTAATCGGCCGGCAGGTTTTCAATCGCCCGGCTCAATTCTTCGTCGTCACTCGCGACCAGCGGCTCGTGCAGCGCGCCGAGTTGTCCGAGCAGAAACTCGTCAAGCTCGACGCGGCCCGTCTGATGCGCGCGCTGTTGCTTGTTGAAGCGAAAAGCGCGGTGGCGCGTGATGACCGCCAGCCATGCCGCAAAGCGCGTCGGGTCTTCGATAGAAGGCAGCGCCTTGAAGGCCAGCAGCAATGCGTCCTGCGCCACATCTTCGGCGTCCTCGCGCCCGACGACCGATTGCGCCACGCGCACGACCGCCGCGCGATACCGCGTCGCGAGTTCGTCGAAGGCTTCGAGGTCGCCTAAGATAGCGGCGACTACCAGCACTTCATCGGGCGGTTCGGCCACAAGCTTTGCCATGCGCGCTCCCGGCCACCGCCGCTGGCAGCGGCCTTCATGAAGTATAGAGACTCGAACGAGCAAAAAGGTTAGATGGTTGCGGATGACAGGCCCGCGCCGTCATTTTGCTTGCTATCGCGTGCGGCGATGGCTTATGCTGCGCGTGTCTTTTTGAACGGCAGTCGATCCCCTCAAGAAAGTGAATCCGGCAAGCCAGGATGACCGCACCGCCAATCAATGATCGCCGCGAACTGTTCGGCTGGTACATCTACGACTGGGCCAACTCGGCTTTTTACACGACGGTCGTCACCGTTTTGATGGGGCCTTACCTGACGAGCATCGCCGAGACGGCGGCCGACGCCAATGGCTTCGTCCACCCGCTCGGCATCAGCATTCGCCCCGGCTCGGTCTTCGCCTTTGCCATCTCGTTGTCGGTGTTCTGCCAGGCGATCTTCCTGCCGGTGCTCGGCGCGATTGCCGACTACTCGAACTTGAAGAAGCAGTTGATGGCGCTGTTCGCCTACACCGGCTCGTTCGCGACAATGGCCCTGTACCTTGTTCAAGGCGATCACTACCTGCTGGGCGGCGGGCTGTTTGTCATCGCCAACTTCAGCATCGGCGCATCAATCGTTTTCTACAACGCCTTCCTGAACGACATCGCCAGCCCCGACCGGCGCGACAGCGTCTCTTCCATCGGCTACGCCTGGGGCTATCTCGGCGGCGGCTTGCTGCTGGCCGCCAACCTCGTGCTCTTATCGAAAGCCGACGATTGGGGGATCGGCAAAGCGCAGGCGGCGCGCATCAGTCTGGCGTCGGCCGGCGTGTGGTGGGGGCTGTTTACGCTAGTGCCGCTCGCGCTGCTCAAGCGGCGGCAGGCCGTCAAGAGTCTGCCCGCAGGCCAGGGCTATCTCGCCGCGGGTTTCAAACAACTCGGCCACACGCTGCGCGGCCTGCGCCGCTACCCACAGACCTTGCTCTTCCTGCTGGCCTACCTGCTCTACAACGACGGCATACAGACGGTCATCGCGCTGGCCGCGCAGTTCGGTGACAAGGAGCTTAAGCTGGACGTATCGACGCTGACCGGCACTGTGCTGTTGGTGCAGTTCGTCGCGCTGTTCGGCGCGTTGATCTTTAACTTGATTGCGAAGTTCACCGGCACCAAGCGCGCCATCATGATCAGCCTGGTCATCTGGGTCGGCGTCGTCGTCTACGCCTACGCGATGCTGTATACGGCGCGCGACTTTCTCATCATGGGCGCAGTGCTTGGCGTCGTGCTCGGCGGCAGCCAGGCTCTGAGCCGCTCGCTCTATTCGCTGATGATCCCCAAAGGGCAAGAGGCCGAATTCTTCAGCATCTATGAAGTCAGCGACAAGGGCACGAGCTGGCTCGGCCCGTTGATGTTCGGCCTGGCTTATGGCCTCACGCGCAGCTACCGCATCGCCATCCTTTCGGTGGCGACGTTTCTGATCCTCGGCCTCTTGTTGCTCTTGTTCGTCAACATCAGCAAAGGCATTCACGAAGCCGCGCACGGCTCAACGAAATCACACGAAGCGAGCCCCTGACGTGCGAAGAGCGCGGACGGCTTACGGTGCCGCCGCGCCCTCTGCTTGAATCGCTGGTTTGCGTCCTCGCCTGGCGTCGTAAATTACTTCGATGGGGCGTAGTAGGGATTGTGGCCCGATGCGTGATCGGTGGAGTCGAGGATTTCGCGCACCTGCGGCACGTTCTCGCGGATCAACCGCTCGATGCCCATCTTCAACGTCACGTCCGCCGCGCCGCAGCCCTGGCAGCCGCCGCCCATCCGTATGAAGACGTTGTCATCCTGCACGTCGAGCAATTCGACAAAGCCACCGTGCGAGGCGACGCCGGGGTTGATCATGTCGTCGAGCACCTGCTGCACGCGGCGGCGCACTTCTTCCGGCGGCAAGCGGTCGCCTTCGGCAATTTCCGGCGGCGGGTTCAAGAACGTGCGGATGGTGCTGCCGACGCGCTTGCCGATCTGCCGCCAATCCTCGTTCCCCGATTGCGTGACCGTGACCCTGTAACCATCCAGCTCGACCTTGTCGATGCCGGGGATAGTGAACAACTGAGCGGCGAGGCCATTCGCTTGCGCCTCTTCGGCACTGGCGAAGACCGCCGCGCCCGAATGCACCGGCCGGTCAACCGTGAAACGGCAGACGTGTATGTCGCGCTGATCAACTTCAGCTTTGATCTGAATATTATTAGCGTATGGCGAACTCATGTTCAGGCTCCTTCAATTCAGTGACAAGTGAACAGTGATAAGTGACAAGATCGATCGCGGCGCGTTGTCACCATTGCTATAAGCACCAAGTATAACCGGACACACGGCGCATATCCAAACGACCCGCTCGTTCTCTCTCGTCACGGTTCACTTGTCACCTTTCACTCTCTGTTAAAGTCCGGCTCGTTTTTCAAGGGGGCCAAACTGGTCCCGCGTCGGCTCCGCTCAGCAGAACCACGCTTCGGTGAGTCGCGGCGGGCGCAGCCGTAACGGCTCGACCGGCGGCAGCGAATAGACGAAGTCGCCGCCGCGCGTTTTGTAAGCCGCCTCACAAATGCGCGCAAAGGTGGTGGCCGCGTCTTCATTGCGCTGCACGGCCTGTTCGACGATCTGTGTCACCTGCCGGTGCAGCTCGTCCATCTGCGGGTCGGGGTGCTGCCATTCGTAAGTGAACGCCTGCTGGTTCAACAGCCCTAGCCACGCGCCCGCTTCTCTGAGCAGCAACGAACCCGGTGGCACGAGCAGGCGAATGCTGAATTGCACCGGGTCAATGTGATCTATCAGATTGCGCGATTCGACGAACTGCAATAATTCGAGATAATCATCGAGGGTCGTCCAAGGCGTGAAGGCGACGAACGTGGGGCGCAATGTGATGCCGGCGTCGCCGAGAAGTCCGAGTGCTTCATCCACGTCGGCGCGCGTGTGGCCTTTATCCAAATGTGTGAGCACCGTGTCGCTGAGCGATTCGACCGCCGAGACGACGAAGATGCATCCGGCCTGCGCCAGCTCAGGCAGCAGGCGGCGATGCTTTAACAGGTGCTCAATCTTCGCCGTGAAGTCGAACGTCAGGGCGGGGAACTCGGCGTGCAGGCGGCGGGTGATGCGCTGCGCGTGCGTCGGGCCATTCAGGAAATCAGGATCGCCGAACGTGATGTGCCGCGCGCCTGCGGCTACCAGTTGGCGGATGTCGGCCATTACCACGTCGCCGGGGACGACAAAGAAGCGCCCGCCATAGACCGGCGGAATCGGACAATGCGTGCAATGATGCAGACAGCCGCGACTCGCTTCGACGTAGCCGGCCAGCCGCTCGCCGCCGTCTGCTGCGAGCCGCGCGTAGCGTTCAAGCGGCGCAAGCCCGCGCCGCTCGGGCAAAGGAAAATCCAATCGCGTCAGCACCGGCAGCGCCGGCTTGACGGCAGCGGCCGGCGGGCGGGCGAATTCGCCGGCCGCGACGGCTTTGACGAGCGCCACCAGCTCTTCTTCGACTTCGCCGCCGATGGCAGAATCGGCGACCGTGCCGAGCAGGTAGCCGGCGTTCAATGTCGCATACATTCCGTAAAAGCAGATGTGGCAATCGGGATTGATTTGACGAATCCGCTCGGCGATAGATAGGCCAAGCCTGAGCGCCGTGTGCATCGGCACCGAGATGCCGACAAAGCGGGCGCGGCGGGCTTTCGCTTCGTCAAAGCCCTGCACCGAGATGTCTATCGCTTCGACGGCAAACCCGGCGCGGCGCAAAAAACCCATCGGCACTGCCAGCCCGGCGGGCTGATGCCCAAGCTCGTAACACGACACCAGCAGAATCGGGAAAGTCTGACCGCTCGCTTCGCTCATCACTGCCATTGTAGAGCGCCCGCGCCGCCCGCGCCATCCCGGTGTCTCGTCTGTAAGCTTCTGCTCCTGGGAGCGCGGGCAACACGGCCCGCAGCGGTTCGCATGCAAGAGACAGCGGACGAGACGCCCGCGCTCCCAGAGCATACTTCGCCTCGTTCATTGCATTGTAAAGTTGAATATAATCACGCCGCTGACGCGGACGGGTGTGCCGTTGAGCAGGGTCGGCTCAAAGCGCCATTCGCGCGCCGCTTCGACCGCTGCCGTCATCAACATAGGATGGCCGCTGACCGCGCGCGCCGCTTCGACGTGACCGTCGGGCGCGATCATCACTTCGACCGACACCGAGCCGGCAAGGTGAATCTGTTTGGCCAGCGGCGGGTAAACGGGCGTGCGCCGCACGACGGCTTTGCCCTGCAAGACGCTCGAAGTCAGCCGCACGGGCCGCGTTGTATCGACTTGCGGGGCGGCTCGGCTCGGCTCGACCGGTGGCGGTGGCGGCGGCGTCATCTCAGCGTGTGCCGGGCTGCTCGGCACGCTCCAGTTACCATTCGGGTCGCCATTGCCTTCGGGCGCTCCGATCACGCCGATCGAATCATTGACGCTGGGCGGCGCGGCGGGCCTGCGCGTGGGCGTAGGAGTGTTGACGACAGCGTCGAGATCGCGGACTTGCATCGGATCATTATGCGGCTGCGCGGGCGGCGGCGTAGTCTCGCGTTGTCTTGCCGGCGGCGGGCCGGGTGGCGGCGGTGGGACGATCAGCACCAGCATGCGTTCGTTGGTATCGGCGAGCTTCGGTGTAGCGACAACCACAGATAACCCCAGCACGCCGGCAATCACCAGTGCGTAGATGGCGGACGTGCCGCAGAAAAAACGGACGATTCGGCCTTTGCGCCGTTCGTTTGTCGAGATGACCAGTTTATTGAACATCGCACGCTCCTTCGGGCAACACGCCGCCCGAGGCGCTGCGGCTCAGCGCGGACGGTTGCCAATCAAGTTTCGGCACTCTGTAATGTGAACTACGGCGGCGCTCCTGGGCGGGAAGGGGTCATGATCGGTTGCCGGCGATCAGTCTTCAGGCAGACCGTGATGGTCTGAGCTGATAACTGACAACCGGCAACCGTGAATTATCCGCTGACATCGACTTTTTCGACGAACATGATAATCCGCGTCGATACGGGGTGGCCCGAGACGATGGCCGGCTGGAAGGTGCGGCTGCGCAACGTCCACCAGAGTTGTTCGACGATGTACGGGTCTTTCGGCGCGTTCAGCACGTCGATCAACTGGCCTCGCCCGTCCGGGTCTACTTCGACCATTGCCGACATGGCTTCGTTGCCCGGCTTGCAGTAGACGATGTGGCTGAAGCTCACCAGCGCACTGTTATCGAGGACGCGCGGCAGTTGGTAGTAATGCTCTTCGGTCGTGCTGTCTTTATCCTGCGGCAGATTGTTGTAGCTGTGATACTCGCGATCCGAGCCGCTGACGACCGGAAAGATCATGGCCGTTTCGTTGGCTTCGACCGCCGGCACCGGGATGGGCCGGAAGCCGGAAAAGACCAACGCGAACATCAGCGCCGACATGACCGAGCCCGTGCTGTAAGCCACCAGTCGCGGGTTGAAACGCGCCAGCCAGGCGAGCGCCTGCTCGGCCAGGGTGATCTCTTTACGCGCGCGGCCCGTCACTTCGCGCATCACGTTGCTGTGCAGTTCGCGCGGCGCTTCGGGCGAGTGTAATTCTCGTAACATCAAGGACGCTTGCTCGACTTCGTCCAGATGCAGGCGGCAGTCGTCGCACGCCGACAGATGAGCGCTGTAAGCGACCGTCTCGGCGTCCGTGAGCTGGCCGTCCAGATAAGCAGAGGCCATGAATTCAAACTTCTTGCATTCCATAATTGCACACCGGCCCAGTCTTCAGCCCGGCATTTTTAGGCGTTCAGTCCGAGGGCACAGCGATCAGTCGGGCTGAAGCCTGAGGGCTGAAGATTCAAATCAAGTCTTTGACGCGGCGGCGCAGTTCGTCGCGCCCGCGCGCGATGCGTGACTTGACGGTCCCGATGGAGATTTGCAGGGTTTCGGCAATCTCCTCATAAGACAGTTCTTCAATCTCGCGCAGCACCAAGGCGACGCGATACTCCTGCTTGATCTCGCTGAGCGCCCGCATGATGCGCCGCTCGCGCTGGCTGGCAATGGCCTGCGCTTCGGGCGATAGGCCATTGCCGGGCAGGAGGCTACCTATACTTGCTTCGTTCTCGCGCCGGGTGAGGTCGAGCGAGATGGTCTCGTCGCGGTGACGGCGGCGCCACCAGCGTTGTTGATTCATCGCCTGGTTGATGGCAATGCGATATATCCAGGTCTTTAATCCCGACTCGGCGCGAAAACCGCCCAAGCCGCGGTAGACTTTCAGAAACGTCTCCTGCGCTGCGTCGCGCGCTTCTTCGGCGTCGCCCAGCAGGCGGAAGCAGAGCGCATAGACCGGGCGCTCGAATATTCGCACCAGATCGTCAAAGGCCGTCAGGTCGCGGGCGCGCAGTCGCGCCACGAGGCCGGTTTCGTAGGTCTGCTCGATCGGCCTCGATTCCATCTCCAGGCGAGCCAGCGTGGTTTGTTCCAGTGCGGCCATATCTCCGGCTGACATTTGCGGCGCTCCTCAGAAGTCTCAACCTGACCGGAGTGGGTCATCGCGCGAATCCGTGAAGCCGAGCGCCGTTGGTAGCTCCAACCAACTCAGGCGATGACCCGTCACCTCACTTGTCGCTACTTTAGACACCAACCCCGGCAGAATGTTCCGATATTTCTACTGTACCACATGTGAATGAACTGTGCGGGAAGAGTTGCGGCGAATCCCGGAACCGTAGGATGCAAAGCGGCGGATGGTTAAAACAAGACTAAAATTTCAACTCGAAATCGGCTATGCTTCTACATGAATTGCAAAAGTGAGTCGGATGTGGTCAACGCGCGTTTGCAAAGGACGAACGGTAAACGCCTGGCCCTGTCCTCCTCCTTTTGCAATTCATCGCCGATGCTGTAGGCATAGGCTATGCCGCAAACCGGCGACGGCTCGCGTAACTCGAAACCGTTTATCTAAGCTGTTGATTTTAGTCGAATAATATCGTGCGCGTCGGGACGGCGGGCCGGCAGGGCCGGGGCGCGGGAAGATCGCCGAAGGGATACCAAGTATGCATGGCCGGTGGGAGTTAGTTTCCAGGTTGCAAGTAAGTAACCAGATCGCGCGGACGTAAATTCCGCCCGGCACAGCCTATTTCGGGCGCGGGTGACGGAGCGTTTCAGGTAAGATCAGGATTATGGCACAACAGAACACCTTCGACGTGGTTTCAAAAGTCGATCTCGCGGAAGTCAAAAACGCCGTCAATCAGGCGATGAAAGAGGTCAGCCAGCGTTTTGACTTCAAGGGCACCAACTCGGCCATCGAGCTGAACGAGAAGGAGCACACCATCGGGCTTGCCACTGCCAGCGAGTTCACGCTGAAGTCGCTCAACGACGTGCTGCAACAGAAGCTCGTGCGGCGCGGCGTCTCGCTCAAGGCGCTCAGTTATGGCAAGGTCGAGCCGGCGGCCAAAGACACCGTGCGGCAGACGATCACGCTGCAACAGGGCATCCCCATCGAAAAGGCCCGCGAGGTCGTCAAGACCATCAAAGACAGCAAGCTCAAAGTGCAGGCGCAGATCAACGGCGATTTCGTGCGCGTGGCGGGCAAAGACCGCGATACGCTGCAACAGGTCATCGCGCTGCTGAAGGAGAAAGACTTCGGCATCGACATGCAGTTCACGAACTACCGCTCGAATTGAGGCGCGGCCGACTGCAAAGCGAAAGGCCGCCGCGCTTATTAGTCAGTAAGCGCGGCGGCCTTTTCATTCGGCGCGATGCAAAACATCACTTCGCAAGCTGGCTATCGATGATGGCCGCCAAGTCGTTGACGAAATCCGAATTCGGGTTGAAGCCGCCGCGCGGCTGGCCTTGCATCTGGCCTTCTTTGTTGATCACGACGACCGTCGGCAACTGCGGGCGCTTGCCGCTGTACTGCTTGAAGGCCGCCTGATTCGGGTCGCGCGCCAGGACCACCGAACCGACCGGCCCGCAGGCTTGCCTGAGTTGCGCATCGGTTGCCGCAGAAGGCGGGTTGACGCTGACCAGATAGACGCTCACCGGCTTGCCCTGATAGCGTTCGGCGAGCGACGCCAGCGCCTGCGCAGCGTCGTGGCACTGCGGGTCCTGCACGCCGCTGAACAGCAGCACAACGACCTTGCCGCGCTCGGAGGCGAGGCTCACCGACTGGCCGTCCAGTGTGGTAAGCGTGAAACTCTGCTGCGCGCTTGCGGTCATCACGAACATCATGGCGAGCGCACAGGCGGATAAGATGGCTTTGAATTGATTGATCACTGACTCCCCCAACGGTTGATTCATTTCATCCGCCAATGAGATGCATTTGGCGATGAGCAGGTTCGATATCATTATCATTTGCTCGCTGCGGCTGAAAACATTCTATCAGCGCGCCGCGTTCCCAGGACAGTGTATCCCGTCGCGGAATTCGATATACTGCGAGCGGCGTTTCGCCTTTATCAACTGAAGTCGAGAGACGATGACCATGCCGGCCACGCATCACCAGCACAACGCCGCCGAAGACGCGCGCGAGCTGCGCCGCCTCGGCTACGCGCAGGAATTATTCCGCACGATGGGCGGCTTCTCGAATTTCGCGCTGTCCTTCTCGATCATCTCGATCCTGACCGGCGCGGTGACGCTCTACGGTCACGGGCTGACTTGGGGCGGGCCGGCGGAGATGGCGTTCGGCTGGCCATTAGTCACGCTGTTTACGCTCGCGGTGGCCGTCAGCATGGCCGAGCTGGCCTCGGCGCTGCCAACTTCGGGCGCGATGTATCACTGGTCGTCGCGGCTCGGCGGCAAAGGCTGGGGCTGGTTCACCGCGTGGTTCAACATTGTAGGCAATCTTACTTTGCTCGCGGCGGTCGATTATGGCTGCGCGCAGTTCGTGACGCCGCTGTTTGGTCTGGACGCTTCGACGAAAAATCTGCTGCTGGTCTACGCCGCGATTCTGCTGTCGCACGCCCTGATCAATCATTACGGCATCCGGCTGGTGGCGCGGCTCAACGACCTGAGCGTCGCGGTTCACATCCTCGGTATCGTCGCCATCGTCGGCGCGCTGCTGCTATTTGCGCCGAAGCAGCCCGCCGGCTTCTTCTTTGCCCGCGTCACCTATAACCCTTCGGGGTGGCCTTACTGGGGCGCGTTCATCATCGGCCTGCTGCAAGCGCAGTGGACGTTCACCGGCTACGACGCTTCGGCGGCGGTGTCGGAAGAGACGGTTGACCCGCGCCGCCGCGCGCCGTGGGGAATGGTGATGGCCGTCGTCGTGTCGAGCGTCGTCGGCTACCTGCTGCTCATCGCCTTGACGCTGGCCATCCGAGACATCGCAACCGTGTTGAACGCGACCGACGCCAGCGGCAACCCGATACCGGCCGTGATCGTCATCCTGCAAACGGCGCTTGGCGAGCGCGCCGGCAGCATCTTTTCAGCGATGGCCGCCGTCGCCATGTGGTTCTGTGGCCTGTCGGCGGTGACGTGGTGCTCGCGAGTCGTTTACGCCTTTGCGCGCGACGAAGGCTTACCCGCATCAAGCCTGTGGCGGCGCGTCAGCCGCCGCCATCAAACGCCGGCAGCCGCCATCTGGTTGTCGGTCGTCGTCGCCTTTTTGGCCGCCATCTACAGCGGCGCTTATCAAACCGTCACCGCCATCAGCGTGATCGGACTTTACGTATCGTATGTGATTCCCGTTTACCTGTCGTGGCGCAACCGCATGCGGACGGGGCGGACGATGCGCGGCCCGTGGCATCTCGGCCGGTTCAGCATGGCCGTTAATCTCATCGCCCTCGTCTGGGTCGCCTTCATCAGCGTGATCCTGAGCCTGCCCGACGAGATGCGCGCCGGCAAAACGGTCATCGTCTTCGCGGCATTGCTCGCGGTCTGGTATCTGGCCGGCGAGCGTAAACGTTTTCCCGGCCCGGCCTTTCAAACCAACCAGGCGGATGAAGCTCACTCGCGCCACGAATCATCCGAGCCGCTGGCCAAAGAAGCGCCGGGCGATTGATCCGCCCAATGAATCCGCAGCAACTCAAGCAACTCTTCGTTCGCGCTAACGAGTTCAAGGAAGGCGACCTGCTGGTCGGCGGCACGCGCGATGACCGCGAGCGCGACGAGGCGCGCCAGCGTGTCGCCGCTCTGCGCGTCGGCGACATTGATCGCACCGCCCTCATCGAAGACCGCATGAGCGAAGCTCTCGCCCGCGCCATTGATTCGTCGCTTGCTTCCGAAGTAAGCCACATTACAATCGCCGAATTGCGGCGCATCATGCTCAGCCCGCAAGGCGCGGCGTGGGTTCGCCATTACCGCGACGGCTTATCGAGCGAAGCCATCGCCGCCGTCGTCAAGATCATGACCAACGACGAGCTGTCAGCCGTGGCCCGCGCGATCTTCAACCCGCTCGCGGGTGGCCCGGTCAGCATCGGCTCGCCTTCGCACTTCGGCTCGCGCATTCAGCCGAACAGTCCCGGCGATGACGAAGAAGAGATTCTGTTTTCGATCTGCGAAGGGCTCAGCTATGGCTGCGGCGACGTGATCCTCGGCATCAACCCGGCGAGCGATGACGTAGAGACGATCACACGCCTCGAAGATTTGCTGCGCCGCGTCGTCGAACGGCTCAACCTGCCGACGCGTTACTGTGTGCTTTCGGATATTGTAAAGCAGACTACAGTGCGGGCGCGCACGCTGGTAGACGTTGGCTTTCAGAGCCTCGCCGGCACGTCGAAAGCGTTGATCGGCATGGTCGGGCTGGACGCTGACGGCCTGCTCGATCTGGCGAAGGGATTCGGCGGCCTCTACTTTGAAACCGGCCAGGGGTCAGCCGTCACCAACAATGCTGCCGAAGGCGTTGACATGGTCACCCTCGAAGCGCGCAATTATGGGCTGGCGCGCTTGCTTGGCCGCGCCACTGGCGCGTGGATGATCGTCAACGACGTTGCCGGCTTCATCGGCCCCGAAGTCTTTCGCGACGCCGACCAGTTGCGCCGCGCCTGTCTCGAAGATACGGTGATGGCGAAGCTGCACGGCCTGACCATGGGATTGGATGTCTGCTCGACCTTTCACATGGGCATCGAACCGGCGCGGCTGCAATCGCTCACCGAAGAGATTGTCCGCGAAGCCGCGCCGGCTTACCTGATGGCCATCGCTGGCAACGCCGACCCGATGCTCGGCTATCTGACGACTTCGTTCCGCGAGCACCCGCGCTTGCGTCGCGGCGTGCGAAAGCAAGTCGCCTCGCCGATGCAGCATCGCTTCGCCGCGATGGGCGTGATGAACGAAGCGGGTGAGCTGAAGGCCGACCGGCCCGACGCGGCGGCGCTCTACGCCCTGTATGTGAAAGCCGGCGGCGACGCGCGATCGCTGGATGGCCTGCGCGCGGAAGGTGCGCGAAAGCTCAGCTTGCTTAAAGAACGCGGCTTCGACCTCGACTGCGGACATAATCTAGATTACACAGCGCCGGACGCGGTCGAGCAGCGCATGACGGCGCTCTACCGGCAAGCGCGGCAAGGGCTGTACGCGCGCCTTGACGAAGCGGTGATACGCGACGCTGTGCCGCGCGCCTTGCGTGTGCGGACGCAAGCGAGCAGCCGCGAAGATTATTTGATGCACCCGCCAACCGGCGAACACATCCGAGCCGAGGACGCGCGCCGCCTCGCTTCGCTGTACGGCGGCCAGCGCCCGCACATACAGGTGGTGATCTCCGACGGCTTGAACGCGAATGCCGTCAACGAGAACCTGCGCGCGGTGCTGCCGCCTTTGCGGCAGATGCTCGGCGCGGCTGGTCATTCGACCGGCGACGTGGACGTGGTGATTGAAAACGGGCGAGTGCGCGCCGGTTATCACGTCGGCGCATTGCTCAACGTTGAGGTGATCATTCACTTGATCGGCGAGCGGCCCGGCACCGGCCTCAACACCCTGTCGGCCTACCTGACGTATGGCCGCACGGCGACGGGTGAAGCGCGCTGGAGCCCTTCGCTTGATCATTCCTGCACGACAGCGATTTGTGGCATTCATCACAGAGGCAAGCCGCCCCCGGTTGCTGCCGCAGAGATCGCCCGCGCGGTCGAGCGCATGCTCGCACAGCGCCGTTCGGGCGTCGAATTGGGAAAGTAAAACTAAAAAGGCAAAAGGCAAAAGTTGAAGGAGCACGGGACATTCGCTCCGTCACTTTTGCCTTTTGCCTTCCCGCCACCTGCGGGCGGATTGTGGCTGTGCAAGTGGGTTACTGTGAATCGCGCACTTGAATCTTGGTGGCGACGACCGAGCCGTCGCTCATCAGCAAGCCCTTGACCTTGACGCGCGTGCCGATGGCGAACGTGCCGTGCTCGCGGTTGCGCTTGGTTGACGAAACGACGTGCACCGTGCGCCCTTTGACGATCCAGTCGCCGGTCAAATCCGCCGTGTTCGGCAGTGCCTCGATGGTGCCTTTGAAGGCAGTAGGCTGGCCTTCGTTGGTGTTGTTGCCGCCGTTGCCGCTGCTCGGATTGACTTCGATGCGCGCGGCGTTGATCGAGCCGTCTGGCTGCTGTATGCCGTGCACTTCAACAAACGCGCCGACCGCGACCGCGCCGTGCTCGGCATCGATGACCGTCGTCGCCGAAACGTGAATCGTGCGCCCGGCCACGTTCCAATCGCCGACGAAGCCCGCGCTGTTCGGCAAGCTGTTGATCGTGCCTTTCAATTCATCGCGGCCATCGCCGCCCGCCGGGTTCGATTTGACTTCGATCTTCGTAGCGTCCATCGAACCGTCGGCGCGCATGCTGCCTTCGACTTCGACGAATGCGCCGACCGCGACCGGCCCGTCGTTCGTCTCGATGCGGGTCGAAGCAGCGACGTGAATCGTGCGCCCGCCGATTTGCCAATCGCCGACAAATCCCGCCGGGAAACTTTCAATCGTACCTTTGAATTGTGATCCGTTGTTGCCGCCGTTATCATCGCCGCCGTTATGGCCGCTGTTATCATCACCGCCACCGTTGCCGCCATGATCATCACCGCCACCATTGCCGCCCGAGCCTGCCTGTCGCAGCTCGACCTCGGTGGCGTCAACCGAATTATCCGCGCGGTTGCGGCCTTCGACTTTCACGACCGCGCCGACCGTGATGTGGCCGTCTTCTTCGTTGACGCGCGTTGCGCTGGTGACGTGAACCGTGCGCCCGCCAACCGTCCAGTCGCCGATGAAGCCGCTGCTCGGCAAGCCGCTGACCGTGCCGGTGAATTCGGTTTCGTGTTTGCCGCCGGCCAACGCGGCCGGCATCAGGCTGAGCGCCAGTGCAACCATTGATATGATGCTGAAAACCCTTCTCTTCATTATAACCTCCTGAGATTCTTCTCTGCTTACACCTCAAGAGAGCCGCAGGCAGTCGAAAAAATACAAACGGTCACGGCAAAAAAATTGATTGTCAGTATTGTCACTTGTTACTCTGATGCGAGGAGATTGCATTCATGAACTGTCCGCAGTGTGGAACAGAGAATCGCGGCGAATCGCACTTCTGCCGGTTCTGTGGGTATAACCTGGAAGCGACCGCGACGGGCCGCGATTCCGGCTATATCCCTTCAGTGCCGCCGCCTGAAGCGAGCGGCTTCAAAGGACAGTACCCGCCCGACAATTATCAAGTGCCGCCATCGCCGCCCGTCTATAACCCTCAGCCGCAACCCGCCCGTGGACAACTCGTCTGCCCGCTCTGCGGCAACACCAACGTTCGCAAAGGCGGCACGCCGGTCTGGGCCATCGTTGCCGCCATCGTGCTCGCCCCGTTCACCTGTTTTCTGTCGCTCTTTCTGCTGCTCCTCAAGGAATCGCACCGCTGCGCGAGTTGCGGCAACGCCTTCAAGTAGGGTCGCCGGCCAATCGCGGTGAATGTAGCGATCATCACTTTGAAGAGTCGGCGGGTGGTTGCTGCGCGCGGCGGGCTTCGTAAGCCAGTGGCGGGGTCAGCTCGTCCGTCACGTTATAGTGAAAAACGTCGCCGTCGAGCCGCAGAAAGATGAAGACGACATCCTGCGCCGGGTCGTAATCGCGAATGACTTCGGCGACTTCTTCGCTCGGCCAGCCGCCGCGCCGTGCCAGGCTCTCGCCGCCTTCGGCGACGTAAATCGTCGGCACGTTGACATGTGATCCTTCGATGGTGGCGCGGCGCAAATCAATGACCACCGCGCCGCGTCCTTCGCTCTGATACTTCTCCCACGCAAATGCGGCCAGCGACCGCCACTGCATCTTGATGAAGGTGCCATGCTGGTCGGGCGTGTCGAGCGCCAGGAGTTGCTGCGGCGGTGTAAGGTGCGACATAGCGGTCGGCGGAAGCGTGGCGGTCGGGACAAGGGGCGAGGCTTTGCGGTCGCCTCGCCCTCGCCATTCAGTTACGCTTGCACGGGGCGGCGCGCGGCTTTACGCCGCGCCGTACTTCTTGAACCAGTCCTGCAATCGTTGCCAGCCGTCCTGCGCCGCCTGCTTGTCGTAGCCGGGCCGATAGTCGGCGTTGAACCCGTGCCCCGCTTCCGGGTAGACGATGATCTCGGATTTGCCGCCCGCCGCTTTAATGGCCGCTCGCATCTTGTCAATTGTGTCGAGCGGGATGCCCTGATCTTTGCCGCCGTAAAGGCCGAGTACCGGCGCTTTCAACTGCGCCGCCAGATCAATCGGGTTCTTCGGTAGAAGCTCTGTAGGATTTCCTACTAAACGCCCGTACCAGGCGACGCCGGCTTTCAGTTGTGGGTTGTGCGCCGCGTAAAGCCAGACGATGCGTCCGCCCCAGCAGAAGCCGGTGATGCCGAGGTGGTTGGTATTGCCCTTGCCCGACTTCTTCGCATAAGCGACCGTCGCGTCGAGGTCGCTCATCACCTGCGCGTCGGGCACCTTCGAGACGATGGGCCTGATCTGTTCCATCGTCGTCATCTGCGACGTATCGCCCTGTCGCGCGTAAAGTGCCGGCGCGATGGCCATGTGGCCGAGCTTGGCGAAGCGCCGGCAGATGTCCTTGATGTGTTCGTGCACGCCAAAGATTTCTTGCACGACGAGCACGACCGGAAAGGACTTGCCTTTGGCCGGCATCGCCCGGTAAGCCGGTATCTCGCCATCAGCGACGGGAATCTTCACTTCGCCGGCTTCCAGACCGTTGGTGTCTGTGGTGATCGTCTGCGCCGAGATCGGCTGCGTCGCCAGCGCGAAGCCGGCAGCCAACGAGGTGATGACGAAATTGCGGCGCGCGAGATCGGTTTGCGTAGCACTCTCTTTCACGGGTTCTCTCCTTCTGTGATTGGCATTACCACTGTATGGCAAGGTTAGCAAAAGCCCTTGCGCTTGCCAACGCAACGCGATGTGAACGGCGCGTGCTCTGCCTTTTAACGCGGCAGAGGTTCGGGCAGGCTGGCAATCGTATAAGCCAGCGCCGCGATCACCGCCGCGTTCTCGGCCAGCTCGCGCGGGTTGACCTTGTCGAGCGTGTCGGCAGCCGTGTGGTGATAATCGAAATACTTGCGCGTGTCCTGAAGCGGCGCAAAGGTCAGAACGCCCGCCGTATCGAGCGGCGTAATGTCTGCGCCCTGCGGCGTTGACGCCTGGCGCAGAATGCCCGCGCCGTAGCTCTGCAAAATCTGCGCGAGCGGGCGCAGCATCTCGATGGCCGCGTTGCCCGCATGAGCCGATATCCCGGTGGGATGGCCCGGCCCCGAATCACACTCGATGGCCGCAAGATGATTGGTCAACTGCGCCGCGAAATCTTTGGCATAAGCGCGACCGCCGGCCAGTCCATTCTCTTCGTTCATCCAGGCGACAATGCGTATCGTGCGCTTCGGTTTGAGCTTGAGCTGCCGGATGAGGTTTGCCGTCTGCATGGCGACGGCGACGCCCGACGCATCGTCAATCGCGCCAGTGCCGAGGTCCCATGAATCGAGGTGGCCAGAGACGATCACCACCTGTTCGGGGTGCTCACTGCCTTTGATGTCAGCGATGACGTTGGCGCTCTCGGCATCAGGCAGCGTCTGCGGCGTCAGCGTCAGACGCATGCGCAGCCGGCCTTGCGCGGCGAGATAAGCCATCAGGTCGGCGTCTTCGGCTGTCACCGCGCCGGCAGGGATGCGCGGCGCGTCGTCGAGGTAACGCAACGAGCCGGTATGCGGCAGACGGTAATCGGCGCTGCCGACCGAGCGAACCAGCGCGGCGACCGCGCCAAGCCGAGCCGCTTCGCTCGCGCCCGTGCCGCGATAGGCAACTGCCTGCACGTAAGCGTCGAAGGAGAAGCCTTGCGCGGCAAGCTGCTTGTCGAAGCGAGCGTTGTAGAGCACGATCTTGCCGGCGACGCGCTCGCGCCCCATCGCGCGCAGCTCGTCGAAATCGTTGACGACGACCACCTCAGCCGTGACGCCTTCGGGCGGCGTCGCGACGCTGCCGCCCAATGCCGTGAGCACGATCTTCTGTGTCGTCTTCGGGGCTTGACCTTTGAATTCGACCAGCTCGCCGGTCTCGACGCCGCGCACCCAGTGCGGCACCATAACGCGCTCAAGCTGCACGTCGAGGCCGAGCCGGCGCAGCTCACCGGCAACATACTCGACGGCCTGCGCCGCCTGTGCCGAGCCGCTCAGTCGCGGGCCGATGTTGTTGCACAGGTGCGCAACTTGATCGTAGGCGTAATCGCTCGCCATCGCCGCCTGTTGTAATCGCCTGAGCTCAGTGACGAGTTGCGGCGCATACGGCGTTGCGCCGTCGGTGGGATGCTGCGCCGCGGCGGCCAAGCCGAGAATCAATGCGAGTGTGCTTGCCAGCAGGAAACGTAGAGTAACGTGGATTTTCATGCCGACAGATTATACGCGAGGCAGGGCGCTTCTAACAGGCAGACAAAAAATTGGGCGGCTCGCGGTGAGCCGCCCTTCCGCAATCTACCAAATTGTAATCCAAACCTCATTCGGATGAGGTGGAGCGTTGAAAACTTATTCGAGCGTCAAGGTCATAAAGACCAGGCCCACCCCGGCGCGCTCAACTTGCAGCACGACTTCCTTGCTGCCGTGGAGCGCGGCGATGGCGCTCATGAATTCCTGGCGGTTCGTCACCGTCGTCTGGTTGACGCGATGGATGACATCGCCCTGCTGCAAGCCTGCGTCGTCGGCCGGGCTGTCGGGCTGCACGCTGCCGACCACGACGCCCGAAGCGATACGCAGCTTCAACTGGCGGGCCAGGCTGGGCGTGATGTTGGTGATGGACACGCCGAGCTTGCCGGGATTCTCTCCTTCATCGTCGTTGTTGGCCGGCTGCTCCTCATCGTCCGGGCCGGGCCGTTCGCCGAGCGTCACGTGGGTCGTCTCAAGCCGCCCGTCGCGCATGTACTTCACGAGGACGCTCTTGCCAACCGGCAGGTCGGCGACCGTTTCGGTCAACTGCTTCGGCGAAGCGACCTTCTTGCCGTCCACTTCGACAATGATGTCGCCGCTGCGCAGGCCGGCTTTCGCCGCCGGGCTGTCGTCCTTGGAAACGTCGCGCACCAGCGCGCCGCCTTCGCCATTGTAGCGAGCATTACGCGCGATGCTCGGCGTCACTTCCTGCGGGTAGACGCCCAGGTAGGCGCGCGTCACCTTGCCGCTCTTGAGCAGTTGCGCATAGACCTTGTTAACCAGGTTGGACGGGATGGCGAAGCCGATGCCTTCGCTAGCGCCCGAACGTGAAAAGATTAGCGCGTTGATGCCGATGACTTCGCCCTGCATGTTGACGAGCGGGCCGCCCGAATTACCCGGATTGATCGAGGCGTCGGTCTGAATGAAGTTGGTGAACTGGCCGCCTTGGGCGCCCAGATCGCGGCCCGTCGCGCTGACGATGCCGGCCGTCATGGTTTGCTGCAACCCGAACGGGCTGCCGAGCGCCAGCACCCACTCGCCCTGCTCCAGCTTGTCGGAATCGCCGAGCCGCGCGTAGGGCAGGCCGGTCGCGTCAATCTTGATCAAGGCAATGTCAGTCTCTTTATCGGTGCCGATGCGCTGGGCTTTGAACTCGCGCCCGTCGGCCAGCTTCACCTTAATCTGCTGGGCCTCGCCGGCAACGTGATTGTTCGTCAAGATGTACCCGTCGGCGCTGATGATCACGCCCGATCCGGTGCCACGCTGACGACGCGGCTGGCCGTCGCCGAAGCCGGGAATCTGCGGGAAGCCTTCGGGCAACTGAAGGCTCTGGCGTTGCGTCTTTTCGACTACGTCAATGTTGACTACAGCAGGCTTAACCTGCTTGGCAACGTTGACAAAGGTGCGCGACAACTCGACCGGGGACGGCAGCGACTGCTGCGCCGAGGCACGCTTTTCGATTTCAACTCCGAGTCCCGAGGCGATGGCCAGCGCCGTCGCCAGGACCAGCGCGGCCACGCCGCGCCGCGTCTGCTTGATCTTGCTTAGATTCACACCCATTGGTTCAACCTCCGAAAACCCATTCTTAAACTTGCATTGAATCAGTCAAAGACGAAATGACAAGCCATGAGCCGGAAGCCGTCCGGCCGCCCGCTCCCTACTTGTCCCAAGATACTGTCCCATATGGCTTGCGGTAATTTAACGCCCGTGTTGCCGGGCGAGTTCATTTATCTCGCCCGGCAATAATTGGCTTAGCGGTCGTTTTCGACGCGCAGATTGTTCACCACTTCAAAGACGCCGGGCACCTGCCGAGCCGCCGTGTAAGCAAGCTGGCTGTCCATGCGGTTGGCGACGACGCCTTCCAGCGCCACCCGACCCCGGCTGACGATGATGTGGATCGAAGGATTCGCGCCCATGAAGTAGCGGTAGAGGCTGCCCGTGCGCGCGATCGTTCGATAGGTGCGAACGCGGATCGAATTGTCCATGCTCGACACCGGCAACACCTGAATGTTATTGATCACTCGCTCAACGCCTTCGATTCGCTTGACGCGGCTTTCGGCGTCTTTGCGCGTCACTGCATCAACGACCTGGCCATAGAGCGTTACCGTGCTGCCATCTATTTTGTATGCAAGGTTATCGAACACGCCGTAGTACGGCAATGTGACAAGCTCCTTACGCACTTTGTTAGCCGTGCGATCGCCCTGCGGCGAGCTGGCCGGCGCGGCCAGGACGGCTGACGCGCTGATAACGAGGGCCGCTACGAGCGCGAGCAATTTACCTTTCATCGTAGTCATTATCTCTTACCTCCTGAAAACCTCTAGCTTGTTCCTTTAGTCCCACTCCATTCTGACCTTGCGATTGGCGTTCCCTGCCTTCCACTGACCTGATTGCTTGGATGCTGCCGCGACCGAAGGCGCTGTCTTTGCTTCGCCGCCGCTGATTTCCGTCTCCGTCTCACGCTGAGCAATTACGGCAAGCGCGCGCGGCTCGGATGTCGGTGGGTAGCTGGCGGCTTCAAACTGTTCCAGCGCCCCGACCATCTTGGATAAGGCAAGTACAATCTGTGCGCGGTCGAGGTCATCAAGGAACGTGAGCGCGCCGCTGATAATCGTGTGGCGGCGTTCGCGGAAGCTCTCGACGGCCCGCCGGCCACGCTCGGTCAGCGCAATCATCACTGATCGCCGGTCGCCGTCCGCCGCCTGTCGTTCGATCAATTGCTTGCGCGTCAGCCGGTCGGTCAACTGCGTGACTGCTGGGGCCGAGATACGCAAGGCGGCAGCCAGGTCGCCGGTCGAACGCGGCCCGCCAAACAGCAGCCTTAGCGCCTGCGCCTGCGGCAGCGTCATCGCCATCTCGACCGCCTGCTGCTGATGGTGATCCAGCATCAGCCGAAACATCGTCTCGGCAAAGCGATCCAGCACCACTTCCACTTCCGGATCGTGTCTGAGCTTCATATCGTTTCTTCAGATTAATATTTAATCTACATTAATTATATTAAAAGATTCCGGCGGCCCTGTCAAATGGGGTGTGGAGTTGCCGGGCCGGTGGTTGACAGTCGCGCCGCCGAGCGTTTAAGCTCACGGCAGTAGAGAGATTTCCACCGGGTTAGCTTTGATAATCGAAAGGGCGGCAGATGAATCACGTCCGGTTCTCAGGATTTTCGGCAGGTCTATTTCAGTTCCTCTCTGCGCTTGCCGAACATAACACCCGAGAATGGTTCGACGAGCATCGCCGCCGCTATCAAAGCGATGTCCTCACGCCGGTTAAATCATTCGCCGCCGACCTTGGCCCGATCATCCACATGCTCAACGAAGCGTTCGACACCGAGCCGCGCGTCGGGCGGACGATCAGCCGCATCAACAACGACCTGCGCTTTCACCGGAACCGCCCGCCGTATCGCCCGTGGATTTATGTCTACTTTGCCCGGCGCGGCGAGACATGGACGACCGGCCCGCTGCTGTTCGTCGGCCTTGAGCCGCACGGCGTTTCGGCCGGCTTTTATCCCGGCGGCAAGCGGCAAAGGGCCGGCGCTATCCAGGAAGGCATTCGCAAAAACCTGCGCTTGTTTGAGCGGTATCTGGATGAGCGGCAGATTGCCGAAACCTACTGGGAGCTGGCCGACGCCGAAGCGGGCGTGGTGAAGAAGTGGCCGCTGCCGGGCGCGGCGCGGCGCTGGGTGAAGCTTGACAGCTTCATCGTCGGCGAGCACTTCACGGCGAACGACCCAATCCTCTCGCGCCGCCGTTTCTTAGACCGCGCGCAAAAGATTCTGCTCGACCTGTACCCGCTCTGGCTGTTTGCGGCAAGCGACAACGTCAAAGACGAATATGAGTTGTACAATGAAAACATCCACTCGCTGGCCCGCCCGCTGACCCGCGCCGCCGGTTAAGCGGTCAATCCCATCGACACACAACCTTGATCGATTTCACCGTTGCACGAATGGCTGCCTGCGGCACGGCCATTGCAGATAGTTCTGAGTAAATAGCTCTGACCGCGATTCGATTTCGTGCGCGAGAAGGGGCTCGGACGAACGATCAAGGAGTGGGAACAATGGCGGACAACGACAAAGCGATGCATGTGATGAAAGCGGCGGCGGCGGCGGCGCTCGCGACTTATGGATTCAAGAAGGGCGGCGTGATCGGCACGGCCATTGGCTTGGTCGGCGCGGGGCTGGGGGCGACCGAGGTCGCCGCCGTGGCTGGCGCGCCGCTGGCGCAGTCCGCGCCGCAGGACGTGCGTGAAACCATCGAAGTCAAGGCTTCGCCCGAAGCGGCTTACAACCTCTGGTCGCGCTTTGAAGACTTCCCGCGTTTCATGCGCAATGTCATCGAAGTGCGACCGACGAGCGCCAATAGCTGGCACTGGACGGTCGCGGGGCCGCTCGGTCAGCGCGTCGAGTGGGATGCGCGAGTCGTCGCCGACGTGCCGGGCGAACGCATTGCCTGGCGCTCGATCAACAGTGACCTCGATCATCGCGGCGAAGTGCGCTTCGAGCGCACGGCCAGTGGAACGCGCGTGCTGGCCATTGTGCGCATCATCCTACCCGCCGGGCCAATCGGCTCAATTGTAGCCAGGCTTACTAACAGCCATCCCGGTATGATGGTGCGGCAAGACCTGCGCCGCTTCAAGCAACTGGTCGAAGCCAGCGAAGCCGCCCGCGCGGCACAGGTAGTCCCTCCCGAAGAAGTCGTCCTCACGGGAGCGGTGGCGCAATAACCGGGGCTGGACCCGTCGCGAATCGCGTCACCGCGTCAGCAATCGCGCCGCAATCGCAACGGCGGCAACACCGGCCAGCGATGCGGCGAGCGGATGCTGCTTGACCAGCGTGATGCCCGCAGGCTCTGACGCGCCGCGCTGACCCAGAGCATTCCAATCGGCGCGCTCGCGCCGGTCATCTACCGTGTCGAACAGGTTACTCGGTGCGCTGGCCGACTTAGGCTCGTCGCTCAACTGGCCATCGATGCCCATCTTGCTCATCAGCCAGTCGCTCGCGCCGGGCGCGACCGTGTTCATCGCGGCAAACATCTTTCCCGCCATGCCGATGAGCACTTCGTTCTTCGGGTTTTCGGCGCAATCGATAATCGTTTCGGCGACGGTTTCCGGTTCGTAGACCGGCCCCAGCGGTTTCGCCGCGTAGCCTTCTTTCGTCTTCGCGTGATCGAAGAACGGCGTGTTGATCGAAGGCGGGCAGACCGTGCAGACGTTGATTTCGATGGGCTCGTTGATCAGCTCGGAGCGCAACGCTTCGCCTAGGCCGACGATGGCGTGCTTAGAGGCGCTGTAGACGCTCTGCAAGGGGATCGCGCGCTTGCCGGCGACCGAGGCGATGTTGATGATCGTGCCGCCGCCGTGCGCCCGCATCGCCGGCAGCGCCGCCTGTATGCCGTGAACCGTGCCCATAAAGTTCACGTCCATGATACGGCGAATCTCTTCGTCGGTCATCTTGTCGAACGTCGCGTAGGTCGAAACGCCGGCATTGTTGACCCACGTATCGATGCGGCCAAAGTAATTGAGCGCCGTTTCGGCTAACCGCTCGACCTGCTCGCGGTCGGTCACGTCGGTTTGCCGGGCAAAGGCGATGCCGCCGCTTTCAGTAATCTGCGTTACTAATTCGTTCAAGGCTTCGATGTTGCGCGAGCCGACGACGACGCGCGCGCCGCGTTCGGCAAACATTCGCGCCGTCGCGCGGCCGATCCCCGACGATGCGCCGGTAATGACGACGACTTGATCTTGAATCTCTCGTGGCATAATTCCCCCTGTGATGAGACATAATGGTGCGCGGCATCTCTGCGCCGCGCCTTCGCATGGCCGGATGTCTTTGTGATGAGTAGTAACCGCGCGCTCTGATGTCAACCGACAGCTTCCATCACTTTGCTGCCATCCCAGACGAGCACGCCGCCAACCAGAGGCAAGTCCGCGGGCGCTGTCGAAGTCGGAGCCTGCTTGAGAAAGGGGACGAGCTTCGCATGGAAAGCGCGTATCGCCGGGCTCGACAGGTAGTTCGAGTAGATCGTCTCGAAGTCGCCGTCATACTCGACAATCGCCGCAAACTTGCCGCTCCCCTGGCAGATGGTCACTTCTTCGATGCCGTCAATTTGTCGCAGCGCCTCGGACGGGAAACTGTTCTTCAGTTCATGCAGCAACGGCGCTTCAGCGCCTTCTTTGAGTTCCGTGATGAAAACCACTTTACGCTTTGCCATCGTCTTCGTTCACCTCCAGAGTAGTAGCCGGTTGTAATCACGCTGCCTGCAAGTGCGATTCAGGGTCTTTGGGGTCTTTAAGGGTTTGAGGCTTTTGGGCGGCGTGCTCGATCTCCGAGTTGATCTCGCCGCCGACCAACAGCACCAGCCCCAGCAGGTACAGCCACAGCATCAGCGTCATGACCGCGCCGAGGCTGCCATAAGTCGCGCTGTTGCTTGGCGCGAAACGCAGGTAGACGGAAAAGCCCAGCGAGCCGAGGATGATGCCGAGCGCCGCAAAGACCGCGCCGGGCGTGATCCAGCGCCACTCCTGTTTCAGATTCGGCCCGAAGTAATAGATCAACTCGATGCCGATGAACATGCAGGCCAGGCCGAGCGCGTAACCGATGACGCTCGACAAGACGGTGAAAAACGCGCCGAGCCCGAGCGTCGCCGCCAGCCAGTGGCTGAACTTGTCTGCAAACATAATCAGTATCGCGCCGCCCGTGACCATCAGCGACAGCCCCACCGTCAGGCCAATGGCCGTAAGCCGCACCTTCCAGAACGGTCGCCCTTCTTCAACATCGTAAGCCACGTTGAGCGTTCCCATCACCGCTGCCACCCCGCTCGACGCCGCCCAGATGGTGGCGAGCACGCCGAAGCTGAGCAGGCCGCCGCTGCGGTTCTCGACAACATCCTGTATGAATTGATACACCAGCTTCATCGCGTCGCCGGGCACGACCTTGGCGAGCATGTGGATAATGCTCTGCTGCGCGCCGGGCAGAAAGCCGAGCAGGCTCATCAGGAAGATCAGCATGGGGAAAAGCGCGAGCAGAAAGTAATATCCGAGCTGCGCCGCGCCGCCCCAGACGTTATCTTCGTTCGACTCGCGCCATGTCCGCAGGCCGAGTTCTTTGACCGATAGCCCGCCGAGCATTTGTTTACTCATACTTCTCTCCTCGTCCGATAGTCGTGCAAGAAACGCCTGCACCCGTATCTATGGGCAAAAGCGATGCCAGAGGAAGTTGACATTCGCGGCGCGCGGGATTTCTAATAGAGCCTCTGAAGTGCATGTCGGAAACTTTCTCGTGAACTCAATTTGAACATGGAAAAAGACGAAACGATTGCGGCGCACGACAAGCGCCGGCAGCAGGTCTCTGCCGACGAGGACGACATCCTCGTGCGCGTCCTCGACATTCCTGAAGCCGATTATGAATGCGTGATGGTCAACAGTTCATGGCTTGCGCGCGGCTTAATCGAAGGCGACATCATTCTGTTCGCCGCCCGCGACAACCCGGAAGAAGGCGACATCGTCCTGATCGAAGAAGACCAGCATACCCGGCTCGGCGTCGCCTCGGTGCCGGGTTATCTGGAGACCGCGCAGGGACGCCGCCCGCTCGAATGGTCCGAGCGCATCGTCGGCGTCGGCGTCGCGTTGGCCAGAAAGTTAGTCGCAAAGCCCAGCGAGTGATCCGTGATGAAGGAACAGTTCTCCGAGCAGACGAGTGATGATTGTCTGGCCGGCGGCGGCGAGATGGGCCGCTTGATGCGGGCGCACGATTGGGCGGCGACGCCGTTCGGCCCGGTCGAAACCTGGCCGCAGAGCTTGAGGACGGCGATCAGCCTGATGCTCGCGTCGCGCTTTGCGATGGTCATCGCCTGGGGGCCGGATTTTCGCTTCTTCTACAATGACCGTTACCGCCCTGTGCTGGGAGCCAGCAAACATCCCGGCGCGCTCGGCACCCCGGCGAAAGAAATTTTCCCGGAAGCCTGGTCGCAGATCGGCCCACTGTTTGAAAGCACCCGCGATGGCGAATCCGTCGGCCTGGACGACCTGCTGATCCCGCTCGACCGCTACGGCTATCTGGAGAACTGCTACTTCACGCTCTCTTACAGCCCCATACGCGATGAATCGAGCGGCGTCGGCGGCATGCTCGCCGTTGTAGCCGAGACTACAGAACGTGTGCAGGGCGAACGCCGGCTCAAGACCCTTCGCGATCTGGCCCGCCGCGCCGCCGACGCCAAGACCGCCGAGGAAGCCTGCATCAACGCGGCGCAGACGCTCGGCGAAAATCCCATTGATGTGCCGTTTGCGCTGCTCTACCTGCTCGACCACGGCGGCAAGGTGGCCCGCTTGGAATCGGCTTGCGGGCTCGCGCCGGGAATGGCGGCCAGCCCCACCGTCGTTGATCTGAGCGACGGAGCGACGAGCGGCTGGCCGCTCTCGTCCACCATAGCCGCCGCCTCTGTCCGCGTTCTGGATGATCTGCCGCAGCGATTCGGGCGGCTACCCAGCGGCCCTTACGAAGAGCCGACGCATTGCGCCGTGCTGGTTCCGCTTCGGCGGCCCGGACAGCGACACGCCGACGGCATTCTCGTCTTCGGCGTCAGCCCGCGCCGCGCGCTCGACGATCAGTATCGCGCCTTTTTTGAGCTGGCCGCCGATCACATCCTGACCGCGATTCGTAACGCGCTGGCTTATCAGGAAGAGCGCGAGCGGGCCGAACGGCTGGCCGAGCTTGACCGCGCCAAGACCGCGTTCTTCAGTAATGTGAGTCATGAATTTCGCACCCCGCTGACGTTGATGCTCGGCCCGCTCGAAGACACTCTCGCCAGAGACGATCACCGACTGCCGCCCGAAGACCGCGAGCAACTGGCGCTCGTGCATCGCAACAGTCTGCGGCTGCTGAAACTCGTCAACGCGCTTCTCGATTTCTCTCGCATCGAGTCGGGTCGCATCGAAGCGGTTTATGAGCCGGTGGACCTGGCCGCCTACACGGCAGAGCTAGCGAGCGTATTCCGCTCGACGGTCGAGCGGGCCGGGTTGAGCCTGACGGTCGATTGTCCGCCGCTGCCCGAGCCGGTCTACGTGGATCGCGAGATGTGGGAGAAGATCATCCTGAACCTCATCTCTAACGCCTTCAAGTTTACCTTTGAAGGCGAGATCGTCGTCCGCTTAAAGTGGGCGGGAGATCGCGTCGAGCTGGAGGTGCGCGACACCGGCACCGGCATTCCCGAAGAAGAATTGCCGAACCTGTTCAAACGTTTTCACCGCGTCCGCGGAGCGCGAGCGCGAACGTACGAAGGCTCAGGCATCGGCCTGGCGCTCGTACAGGAACTGGTGCGCTTGCATGGCGGCACGATACGCGTCAATAGCGCGCTCGACCGGGGCACGACCTTGACCGTTTCGATTCCCACGGGCTACCAGCACCTATCCGCAGACCGCATCAAGGCCGAGCGAAGCGTAGTGGCCCCGTCGGTCAGCGCCCGGCCTTTCGTCGAAGAGGCGCTGCGCTGGTTGCCTGAGCCGGGAACTGGGGAAGCCGCTCTCGACAATCAAGCAATGCTTTCACCTGACCATTCGGGTTCGGCAGCCGACCGGCCCCCGAACCCGCCAGCGCGCGTCAGCGCATCTCCAGCCAAAGACCCCCGGCCCCTGATCTTGCTGGCCGACGACAACGCCGATATGCGCGAATACGTCAGGCGATTGCTCGCGCCGAGCTATCGGGTCGAGGCCGTCGCCGACGGCGCAAAGGCGCTCGCCGTCGCGCGCCGCGAGGTGCCCGACCTGATCCTCAGCGACGTGATGATGCCGGAGATAGATGGGTTCGAGCTGTTGCAGGCACTGCGCGCTGACCCTCAGATGCAGAACATTCCCGTCATCATGCTTTCGGCCCGTGCCGGTGAAGAATCACGAGTCGAAGGGCTGCGGGTCGGCGCTGATGATTACCTCGTCAAGCCCTTTTCCGCCCGCGAGCTGATGGCCCGAGTCAAGGCCCACATCGACCTGAACCGGATACGCCAGGAGGCTCGCAAGGAACGCTTGATCGCTCTGGAAGCGGCCCGCGAGAATGCCGAGATTCTTGAGACGATCAACACGGTCGGCCAACTGCTGACCAGTGAATTGGACTTGCACAAGCTGGTGCAAGCCGTGACGGACGCGGCGACCGAGTTGACCGGCGCGCGCTTCGGCTCATTCTTCTACAACGTGCTGGACAGTCGCGGCGAATCTTACATGCTCTACACCTTGTCGGGCGCGCCCAGTGAAGCGTTTGCGAATTTCCCCATGCCGCGCGCCACGGACTTGTTCGGCCCGACCTTTCGCGGCGAGGGCGTCGTGCGGATTGACGACGTTAGACTCGATCCGCGCCACGGCAAGAATGATCCGTATTACGGAATGCCCGAAGGCCACTTGCCGGTGGTGAGCTATCTGGCCGTCCCGGTCGTCTCAAGGTCGGGCGAGGTGTTGGGCGGATTGTTCTTCGGCCACCCGGAGCCGGGAGTCTTCACCGAGCGCGATGAGAAGATCGTCAATGGGCTGGCCGGACAGGCCGCAATCGCCATAGACAACGCGCGCCTGTTCGAGGCCATTAAGAGAGAGCGCGAGAGAGAAATGTTTCTCGCGCGGGCGAGCGAGGCGCTGGCCGAATCGCTGGATTACGAAACGACGTTGAAGAACCTGGCGCGCGCCGCCGTCCATCACCTGGCCGACTGGTGTGTGATTGACGTGGTTGACGAAACGGGCGGGCTGCGCCGCGTCGCCAGCGCGCATAACAATCCCGCCAAGGAAAAGCTCTTGCTGGAGCTTCAAGAGAAATTCCCGCCCGATTGGGACTCGCCGCAGCCGTCGGCTCGCGTCCTGCGCACGGGCAAGTCGGAACTCCTTGAGGAACTGACCGACGACCTGATGGCCGAGCGGGTGAGAGACGCCGAGCACCTGAAGTTGATTAAAGAGATCGGCCTCAAATCTCACATGGCGGTGGCGCTGTCGGCGCGCGGTCATCGGCTGGGCGCGATCAGTCTCGGCCTATCCGAAGGCCGCGGCAAGTATGGCCCCGACGACCTGAGTCTGGCCGAAGAGTTGGGACGGCGGGCGGCCGCTGCCCTTGATAACGCGCGGCTCTACCGCGCCGCTCAGGAAGCCAACCACATGAAAGATGAATTTCTGGCGACGGTCTCTCATGAGTTGCGGACGCCGCTCAACGCCGTGCTGGGCTGGGCGCGCATGCTCAGGAGCGCCACCCTTGATGCCGAGACTGCCGGCAGGGCGCTTGAGACCATAGAGCGCAACGCCCGGTCACAGGCGCAGTTGATTGATGACCTGCTGGACGTTTCCCGAATCATCAGCGGCAAGCTGCGGCTCGACGTTCGCCCGGTCGAGATCGTCAAGGTTATCGAAGCGTCCATTGACGCCGTTCGCCCTGCCGCCGAGGCCAAGAGCATTCGCATCCAGTCGATACTCGACCGGGTCGGCGATGTTGTTCTGGGAGACGCGACCCGCTTGCAGCAGGTGGTGTGGAACCTGCTCTCTAACGCGATCAAGTTTACGCCGAAGGGCGGGCGCGTGCAGATCAGCCTCAGCCGCGTCAACTCGCACCTTGAGATTGTGGTCAGCGATAGCGGCCAGGGCATCAGCAGGCAGTTCTTGCCGTACGTGTTCGACCGTTTTCGTCAGGCCGACTCGTCGAGCACGCGGCCTCACAGCGGGCTGGGACTGGGGCTGGCCATCGTCAAACATCTGGTCGAAATGCACGGCGGCGAAGTCCACGCCGACAGTGCCGGTGAAGGCGAGGGCGCGATCTTCACGGTCATCCTGCCGGTGTCGATCAGCCATAACAGGAAACTCGGCGCGAAAGGCGACGCCGCCGACCTGAGCCCGTGGGGCGAGACGGAAGCGGCGCTCGGCGCATCGCCGCTGGCCGGCCTGCGCATATTGATTGTTGACGACGAAGCCGACGCGCGTGATTTTCTAACGACGATGCTCGGCCAGTGCGGCGCAGAGGTCCGGTCGGCCAGCTCGGCTATCGAAGTTCTCGACCTCCTGACCGCCGCGCCGCCTGAGGAGCTTCCCGACGTGCTGGTTAGCGACATCGGCATGCCTGTTGAAGATGGCTACACCTTGATCCACAAAGTGCGCAGCTTGCCGCCCGGTCAAGGCGGGCAGATCAAAGCCGTCGCCTTGACCGCCTATGCCAGATTTGAAGATCGCATGCGCGCCCTGGCATCGGGATTTCAAATGCACGTCGCCAAGCCTGTGGAGCCGGCTGAGCTGACGATGGTCATTTTAAGCTTGATGGGCCGACAGGCAAATTCCAGGCATCGCTCATAAGCATCGCCTTTGCCCCTCCCTTTGAAGCCTGCTGGCATCGTTTTGTCGAATGCGGATATCATCTGCTATCATTTGAGAAATCATCGTCCTGGACAATCGTGGACGCCCGGTTACGATAAACGATCAAGGGTTTGGTGTGTCTACGCTGTAACATCAGGATCTACTATATGCCGAAATCAGATCGCTCCCTGCCGCCGAAAACCAGCCGGCAGCGCAACCAACAGAACAATGAACAGGTGAACGCTCAAGAGATGGTTCAGCACGCAGAGCCTTTTCGCTTGCTGGTCGAATCGGTGAAGGACTATGCCATCTTTATACTCGACACGAGCGGGTACATTCTCACGTGGAATTTAGGGGCGGAAAACATTAAGGGCTACAGTGCCGATGAAATCATCGGCAAGCATTTCTCGATCTTCTACCCTGAAGAAGACCTCGCGTGGGACAAGCCCGGTTACGAACTCAAAGTCGCAACGGAAGTGGGGCGGTTTGAAGACGCGGGCTGGCGCCTCCGCAAAGATGGTACGCGCTTCTGGGCCAACGTCGTCATCACGGCGCTACGCGATAAGGACGGCACACTGCGCGGCTTCGGCAAGGTGACGCGCGATTTGCTTTCCAGCACAGTGGGATCCGAAGCTTGGAATTCACGTGACTTGAAGTCGCGGC
>JADMIO011460646.1_pt1 | contig 34264 bp, 23 predicted proteins | sample 8958161 | NCBI WGS metagenome assembly JADMIO01 (sample SAMN16585339, study PRJNA669376) | soil metagenome | isolation source: Crop rotation soil | place: USA: Cullars Rotation, Alabama | collected 2011 | reverse complement strand
GCCGCGACTTCAAGTCACGTGAATTCCAAGCTTCGGATCCCACTGTGCTGGAAAGCGACGCCGTTCCCCACGCAGGCGTTTGCAAGAATAAGGCTGCGACTCGTAATGCTGATCCCGTGCTCCCCGTTTGCCGTCGCTCAGTGGGAGAATCCAGAGGGCATGGAAGTCCAAATTGACTATGCCAGCTAAGCGTCCTAACTTCTCTCTACTGGAATGCCTACCAAAGGAGTCAGAAAAATGAGAAATGCGGAGCGCACTTGCGCCGTTTTCACGGTCATTATTTGCTCATGTCTTTGCTCTTTGACAACGGCTCAGGAAGGCCAGGAAAAAAAAGCGCCCGCGAAAGACGCGGAAGCCAAATCTGTTCTGTCCCGGGTTTCTGAATTCTACAAGGGCATCAAGAGCATTCAAACGCAGTCCGTCATGTCGATGAAAATGAAATCCCAGGGCCTCGACGCGTCGATGAGTGTGAAATCCAGGATTGCGGCCGAAGTTCCAAATAAATTCCTTCAAATCAGCGAGGGTAGCGGTTTCATGGCATCCCTATTGGGCGGAACAACCGTATGTGATGGCACAAATCTCTATCAATACAATCCGAACCTCAATCAGTACTCCGTCCGGGCGGCCCCGCAGAATCTCGCGCAGCTCATAGGGGGAAGTCCGATTCTATCGCCTGGCCAGACTGGGGAGGGAGCCGGTGCAGCACAAATGCTCTTTTCGTTTTTGCTGCTCGTGAACCCATCAACAGACTCGTTCTTGTTCTCCACGAGTGAGTACCGGTTGCTTGGATCGGAACAGATTGATGGCACGGCTTGCCGCCACATTAGCGTGACCAACCCATTCGCCCTGCCGAGTGGAGGCCTCGCTTTTGATGTATGGATTGAGGAAGGGGACTCACCCTTAATTCGGAAAATCGAGCTCGGGCTTTCGGAAACTTTAAGGAACCTCAAAAAAACGGAAGGATCGGCGCAAAGCAGGCTCCCGGGATCACAATTCCCTTCGCCCGACAACATGGAAATGAGTTTTAGCTACAATGAATGGAAAATTGATGAACCCATTCCGAATTCCACATTTCAGTTTGTACCTCCCCAGGGAGCACAAAGTACGGATGCAAAAACGCCCCTGAATACACGCCCGCAAAACACACTCCCGGGCCCATCACGTGTTGCGCAACATGGTGAGCATGCGCTCACGAATAAACCTGCTCCTCCAATTATTCTCCAGACCTTGCGGGGGTTTCAGTTCGACCTGGCTGAATTCAAGGGAAAGAATATTTTGATGGTTTGCTTCTGGGCAAGTTCGAGTTCGGCGAGCGGACATACTCTGGCCCTGTTTAACTCTTTGCAGGCCGAGTACGGCAGAGATGGAGCCATGTTGGTCGCCATCAACCGAGGAGAGAGCGGCGATAAAATCAACGAGGTCCTGAAGCGATCATACTTAAAGAATGATATTCTTTTAGATCTGGATAATGGCGTTTCCGGAGCTTACGGAGTAGACACTACGCTTCAATCCTTTCTGATCGACAAGCAGGGAATCGTGCGATATGTCCAAGTTGGAAATGACCCGAACCCGAAAGAAGGAATGAGAACGCAAATAAAGGCTGCAATCGCGTCGAGTGCGCCGGTGAATGACGGACGCACCGTCGTTCCAATTCCCAAATTGGTGAGTCCCGAGCCGGGAGCAATGCTCGCAAATGGATCGGGTGGCGGTGGAGGAGATACGGGATGGGATTTTGTTTGGGATCCTGTTCCAGGAGCGAAAAAGTATGAGATATTCGCGATTGGCGGCTCAGCGAGCATTGCGGCGATTCAGCAAACAACGGAGAAGACCAGTTTCCATCACGCGATAAACGGTTACATCGTCGGGCGCAATGCAGCGGGATGGACTTGGAAGGTGAGGGCGATAACCAACGAAGGGAAATCAGAGTGGTCTGAATCCCGTGTATTTGATGTTGCTCCCATGAAGTAGCGGCCGGCCCGGGGATATGTCTCGCTGGAACCGATATTGGGAATTTTGAAAAAGTTCCTCCGAAACCTAGTTCGGAGCGCGACGGGATCGGCGCAGTTTCCCCACGATTCCCAGGCCGCGCCGTTGACCTCCCAAAGTTGACATCCCAATTTGTTATGAGCTATAAGAGGGATTAAAGACGCCGGGTTTTTGGAGAGCAGCTACCGCTTTTTGGCGTTTTCATTGAAAAAATACTGGAATTTTGGGCAAATTCCAGCCTTTGAAAAGGAGACTACAATGAAAAGCGGTACGCGCATGCCTGCCTTGGTGATCCTTTTACTTTTTGTTCTAAGTATTGTCCCGCCATCGCCGGGTCGTGCCCAAACCCCTCTGGGCAACTACATTACCTATCAGGGCGATCTTCAGGATGGCGGGAACCCCGCCAATGGCCTCTACGATCTCCAATTTGCGCTCTTCGACGCGGAATTCGGCGGAAATCAGATTGGCCCAACGATCTCGCTTGAAAACGTCCCCGTAACCGCCGGCGCATTCTCCGTGACGCTCGATTTCGGCCCCAAGGCCTTTACCGGAGACGCCCGCTGGATCGAATCGGCCGTTCGACCGGGAGCGGACACCGGCGCGTATACGGTCCTTGCGCCAAGGCGGGGGATCACGCCGGTTCCTTATGCGATCCGGTCTCATTCCAGCTTTCAATTAACGGAAGATTTCGTTGTTGCTCCAGGCCAGAGCATCAACGCCGGGGATGTCGTTGGGTTGGAGAGCATCGGTTCGGAGCGAATCGTCAAGGGTTCAGGGATCAAGGGAATCGGGCTGCCCGTTCCGACAGGCGACGTGGCCGAGGTTATCGCATTGACTTCTTCAACGCTGGTTCTCGCCACCGGCACCAAGGCCAGGGTTGGAACGGTTTCAGGCAGTTCGATTTCATTGGGACCCCTGATCCCTGCTCCCGGCGTGACTTCTGATGAACCGAGGATCAGCATGTCGAAGTTATCTTCAACCCGCGCCGTATTTTGCTACATTAACAGCGCAGATACCCGTTCGAGCGCCGCGGTGGGTGACGTTGAAGGCGACTCGATCAATTTCGGTCTTCCGGCGCCGTTTGGTCCAGCCATTGGCGTCGCCCATTCCAGCTTTGGACGCGGCGGCGCCTGCGCGTCCCTGTCATCCGATACATTCGTGGCTGCAGCTTCGTTTATAGAAGTGATCTCAAACTCGCTTACCGGTGCCAACTCAATTGCAGTGGGAACCGTCAACGGGAACACCGTGAGTTTCGGTGCGACCGTCCCGTTCTCAGCTCAATTTGTCGGGCTGATTCATCTTGTTTCTCTTTCACCCACTCAGGTCGTTCTCACTTGCGAGGCAGTCACGGGATATCCGAACTCCATCCACACCTGGAATGTGATCATTGGAACCGTTTCCGGGTCAAACATCTCGTTCGGCTCTCTTGTCGCATCCCCGATTGGCTCCGCTGGTCGCGTAATCGTGCCACTGGCGCTGTCCGCAACGAAATTCGTGCTTCTTTCATATCAAGGACCTGAACAAACACCTGTTTTTGCTATCGGAACCGTGACCGGAGATGCATTCACTCTGGGCCCTCAATTTATCTCTGAGCTCGGCGGGGGAGATGCCATGGCGGCCTTGTCTCCCAATCAATTTGTTTCGTATGGCAATGCTGCCAGCGACGCTCAGGATGGCATTGTCATTCAAGTCAGTGGCGACTCCATGGCCATCACAAATCAATTCCATACCCCGCTTCCCACCTACGGGGTCACGGCCGTCGCTCTTAGTTCCGAAAAGTTTGTCCTCAACCAGGGTACCATTGTAACGCCAGAGGGAGCTGCCGTCGTCGGGACAATGCCGGTCAGCATAGTTCCCCCCCTCGGAATTGCGAAAACCCCGGGCATCGCGGGAGATCGCATCCCGGTCATTGTCAAAGGGGTCTCGGATGTCCATTCCGGCCTGATCCCCGGGCGAACCTACTACTCCGACGATAATGGAGTCGTCCAACTCGTCATCCAACAAGTGAAAGTCGGCCTTGCCATTTCTCCAACCAGGATTCTTCTGGAGGGAGGGCTTCCATTGAATTCGGCACCTTCGGAACAGGCCTTTTAAACCCGGGAGCGGGTTGTCGTTTTTCACGGCGCATGATTGAAGGCGGCTCGATCAGAATTTTGTAACCAAGCCAGGACGGGAAGCGAAAATGAACCGGATCAATCCAAAGGGCACGATCCTCACGCTGCTTATCGTAGGAATGCTTTTGTCCGTGAGGGTGGCGCTAACGCAGACCGGCGGCCCATTCCATCTCACGTGGACATCCGCCGATAATGACCGGCTCCTCTCCTCCGGGGGGAACTTCCAGGCTTCCGCCGGGTTAAGCCGCCCGCTCTCGGGGCTTCAATCGGCTGGCAATTATCAGCTCAATGGCAGGGTTCCTGTCTTCGGCAATATCCTTCCGCCCTCCCCCACGCCCTGCCCGGCACAGAACGAATCGCCGGTTGACGAATCTGCATTTATCGCCAATACCCTTCCACAACACGTCTCGCCGAATCTCGCCTTTCAAATTGGCATTACGATTCACAATCTGGGCAACACCGGCTGGTGCGGACCGAGCGGCTACTCTCTTGCCGTTCTCGACGATCCATGCGGCCTCTTTGGCGGCGCCACGTCCATCCCGCTGCCGACGGACTCCTTCGTCTCGCCCGGAGAGTATTTTCAATTCATCTCCTCCATCACCGCGCCAGCCGGGCTCGGCCCGTGCACCGCACATCTGCAAATGAAACGCAATGGGGCGGCCTTTGGCGCGCTAATTGAAATCGACACGCTCATCACAGAGCCGACCAACCGCGTGGAAAAGTGGATGGATTACGAATAGCAAGATCGGGTTTTTGGCGGAGACCATGTTGCTTCTTGTCCGTGCGCTCACTTACTCTACCCTCTTCATCGGCCTCTTGCTCATTTACATGCCGGCCCGCCTTCTGTCCTGGTCCGGTCTCGTCCGCCCTGCGGCGGTGGATATTCAGCAGGTTCTTGGGATGATCATCGGAGGCATCGGCGCGGGAGCGGCCCTTTGGTGCATCTTCACCTTCGTCTCGATCGGAAAAGGAACTCCGACCCCCTTCGATCCCCCTCGCCGGCTCGTCATTCGCGGTCCCTACCGTTTCGTCCGGAACCCGATGTACATCGGCGCAGGCCTCGCACTCGCCGGTGCCGCGCTCTTCTACGGTTCCCTCGCGCTTCTGTGCTATGCCGGCATCTTCATCCTCATAACGGGTCTCTTCGTTATCTTTTACGAAGAGCCCACCCTGCGCCGATCATTCGGCCCGGAATATGAAGCATACTGCCGGAAAGTTAATCGATGGTGGCCGCGTTTTTGAACCGAGTTATTGAATCCGACGTCATTTCTTAAAGTCGTACGTCCCCAACAGCCCAACATCCCGAAAAGCCCAAATCCAACTCATCTGTAGAAAGCTTTTGAATATTCAATTGATTGTTGCCTCCACTCCCCCCACTGTACACCGCCAGCTTGAATTGCATTGATCCCGGGGAGGGAAACCATGTTACGCAGGATGTTCATTACATGCGCGATGATCGTTGTCATCTGCGGCGCTCCGCGGGTCTCGCGCGGCGCGATCACCGTTCCGTCCGATGGAAGCGACGGGGCATTCAATCCGGCCGGGGCGGTCGTCGTCGATCTCTCGCAGGCCGCTACCGGCACCTGGACAAATGCGAGCCCTGTTGCGGGCAAGGGCATTTACGACCCCGCGCAGTGGGCGGTCGTTTTCAAATACTCTTCGATCAATATTTCCGCCGGTTCGCAGGTGACCTTCATCAATCATCCCTCGGGCGCTCCGGTCGTGTGGCTCGTCCAGGGCGCGGTGACGATTAACGGAAACGTGCTGCTGGATGGGGGAGCCGGTGCAGGTGGTCTCGATGTTTATAGCACGCCTGGCCCCGGCGGGTTCGCTGGAGCGCCCGGAGCCCTCCTTGCCGTCCCTACTGCCGCCGGTCGCGGCCCGGGGGGAGGCCCGGCGCCTGTCACCAATAACAACACGACCGGGAACCCGGGTAGCTATAATTATGGTAACGCGGCCATCGTTCCCCTCATTGGGGGATCGGGGGGTTCCAGCGGGGATACCCCTAATTACTCCAACTATGGCGGCGGGGCTGGTGGGGGTGCGATTCTCATCGCGGGAGGCGGCGCTTTCAGCGTCGGTGGTCTCATCAGGGCACAGGGCGGTCCGGGGTATTCAAGCGTATCCGGCAGCGGCAGCGGGGGAGCAATTCGCTTGATCGCCGACACCATTGGCGGAACCGGCCAACTCACGGCAATCGGCGGCGTAGCCGCGGTCAGTGTTGGCGGCACGGGAAAAATCCGCGTCGAGGCCAATTCGATATTACCGGGTCTGGTGAAAGGGTCGCTGCCCCCGGCCTCGGTTGGCGTTCCGGCCAGCCCTATTGTGGTCTTTCCCGCGGTGAGCGCCCCAACGCTTCAGCCGCTGACCCTGGGAGGAGTGGCGGTTCCGGCCGATCCGCGCCCTCTTAACTTCCCCATATCAGATGTAGTCCTCACCACTCCGGGATCGTCCCCCTTCGTTCTGCAGGCGACCAACCTGCCGACCAATTCGACGGTCGTCGTGCGTCTCGTGCCCTACCAAGGCCCGGAAACGGTCGTGAATGCCTCGCTTGTGGGAGGCTCGCTGGCGCTTTCGACCTGGAGCGTTCCGCTCAATATGACTTCAGGACTGCTGGCCTCCATCCAGGCTCGGGCGATTCTGCCGTAATGAATCAGCGGAAGAATTGAACGGGAGCAAACCGCAAAAACGTAGAGAATCTTTCTCTGAGATTTTGTTCCCTCCGCCTTCATTTGGCCCTTTGGATTTGCCGATCGAAGAAAAAAATATGAGAGAACATCTTCAGCCCTTCTGGTTCTCGCGATCCTCGATTCGGAGATTCCGGTTTGTTTTGATCGCCGCCGCCGCATGCTTCTCGGGTGCATCCGGAACATTTGCCGCGGATACGGATCCGATAGACGCGATCACGCGCGAGTTCTCCGTCTACGTCGGCAATCCCACCGCGACGATCCCAAGGGTCGACGCGATCACGCGCGAGTTCACTGTTTATGTCAGCAATCCCACCGCGGCGATCCCAAGGGTCGACGCGATTACGCGCGAGTTTTCCGTCTACGTCGGCAATCCCACCGCCATCATCCCGAGCACCGATGCGATTTCCCGCGAGTTCATTGTTGGCGTTTCCGTCGTGGCTCAAACACCAACGCCAACTCCTTCGCCGACGCCGTTCAACGATGCCGTTTTCCTGGGCAACTCCGTCCCGCCTCAAATCGCAACCGACCATGGTTGGCCCGTCCAGATCACGGCGCGCAATACCGGAAACACCGTCTGGACGGCGGGAATGCTCTTCGCTCTTCAGGCGACGTCCGACACCTGCAATCTCATTCCTTCGAACTCCGTGGACCTTGCGCCCAGCGCGGCCGTTGATCCCGGCGCGGACTATACCTTCTCCACGATTCTTCAGGGACCCAGCGCTCCGGGAAGTTGCGAACTCACCCTTCAGATGGGGCAGAACGGGAATTTATTCGGACCAGTTTTTCAGGCGAGCGTGAACGTTGTTACGGCCGTGAATGACGCTTCGGCGCTCGGCCACACGATCCCGGCGCTCCTTGCTCCAGGCTCATCTCTTGGAGTTGGGGTGACTTTCAAAAACACGGGCAACACGGTCTGGTACGGAGGCTCGACCTTCGCGCTTAAGGTCCTGCAGGACACTTGCTCGATGATCGGCCTGGCGGAGATTCCAATTCAGGTGGATCAAATCACCACGCCGAACCAGGTGTACCAGTTTATTTTCCAACTGACGGCCCCGCCAACCGAAGGCCCTTGCACCCTTCAATTTAGCATGACCGATTCGGGAACGGTGTTTGGAGAAACCCAGACCGTCAATCTTACGATAGCCATTCCGCCGAACGCCGCGCGAGGTTGGGAGAACTACGAGTAAGCCTTACGCGTTGAAAAAGGAGACGCATTGGAATTCTTGAATACAGAATTCCGACGCGAAAATTTGTTGGGCTCAACCCAACCGCACAGTCGGCGTGCCGTCGAGACGTTTGGAGAGATCGATGGGATCGCCGACGGAAACCTCTTTAGGGTTCACCTGATAGGCCCAGACTTCAAAATGAGTCAACGAGGCTGCGCCGTAGATTGTCGCGAAAGCGCCATCGACGGCATCGGCGCCGTGGGCGAGCTTGATCCGGCCGATGCGAGGAACGTTGAATCGGGGATCGAAGGTAAGCCACTGCTGGCCGAGATAGACTTCACAATACGCGTGAAAATCCATCGGCACGCCGGGGTCCTCGCAGCCGATATCGGGCAAATGTCCGGTCACGTAGCGCGCGGGAAGGTTGAACGCGCGGCAGAGGGCGATCGCCGCGTGAGCGAAATCGCGGCAGACGCCATAGCGCCGTTCGATCACTCCCGAGGCGGAGAGACTGGCAGATCCGGAGCCGTAGCGATATTCGATGTTGTTGTGAACCCAGTCGCAGATCGCCTGCACGCGCGGGAGGCCGTGGGGAATGTCGCCGAACTGATTCCATGCGAAATCCATCAGCTTGTCCGACTCGCAGTAGCGGCTCGGGAGTGTGTATCGCAACACTTTTGAGGGGATTTCACCGACGGAGGGGATGTCGCCGACAACCACCCGGCTATCGGGCAGAGACGACACCGCCACGAGGGCGTCGTGGTGGATTTCGTTGACGCCGGGCATCAGGGTCGAGCGATTGGTCGTGTTGCCGTGACTATCGTGAAACTCGTAGGAGGGCCGGCCGATGCCGAAGGAAAGGTTTTCCTGCGAGACAAGCACGTGTTCATCGCGCAAGGGACGAAGCACGAAGAGCGCGGGAGTCGGCACCGACGTTTCATATGCGAGATGACAGCCAACGCGAAGGGTGATGTTCAGGGAGTTCGTGGACATATATTCGGAGGTGATCGGGGAAATCCCCGGGGGGTATGACTTTTTGCGCGCCCAAAAAAACGCGGACTCGGATTCTAATTCCGATTCCTTCGATGATTATAGGAAATTCGGGGAATTCCTGAGCTTGCCGCCCGAATTAGAAACTTCATCTTTTCTGTACGAAATTTGCGAGTTGCACGCGTATATAGGTTATAGGAACCCGATTCACGCTCCACGGGACGGAGGCAAAGATGCGAAGATTGATTTTGTGGTCCATGATTGCGTTCGGGGGAATCGCAATGACTGGGATCGCGGGCGCCAAGGAGGATCCCGGCCCTTCGCCGTCGATTCCATGCTTTCCGGAGGATGTCGCGCCTTTAAATGTCTTCGGCGGGGGTTCTGTACAAGCCGTTCTGGGCGAGCCGGTCACACTACCTTTCGAGCTCTTCTGTTACATCGGCCAGCTTTGCGGATGCACTTACACTTCGACTCCCCCGACTTTCGATCCGGAGGCATTGCAACTCCTCGATAAGACCCAGGGATATTTTACTTTTCTGCCTTTGAAGTCAGGCCATGCGACCGTGCATTATCAATTATGCGACAGCCAAGCGAGGTGTGGGCTCGCCGGCGAATGGACCATTGAAATCGTCGCCCCCGAGGATGCGGCCCTCGTCTCTCACACCATCCCGCCCCAGATCGCGCGCGGAAATATTGTTCCGGTGGAAATCAAGATGCGGAATACGGGCGCCCACACATGGAGCGTGGATGGGGGTTATGGATTGATGGTTCTAAATGATGGGTGCGGCGTGACGAGCGAAAGTTTGATCGCCCTCGCCCCCGGGACGGTCGTTGAGCCGGATGCAGAGCATATTTTTTCGACTGTGTTGACGGGTTCCGCAAGCCTAACCACCTGCACGCTGGAGATGCGGATGTTCGAGCCGTCGGCGGGTCCATTCGGTCAAATTGTTGTCGCCGGCCTGACCTTTGTCGATCCGAAGAACGATGCTTCAGCGATCTCCTCGAGCCTGCCCTCCTCGATCGCGCCAGAAACGAGCATTGGTGTTGGATTTACGTTCCGCAACACCGGAAATACCGTTTGGAGCGAGTACGCGCCCTTTTTTCTGACGGCGATCTCCGATCCTTGCGGTGTTTTCGAGTCCTTCGTCATCCCCTTGCGGCGGGGCGATTCCGTTGCTCCCAATGAAACTTACCAGTTCATCGCTCAAATCGGCGCACCCCTGACGACCGGCGATTGCGCTGTGCAGCTTCGAATGCAGATGGAGGATATGACCGCCGGGCCCGCCTCACCCATCGCGAAACTCTTTGGTGAAACCATGAATGTGGTGATTCACGTTGCGGAACCCCCAAATCTGGCGACCAATTGGGAAGGTTACGAATAAGGCCGCAGATAATGTGAATCCCGCGCCTCGTTACTAATTCCCTGGAGCGCCCAACGAATAATACACGGCCGGTCGGCCATTGAGCGTGATCTCCTTCTCAAACTTCATTCCCAGCTTTTCCATGACCCGGAATGAAGCCGTGTTGGGAGGGTCCGCGCCGGCGTATATTCGCTTGAGGGCGAGGCGATTGAAACCGTAGTCGATCACCGCGGCTGCCGCCTCCGCCGCAAGTCCGTGCCCCCAGAACTCCGGATTGACTCCAAATAGAATTTCCGGGTCCGCATGGCCCTCAAAAAATCGCAGGCCGCAGAATCCAATGATCCGGTTTTCCTTCTTTTGAAGGATGACCCATTGTCCGAAGCCATGCGTTTGAAAGGAGTCCATGCTGTCGCGAATTACTGCCTCGGCCGTCTCGACGGGGATCACAAGATCATCCCAAAGAAATCGCCGCACTCCGGGGTCGGTCCAATGCCGGTGAAGTTCACTCAAATCGTCCATTGAACACGGGCGCAGCACGAGGCGTTCGGTGTAAAGCAGGGATTCTGGCGCGTTCAGGTTCATTAAACTCCCGAGTGGCATGGATGACCTTAAAACATATCAGACTCGCCCAATTTGACCGAATTTTCCAACCTCCCGTTCATTGTTGGATGAAAGTGTTGTGAATTTCCTCGATATGCATGTAGAAGGGTTATAGGTGTCGAGGTCCATCCAATCGTGGGCCTTTAAAATGGAGAGGATGAGTTGGTATGCCGCGTCATGAAAAGCAGAGTGCTGTCGAACAGCAAAACGCCAATAAGCACCGCGAACAAATGGGGGTTCAAATTTCGCCCCAATCCAATTTCGAAACTGACGAAAATAGCGAGCAGGCCTCGCACGTGCCGGAGCCCGAACACGCCGCGCGCCTCTTGATCGAATGCATTACCGAGGGAGCCTTGATCGTCACGCCGCAGGCATTGATCAGTTACAGTAATCCCTACTTCTGCGAGCTTATCGGAGAGTCCGCGGCCTCGTTATCGGGACGAGCCTTGACGGGATTTCTAAGCGAGAAGGATACCCTTTTCTTTCGGGCCGCTCTGGCGAGCGCGGAGAATCGGAGCATCCAATTCGATACAACGCTCTGGACCAAGGGGCAAATGCTGGTTCCTGTGCATATCACGGCCATCCGGCTTCCCAATTCATCGCAGCGAGGGGTCATTATCCGGGATCTCAGGGAGCATAAGCGTGCCGAGGAGATCGTTGCATCGGAAAGACTCGCGCGCTCGATTCTGGATCAGGCCGCGGAAGCCATCGTCGTGTGCGATGCCAATGGACAGGTCATTCGGGCGAACGTCGAGGCCCAAGTCCTTCTCGGGAGTGTCGCCGTTTACCAGCATTTCAATGACTGCTTCTCCTTCGAGTCAATCAAAGGGGACATGGAACAGGATGCGTTTGTTTTCGAGTCGGTGCTCTCCGGCAAGATCTATCGGAACAAGGAGGTCGTTCTTTCCCGGCCTGACCACTCCCGAGTTCCCGTCCTGATCAATGCCGCTCCCCTGCGAAACGAGCACGACAAGATCATCGGCGCGACGGTGACGCTGACCGACATCACGGAGCAGAAGTCAATCGAGGCGGCGCTCGTCCAAAATGAAATGCGATTCAGAACGACACTTGAAAGCATTGGCGACGCGGTGATCGCCACGGATGCGATGGGACTGATCACCTTCATGAATCCCATCGCCGAAGCGCTCACCGATTGGAAAGCGGAAGAAGCCACCGGACGGCCATTGGATGAAATCTTTGTCATTGCGAACGAGCATACGCAGGCGAAAGTCGACAGCCCGGTTGCAAGGGTGCTGAGAGAAGGCAAAGTCGCAGGGCTGGCCAATCATACGGTGCTTGTCTCCAGGTCAGGCCGCAGGCTGCCCATTGATGATAGCGGCGCTCCGGTTCGCGACGGCGAGGGAAAACTTGTCGGGGCCGTGCTCGTGTTCCGCGACATTTCCGAACGTCGCGAGGCCGAGAAGGCACAAGCGCAACTTGCATCCATTGTTGAGAATTCCGACGACGCGATCATCAGCAAATCTCTGGATGGCATCATCACCCAATGGAACCGGGCCGCCGAGCGGCTTTATGGCTACACCGCGAACGAGGTGATCGGCAAACACATCACCATGCTGATTCCACCCGAGCTTCTGCACGAGGAAGTGACCATCCTGAATCGGCTAAGGCAGGGGCAAAGAATCGATCATTTTGAAACCGTCCGGATCGCGCGGGATGGCCGCCGAATCGATGTTTCCGTGACCATCTCGCCGCTGAAAAACTCCGCCGGTGAGATCATCGGGGCATCCAAGATTGCGCGTGATATCACGGAGAGGAAACAAGCCGAAACAACACAACGCCGCCGCTCTTGATTCGAATGGGATGCTTCTTCATGAGTGCAGATTAGTGACAATGCGTGGTTCCATCACTTGAAGTGCGGTGACAAATTCGGAAAATTCGAATCCCGTTTCCAACCTGGTTCGCCGGGCCTAGGGCGATAAAGTTACTTCCTTAAACTCCCCATCTTTCAACTCAACGGGCATGGTCAAGGCGGACCCTGTCCGGGGGATGGACTCGATCACTCCGATGTTGGGTCGTGCGTCCCAGAATCTTGGGCAAGCCAGATAATAGCGTCCCGCCGGCAGACCGGTGAATGTAAAGCGACCCAAATCGTCCGCCAGGCATTGTTTTTCATATTTCAAGAATCGTTCGTCTGCCGGAGCAATCGCGGCTTTACTCTGCGAAATCTGCCCGATCCATTCGGCTGTATAAGACGTCGCCGGTACCAACGTGACCGTCTTGCCGGCTGCATACCGGGCGCTACCGCCGCGCAGCGTCGCATAGGCCTGACCTGTTATGGTGGCGTTCCCGGGCTTATTGTACGGCTCATAATCTGAGGGATTGAATGCGGTCTTCCGCTGATAAATCTTCTCCGTCGCACAGGAGCACAGAATCATGACGAAAAATAAAGTCCATTTGCGCATGTTGGATCGCCTCCGGACCTGCAGAGATAGACAAATCGATGGTGAGCCGCAAGCTTTATCCACTAAAAATCCCGCCGAGTCACCCTGTAGCAGTATCGGTGCGCCGATAAACCTTCATCCCGGGTCTTGAATCACCCTTGAGGACCTCCTGGCTGTCCAAAGAGGCGAGTTGCTGAATGAGTTTCGCCACCAACCCAGTCCACCCTGTTTGGTGGCTCGCCCCCAACCCAGCGCCGTTGTCGCCGTGAAAGTATTCGTAAAAGAGGATGTAGTCGCGCCAGTGGGGGTCTGTCTGAAACTTGCTGGCGTCGCCGTTGACGGGCCGTCCATTCTGCTCGTCCCGTACGAAGATGTTCTTGAGCCTTCGCGAGATCTCCATGGCGACTTGATAAAGCGTCATCTGGCATCCGGAACCGGTCGGGCACTCCACCGTGAAAGCATCACCATAATAGAGGTAATATTGCGTAAGCGCCTTGATCAGGAGCAGGTTCATGGGAAACCAGATCGGCCCCCGCCAGTTGGAGTTACCGCCGAACATCCCCGTATTCGACTCGGCCGGCAGGTAATCAACTCTGTACTCTTCTCCATGAACATTGAACACATACGGATGGTCGCGGTGCCATTTTGAAAGCGAGCGGATGCCGAAGGGACTCAGGAAACGCTCCTCATCGAGCATCCGCGCGAGCACGCGCCTCAATTTTCCCTCGTTCAGGATGCTTAGGAGGTGGCGGCCCTGTTCGCCGGACCTTCCGGGCGGATGGATGTTTACGAGCAATCCCTCGTGACGGCCAATAAAGCCGATCGCGCGCTCGATGAATTGGGGGCACTTTTCGATGAGCTCAGGGGAGAAGACCGTTGTCGCGCAAAGAGGCAGAAGGCCCACCATGGAACGCACCTTGATCCGCGTGGAGGTCCCATCGGGCAGCGTGAGCAGGTCATAAAAGAATCCATCCTCCTCGTCCCAAAGCTCGTCCTGATTTTCGCCGACCCTGTCCATCGCGGCGGCGATCCATAAAAAATGTTCGAGAAACTTTGAAGCAATTTCCTCGTAGGCATGGTCGTGCATGGCGAGTTCGAGAGCAATTTCAAGCATGTTCAGGCAGAAGATGGCCATCCAGGCCGTTCCGTCGGCTTGTTCCAGGTAACCACCGGTGGGGAGTGGAGAGCTGCGATCGAAGACACCGATGTTATCGAGGCCGAGGAACCCACCCTCGAAGAGATTGTTACCGCCGGCGTCCTTTCGGTTGACCCACCAGGTGAAGTTTATCAGGAGCATCCGGAACGCCATCTTGAGATATTCCACGTTGCCCTGGTGATTGATGTCCTTCTCGACTCGATAATTGAAGATTGTTGCGAAGGCGTGGACCGGCGGATTGACATCTCCGAAGTTCCACTCGTAGGCCGGGATCTGACCGCTGGGATGCATATAGAGTTCGCTCAACATGAGGTCGAGCTGGTGTTTGGCGAAGTCATGATCGACCATATTCAATGCGATGGTGTGGAATGCGAGATCCCATGCCGCGTACCACGGATATTCCCACTTGTCCGGCATCGAGATGATGTCGTCGTTGACCATGTGGAACCAGTTTCGGTTACGCGCCATCCGGCGGCCACCCATGAGCGGATGCGCGCCATGATCGGCGAGCCACGGGTCCAAGTCGAAGTAATAGTACTGTTTCGACCATAGCATCCCGGCAAGAGCCTGCCTCATCACGCGGCGTTCATCTTCGCCAACCGGCGGAGGCGTGATTGATTCGTAAAACTCGTCCGCCTCCTCCTGACGCGCCGTAAACACTCCGTTGAATTCCCCGAAGGGTTCGGAAAGATCGCCAGGAGCTGTTGGCGTCAGGCGAAGTTTGACCACCTGCCTCTCACCGGGACCGATCGTCAATTGATAGTCAGCCGAAGCCTTGGTTCCAATGGCGGCGGGATTCACCGCTTCCTTCTGCCCATGCACAATATAGTTGTTGATCCCGTCCTTGACATAGGGGCTGGCGTTGCTCATTCCAAAGAGCCGCGCATGGTTGGTCTCATTCTCGGTAAACAGCAGCGGGACGTTCCCCTCACAATAGAGGTAGTACTCGCCCAATGGTTTCTGAAATGAAGGGTTGGTGTGACTCGCTTGGATCACACTGTCCTTCGTGGTGCTGACCGACTGCAGGACCGGCTTTGCGTTGCCCTTTTTCCAGGACCAGGTATTGCGGAACCACACGGTCGGCAGAAGATGAATGGCCGCCGGCTCGGGTCCCCGGTTAAAGACCGAGATTTGGATAAGCGTGTCTTCCGGTGCGACCTTTGCGTATTCGACAAAAACATCGAAGTAGCGGTCGTCATTGAAGATCCCGGTATCGAGAAGCTCATATTCCTTTTCGTCCCGCGACCGCCTCCGGTTCGTTTCAATCAGATCGGCGTACGGGTAAGCCGCCTGCGGGTATTTGTAGAGATACTTCATGTACGAGTGGGTCGGCGTGCTATCGAGATAGAAATAATATTCCTTCACGTCCTCGCCGTGATTGCCTTCGCTGTTGGTCAGCCCGAAGAGGCGCTCTTTGACGATTGGGTCCTTGCCGTTCCACAGAGCCAAAGCGAAACAGAGACGCTGCTTTTCATCGGAAATTCCCGCGATGCCATCCTCGCCCCACCGGTAGGCGCGGGACCGCGCCTGATCGTGGGTAAAGAAATTCCAGGCATCGCCGTTGGTGCTATAGTCCTCGCGGACCGTGCCCCACTGGCGTTCGCTCAGATACGGTCCCCACTTCTTCCATGCGGCTTTCTTCTGGCGTTCCTCCTGCAGTCGCAACAACTCGGCGTTCATCTTATTCTCCAGGGATTTCGGGAGTTTCGAGGGACAAGTTTCGAGGCTCGATGGTTTAAATTCAAGGATTGAAGGGAACTAAAGAGAAATTAGCGGGTATTTCGGAATCTCATTCGCAACATTTCGAATTTGCTTTGGGAACAGAGGCGGCGTGTAAATGGGCGGTGCCCTTTGTGATCGCCAGCGTAGTTTGCTATCCGGTGGCAAGACAATCAATCAGATTGAGCGTGGCGCTGCGGGAGGAATTGAAACACAAAGGCAGAAGGGCACGAAGGTTCACAAAGAAAGAGGACTCTCGATCGGATTCGGATCATGGACTGATGGTAACGGGCGTCCAATAATCGGTCGCCACAAAGATGTCCTCAATATCATCCCTCGCAACGGCGATACAGCCCCCTGTCCAGTCGTATTCCGCCCCGCCGCCATGAATTCCTATCGCGCCGCCGAGCGGTCCGTTCCAATCCGGCTTTTGCCGGTCCGTCTCCGCCTTTGTGATCGCATCGCGAGCCGCGGAATCTAAAGTCGAATTTCCAAATGCAAAATCCGCATCCGTGCTGTTCGGATAATTCAAACCTAGAAAAAGGTGAAACACGCTTGCGATGCGCGTGCAGATGCGGTACTCGCCCTCCGGCGTCCGGCTATCCCCCTTTACAGTTTTCGGGCCGGTCGGTTGTTGTCCAAGGGCGACTTTGTAAGTTTTGACCAGCTTGTCCCCGGAATAGATTTCCAATTTTCGCGTGGATTTCTCAATTGCAATGCGGCAGTCGGGTAGCGGCAATTTGGTCTCAGGCCCAAGAACGGCCTTCCACCGTTCGCGCGCAGGAGTTAAATCAACGTTCGTGATCTCAAAAAGCGCGCGGGTTTTGAGGTATCCCAGACGCAAATAGAAACGGGAAAACGGAATGATGAGCGCGACACCGAATAGAATCGTCGCAGAGAAAAGAGCAATGAGGAGCAGGCGCTTTCTTGCAGCGATTCGCATTGCCAGAGTGGACCGAGTTTGCCTGGGCTCGGTTTGGTTGTGGACTGCGGGCGAAATATATCCCCCTTCCTACGAGGCGGGAGGGCCGACGGTGAGGATGGCTTCGGTGGTGGGGCCGCCGAGCAGGTAGTCACTGGTGAGGGCTTTCAGGCGAATACCAACGCGCGTATCGGGGGTTACGGGGAGCAAGAGGTTTTCGATGGGGATTGAGACTGAAGTGGGAAAGCTGCTGAGATTGATCAGGCCGAAGGGCCCATACGAAGCGATGCGGAAGTCGTTGCGCGAGAGTTTGCGCACGCCGGGAGAGAGCGGAGGCGTCAGGTAGACAAAGGCCATGCCGTAATCGCTGCCGGGCTCGAACTCGATCACGATCTCGGTTGAATCCTCGTTCGGGTGAATCGCATCGACTGAGAAGATGAATGGGGAAACGGGAGTCGGCATCGGGGATCGTGATCGTGCCGCCGGCGCTTGTGATGGCGAAGAGGGAATCGGCCGGACCGGTTGTCGAGAAGCGGTAGCTCGAGGGGACGGGCTGGCGGCGGAGGCCGGGAAGCACATTGGTGTTCTTGGCGGCAAGCGTCGCGTTCGCGCCGTTCCAAGAGTAGGTAAACTGCCAACCGTTATCGGCGGCGGTGCGCTTGAGGTTGGAGAATCCCAGAAGGCCGGGGACGCTTGCGTAGACCGGGGCCGTCAGGCTGGTCGTCTGACCGGCGATCACGCGCCAGAAGTTCACCTGGATAAACGCGGCTTTGGGCGTAACGGTCACCTTGTTGCCATCCTTATCCTTGTAGCCGAGCGACGCGGCCAGGGTCTTCCAGCCTTCGTTCTGGGAATCGGAGACCGTGCTATAGAGCTGCGTCAGCAGCGTGAAGAGGTTACGGATGGCGGTCTGGTAGGTTGTCCGATCGTTGCGGGGATTGGCGAACGTGCGCGAGACATCGCGAAAGAAGAAGGGATAGAGAACCTGACCATCCTCGGTGGACGTGCGACCACGGAAGGTCTTGAAGGGTGGGTTAAGGGTGATAATGGCCATGGGACCAGGCTCCTTTGATCGCCGCGCGGCGACGGGCTACAGGCTACTGACTGCAGGGAATGCAGCGAGTATAACGGCGGGTGATCCTGGGCGACTTTAGGAAAATTTACCTAGAGACAAATAAGTTTGCAACGTGGGTTGGCGGATTGCGGGCGTATCCAGTGGAATAAGGAATTAAGATTGTGGTGCACGTCACCTGAATTCCGCTGGCCAGCGAAGTTTTAGCGGAATTCCCGGATACGAAGCGGGAGGTCCAACACAAAACATCGAGTTGGGGGAACCTGCGGGGGGGAGTGTTGGTTTGAATGTTACTACTCTCAGGTTAACTCTTCTCACTCCATCGTTACCGACTTTGCGCGTACTCGCTGCCTGATCGTAGGCATACGCTCTAGGGACTCCACGTGACCAATTTTCTCGGCCGTTAATAATGCATACCTCAATAAACCTCATTTCTCGCTGGTATTTATGCGTGTAGCCACCAAAGACGTTGTCTTCCAACCTATGCTTTGGACATGAGCGTCACTTGCTCCAAATAGTACTGAACTATCCCCGCTAGTGTCGCTGTTGCCTGCCCAACGCCTTCTTCAGTTAGGTCCGTCCACGTTGTCATACCTGATATGCCCAGCCAGGCCTGGATAGAACTACTGCGCAGCAAAGGCTCGCCATGGCTCAGAAGGGATTGATAATACAGTAGTGACCCAGTCGGCCTACTAGAAAACTCTATATGCGTACGCAGCACATAATCTTCCCATCCATGTTCTATGAACATCGCCTTTGAAGATGCCCTGACAATCAAGGCGTTGGTAACATATGACACAAGGGAATGCTCCAGCGCGGAGCGTAGTCTGCCTACAGAGATGCTTTTCTTGACCTTTTGTCTACATGTCGGTTCCAGTCGAATTATCCTTGCATTGCGCTGGTAACGCCAACCATCTATAAACTCATTGTTCATTGCCTCGTCCTCATCTGTTGGAGGATCACCCGCTAAGGAGGCCATGTCTCGATTAAAGCATCGTACACGTGAGTTCAGAATCAACTTCTGAGTTCTTGGAGCAAGTAAACGCAAAAATCTTAGCGCATCCAATGTGTCTTCGTTGCCGAAGGATTCAAGTCTGGTATAGTTACTTACAATCTCGGCATCGGCCTCAGCTTGACACCATTTATAAAACGTAATAATAAATTGCTCTCGGGATAACATTGCACGTCCTACGTAGCACCCATAAGAGTCGTCAACGTCGCCGCTGGAAGGGCCTCTTGGATACAAGTATACCCGAATTCTGGGGACGTGCACCCGGATAGTAATTCATTTTTCATCTTCACGCGTGGGGCGTTCACTCCAATTGTAATTCCATCTGGTTTTCATCGATCCTGGCTTGAGGCTTGGGACCGGGCTTTTGTCTGGCGAAGCTGCGTCCGAGGCGTTGTTCCATCTCGAGGAGGAAATGCTCGCTTCCACATGGGCGACCGGTCAAGGTGGATTGACGAAGAAAATCAAAGCGGGAATCCTCGTCCGGTTCGTTCAGGGTAAGCCAATCGGCCCCAGGGACGGGGTGGCCGGTGAGCGGGTGGGGCCGGGGACCGCCCAAGGGCCGATCCGGGTCCAGGAGCGGTGCACCGGCGCGATGAGGATCGTGTGCGCCATTGGCGGCGGTGCTGGACCAGGGCCAATCATCCGCGCGCGAGCATAATCCGGCGCGGACCGGGTTCAATTCAACATAGCGGGCGGCCGACCAAAGGTGGGCTTCATCCAGTGGGGTTGAGAAGAAACGATTGGCCCAGAGGTGGCCCGTCCATCCGCGCGCGGCGTTGATGCGTCGGGCATGGCGTTGATGGGTGATCCAATTGTGCGGGCAAGAGAGTCCGCCAACACCGGGACCGCGATCAGATGGACATGATTGGACATGAGGCAATAGGCCCAGAGCTTGAGTTGGCAGTCGTGGGCACAAACTGCGAGATCAGACAGGTAGAGCTGGCGATCGAGATCGGTAAAGAAGACATCGGCGCGGCGGTTGCCACGGTGCGTGACGTGATACGGGACCCCGGGAACGACGGCGCGGGCGATTCGGACCATGGGAGAGTCGTATCACTGATTCAATAAAGATTCAACGACCGAGGGGATGAAAGTGAATTATAGTTCCGGTGGCTGTCCCTTTAGCCCTTTAGCCCCCTTTAGCCCCCGAATTTCCCAACGTTACCAGCATTTCCCAATATCGAAATGTTAGTGGATCCAGAGATTTTGCTATTCAGGAGGAGTGTGGGATTATACTATTTTGTAGTCTGACATCGTAACCTTCTTGCCATTCTTTAGGTCATCTAACAGTTGCATTTCACATTTATACCGTGAAGGGTATAATTTTATATAACCTGGGTTATGAACATCAATTCTTGTGTAATATTCTTCAAGCAATTCTATCGCCTTTTCATTCGCTCCAGCATTTGCCATGATATAGGCTGCTCTTCGTAAGTTGACAGGAGCGATCTTGTTTATCCAATCTAGTCCCCAAATATCTCCGCCCCCCAGCAACCATGTGAGTATGGCCTCTAACGTTGAGAATCGATTAAACCACTCGTGCCAGACCTCGTGCACATCCTCAAATAGCCACTTCAAGTAAGGTAAAGGATCCGTGAAGTCATAGGCCGGTGGATCAATATTTAGTCCACGCTTTTGTCCAGACAGAGTGCTTGCGAATAGACATTTGAAATCAACGCGAAAGAAATCAACATTTATGATAATACCATCCTGCATATCACAGACAACGTTCTTTAAACTACCGATCGCCACAACCGCGAAAAAGCGGTCACGTCCTCCCGTAATCCATTCAAAGTCAATCCGGTTGTACAATTCAGGACTCAGAAACCTCACGTACCGTAGTCCATTAAGATGACTAAAACCCCAAGCCTTCATTTTTTCGGAACAGTATGGATCGATCGACCTGAAAAGCTTTATTTGGTCGGACTTTTTCATTAAAAACAGCGTTTTCCTCCCAAATGGAAGACATTGACCCGGGCGTTTGCTTTTCCTGGAAATGCGGGGACGTTCACTCCAATAGGAATTCCCTATTCGCCAGGGTCCCTTATCTTCCGGAAACTTCCGGAAACTCCCCGAAACTCACTTGCCCTTTATTTTCACATACCCATACGCAATCCCAGGATTCGCGCGGATGTGGGACTGGATCGACCCGTCGGCGCTGATCACACCGGAGTCGGCGTAGTACTGCTGATTGCTTGCGAGGACGTAAAACTTGTACTTCCTTGCCGCCCGTGAAAAGTAATACATGCCGCTGTTGCAATCCGCCCAGGAGGAACTGACCGCAAGAACATCGATTTTGCTTTTCGGGTCCGTGTATTTGGTGATGGGATCATTGGCCTCGTCGCAGGTCAGATTATTTTCCTTCTTGCCGCATTCCGTGCACGGAAGAATATCCGCGCAAATGGCGATTCCGATCGTCCCGACTGCCGTCGCATAAGTGGTCGTGGAAGTTCCGTTGGCGAGATAGTTCTCCTCCGGATGGATCAAATTCATTTTCTGGTGCCTGGCGACGAATTTGCCACCCGGACCCAAAACGACAATGCTATTGTAAATGCGGTTATCCCCTCCATCCTCCACGACGGCGATATGGAGATAGACGTCCCACTCCTTGATCAAATCGGAGAAGAACTTGATTGATTTGCCATCGGGCACCTTTTCGGCGTACGGCCTGAGCTCATCGCGTGACTTCCACCCCGCATCCGGAAAACCGACCGTCGAGAATTCGGGGGTTAGGATGATCCGAGCGCCATTTTTTCTGGCTTCTTTGATTTGCCCCGCGAGGTCTTCACAGTTCGTTTTCTTATCCTCCTCCGGCCGCCTCCGGGCTGCATCAGCCGCGGGGCTTTGCTTCTCGTTGCACTGGATGACAGCTACTTTCCAATATTCCTTTGGATTGAATTTTTCGGCAGGCTCGATGATTTCGAGAATCGGAATGGTGGGACATTTTTCGTCCTCAGCAAGCGCAGCGAAACCGATGCAGAGCAGGCCGGCAAGGTTGAGGCAAACATGGAAGTATTTCATGGGTGCTCCTCACGACGTGAAAGTTTCTTTCGCCCTTGAAGTTGAGACTGAGTTGGAAAGCTAACAAGCCCCAAAAAAGAAAGCCATCAAAAGAATTAACAAGAGTTGCTGATGCTTTGCCGATGCGTTTTGGAACTACTTATCGGCACTCATCTTCATTGAGCAAACGGCGGCTTGGGCAAAGGATTGTGGCCGAGTGGTGGATACGTGGTGGATACGTAGTGGCCGAGTGGTGGATACGTGATGGATACGTAGTTGCCGAGTGGTGGATACGTTGGGGAGCTGTTGTGGAGCCGTAGTGTCCACGTGGTGGATACAGTTACGCTGAGGATAGGCTGAGTGGTGGATACGTAGTAACCGGGAGGGGGAGAATTCAAAATTAAAAATTAAAAAGGCAAAAATAAAAGGAGTGGGGGCTTTGGTTGGGGAATGCTGGAGCCGCGGGGGGAATCGGGGGAAATGGAAGGGAAAGATTTCGGGGCCGAAAAAGCCTTGAACGGGGCAGTCCAGACCTTCTAGGATCGCCAAGCGCGTAGCTGTGATCCATCGTTCCATCATCGAGCTTGATTGTGGAATCGAACGGGGCGCGGGCGCGAGTTGATCGGCCATTTTGCCCAAGGTTGGCGGGTGGTTTGCACGCAGAGTTTCTTCCGGGGAAGGCATGGATATGAAAACGTTGGCTCCTCGTCGATGGGGTTGGTCGGCGGCCGTTGCGATTTTGTCGATGCATTGCGCGCTCGCGGGGGCACAGTCGTTGAACGTTGATCTGATCGGCTCGATCGGCGGTGGGGCGGCCGATGTGGTTGTTCAGGGAACAACCGCCTATCTGGCGGAAGGGCCGAACCTCGGGGTGTTGAATGTTTCAACTCCGGCGGCGCCCGTCGCATTGGGATCGGTTCGGCTGAAGGGGACCATCAAGGGCGTCGCGGCTTCAGGGACTATGGTCTACGTCGCGGTTCAAAATATCGGGCTGCAGATCGTGAACGTTTCGAATCCCAACCTCCCGGTCGTCGTTGGATTTTACGATACGACGGGGCAGGCGAATGACGTTGCGGTCTCCGGAACACGAGCTTTTATCGCGGATGGCATCTCGGGATTGCAAATCATCGACGTCTCCAATCCTGCTGTACCATTTTTGCTGGGGACCTTCGACACGACGGGCGGTTCGGAGGGCGTTGCCGTCTCGGGAAATTTTGCTTATGTCGCCGATGGCGCGGAGGGACTTCGAATCATCGATTTTTCAAATCCCGTCGCGCCGATTCTGCGCGCAACCTACAACACGGGCGATCTTGCGACGGGAGTGGACGTCGCAGGGTCGTTCGTCTACGTCGCCAACGGGAGCTCTGGGCTCCACGTCGTTGATGTCAGCGTGCCAACCTCGCCCTCCTTCGAAGGCGCGGTTGCCCTTCCCGGCTATTCATCGAATGTGAGCCTGAGCGGCACGCTCGCTTTTGTTGCCGCAAACTCCGACGGGTTGCATGTTGTCAATATCTCAAACCCGGCTTCACCCGCGCTTTCCGGCTCCGTGCCGACGGGAGGACTCGCATTGGGCGTGGATGGTTCCGGAACGACGGCGTACGTCGCGGACTTTACACTCGGACTGGTCGTTGTCGATGCCTCCGTTCCTTCGGCTCCCGCGATCATCGGCGGTTACGGAGTCGGCCCGCAGGCCCACGGCGTCGCCCTTGCCGGAGGGTTCGCGTTCATCGCGGATTTCATGCTCGGTTTGCAAGCTCTCGATGTTTCAACCCCGTCCCAGCCCTCCCTGATCTCGACCTTCGATACCCCCGGAACCGCAGAGGACGTGGCGATCGCGGGAGCGTTTGCCTTCGTCGCGGACGGATCCGACGGATTGACGATTCTGGACGTTGCGACGCCGTCGGCCCCGGTATATCTCACGACGCTGCCGTTGGGCGATTACGCGCGTGGGGTGGTCGTCGTTGGCACGAGGGCTTATGTCGCCGACTCTGGAAGCGGCTTGCAGATTGTGAATGTCGCCGTGCCCGCAGCGCCGGTTTTTCTCGGCAACTACGACACCCCGGGCAACGCAACCGACGTATTTGTCTCCGGCATGCTGGCTTACGTCGCGGACGAGACAGGCGGGTTGCAGATCATCAATGTAACCAACCCCGCGCTCCCGACTTTCACGGGCAGCTACGCAACGCCGGGCCCGGCCGAGGGAATTTTTGTATCCGGAACGACGGCTTACGTCGCCGATTTGCTCAACGGGCTCCGGATTGTCAACGTTTCCAATCCCGCCTTGCCGGCGCTTCTTGGAACTTACACCACGCCGGGGCAATCCCGGGGGGTGAGCGTATCGGGCGGGCTGGCGTACCTCGCAAGCGGAACGGGCGGGCTGAAGGTCATCGACGTGACGACTCCCGCGACGCCGATCCTTCGCGGCTACTACGATACTCCGTGGCTATCGTGGGGAATTGCGCTTTCGGGATCGGACGTCTACATGACCGAGGAGATCGGAGGAGTCCTGATTCTTCGTTACAATCCCACGGTCGCGATCAATCCCGATGTGCGAATCGTGCCCGTGGATCTTTACTATGGTCCGTCGAGCAAAACCCCGATCTACGTCGAGATCGACTGGATGGACAATGGAGGGCATTCGCACCAACCCTCGCCGGCCGTCATCACCGCCATCACCGATACGTTCGCCGCGGAGGGATACGAGATTCACATCGATGTGAGCAATATGATCCCGGAACAGCCGCTCCTGAATATCATCGGCGGGCCGAGCTCTTCTCCAGACGTGCAGGCCATTCGCGCGGCTCATTTCAATCATGCGGGGGACTCCCGTTATTTCTATAGTATTTGGGGACACGACTACGAAATCGGCGGCGGGGGATCGACCGGTTCTTCGGGAATCGCCGAGCTTCCGGGAAACACGCATCTCGTAACGCTCGGCTCGTTCTCGGGCCAGGTTGGAACCTTCGATAACCAGGTCGGGACGTTCATCCACGAGTTTGGACATAACCTGGGGCAGGCCCACGGCGGAACCAGCAGCCAGAATTACAAACCGAATTATATTAGCGTCATGAACTATCGTTACCAATTGCAGGGCGTCGTCAACAACTTGCTCGGTAACAACCTCGCGTTCAATGCCGACGGCATCAATCAATATGGTTACTCGCATGGGCTGTTGCCGGACCTGGATGAGAACAATCTCGACGAGCGCGCGGGAATCGGGATGGGGCGCGCCGTGGATTGGAATTGCAGCGGGAGCCCGACCGATTTCGGGGTCATAAAGGATGTTACCGGTAACAGCTCCAACTGGTGCCCCGCGAACGGAGCGAAGGCTGTGATCTCGGACTTCGATAATTGGAATTCACTCGGTGGATATATCATGACGGTCGGCCGCATCCCGAAGCTCCCCAAGCCTGTGGAGGAGCCGTGCATCACCGTCCACGAATATGAAGAAATGCGACGGCACGAACTTCAAAAACCGGATTGGACGGTGAAGGAGGATAAGAGCAGGGGCTACCAATTGAGCGCCGCGTTCGACCCTCATTCGTTCTTCATCCACAACGACGGGCCGGGGCTGCTGACCGTCAATTCGATCACCCCCGCCGTTCCGGCGCCGTGGGTACTGTTCTCCCCTCCCCCGCCTTTCAACATTTCGCAGAACGCCGATCAGCAAGTCCCGGTGACGGTTGACTTTTTCCAGGCGCCGCCGGGAGTGAGCGTGGTTGCGCTGATTGTGAACACGAACGATCCGGATGAACCGAATTACGTGGTTCGAATCAACGTGAATAACACGATTCTGCCGACGGCGACGCCCACCCCGAGCTCGACGCCAACGCCAACGGCGAGCGCAACCCAAACGCCCACTCCAACTCCGTCACCAAGTTTAACCGCGACGCTGACCCCAACCCCGACGCCAACGGCAAGCTTGAGCCCCACGCCGACAGCAAGCTTAAGCGCCACGCCGACGGCAAGCTCAAGCCCCACGCCGACCGCAACGCCAACTGCGAGCGCAACATCGACGGCAACCGCGTCGCCAACGGCCAGCGTTACGATAACGCCGACGGCAACAGCATCCCCGTCGCCGACGCCCGGCGTGAGCCCGACCGAAACCGAAACAGCAACGCCGTCGGCAACATCAACCGAGTCGCCGACGGCCTCGGCCACCGCCTCACCCGCAGTGAACGCGGCTGTCGATTGGACGCATTACGAGTGAGGCCCGGATGCATTTCACGATACCCCGCAGATGCTGCCGGGGGCATGAACGGCTATTAAAATTAAGTCCAGCGCCAGGGAAGATGTCGGCTCTTGCCCGTCTAAGAGTGTGTCCAAGAAGTGGCTTTTTCCGATCCTGAAAGGTTCGAATTTGAATAGCCGTGGGTTGAGCGAGCCGCGAAACCCACGGATAGTATTACAAGAATCCCTCGACCCCGAAGCGGGTCGAATTTGGTTTGGGCGGCTTATTGGACACACTCTAATCAATGTCGGGGAAATTCCTAATGAAGCCCGAATCTGGGGCGGGTACGAACGGCCCGGATTACCAGTGGGAGCGGGGGACAATTTTTCTGGACAGAAATGGTGGGAGGGATTGCCGTTAATTTCATAACCAGTCCCCGCAACCGGCAATGAGGAGCAAATGATGGAACCAAAGTGTTTCTTTCGGAACGCCATCTTCATCGGCGTTATCGGGATGCTGGGGCTGATGGCATGCGCCGCGCACCCGCCCGGCATCGACACACCCGGCAACGCCACGCCCGGCAGCGACCCCATCGTTGGCGAATGGAAAGGGCTGGGCATGGGGGCGGGCTCTGCGATGGAATTCAAGACGGATCACACGTGCAGGCTCTACGACACCGAGCATTCCAGCCTGGATTCCTTAAACGGGACTTGGAAGGAAGCGGATGGCAAGTACCTCATGGTCATGACGGAGTCGGGCGGTGAGGCGAGCACGCGATCCGGTCGAATCGACGCCAAGGGACGGCTCGTGGTGACGATCGATCTGGCGCCGGGAGTTGAGTTCGGCTTTGAAAAGATGGGCGCGCCGCCCGTCGCGGCCGGCGTGCAGGCAGGCAAGGCGCCGGCGGGCGAATGGATTTACGCCTATACCTCCAAGTCGGGCATGCCCGCCGCCCCGGCGCCGCCCTACGATTGGATCGCCTTCCTCGATTCCAAAACAGTCCGGCTTACGGACTCGGTAAGGGAAAGGCGCTTGGACAAGCCTTACAGAATCTCGGGCGATACGATTGAGATTGCGGTGGGCGAAGTTGTCAGCCCGAAGATCGAATTTCGATATCGCTGGGAGGAAGGAGGGGCGCAACTCGTGCTCTCGATTGCGGCGCAGGAGTTCGGGTTGTTCGATGTCGAATGGACGTTCCTGAAGGAGGACCAATTCATTCCACCCGAGATTGAAGGAACGTGGACTCTTCAGATGCCGGCAGAGGGCATGAACGAAGATTGGGAGTTCGCGAAGGACCTGACTTTCTACCGAATCACCAGATTATCCGATGGAAGAGTGATCAAACCCATCCAAAAGCGGCTTCACGATTACTATCGCGTATGGAAGTCCCCCTGGGGCAAGACGATGACGATCGCGACCTATGACCCGAGCATGTCGATGTCGGCGACGCAAATGTTCAATTACGAGCTCGATGCCCGCGGGCTGACCCTAACGCCGATCTACCTAAACGAGAAAGGAGAACGAGTGGCGGCGGACGCCGAAAAGCAGATCCTGACGCGGGGCACGGCGGCGACCCTCCTTCCTGAAGCTGGGCAGGGTAACCTCTCCGCGGAACAGGAATCCGCAGAGAAGCGGGCGCGGGAGATTCTTCGGAAGTGCCTTGTCTTCCAACGGGAAATGAAATCATTCTCGTATGAAATGCATACGCGGGTGGCCGTCAAGATGCAGGATAATAAACAGACCGACTCCCGGGAGGAATCCTATGTCGCGATGGAGTCCCCAAATCGGTTTGTGCTCAGGGCGCCCGGCCCCAGAGAGGCTTCGGGTGATGTCACGCAGGCTTTCTGCGACGGAAAGACGTTGATCATCTATCAGGCGAAAACGAACGAATTTACCGAGGAGAAGGCCCCGTCAAGCGTGGCGGAGATCGCCGAAGCAATCGGATTTAGCCTCCTGCCGGCGGGACTTCTGGGCGTTCCGTCCACGGTTCCGGACGAGCAGCACATGGCGACGATTGAAGAGGCCCGTTACCTGGGAGAAGAAGCTATCAATGGGATCGCCTGTCACCATATCGCCTATAAACAGCAGGGCGGAATCCTGCTCGGAATCGAGTTGTGGATCGAATCCGGGGATCGTCCTCTGGTGCTTCAGGCCAGTCCGAAAATGATCAACCCTGCCACCGAGGAAGAGGTGAAATCCGTCGAGATCCTGATCACGCAGGATCACTGGACCCTGAACCAGCCGCTCCCCGATGAGACATTTAAGTTCAATCCGCCCGCGGGTGCGAAGAAGGTCAAGGAATTCGAAGCGTTCGGCCTATGAGGGTGGCTTTGTGCCGGTGAAGAAACATCGACGGACCGGTTGCTGCGACGGGGGATAGGAAACGGAACTTCGTGGACAACGGCTCTCGCCATTCTGCTAAGGGAGTGGTCGTATCACCGGGCGGGTGAAATTTCAACGGCACCGTCGGAATGAATTAACATTCCGCTGCGCCTTTTGAACCCGGAGAAATTGGTGACATCTCAATTTCGGTGACAGCCGACCAAATAGGACGCCACTCCAAGGCCATGCTTTAAGCAATTCGAAAATTAAGGGTCTATAAGTAGCTGTAAGTAGCTCTAAGGGAATCGACGCGCGTCAAACTTCCCTGATATAATGGCTCCCGTCGGGCAATCCGCCCCGACGAATCGCCTCAAAGAAATGGGACCCCGCGAAATGACATTTTTCCCTCCAAAATCGATTTTCCGGACCCAAAACCGTCCCAAACAGGTCAGAACTCACAAAGCCAATTAACATAACCCTAATAATATCATCACAAATTGGCTTTGCTTTGTAAAAAAATTATCCCAAGCCTCGGCATGGCCTTGAGACTTCAAATTTCAAATCCAAAATCCTTTTTCCCTGACCTCCGGCGGTGCCGAGGCGATCGGGCGGTTGGTAATTTCTAAAATCTACCAATAAAGGCGATCATTGGTCATTGAATGTCTTTTCCCGGTCGATTGTATCGTGCGATCTGTGTTTTTATTTTCTGAATCATGCGAGAGCTCGCTGCTCTTTTAACAGGCCATTGAACGGAAAGGAACGGATAGATGTCGAACTTGATCGTACTTGGATTTGACAATCCGGCAGATGCATTCGAGATGCGGGCCGCTCTGGCGCGGATGCAGGCGCAGTATCTCATTGAGATGGAAGATGCCGTCGTCGTGACGCGCGATGCTTCCGGGAAAGTCCAGCTCCACCAGGCAGTCAACCTCGCCGCGGCCGGCGCCGTCGGCGGGGCGTTCTGGGGCTCGTTGATCGGGCTTATTTTCCTGAACCCGTTGCTCGGAGCCGTCATGGGCGCGGGCTCCGGCGCGCTTTCGAGTGCGATGTCGGATATCGGGATCAGCGACCGGTTCATGAAGGAACTCGGGGCAAGTTTCGCGCCCGGGACGGCCGCGCTTTTTGTGCTCGTAAGGAAATCCTCCCCCGATAAGGTCCTCGACGGTCTCAAGTCTTTCGTTGGGAAGGCCCGGGTGCTTCAAACCTCGTTAACGAAGGACAAGGACGAAGAATTGCGCAAGGCGTTTGAGAGCGCCTCAGCGGCTAAAGCGTAAACCGAAGGAGGGTGGATTTTGGGGGTGCTTGCGCTACGAAGGAGCACTCCTAAAGCCCAAACTTCAACGCGGCCACAAGGTCGGCTACGTCGACTTGGCCATCTTGATCGAAATCTAATCAACTTACCTACCCCGCTGTAGGTATGCCTCGGCGATCCGTCAAAATCGTTGGGAAATTTGTCCGAAGCGTGGAGGCGGGATTCTTTTTCTAGACACTCCAGGAACTTTCACCAAATACTTAACCTGTAAGGACGCTCGGTTGATAACCCTGGAGGATTCGTAAAGTGGGAGCCTTGCCAAAAATTCTAATTGCCGCGCTTGCGTTTCTCGCAATTACCTTTCCCGCGAAAGCTGATGAGAGTCAGGTTGCGGGGATCGTCGCCCCGGGGACCTCCAATCATCCGGAGGATGATCCGCGTCGTATTGGCTCGCTGGATTTTTACAACGAGGGACCACTCAACTGCGTGGCGCTGGATTCGCAGGGTGGATATGCATACTTTGGAACCAACACAAGCCCCGGGAAAGTCATCAAAGTAGCTCTGAACGAGGGAGGCCCCGGCCCGACGCGCGTCGGCGCGGTGACGCTCAATATCGGTGAGGACAAACTTACCACGGCGTTGATTGATCCGGCCTCGGGCTATGCATACTTTGGGACGTTTACTGTTCCAGGCAAGGTCATCAAGGTTGCACTTGGAGCGGGAGACGAACCACCGTCGAGAGTCGCGTCCGTTACGCTCAATCCTGGCGAGGATAAACTTGATTCCGGCGGGATAGATCCGACCAATGGTTTTGCTTATTTCGGAACCTACACGGGTCCGGGCAAGGTCGTCAAAGTCGAGTTGGGCGCCGGCTCCAGTCCTCCGCGACGCGTCGGCGCTGCAACGCTGGCGACCGGAGAGAACAGCCTTACATGTGCGGTGCTTGATCTGTACCGAGGATATGCCTATTTCGGCACGCAAACCTCACCGGGAATCGTCGTCAAGGTGGGGATGGGTATCGGCTGGAACCCGCCTGTCCGAGTTTCGTCCCTCAAGTTCGAGTTAAGCGAGAATTACCTGCAGAGCGCGGTCATCGATGCCCTGGCGGGTCATGCTTACTTTGGAACGCAACCCTATGCATCCCAGGCCCGGGTCATCAAGATCGGTCTCGGATCGGGCAATATTCCGCCGAGTCGTATTGGGTCGGCGGCGATCACTCAGACTTATACTCCGAGTTCTGCACAGATTGATCCGACCGCAGGCTATGCGTATTTCGGGGCACGGAAGGGCGGCTCTCCCGATCGCATTTATCGGGTCGCCATTAACGGCAATGGCGTGCCCTCTGTGGTTGATTCGATTGATCTCCCAGTTAAAGTCGCGGCCTGGGCGCTGAATCCCGTCACCAAGGTTTCCTACATCGGGACAACCTCCTCGCCGGCACAGATCAGCAAGTTCGATCAATTTTGGAGTTTGCAGGGATCCCTTACGCTTCCGGGAGGTGAAGATGAGCCATCGTGCGGTGTCGTCGATGAAGCTACACACTGTGCGTACTTTGGAACGAATACAATCCCAGGACGGATCATCAAAGTTTTCCTGGGTTCAGGGGCGGACCTCCCAAGGCGCGTTGGCACCCTCGAATTGGGCCCGGGCGAAGATAATCTTTCGGCAGCCGCGATTGACGCGGCGGCCGGGATCGCGTACTTCGCGACGGATACCGATCCGGGAAGGATCGTGAAGCTGGCGTTGAAACCGGGCGATGAACTTCCGACTCACTTGGGCGCACTCACGCTCGACTCCGGCGAGTCTTCCATTCGGTTGGCCCTGTTGGATCCCGCGCGGGATTTGGGATATTTCACGACGAAAACCTCACCGACTCGAATGGTGAAAGTCGGATTGGGAGGCGGGGTTGGATCGCCCGTACGGATTGGCAGCGGAGCCCTCGGCAATCTCGGCACTCCCTTGTTCGGAGGGATTGATCCCGTCGATGGGTATGCATACCTTGGTTTCAATGCTCCAGGGACGGCCAAGATTTCCCTCGGTTCGGATTCTTCGTTTCCAGCCTTGGTCTCATCCCTTCCCGTGGAGATTGGGGACAAGGATGGTTCGGCGAGTAGTGGAATCGTCGACGTCGGCAGCGGTTATCTCTACATGATGGGAAACAGTTACTATGGGGCGGAACTTGCCAAAGTAGCACTGGAGAATGGCGATGCCACGCCTATCTACATTGGTGCGGAGAGATTCGGTACGGGGGTGGATTTCACAAGCGCGATCATCGATCCCGTTCGAAAAGTTGCGCTTTTCGGCAGTGATCGCGATTTGCAGCAAGAAAGTGAGACTCCCGATCTGGTCCTGAAGGTCCGGCTCGGCGAAGGGAACGACCTCGCATCCAAAAATGGACTGATTCAACTCGCCGCGGGTGAGGAGAAGCTTCACGCGGCCGTCTACGACTCCGTGGAAGGTTATGGTTACTTCGCAACACAGACGGCACCTGGAAAAGTCGTCAAAATCGCCTTCACGACAAACGAGAGGGATACGGTCAGGGCAACGAAGATCACTCTTGCCGAATGGGCCGAAGTCACGGGGTTCAGCTTTTATTCTCATTTGGCCGATGGGAATGTCCGGTTTGGCATTTATGGCGATCTGCCGGGCAAGCCCCTCCTTTGGCAGTCCGAGTCGACTTCAAATACGGCCCAAAACGATTGGGTCAGCGTTCCGATCAATCTCGGAACTCCCTCCATTGTTACACTGCCGCCCGGGACATATTGGCTCGCGTGGCAGACGGATTCGAAAGGTGACGTTGCCAGCTATCAGGAAGGAGCGATGGGAGATAGTCTGTTAGTAAGCCAAAGCTTTGGCCCGTTTCCCGGCCTTTTGGATTCCGAAGCGCCGACACTTTCCTCGGCGCGATGGAGCACTTATATAACTTATCACTCCCCGCTTGTTACTCCGTCCCCTACCAGCACCCCATCCCCGTCGATGACTCCGACACCCATTCCGTCCCCCACGCCCGATCCCCTGAACATCCTTGGAGCCATCGGCGGAAACGCGAGAGCAGTTGCGATCCAGGGCGATCTGGCATTCGTGGGAGAAGGACCTAATTTGGACGTCATCCAAATTACCGATCCATCGAATCCGGCGATTCTTTCACGGGTCCACCTCCCCGACCTTATCCAGCGCATTGCCGTCTCGGGTTCGATGGTGTACGTGGCCGCGTATGGTGCAGGCCTTCAGATTGTCGACGTCTCCAATCCGGCCGCGCCAGTTCGGCGGGGTTCCTATCCGGTGCAGGGCCTTGCGCGGGCCGTTGCCATCTCCGGCAACACCGTTTTTCTGGGCGATGATCTCTATGGATTCAAAATTCTGGATATCAGCAATCCCGACGCTCCGGCACTGAAGAAGGCCTTGAATCCCGGCGGGGACGTTTACGATGTCGTTATTAACGGCACGCTCGCTTACGTGGCGAATACCTGGAATCTTCTAATTTATGACATCTCCAACGCGGCGGCGCCCGTTCTTCGCGGTTCGATCGACACGCCCAAGGGACAGGCGCAAGCCCTGGCTCTGGCAGGAAATCTGGCGTGCGTCAACGATCGATATACAATGGAAATCGAAGACATCTCGAATCCAAGTTCGCCGGTGAATGTTGGGTCTTACACGCCCGCTGACAAGATATCCGACATCGACGCGGCCGGTCATTTGGCTTATTTATGGGAGACTGACAGGGTCGAAATCGTTGATTTCTCGAATCCCGCGAATGTGACCCTTCTCGGAACCTTTTCCTCGGATGGCACAGCCGGGGGACTCGCACTTTCAGGCTCGACCTTGTACCTTTGTGATGGTTATAAATTCCGAACGATTGATGTGTCCAACCCAGCAACCCCGGGCCTGCTCGGCCAGTATGTTACGACGAGTTTTGTCAAACATATCGCGGTTGCGGAGCCGTATGCCTACACTCTGGGGGGCACCAGCGATGGATGCTACATCATCGATTTCTCGAATCCTTCGTTGCCCCTCCTGCGAAGCTCCGTTGCGGTTAATGCCGCAGCAATTGCAGTTTCGAATTCCATTCTTTACCTGGGTGTTGGATCAGGCATCTGGACCTATGATGTTTCAAACCCTGATCTTCCAGTAAAGACCGACTCACTATCGTTCGAGCGCGGCGTCAATTCCATTGCCATCGATGGCACCCTGGGTTACGCAGCCATCGGAGACTACGGCGCGCGGGTCGTCGATTTTTCTTATATTCACGCTCCGTTTCCGATCGTCATCGGCCAGCTTTCCAGCACATTGGGATCCTAAGCTTAGAATTCCACGTGGACAAGTTGTCGC
>JADMIO010928613.1_pt1 | contig 34265 bp, 20 predicted proteins | sample 8958161 | NCBI WGS metagenome assembly JADMIO01 (sample SAMN16585339, study PRJNA669376) | soil metagenome | isolation source: Crop rotation soil | place: USA: Cullars Rotation, Alabama | collected 2011 | reverse complement strand
GTCACAGTCGTAGCTGCCGACGGAGCGCTGGTGCAGCTTCCGTCAGTGACCGTGACTGTGTAGCTTCCCGAAGCAGTAACCGTCAGGGTCTGGTTCGTCTCTCCAGACAGCAGAACATTGTCCTTGTACCACTGATTGCCAGTAGCGCTGCTTGACGTGAGTAGACCGCTGTCACAGAAATTAGCAGACCCACTTGGGGTGATCGTCGGCGTGGCTGGCGTCGGCGTTACGGTCACAGTCGTAGCTGCCGACGGAGCGCTGGTGCAGCTTCCGTCAGTGACCGTGACTGTGTAGCTTCCCGAAGCAGTAACCGTCAGGGTCTGGTTCGTCTCTCCAGACAGCAGAACATTGTCCTTGTACCACTGATTGCCAGTAGCGCTGCTTGACGTGAGTAGACCGCTGTCGCAGAAACTAGCCGATCCACTTGGAGTGATCGTTGGCGTTGCCGGCGTCGGCGTTACGGTCACAGTCGTAGCTGCCGACGGAGCGCTGGTGCAACTTCCGTCAGTGACCGTGACTGTGTAGCTGCCGGAAGCAGTAACCGTCAGGGTCTGGTTCGTCTCTCCCGACAGCAGAACATTGTCCTTGTACCATTGATTGCCCGTGGCACTGCTCGATGTGAGTAGACCGCTGTCGCAGAAACTAGCAGACCCACTGGGAGTGATCGTCGGCGTGGCTGGCGTCGAACAAACCGCTGTCGCCGTGTAGCATGCCGAGAACTCCGAAGTGTCTGTGGCGCTCTGATCGGTTGCCGTAGCCGTGAAAATCTGTCCCGTGCTTATCGTCGGAACAGTCGCCGACCATGTGTAGACACCAGGAGACGTTTCAGTTGTGCTCGCGTTGGCGAGATAGGACTGACCCTCACCGTTGCCACTCCCGTCGCAACTTGAATTAAGGAAGACCTCGACCGCGAAAGTGCGACCCGGAGTGCTATCGAGCGTACCGCTGACGGTCGTCGTTCCCTCTACCGCAGTGTCAATCAAGGGGAAGTTCTGCAGATTGTTCGGACCCGTATCCCCGTCGCCTGAGTCGTTGGTCGTTACGCCGTCAGTCCCGAGGTTGATGCCCAAGCCGCCGTTCGAGAAGATCGAATTCTGACTGATGAGATTTCCAGTGTCGCCCGCGCTGCTGACGCGCACGCCGTCGACCGTGTTGCCGGCAATCACATTGGCGCCGGAGATGCTGTTGCTGTTGATATTGGAAGTCGGCGATTTCGACTTAAGCGAATACTGCGATTTGACCCCGCCATTCTGGCAACGCAAGCCGGAAGAGCTATTGCTGGCGCTGGCCGTCTTTCGCGACGGCGCGCTTTGTCCATTGAGGACGATGATGTTTTGAAAAGCCGGAACCCCAATCGTGTTGTTGGTGGCGCCTGTATAAATCTCGATGCCGTGTCCGCCGTTGCCCAGAAGGCTGCTGCCGTTCGTGGCCACGCCGATGAAGTTGCCCTGGATGTAATTGCCGCTGCTGCCAAGTATGGCGATGCCTTCGTCGGTATTGCCGGAAATGACGTTGCGCTCTTCAGTGACCTTGCACCCGACCTGCTGGAAACCGGAGCCGTTGATGTACAAGCCCGATCCCCCATTGGCCTTCGCCAAGGTGCCGCTTACATCAGTGCCAATGAAATTGCCGGAAACTGTGCTGAACGAGAAGAGGTCAACGGATGATCCGCTCAACAATCCAATGCCGTTGCCCGTGAACCGGTTGATGTTCAGTCCCTGAATCGTCGCGAGAGCGTTCACCGTCAGCCCGTGAACATTCGCGCCGGCATTGTCGCCCCTGACTTCGATTCGCAGCACTGCATTGTCCGTGAACTCCTGATTGTTCGTACTCGCGCCCGGCTGAGAATAACCATCGATCGTCACTGGGTTGGTGATTGCCGGAAGCGCCGTCGCCGGCCGAATCGACCACCAACTGTGCGGCCAATCCGGATCGATATTGGCAATGCCGGTGCCGGGCGTATCGTCAGCGGATGTTGTCGAAGCAACACTCGCAGCCGTTACCGTTCCGTTCAGAGTGCCGGGGCTTCCGGTATTGTCATCGGCGTAATAAAGGTGAGCACCATCGCCTGCCGGAATGTTGAAGGTGATTGTGTTCGCGTCATTCGCAAAGTTCGCCGCGTTAATCGCTTCTCGCAGGGTACAGCCATTCCCATTTCCGAGCGGCAAGCAGAACCCGTCGTCCGTGTCCGCAGTGGTGTTAACTTCCAGAGTCGAAGGCGGCGCGTCGTCGTTCGCGATTGTTCCCGTAGCCGAATTGTTGGGACCGGCTGCCGGGTCATAAGCAGCGTCATCTAATACCGTCACGACGACCGTCTCATCGGACTCGTAGTCTGAATCAGCATTCGGATCGACTGTTACACTGGCGCTGGCCTGGCCGCCCGGAATAGTGATTGACCCATTGGGGAAGCTGAACGTATCAGCGTCAGTCAAAACGTAATCAGTTGAAGAAGCAGCAGTGCCGCCAACCGCGAAGTTGACCAGCAATGAACTCGCCGTCGAGCCGGTGCGCGTGAAGGTGAATACCAAATTGCCGGCGCCATCTTCATTCACGCTGGCCGGCAAGACGGCCACACTCACCTCGGGCGTCACCGCCGTAACCGTCAAACTAATGTTCGCATTGCCATTGCGACTTTGAGCGTCAGCGATAGAGACGGGCAGGTTCTTATTGCCGGGAGTCGTGCCGGAATCGACCGTCGCTGTGTAAGTAAAGATGTTGTCGCCGGCGCTCACGTCTCCTCCAGTAGAACCGTCGTCAGAGAACGCCTGCGTCGCTGATCCGCCAATCGAGCTGAGATCTCCCGTGACCGCAATTCCGGTGCTGGTTGGATTAGCTCCCGGCGTAACGGTGACCGTCAGTACCGTCGTTCCACCCTGGGCCACGGTGCTCGGGTTGGCCGCGCCCACTCCTGATGGATTCGTCGGTGGCGCGGTGACCGCAAAGCAGGCCGAGAACTCAGAAGTATTTCCGTTTGAGTCGGTCGCCGTCGCGGTCAGTATCTGTCCCGCTGACAAGGTCGACAGGCCGGTCACCGTAAAGCTCACATCACCGTTGGCGTCAGTCGATCCGGTGGTTACTGATCCCAGGAACGTCTTCCCTTCACCATTGCCCGAACTGTCGCACGCGTCGTTGCTGAATAACTCAATCACATAACCGGACGTACTGGGCGTCGTGTTAAGCGTGCCGGATACCGAGGTGCTGCCGCCGACAGCTGTCGTAATCACCGGGAAGTTTTGCAGGGTGTTGCTGCCTTGATCGACGTCCTGGTTGTCGTTTGGTGTAACGCCATCTGCGCCGCTGGGCGGTAACAGATTGATCCCCAGTCCGCTATTCAAGAAGAAAGAATTCTGCGTCAGGTGGTTCGTGCGATGTCCGGTCAGCAGAGCGCCGCCCACATAATCGGGATCGTCGCGGAAGCCGTCGCGGCCATTGAAAGCGATCGTGTTCCCGGAGATCGTATTGTTTATAAAGCCCTGGCAGAACGTGTGGAAGCCATCTGAAGCGGCGCCGCTGTTACCCAGATTGGCTGTGCCCGTGCGGTCAGTTCCGATCTTGTTGTTGCTGAAGGTGCTGTTCGAAACATCGCAGGTCGTGATGCCGGGACCGGTATTGCCTGAAATTAAATTGCCGGTCACGTTGAGGCCTGAACCCGCGCCGAACGACAGACCCACCGCGCCGTTGGGAACCGCTGTCGTTCCCATCTTGTCCGTGCCGATGTAGTTGTCGATGATCTGCGTGCCGCTGGCCGCCCCACCCACCGCGGCATTGAAGCCGCTGATGACCATTCCTTTGAGCGTGCAATTGTTCGCGCCCAGAACGAACGCGTTCTGCGTCGGGATCGTTGTGCCGCTGAGAACGATCTCCGGCCCGACCGTGTTTGTGTTGCCGCCAAATGTAGTCTGCGAAGTGCCATCGATCGTGACTGGATTGCTGAGCGTCGGCAACGCCGTGCCGGGCTGAATCACAAAGACATCGGTTGAGATAAAGCTCGCCGGAATGTTGAAATTGATCGTGCTCGCATCGTTGACCGAATTGGCCGCATTGATCGCTTCACGCAGAGTGCAGCCGCCGGGATCCGTTGTGCAGAAGCCATCATCGCCGTCGGCCGTCGTGTTTACCACTAAAGTCGCCGGTGGCGCGTCGTCATTCGTGATCGTGAGGACCGCCGAATTCGGGCTGCCGAGTGTCGCTCCACCCTGCGGATTCGAGAGCTGGAAGTTAACCGTCTCGTTCGCCTCGTAGGTCGAGTCGCCCTTTACTGTGATTGTAATGTTCTTCGGCGTCGTGTCCCCCGTGCTCCAGTTCAGGGTGCCCGTCGGACTTCCGATCGTGTAATCGCTGCCGGCCGTGGCCGTGCCGTCGCTGACCTGGTAATCCACCGAGACGGCTCCGTCTGATCCACCCGCGCGATTTACCGTGACGCTAAACGCGTGATCCGCATTCGTCTCGCTGTCGGCATAAGTGGCCGATGAGAATTGAAGCGCCCCAGTCTGCACCGCGCTCGGTTCAGCCAGCGTCCAATCGCTGAAGTTTGTAACGCCGTTCAGGGTCGCGATGTGATCGTTTGGATTGGTTTGGTCGATCGGCACGCTCGGCGTGTACTGGGTAAACGTTCCGCCGCTGTATTCAAAGAACTTGTAATTCCCTTCATTGCCCGTGACAGCCGATGCCGGATAGTGGAAAGCCAGATTCGCCGAAGTCAGCCCCGCGTTTGTAATCTGCCAGTAGCGATTCAGCTTGGCGGCGCCGCTGATAGCCGGCAGACCGCCGTCACGCACATTGATCGTCAGGCTGCCGGTCCCGGCGGCGTTGCTGACCGCTATCGGCGAATAACCGGCCCCAAGATTTCCCACCTGGAAGGTTTGTGACGTCACCGAAGAGCCGTTGAAATTCTTCAGCAGCTTGCCAACTACGAAGGTAGTGGCGTCGCCGCCGTTAAGAGTCGCGTCGATCGGAACAGTCAAAACGTGCGTCGGCGTCGCGAGCGGCGAATCCATCAGCAGTTTGCGATTGATAAGCGTAAGGACTGTGGTGCTTGTCAGCCGCGCGCCGCTGTCGAACTCAATCCCCCGTGCTCCCGCGCTGTTATCCGAAATGCTTATGCTGCTGCCGGGTTTGTCGAGGACAACGCCGCCCGTGCCGCCGCTGAGAACGATATCCTGGAGGTTGCCGCTGCCCCCGTTGCTCGCGATGTTCCCACGAATGTAAACCGTGCTTGCGCCGGTGCCGGTATAAGTCAAAGGCGGCGGGAGCGAACTGCTCGCCGCGTTATTGACTGTCAGGCCATAGAAAGTGAAATCACCGGCGCCGGTGTCGCTCAACACCAGCGTGGCCGAACCATCGCCGATTACCAGTTGACCGTAAGTTCTGCCGTTCGCGCTGAAGCCTGAAGCGGTGAAGAACGAAGCAGTGCTGTTGGGATCGAACGAGACAACGTTGTGCGTCGAGTCGCCGAACGGATTGTCTCCGGCGTGATGGTTATAAGACGAGCCGCTCGCGAATATGACCGCGCCATTGACGCTGCCGTCGCCGGTGCCACTGCCAAACGCATTGCCCGTGAAGCCGGTGTCGGTCGTAAAGAAGGTGCCGTTCCCAAAAGTAATCGCGCCGGCAGCTTGTCCAATAACTCGATGTCCGCCGCCGCTGACGTTGATCGTCGTGCCGCTCGCGCTAATGTTGCCGAGCGTTCCCGACGCAAGTTTGATCGTAAGCGCGTTGCTGCCGCTGATCGCAAATGGAAATGCATTGCTGACGTCGAGTCCCGTATTTCCCGGGCCCGCATCAATCAGGAGGGTATTTGCGCCGCCGGTCTGGAAGTTAGGCGAAGCGCCATTGATGTGAAGCTCGGCAATCTGCTCTGTATTGCCACCCGTTGCACCCGCAACGTTCGTAACGTTCACGCCGGAAGTGAAATAAAGGATGTCGGAAGCAGCTCGCGTCGTGCGTTGCGGCGACCAGTTGAGAGGATTGAGCCAGTTGCTGGTATCGCCCGGCGCCGTCCCTGTCCAGGTGTACGCGAAGCACGACGTCGCGAAGATCCAGTTCGGGCCATTACCGCTGACGTTCGTTCCATCGCGAACATTGATAACAGCGGTGCCGCCTTGATCCTGAACGCTGACGTCCGTCATCGAGAACGTTCCCGGCTGTCCCACCGGGACTGACCACGCGCGCTGGGTTCCGCCTACGGAAGTGATCGCGATTGCGTCCGCCTGTCCGCAGCCGGCGCCGCTGCCATTGAAGCTGATCGTGCCGCTGTTGCTGACGCCGCCCGAGAGGGCCAGATCGCCCGTGCCGATGTTGTTCCAGGTTGCTCCGGAAGAGACGGTGACCGCCCCGCTGGTCACTGAGAATGAGGCGCCTTGATCGAAAATACCTGCGGTTATGTCCAGCGCAGTGTCGCTCACATTCTGCGAGAGCGAAACGGTATTGCTGCCCGCGACGCCGGTGTTGCTGATCGTGAGATTGGCGAACGCGGTGACGCTCGAGCCGCCAATCGTTTGATTCGTTGTGCCGTCGAAGGTGACCTTCTTGCCGCCATTATTGAATGTTCCGTTGTTCGTCCAATTACCGCTGACGGTGACGTCATTGGAAAGTGTCAGCGTAGCACCCGAGTCGATCAGAACATTGTTGTAGTCGCTGGCGCTGGTGAACGTTCCCTGCGCGACTTCGATCGTGCCGTCGACGACCAGTCCCGTTGGCCCTACCAGAGTTCCGGGGCTGTTGGCGATCAAGTTGTTGTAGTGAACAAACAACGGCGGCAATACCGTCGTGCCCGCACCGGCAATGTGGTATTCGATAGTGCTTCCGGTAACGGTGTGTCCCGTAGCCGTGCCTGGCGAGAATCCAGTAGTTATTCCGATGGTTCCACTTGACGCGAGCGTTTTGTTGAAGTTGCTGAAAGTTAGAGTGCCATAGTCTGCAGCCAGTACGTTTTGCCCCGCGCTCGACTGATTGTAGTTGACTGTCCCGCTAGCGCCGCTGGTAAGCGAGCCGCTGGTTGCAGTCACCGTGCTATTCAGCGTTAGCGTATTTGACCCAACAGCAAAGACGCCGCTGGTCAACGTCAGCGTTCCGCCAACCGTCAAGCTCGCGCCGAGCGTGATTCCATTCGCGCGATTGATCGTTAAGTTGTTGAGCCCGCCGCTTACCGCGGGTAAAGTCGTGTTAGCGCTCGATCCGCCGAAGGTAATGTTCGATGTCGCGCCGCCAGTCAGACTTCCGCTCGCGATAGCAAATCCCCCGTTCAGGGTTAACGTGTTTGCTCCAATTGAAAGCGCGCCAGTTGTCAGACCAAGCGATCCGTTGACAGTCTTATCACCATTCAGGGTTACGCCGTTTGCATTATTGATTTTTACAGTGTTCGGCCCACCCGAAGACGGGAACTCATTGTTCGTCGTAGTCTGCGCAGCAGAACCAGCGTATTCCAATGTTGACGACGCGCCGTATGTTAAGGCTTGTGAATTGAGGTTAAGACTGGCTGTGCCGGCTAGCGTAAGGGTTCCATTGACGGTGGTACCAATCGGGAGCGACTTAGCGCTCGTGCCGCTAAGCTTGAGATTTGTGTAGGTTGAGGGATTCGCACCGCTATTGTCTGCTGCAGCGAGTGTTTGTGCGCCAGAAGCTGAATACTCAACCGTTCCATTAAAGGCAACAGTACTCATTGCAATAGTGGGAGCAGCGCCAGTCAATTGCAATGTCCCATTAACCGTAAGAGTCCCGGCAGCAGTCGTCCCTCCCCTTTGGAAGACGCTGTTCGTAGTGCCGGTTTGATTCGATATGACTGTCCCGGTTGCTCCAATTGTAATATCGCCCTGGCCAGTCGTATTGTTGTCCGCCGAAATAACGTTCTGCGCGTCAAGGGTTCCAGAAATGACATTCCAGGAAGAAGCCTTGATGCTCGTCTGCATCGTCGCAGTCTGGCCGGCTGTGAGATTAATCTCGACAGCAAAGGTCGTTGTAGCACCCGAATTGTTTGCTGCCCACTCTGCGGTATTCGTGATGTTCCGAGAGCTCCCAACAAAGCTAAGTTTTCCAGCGCTGGCTGCCGTAATCGTAATCGGAGAGCCCGGTAAGGTTGTGCTGCTCGCGCCGGGAGTTGTTCCAACTGCAGCGGTATAACATCTGAGCTTTCCATTAACCTGAAGAGTATTAGAACCTAGAGCAACCTGCCCGTCGCCGCCGGTTGTGGCGTTTGTTGTACCGGTACTGATATGCAAATCGTTAACGGCTTCTGTTTGCGTGAGTGTGATCGTGTGACCGGCTTGAACAAACGCATCATCGTCTGCGTCGGGGATTCCATCCGCATCGGAACCTGAGACCAGTGTCCACGACGCCGCGGCATTCCAATTTCCAGTTGCCGCGCTCATGAAGGTTGCACCCGCGGGCGGCGCAATCGGCATGACCGCGCGGGCACTGCTCGACCCCGCCAACGCCGGTGGTACTGACCTCCGACTCCCGAACACCTTTTTATAAGAGCTAAACGACAGAGGCGCATGCCGCACCTCGGCAAAGCGCGGGCTGGTAAGAGCTAAGAGCGAAGAGCTAAGGGATAAGAGCAGCGCGGCAAGAGCGAAGAGCGCGGAGATTCTGGCAGCGCCGGAATTCAGGACTGAGGACTTAGAACTGAGGTCTGAGCTGCAAGGATGACAATTGAAACGAAAAAAGGCCCGGCTCCTGGCTCCTGGCTCCTGGCTCCTCGCTTTTGGTGGGTGGGGCAACATTAAAACAAGTAGGCAGTAAGCAGGAGGCAGTAGGGGACAAGACCTATCTGACGCGGGCTACCGCAGGATTCATTACAAAACTAAGACTGTGGGCTAAGAGTGTCTGCGCCGGATCGTTTGCCGCTGTGCAACGGGCGCCTGGTTCTTAGCTGATGTTCGCGAACTGAGACTAAAACTTAAAAAGCCGATTAAAAAACTGCTAAGGGGTCAGCGCGAAGTGCGAAGTGTTCGGGACGCTTTGCGCTTTGCTCTTTCCGCTTCTGCGCTAATAAATGTGCGCGAAGATTAAGTCGGGCGTCGCCAAAAGTCAATATAAAAGCGGGAGCCGGGGGGATGGGGAGCGGGAGTTGGGGAGCGTAGGACGGTTAAGATCAGATAGCCTATGGCGCAGCGCATAGCGGTAAGCCTTCGGCTTACCTGATAGAGGTAGAAGTTTTTGGAGGCTGCGCCTCCGATCATCCTGAGGCGTAGCCTCAGGATCTTATTTGAAGGACTGCCGCCGGAAAGCCAGAGGCTTTCCGCAGTGTGCTGTGGCAAAGCCACACTTTCTGTGGTGACTCGACCGGTGAGCGATGAACGGTGGGCAGTGTGGCGGTAGCGGGTGGGTATCATCGCGCTCTTGTCAGTACCATCCGCGGTAGCTGTGGGTATCATCGCACTCTTGTCAGTACCACCTGCGGTAGCGGTGGGTATCATCGCGCTCTTGTCAGTACCACCTGCGGTAGCGGTGGGTATCATCGCGCTCTTGTCAGTACCACCTGCGGTAGCGGTGGGTATCATCGCGCTCTTGTCAGTACCACCTGCGGTAGCGGTGGGTATCATCGCGCTCTTGTCAGTACCACCTGCGGTAGCGGGTGGGTGTATTATGGGCGCTCTCATGTGGAACGATACGGATATCCCTCTCGCATATCTCATCACTTTCAGAACCTACGGCACTTGGCTTCATGGCGATGAGCGCGGCTCCACAGATCGGTTTCATAACGCGTACAAAACTCCAAACATCCCGCCCAACGAAAAGTGGCAAACACATAACCTGAGGCAATTGCGATCTGAGCCTCTCGTACTTGATACTGCGCAGCGCCGGAGTGTTGAGACCGCTGTTCGAGAAACTTGTGAATTTCGACAGTGGCGCTTGCGCGCATTGAATGTACGGACCAATCACGTTCACATCGTAATCTCGATTGGCATCGCTAAGCCTGAGCGCGCATTGAATGCGCTCAAAGCAAATGCGACACGACAACTGCGCGCGGATGGGAACTGGGATCGGAAGCACAGCCCCTGGGCCGACAAAGGCAGTCAGAGACATCTTTGGAATGAGCACAGCGTCGGGCTGGCCGTGGACTATGTGATCAATGGACAAGGAGGGGAGCTAAAGCTCGACCAGTGACCCACCCGCTACCGCAGGTGGTACTGACTACTGACTACTGACTAGTCACTACTCACTGCTCACTGACGCATGACTCCAATGGTTCGACAGTATCGCGAGCTGAAGGCGCGGCATCCGGGCGCGCTGCTCTTCTTTCGGCTGGGCGACTTCTACGAACTCTTTTTCGAAGACGCCGTCACCGGCGCCCGCGAACTGCAAATTACTCTGACGGCGCGACACAAAGACAGCGACGATCCCGTTCCCATGTGCGGCGTGCCGCATCATTCGGCCGCGAACTACATCGCCCGGCTGGTCAGAAAAGGCTATCGCGTAGCGATTTGCGAACAGACTGAGAGCGCTTCCAAAACAAAGAAGCTGGTCGAGCGCGACGTGGTGCGCATCGTCACGCCGGGCACGCCGATCGATCCGCAACTGCTGGAAGCGCGCGAGACGATTTACCTCGCGGCCGTGTGCGCGCGCGGCGAAACAGCCGGCGCAGCTTTTCTCGATCTATCGACGGGAGAATTTCGCGCGACGCAGGCAAGCGGCAAAGATGCCTGGGCGGTCATCGCCGCGGACATCGAGTCTTACCGGCCCAAAGAACTGTTGTTTCCGGAATCATTGAGCGCGCTGGTGCGGAACCTGGTGAATGCGCCGTCCCTGACCGTCGGGCTACTGCCCCGAGAGCGAACCGGCAAGTTGCCAATTGAAGAAGAGGTGAGCACGACGCCAACGGTGTCGGATTCAATAGCCGTGGGTAGCACCCACGGATCGAGCCAAACAGAAGATTCCGTGACCCTGAAGGGGTCAAAGAGAGAGCCGGATTCTTCGACCCTTTCAGGGTCGGATACGATCGACGCCTCTGATCCGGCGGTGTCGCTGCGCTCAACCCCCGGCTACTCCCGGTCAGCCCTCCAGGCTGAAGATGCCGACACTCGGCAGCCGAATACCGGGCCGCTACCTTCTGCCGACTGCCTTCTGCCGACTGCGCTCACGCCGCTCGACGATTGGCAATGGCAGGAAGAGGAATGCGCGGCGCTCCTCTTAAAACAGTTCGGCGCGCGATCGCTCGATGGTTACGGGATGACGCGCAAGGCCGAGGCGATTCGCGCGGCGGGCGCGTGCCTGCGTTACGCGCAGGAAACTCAGCGCGCCGCAGCAGCGCACATCTCGGACATCGTCTACTTCGAGCCGAAAGATCACCTGGTGCTCGACGGAGTGACCGTGCGAAACCTGGAACTGGTCGAGTCTCTGAGCACATTTTCTCAGGGTCGGGTCTCCACCTTGCTCGACGTGATCGACGAAACGGTGACGGGCATGGGCGCGCGCCTGCTGCGTTCGTGGCTGCTGCGGCCTTCGATCAAGCGCGGCGAAATTGAAGCGCGTCACGGCGCCGTCGCGGAATTGAACGCATCGCACATGAAGCGCGACGGGCTGCGCTTGCTCTTGAAAGAAGTCGCCGACGTCGAACGGCTCGCCGGACGTTTGAATCTCGGATCGACTACGCCCCGCGATCTGGTTGCGTTGCGGCGCTCGCTCGATCAAGTTCCGCGAGTGCGCGAGACGCTGGCCCAGGCGGACTCTTCCCTGCTCCAGGTTCTGCACGACGCGCTGGATGAACTCGCGGACGTGCGCGAGCTTATCGCGTCGGCGATCCAGGACGATCCGCCGCCGAAGCTGACTGACGGCGGCGTGATTCGCGATGGCTACTCGACTGAGCTGGATGAGCTGCGCTCGATCAGCCGCAACGCGAAACAGATCATCGCGAACCTCGAGACTGAAGAACGCGCGCGCACTGGCATCGGCAATCTGCGCGTGCGCTTTAATAACGTGTTCGGCTATTTCATCGAAGTGTCGAAGGCCAACGCCGTGCGCGTGCCCGACGATTACGAGCGGCGACAGACGTTGGCGAACGCCGAGAGATTTACCACGCCGGCGTTGAAAGAATGGGAAGCGAAAGTCCTGGGCGCGGAAGAGCGCATGCTGCAAGTCGAGGCGGAAGTCTTCGCGACTGTCTGTCGCGCGGTATCGGCAGAGACTTCGCGCATCATCGCCACGGCGCGCGCGCTGGCTTGTCTCGACGCGGTCGCGTCTCTGGCGGAAACCGCCGTCAAGCGGCGTTACGTGCGCCCGCAGATGCACGATGGCGACGAGATTGAAATTATTCACGGACGCCACCCGGTGATTGAAGTCTTCAACGAAGAACCGTTCGTGCCGAACAGCGTCTATTTGAATAACTCGACCGATCGGCTGCTGATCATTACCGGACCGAACATGGGTGGCAAGAGCACCGTGCTGCGACAGACGGCAATCATCTCGATCCTCGCGCAGATGGGCGGCTTTGTGCCGGCTGAGAAGGCAAGGCTGCCGCTTCTCGATCGCGTGTGGACGCGCGTCGGCGCTTCAGATGATCTGGCGCGCGGCCGGAGCACATTCATGACCGAGATGATCGAGACGGCCGCGATTCTGCATAACGCAACGCCGCGGTCGCTGGTGCTGCTGGATGAGATTGGCCGCGGCACCGCCACCTTCGATGGATTGTCCATCGCCTGGTCGGTTGCGGAGTACCTGCACGACTCGCCTGAGCATTGTGCGAAGACTCTGTTCGCGACCCACTATCACGAGCTGACTGAACTGGCTGAACGGTTGCCCGGCGCGCAGAATTATCAGATCACGGCGACTGAGCGAGAGGGCGAGGTGGTTTTCCTTCACCGGCTGGAGCGCGGGCGCGCGTCGAAGAGTTACGGAATCGAAGTGGCGCGCTTGGCGGGTTTGCCGCCGGCGACGCTCGAGCGAGCCAGAGAAGTTCTGGAGCGTTTGGAGCGATACGAGCTTGAGGTCTTTGAAGCAGCCGAGACGGAAGTTGTGGCTGAACGCGCGACCGCGGCTTCCGTCGGATCATCTGCGGTCGAAGATCAGGCGTTGGCGAAAGCCGCGACGCGCGCGGGACGACAAAGGACCGCCGCGCAGACCTCACTGTTCGATCTCGCTAATCAGAAAGTCGTTGACGATTTGCGCGCAGCAAACATCGAACAGATGTCGGGCGAAGAAGCGAAAGCGCTGCTGGAAGATGTGAAAAAGAAACTGATGTGAGAGTCGGCGGAGCCGACGATGATATTAGTAGCCCACAGCGCCAGCTGTGGGAAAGCAATCCCAACCCAATCCCAAAGCTCTGGAGGAGCGACATAGATGAGCCGAACCTTCACCAATCTCCTGACCCACGTAATCTTCAGCACCAAAGACCGTGAACCCTGGATCCAAAACGAACTACGGAGCGAACTGCATGCCTACCTCGGCGGTTTGACGCGTCAGTTGAAAGGCAAAGCGTACTGTGTCAACGGCACTAACGATCACGTACACATGCTGCTTTCGCTGCCGCCGAGCATTTCGACTTCCGACGCTTTGCGATTCATCAAGTCCAACTCATCGGGATGGGTTCGCGCCAAATGGAAGAGGCCTTTTGCTTGGCAACTCGGATATGCAGCCTTCAGCGTAAGTAAATCAAACGTGGCGCACGTTCTGAAATATGTAGCGAATCAGGAACAGCATCACCGGCGCGTTACTTTCAAAGACGAGCTTGTCGATTTCTTAGGCAAGCATGAAATCGTTTACGACGAGCAATATATCTGGAGATGATTATGTCGCTCGCTTCGCGAGCTTGATCCGATTCTTTTTTTGTGTACCCACAGCTGGCGCTGTGGGCTCTTGATATCGTCGTCGGCTTCGCCGACTCAAAGGTGAATGATCGTTATCGATCCGCGTCAACCCGCAGGTCACGCTAGCTCGCCTTGGCCACGTCCTTAATCACCAAATCGAAAGTTCCGGGTGCGACCTTGCGGAAGCGCGTGTTGCGGTTGAGAGAGACTGCGATGCTGATGGTTGGATTGTGGCCGGTGAAACTGAACCCGCCTTCAATCAGGCGATTGTAAATTTCATTCACGTGCAGCGGCCCGCCGGCTTCACGCAAAATCAGAGTTGTCGCCTGGGGTATCGTCCGATCGTAAAAGCGATCGCTGGTCGCCTGGATGTCGTCTCGCACCGCCGGCACATCGTGTTTCGAACGCGCGGCGTGGGACGGGGCCAGTTCGGCTTGCGCCAGACGTCTCTGTAACTCGATCTCCAACTCGCCCACTGAAGTTGTGCCGACCTGGGTCGACGGACCACTCATCACATTCGACAGCAGGCGAAAGATTGCGGCTTCGGTCTGACCGGCGAGCGTGTCCATCTCAGCCAGCTCGCCGCGAATGATTTCAGCTTCAGCCTCCAGCTCAGCCAGGCGCGCCGACAGGCGCGTGCGCGCGCCGCGCGACTGGCGCAGGTTCTGTTCAAGCTTGGCAATCAGGGTTTCGTTAGCCATCGGACACTTGCGATTTTAGATTGCCCGTTGCCGATTGGCAATGGATTTTTGCGGAGGGCGACCTCGGCGGTGCTTGGCGTCTTGGCGTGAACCCTACTCACGCGAAGACGCAAAGGAGCAATGGCTCGCAAAGAATTACCGGTCGCGTTCGACGATATATGCGGGAATTGAGCGCAGGGCCTCAGCGTGAGGCGAACCGTTGAGTCCGTCCAAAGCCGTCCTTGCGGCTTCGGCGTATTCGATGGCGCGTTCGTGGGCCAACGCCAGCGCGCCGGTTCGTTCGAGCGCGCCCAGCAGAGAATCTCGGCTCGTCCGGTTGTAATTCGCATCAGCGATCACAGACTGGATCTCTGTGCGCATGCCGGGCTCGCGCTCAAGCAGGAAAATCAGTGGCAGCGAAACTTTTCCTTCGAGCAGATCAGCGCCGGCAGGTTTGCCGAGCACGTCTTCGCTGCTGATGAAATCAAGCAGGTCATCGACGAGCTGAAAAGCTATGCCCAGATTCATGCCGTAATCGCGCAGCAGAGCTTGCGTATCGGTATCGGCGCCGCTCAACAGCGCGCCAATCTCACAGCAGGCGCTGAACAGATAAGCCGTCTTGCGCGCGATGACGTCGAAGTATTGCTCTTCAGAAATATCTGTGCGGCCCAGTAAAGTCAACTGCAGCAGCTCGCCTTCCGTCATCTTGCGCGTGACGGCGGTGAGAATGTCGAGGACCGGAAGCGAACGCTCGCGCAGGCTGGTTTCAAAAGCCGACATGTAAAGCCAGTCGCCCATCAAGACTGCGGTCTGGTTTCCAAACTCGGCATTGATCGAAGGCCGATTGCGTCGCGTCTCGGCTTTATCGATGACATCGTCGTGGACCAGGGTGGCCGTGTGCAGGAACTCCATCACGGTCGCCATGCGAATCGTGCTTTGATTCGATCCGTCACCACCGGCGGCATAACCGGAAAGGATGGTAAGCGCCGGGCGCACGCGCTTGCCGCCAGAGCGGCGCAGGTAATCGCCGATGTAAGCGATCACCTGAATGTTTGAAGACGCCTGGCGCTCGAACTCCTGTTCGACGAGCTGCAGCTCCGGCGCGACGAGATCGAAGATCCGTTTCGCCGTCAGTTGCACGTCGTCGAGAAGCGCAGATTGTGTGGTCGCCGTCATCTATTTGCTTGCCCACCCGCTACCGCAGGTGGTACTGACTTAGTTCGATCGATAATTCGTGAACTGCATATTGATGCCGAAATCCTTTGCTTTCAATCCGGCTATCACTTGCTGCAAAGTGTCGCGATCTTTTCCTGAAACGCGCACCAGATCGCCCTGAATCGAAGCTTGCACCTTTGCTTTCGAGTCCTTGATGAACTTTACGATCTCCTTCGCTTTCTCCTGCGGAATGCCCTGCTGAATTTGCGCGCGCTGGCGCACTGTGCCGCCCGCCGCGGGCTCGACGTTGCCATACGACAAAGCCTTTAGAGGCACGCTGCGGCGCACCAGTTTCTGCTGCAGGATTTCGTTCATGTTGCGCAGCTTGGTTTCGTCTTCGGCCGAAAGCACGAGTTCCTTTTCCTCGAGCGCGACGGTCGCGTGACTGCCTTTGAAGTCAAAGCGCTGCTGGACTTCTTTCAGGGTCTGGTTCACCGCGTTCATAACTTCCGCGCGATCAACCTGCGATACGATGTCGAATGAGTTCTGCTGGGCCATCTATGATTGGTATGCCTCAGGATAACATCAAATCGCAGGCATGTGAAAGTGTTCTCTAGAGTGTGAAAGCGCGTAAATTTTGGAGTGCGCCGGCCGAACGAAGTGGCGACGGCGCTTTGGATTCCTGACTTGCCTGTCTTGATCCAAAGCGGTGTCGCGCTATGCCTGGCACCGCACTCCAAATAGGTTTGTAAAGTTCTCCGTCGTTATTCTCCCGATTTCATTAAGAGGTCGTTCATGAATTCCGGCGAGACACTTTGCGGTTTCAGCCACGCGGGCCGGCTCGTTGCGTTTGCCGCGAAACGGCACTGGCGTTAGGTAGGGGCAATCCGTCTCAACCAGCAAACGATCCAGCGGAAGCTGGCGAGCAATGGCGCGCAAGTCTTCAGCCTTCTTAAACGTCAGGTTTCCCGCAAACGAAATGTAAAAGCCGAGCTCGAGCGCGTCTTGAGCCATCTCAAGGCTGCCGCCAAAGCAATGCAGGACACCAGTGGCTCGCGCACCCTGTGCGTTGACCCCGCGCGAATCAACTGTCGGGCTCAACTCTTCGCGCAGGATTTGAATTGTGTCGTCGTCGGCTTCGCGCGAATGAATTACCACAGGCAGCGCCAGCTCGCGCGCGATTCGCAGTTGCCGGCGAAAGACTTCACGCTGCACATCGCGTGGCGAATGATCGTAATGATAGTCGAGGCCGATCTCGCCCCAGGCAACGACGCGCCTGCTTTGCTTTGCTAACTCAATCAGTCTTCGCTCTGCTTCATCATCAAAGAGTTTTGCGTCGTGGGGATGAACTCCGACGGCGGCGTAAATGTCCCCGTGCTTCCCGGCTAATTCCACGGCGCGTTCGAAAGCTCCGCTGTTAGGATCGCCGGTGCCGACATTGAGCATCGTCGTCACTCCGGCATCGCGCGCGCGCGCGATTACTTCTTCACGGTCGGCATCGTATTCCGGGCCATCAATGTGGCAATGAGAATCGACAAACATCTGATCAATGGCAGGGCGTCGCGGCCGGCGGTTGCTGAATGAGAATGTTCAGCGGCTCAGAAACTAGAGGCTGAGTCCAAAGCAGTCCTTTGCGCTGCCACTCCTGGCGAAGCTTTTCAGCCAACTGTGGCGATTGATACCAGGTGGAAACGATCACGCGCAGGCTGTGCGGCCCAGTTTGCACCGAAGAGCCACCGGCGTTTCGATTGTTCGTTACACCCACGCCGCGGACGATCTCGCGCTCGAAGGAATCGCCCGGCGCGAGTTTCACAAACACCCGGCCCGGCGAAGCAGCGTCGATGCGCTCGAACTCCTCGTCAAAGTAATGCATGTCGAGCAACATCACGTCATCCTGCGGCGCTGTGGCCGTCGCGTCGCTGCGGAGCCTGGTTTGATAAAAGAGATCGTGCCCCTGGTAAATGATCAGCCGCTGCGAACTGAGGTTTGTGTACCGCAGTCTCAACCTCAATTGCAGCGAGAAAGTACTTGGATTAATACCGCAATAACTTTGGCTGATTATTTCCGCGGTCAGGCGTAAAGGGGACTTCGGCTGGGATTGCCCCGCGGGTGGTTTCGAAAATGCTGATTGACACAGTGCGGCAGAAAGAAAGACAAGCAAGCCAGACAATCGTCTGCGGTTGAGTTGCCGTGCCCGTCTCATTTCAATCTCGCGCCGTTGGGGACTTCTTCGGCGAAGGTCGCAATCACCGGCTTCCCTTCGTCGCCGATTGAGGCCGCCAAAAGCATTCCCTGTGATTCGTAACCACGCATCTTCCGCGACTTAAGATTCGCAACCACGACGATCTTTCGGCCTACGAGTTTTTCAGGTTCGTAGTACTGGGCGATGCCCGCGAGGATTTGCCGCGGCTTCTCTTCCCCGATGTCTACGGTGATCAGGAGAAGCTTGTCAGCTTTGGGAATGCGCTCGGCCGTCTTCACTTCACCCACGCGCAAATCGATCCTGGCAAAGTCTGTGATGTCGATGTAGGCGACGCCAGGGACAGCGTCAGCTTCGGTTGCGTGTTGGCCGGAGTGCTGAACGCCCACGTTACTCGGCGCGCCAGATTCAAGCACCCTCCCTAACGGTCGGGTTTCCGCCGCCTCCGGCTCCTGGCTGCCGGCTGCCGACTCCTGCTTCTTAATTTCTTCCATGGTTTTTGCCTTATCGATTCTCGGAAATAAAGGTTTCACTTCGCCGATCTTCGTGGAAGCCTGGAGCCCGCCCCATTTCAATTCGGCTGGATTAGTCGACGACAAATCATCCGCCAGTCCAAGCTGTTGATAGATTTCGCGGGTGGCCGTCGGCAAGACCGGATAGAGCAAGACGCATAACCACCGCAGCGATTCCGCGGCGCGATAGAGCACCGCGTTCAGCGTCTCACGCTGTTTTGGATCCTTAGCCAGGTCCCAGGGCTTCGCATCGGAAATCATTTTGTCCGCGCGCGCGACGATGGCCCACGCTTCTTCGAGGGCGCGACTGAACGCAAGCTCTTCAAACTCGCGGATGAATTCATCGCGAGCATGCGAAAGAAAATGCGAAATCGCTATTTCATCTTCCACGCCGGCGCGCTTGGCAGCGAGCCGCGCTTCATCGGAAATCGATCCAGCCGGAACCCGGCCGTCGCAGTATCGCTGGATCATCGTGAGCGTGCGGCTGGAAAGATTACCCAGGCCGCTCGCCAGATCGCTGTTCGTTCGGGCAATCAAGTTTTCGTAACTGAATCGTCCATCATCGCCAAAGACCATCTCGCGCAGTAGAAAATAGCGAATCGAGTCGATCGAAAAATGTTTGTTCAGCACATCAAGCTCGACCGCATTGCCCAGCGTCTTTGACATCTTGCGTCCGTTTCGATCGAGCCACATGCCATGCGCATAAATCCCGCGCGGCTGTTCGAGTCCGGCGGCGATCAGAAACGCCGGCCAGTAGACTGCGTGAAAACGCAGGATGTCCTTCCCGACCATGTGAAGCGCGGGCCAGAACTTTTCAAAGCCCAGGGCGCGGTTCTGCTGCTCGTTGCCGAAGCCGATCGCGGTGATGTAATTCGAAAGCGCATCGAACCAGACGTACATCGTATGTTTCGGATCGGCGGGAACCGGAACGCCCCAGCTAACCGAAGTGTTCAAGCGGCTCACGGAAAGATCCTGCAGACCGCCGGCAACAAAACTTTTCACTTCGTTGCGTCGTGCTGCCGGCCGCACGAAATCTTCGCGGGAGTCATAAAGCTGCAAAAGGGCTTCGTCGTAATCGGAGAGGCGAAAGAAATAACTCTCTTCAGAAACGCGATCGAGTTTGGTGTCGTGAATCAGGCAGGTCGGCTGATCGTCCGGATTCGCCGGCGGCGCATACTCGTCTTCGGTTTTGTAACCGGCGCAAGCTGCGCAGAACCAACCTTCGTAGTGTCCTTTATATAAGGCATCGTTTCCCTTCGGCGTTTTTGCTTGCGCGACGCGCCGCCAAAGCTCACTGACCCCTTCGTAATGAAACGGGTTCGTGGTGCGCATGAAGATGTCATAGCCGCCATGCGCTGTGTCCAGGCCGAACGCCGCCGTCATCTTGGTGAAATAGCTGACGACGTAATCAGCCTGCTCCTGTGGGGTGCGATTATTCTTCTGCGCCGCGCGCTCGATATTGATGCCGTGTTCGTCCGTGCCGGTAAGAAAGAACGTCTCAATTCCCTGCTGACGCTTCGAGCGCGCAATCGCATCCGCCACGATCATGGTGTAGAGATGGCCCAGATGCGGCAGGCTGTTGGCGTAGTAGATTGGTGTGGTTACGTAGAAGGTCATCGATTAGTAAATCGTGAATCGTCAGTCTCAATCGCTCCGGAAGTTATGTCCACAGATTACGCAGATTACACAGATTGCCCGGAGAAAAGCCAAGTAGTGAATGCGAGGACTTTGGCTCTAAGGCCTTTAACTGATTTGAGATCTTATCTGCGTAATCTGCGGATAACTCAGCGCTTGCTATTCTTCGCGAACTCATCATTCGGATTGAACCTCGGCAGGGTAGGCAGGTTCGCCACGCGCCGTCCAATCTCCATCGCAAAATCAGTCTCCTGGATCATTCCCTGAAAATTCCAATCGCTGCTGTATTCATCGGAAGGTTGATGATAATGCGCCTCGTTGTACTCGCGAAATTTCTTTTCTCCCCAGTCCTTCGGGTGGCCCATGTAGTCGTTGCCTTCCTTGAAACTGATCGAAGGCACGCCGACTTTGGCAAACGGAAAATGATCCGAGCGATAGAACGAACCCTGTTCGGGCCGCGGATCGGGTGAAATGCGCAAGCCGCGTTCGCGCGCAATGCTTTCCACGATTGCTTGTAAGGAAGAGCGCTCGGCGCCCAGCGCGACAAAATCATTCGTAGGCCCAAGCACGTTCATCGAATCGAGGTTTATGTCTGCGGCAGTCTTACCGAGAGGGACGACCGGATGTTGTGAATACCATTCGGCGCCCAGCAGTCCCTGCTCTTCTGCTGTGGGAATCAGAAACAGAATCGAGCGTTTTGGTTTCTGCGCGGGCGGCAACTGGGAAAACACGCGCGCAATTTCCAGAACGGAAGCGACTCCGGACGCGTTGTCGAGCGCGCCGTTGTAGATCGTGTCGCCCGTCTTGTCGGGCGCGCCGATTCCAAAATGATCCCAGTGCGCCGAGAACACGACGTACTCGTTGCGGAGCTTTGTATCACTCCCGGGAAGAATGGCGACGACGTTGGGCGCGTCAACTTTCTTAACTTCGCTTTTCAGATCAAGCGACGCGGTCAGGTTCATCTTGACGGGCTTGAAATCTCGCGAGGCGGCTTGCCGGCGAAGCTCGTCCAGGTTCAATCCTGCTAACGAAAACATTCGAAGAGCCGCATCGTCCGTGATCCATGACCGCACTTTGAGAAAGGGTGCTTTGTCCCCGGCCGAACGGGCGATGTCGAACCGCCACGAACCGTTTGAAGTGCGCACGACACTCCAGGGATAGCCCGCGGATTCGCTGGTGTGAATTAGAATCGCGCCCACCGCGCCGCGCCGCGCCGCCTCTTCAAATTTATAAGTCCAACGACCGTAGTAAGTCAGGCGGCGGCCGCCAAACAAATCCGGCTCTTGCGGCGTCGCCGGCGGATCATTAACCAGCATCACCAGAATCTTGCCGCGATAATCTTCCGCCGGGCCTTTGTAGTCATTCCACTTCTGTTCCGGGGCATCGATGCCGTAGCCGACGAAAACTAATTCCGAGTTTACGTCCACGTGATCAGTTTGCGCGCCCGTGAAGGCAACGAAATCATCCGCGAATTTGAAGCTTTCAGCTTTGCTTGCCCCGTTGATGCGCAATTCGATTTTGGGATCGGCTTTGACTCCCACCAACGAAACCATCTGCCAGAAACTGCCTTGCGGCCCGGCGCCTTTCAAGCCCATGGCCTCGAACTGTTCTGCGATGTAGAGCGCGGCGGTCTCTCCGCCTTTCGCGCCGGTGCCGCGACCTTCGAGTCGATCATCGGCCAGGAATTTTATGTGAGCGCGCAAAGCGTTCTCGCTGATCGAACTCTGAACCTTTGCAGGCGAACGTGACGGTCGCTGTGCAAGTGCGGTCCCGACGATCAGTAAGCCCAGTAAAATGATCTTCGTTGAAAGAAAGGTTCGCATCTTCGAATTCCTCTTCGGTTATTTTCGATTGCCCGTGATTAACGACATCGCCTCGGCGCGCGTGCGCGGATCTTTGCGAAAGCCGCCGAGCACAGCCGAGGTCACCGTTTGCGCGCCCGATTTCTTCACACCACGCAGAGTCATGCACGCGTGTTCAGCTTCGATCACGACCATCACCCCGAGCGCACCCAGCTTTTCGTAAAGCGTGGTCGCAATTTCAGAAGTCAGCCGCTCCTGCAACTGCAAACGTCGCGCGAAGAGTTCGGCCAGGCGCGCGAGCTTGGATAGTCCGAGAATTTTTCCGTTCTTCGGAATGTAAGCGATATGGCACTTGCCGACGAACGGGGCGAGGTGATGTTCGCACAATGAAGCGATCGAAATGTCCTTCACGATCACCATCTCGTCGTGCTTGTTGCCTGAGAGCGGAACAATCAGCTCGCTTGGATCCTGACGCATGCCCTGCGTCAGCTCTTCGTACATTTCGGCAACGCGGCGGGGTGTTTCCCGCAAGCCTTCGCGATCCGGATCTTCGCCGACGCCTTCGAGGATCAGCCGCACGCCTTGCGCGATTCGATCCAGGTCAACGCGGCGCGGCTTTGGGGCTCGCTCTCGCTTCGATTTTATCGATGTAACTTTGGCTGCCATTTTCTTAATCGATCAGCGGCAAAATTTCGCCGGCCGGTCCCGATAGAACTTCATTGCAAATGCGCGAAAGCGGCGTCGGCTCGGGATTAACCTCAACGACATAAGCTCCGGCTGCGCGCGCGATCTCTGGAATCGAAGCGGCAGGATAAACCACCGCAGATGTTCCCACGACGAAGCACAAATCGCACGCTGCGGCTTCCATCGCAGCGCGCTCGAAAGCGCCCGGCGGCAACATCTCTCCGAAAAGCACGACGTCGGGACGCATGGAATCGCCACAGCCAAAGCAGACCGGCACGCCTTCTTGATGATCTGATTCGCGCAAATTGGTTCGCGCGTCGCAAGTCACACAGCGCGCGCGCCAGACACTGCCGTGAAGTTCGATCACGTTGCGCGAGCCTGCCAGATGATGCAGGCCGTCGACGTTTTGTGTGACGAGTGTCAGCCGCTCGAACCGATTCTCCCAGCCAGCGATCGTATCGTGTGCCGCATTCGGCGCCAGATTTCGCAGCACGCCACGCCGGTAATTGAACCACTCCCAAACGGCCGGCAAGTTTCGCTCGAGCATCGCGCCGGACGAGATGACATCGAACGGCATTCCTTTCCAGACCGCAGTCTTGCCGCCCCCGCGAAATGTAGGCACGCCTGACTCGGCTGAGACGCCTGCGCCGGTGAGCACCAGAACGCTCTGGGCCGAAGCAAAGCGTGAATGCAACTCATCTGAGGCGATCGAAGTCGCTGTTGCCTGCATGGGGAATTCGGATGTTAACAGAGCGCGGCGCGCCGCGGCAATTTCGCGAATCATCAACCATTCACTACAATAACCGCTTTGTTTGTTCCCTCTCTCTCTGGAGCGGGAGTTTTTCTTCATCTCCATGAAGTTGATTAATCTTCAAGACAAGATCAAAGAGCGCCTGCGCCAAGCGGCCCGGGCAGCTTTCAGTATCGACGTCGATCAAATCGCGAGCGAAGTTCCGCCACGAACCGAGCTGGGCGACCTCGCGTTTCCCATAGCTTTCGAACTCGCGAAGCAAATCAAGAAACAAACCGGCGAGAAGCGCGCGCCGCGCGTGATTGCAGAAGCACTCAAGACATCGCTTGAAGAGATTGAGCAGCTTGCCCGAGTGGAAGTCGCGGGCGCCGGCTACCTCAATGTGTTTTTTGATCGTGCGCGAATGCTGAGCGAGCTGACCACCGCGAAGGCGCCAGAAACTCTCGACGGCAGTGCTCTGATCGGCGAAGCGCCGCAGGATCGAAAGCTGATGGTCGAGCACACCAGCATTAATCCAAACAAAGCTGCGCACATCGGCCACGTTCGCAACGCGGTGCTCGGCGACACGTTTGTCAATATTTTGCGGGCCAACGGCAACCGCGTCGAAGTGCAGAACTACATCGACAACACCGGCGTGCAGGTGGCCGACGTCGTGGTCGGGTTCATGCACATCGAGAAGATGTCGCTGGAGGACATCAAGCGGCTCGACAATTCTCTTTCGGCGCCGCAATCGTTTGATTACTACTGTTGGGACTTGTACACGCGCGTCGCCCTGTTTTATCGCGATGGAGCGGCTGAAGGCGAGCAGAATCCCGACAAGTTGCAGCTGCGCGCGGAGATCCTTCATGCAATCGAAGAAGGAAACAATGCGACGGCGGAGCTTGCCGACTATGTCGCGACCCGCAATGTCGAACAGATTCTCGAGACGATGGAGCGTCTGGGAATTCGTTACGACTTGCTCGCGCGCGAATCCGAGATTCTGCATCTTCACTTTTGGGAGCGAGCCTTTCAGTTAATGAAGGAACGCGACGCCATCCATTTCGCGGGAGAAGGGCGCGCCAAAGGCTGCTGGGTCATGCCGTTCGAATCGCACACAGGTACCGACGAGCACGAGTCGGACAAGATCATCGTGCGCTCGAACGGCACGGTCACCTACACAGGCAAAGACATCGCGTATCAACTTTGGAAGCTGGGCCAGCTCGGTTTGGATTTTAACTACAAACCATTTCGATCCTATTCGAATGGTTACGCGACGTGGGTCACCACCACGGAAGCGAATGCAGAAACCCAACCTGAAGTTCCGCGGCCCAACTTTGGCGGCGGCGCGATCGTTTATAACGTGATCGATTCGCGCCAGTCTTATCCGCAGGAGATCGTCAAACGCGGCGTCGCGGCCATCGTTCCTGAGCTCGGCGAAGAAGCCAGTGTGCATCTCTCGTATGAAATGGTGGCCCTGTCGCCCGGCGCCTGCGACGAGCTGGGCATCGAATTGTCAGACGAGGATCGCAAGCGGCCATACATCGAGATGAGTGGTCGCAAAGGGCTGGGCGTCAAGGCCGACGATTTGATCAATCGTCTGGAAGCGGACGCGCTGACGGAAGTGAAATCGCGTCACGCCGATCTTGATGAAGCCGCGCAACGCGAGACTGCGCACGCGATCGCAGTCGGCGCTCTGCGCTACTTTCTGCTGAAGTTCACACGCAACTCGGTCATTGCCTTCGATTTCAAAGAAGCCCTGTCGTTCGAAGGTGAAACCGGACCATATTGCCAATACGCAGCCGTGCGGGCGAACGCAATCTTCAGGAAGATCGAAGCGGGTGGCGCTGGGCCGGCAAGCGACTCGCAGCCTCACGGTCCGCGACTCGGAAGCTCTTCAGCCACCAAAGAACAGGCCAACGAAATTTTCGAGGGCGAGGCCGGGAACGAGATATGGTCGCTCTTGATGTTGGCGGCGCGCCTCGCCGATGCAAACGCTCAAGCTGCCTCCAGCGCCGAACCGGCAGTGCTTGCCAAATACACGTTCAGCCTGGCGAAAGCTTTCAATCTTTTCTATCACCATCATCGCATTATCGCTGAAGAGAACCAGGCAAAACGCGCGGTCCTAATCGCGGTGGCGGACTTTACCCGCCGGCAATTGACCGCGGCGTTGGGTACTTTAGGAATAGCGGTTCCGGCCAGAATGTAGCTCGTGCATTTACGATTTCCGATTCAGGACTTACGATAGAACCAATGCTAATAGTAATGAAAGCCGACGCCACCGATGCGCAAGTTGCGCATGTATGTGACGTCATCACCGAACTCGGATTCAAGCCACACGCAATGCCGGGCGCGACGCGCACCGCGATTGGCGTTACTGGAAATCCCGGCGCCATCGATCCGACGCGATTCGAAACCCTGCCGGGCGTCGCCGAAGCGATTCGCGTCAGTAAACCTTACAAACTCATCACGCTCGATCTTCGTCCTGAGAAAACCATCGTGCGCGTGGGCGACGCAACGATCGGTGGAGACGAACTCGCAATCATTGCCGGCCCCTGCGCCGTGGAAAGTCATGCGCAGACTTTTGCTGTTGCCGAAGCAGTCCGTCGCAGCGGCGCGCGTTTCTTCCGCGGCGGCGCGTTCAAGCCACGCTCGTCTCCGTATGCCTTTCAAGGTTTAGGCGAAGAAGGTCTCAAGATTCTTCGCGAAGTGCGCGAAGCTTACGGCTTGAAGATTGTTACTGAAGCTTTGGACGAGTCGGGCTGCGATCTGGTTGAGAAGTATGCCGACATGATTCAGATTGGCGCGCGCAACATGCAGAATTTCACGCTGCTGCGCCGCGCCGGCCGATCGCATCTCCCGGTGCTCTTGAAGCGCGGATTGTCGGCAACGCTTGACGAATGGTTGCTAGCCGCCGAATACATCATGTCCGAAGGCAATTACAACGTCGTGCTTTGCGAGCGCGGCGTCCGCACGTTCGCCCAGCACACTCGCAATACGCTCGATCTTGCATCGATTCCGGCGGTTCGTCGCATTTCACACTTGCCGGTCGTCGTCGATCCTTCGCACGGAACCGGCAAGAACTATATGGTGATTCCTTTGGCGTGCGCCGGTGTCGCGGTCGGAGCTGACGGTTTGATTGTTGAAGTGCACGATCAGCCTGAAAAGGCCCTGTCAGACGGCGCACAAGCCCTCACTCTCGAACAGTACGAGCAGCTAATCGCTGAAGTGAAACCGATTCACGAAGTCGTCACTCCTCAAGCAGTGTCCCAGTGAAATCAGTACCAGCAGCGTGAGCGGCTGGGTCAAAGTGGACTGCCTGTTCCACCTGCTTACGCAGGCGGTACAGACAAAATCTGCGCGAGGTTTTTTGTAAAAGCTGATCGCGGCAGCACTTGATCGAATCCGGACGCAAGCGCTCGTTGTTGCATCTCGGTCTGCACGTGAGAAAAGAAACCAAGCAGCGGAATCTTTCCTGCTACGTCATCGGCTTTCAGCGCGCGCGCTAATTCAAACACGTCACAGCAGCCAGTGTTCAAATCGGCAATCACCATGCCGGGAGAAATCTCGCGCGCCTTCTCAACCGCCGCGCTGATCGATTTCACGAAAATGATTTGCGCGCCAACCTGCTCGCCCGTGCCGCGAATCTTCGAGGCGAAAAAAAGGTCGTCCACGACTGCAAGGATTGTGCTCGACATTTCTTAACGCAGTGACCGGCTTGCTTACCCGCTCAGTTCTGACCCATCATGCGCGACTATGCCCTGGACGCCGCCGGACGCAAACAGCCGACTTGAATTCGGAAACGATGACCCGACACCGGTTGATATCAACACGAAAGAGTCCCTGGTGCTCGCTTCCTACAATATTCGCTATGCAGTCGGCCGTTATCTGATCGCTTCTGGAATTCTCCGAAAAGTTGGTTACAACTTTCCCGCGAATCGTGCGGAAGCAATCAAACGGAACATCGCGAGGGCCGCCCGCGCGTTTTCTGAAAACCGCCTCGCTCCCGCGCCTGACATTCTAGCACTGCAGGAAGTCGATAAACGGACGCGGCGCGCGGGCGGTCAACATATTTCGCGGGAGCTGGCAACGAAGTTGGGCATGCGTCACCTCCATTTCGCTGCGGGATTGCCACGCGATGTGAAACCAAAACAGCGCGAGTGGTGGCTCAATTTTGAAGAGCAAGTGGCGATGAATGACGAAGGCGACATGGGTGTCGCGTTGCTCAGTCGCTTTCCTCTCAATGACGTCAAAGGAATCGATCTGCCCTGGCATGAATGCCCCTGGCATCCGCGAGTCGCGGTGGCGGCGACAATTCGCTGGCGCGATCGAGACCTTCGCATCTTCAACGTTCACATCGATCCCCACGGACCGCTCGATAACCAACATCAGCAGACCGAAACGGTCGTGGAAGAAGCTGACGGGCATGCCGGCCCGTCCGTGGTGCTGGGCGACTTCAACACTCTTTCGAAAGAGAAGGCCGTCGAGATTCGAAAGCTTCTTGAGTCGCGCGGTTTCACAACTCCGTTTCCGACTAATGTTCCAACATGGCGAGGCGCCGCGGTGGTTCGCTTTCATGCCGACTGGATTTTTGGACGCGGCGTGAACTTTAAGCGATGGGGTGTAGCCAAGCCTCTGAACGTTTCTGACCATTGGCCCATCTGGGCGGAAGTAGAACTTTAGTTTCAACTTCCAAGTTTCAGGTTTCCAGTTAGAATCAAGCGAACGAACTTGAAACTTGGAACCTGAAACTTGAAACCAACATACATTACCAGCCGCGACAATTCCCTTCTCCGCCACGCGCGCGCTGTGCGTGACGGCAAGATTACGGAATCGATCTTCGTGGAAGGATTACGACTCTGCGAAGAAGCGCTCGCCTCGAACCTGGAAATCGAAGCGGTGATTTATTCGGATCAAATCGCCGCAAAGGATCGTCCGGCACAAGCGATCGCCAAACTCACTCGAGTAGCGAAAAGTGCATCTTCAGTCAGCGAAAAACTTCTCGAATCGATATCGCTGACCAGGACGCCTCAAGGCATTGTCCTGCTTGCGCGGCGGCCTCCTGAAGATCGTGAATCTTTCGCCAGGAGACAAACTGAATCGCCGCTCCTGGTCGTCCTTCACGAGATCAACAACCCCGTGAACGTCGGCGCGATAATCCGCACGGCTGAGGCGGCGGGAGCGACCGGAGTCATTGCCACGGCCAATACCGCCGATCCTTTCTTGCCGAAAGCTTTGCGCGGGGCGATGGGCTCGGCGTTTCGGCTTCCCGTGTGGCGCGGCGCTGAATATTCAAAGGCGGTTTCGTGGTGCCGCTCGAAAAAAGTCCGCACAATCGTAGCCGATGTGTCCGCATCAGCCAGCTATTCCGACGCAGAGTGGAATCAACCAAGCGCGCTGGTGCTAGGTCGCGAATCGACTGGGTTGTCGACTGAGGAAATCTCTTCGGCCGACCAAGTCGTGCGAATTCCCATGCACGGCGCCACGGAAAGCCTTAATGTCGCGGTCGCCGCCGGCATCATCCTGTTCGAGGCGGCAAGACAGCGCGCGCACAGATAGTGTATTTTGTAACTGAACCGACGAACTGAACACCCTCGCTTTCGCAGTCGTATAAGAGACGATGGCTGACGAGCAGAACCAAACTCCGAAGAGGCGGCGCGACACGATCGTGCCTGAGCGCTTGATGCGGCGCATGCTGGAAGGCGTAGGCGACGTCGTAGATCGCAAACTCGGCCGCACTGCGGGCGCTGAGGGCCTCAGCACCGATCAATTAATCCGCCGCATGAACGCGCTGATCGACGAGCGCGTGCGCGATGACAAGCGTCGCGGCCGCATCGCTCCTCACCACCTGAAGCTGAAAGTTGAGTGGGGCAAACATTCTGAGACGGCTCCGGAAGTGACCAGGCGCCTCGAACAAGAGGTGCTCGCGGCGGCAATTGATCACATCAACGACAGTCGTTATCGCACCCTCGCGCCGGTGACGATCGAAACTGACGTCGATATCTTCACCAAAGGAATCGCCGTCGATCCCACGTACGGCGAATTCGAAGAAGAGTTGCAGCGCGAAGATATCCAGCGGAAGCTCGGCCCTCACGCAGCCAAAAAGCCTTCGCTCGAAGAGAAAGCGAAAGTCGTCTACCAGGTTCGGGTTTCGACTCCCGACGGCTCTCGCGAAGTTCCCCTCGAATTCGAGCCGGGCGGACGACGCATGAATGTTGGCCGCGCGACGGACAATCAGCTGCACCTGAATCACAGCAGCGTTTCCAAGATTCACGCATCGCTGAGAATGGATAATCTCGGCACGCTGTTGGTTGCGGACACCGGCTCGACCAACGGAACGCACATCAACGGCCAGCGCATCCCCTACGGAGAAGCCCACCCCATTAACGATGGAGACCTCGTCGCCTTTGGCGACGTCGAAGCCCGGTTCCGAAAAATCAATTCCTGACATGCCGTTCGCACTGCTGCTTCTACAAACAGCCGGCGCCGCGCGCGCGACCTCGCCGGAAAAATTTCCTGCGTGGCTGACGATCGTCTTCCTCGCCGGCATTTCGCTGATCGTCCTTCTCTTGCTGCTGTCGCTGGTGCGCGGTTGGCTGACACGGTCAGGCGGGGCGGCGAATATTCTCACGAACCTTTCGAGCGATATTCGCAAACGCCTGGGCTCGACCGCGACCAATCGCGGGCTGCGAGTCTGGCGCTGGCTCTTCATTCTGGTGATCATCGCCGTCTTTGGGTTTCATATTTACTGGGCGCGTTATGCCGCCGAGCGAAATTCCAAGTTTCAGGAGATGAGCTATAAAGATCTTCGCAATCGCCGTCTTTCGGAATCGACTTTGCGCGGATGGATTTACGATCGCAAAGGCCGGCCGCTGGCTTATTACAAGAAGGATGCGAACGGCGAAATCGATCGCGAGTATCCGATGGATTCACAGTTCGCGCACCTGTTTGGATCAGACCGAGGCGAGCCGGGCCTCGAACGCGCGTTGTTTGGGACCGAAGCCGGCGCGGTTCCGGAAGTCTGGCAGATCATCCGCGGCGAAACTGTCGAGCAGAAGCTCAACAAAGATTACACGCTCACGATCGACAAGGACTTGCAGCAAGCCGTCGTCGATCAGCTCAAAGGAAATCACGGGGCAGTTGTCGTCTTCAATCCGCAGACGGGCGAAGTGCTCGCGCTCTACAGCAATCCTTCTTACAGCCTGAAGCAGGCCGACGACGAAGCCGCCTGGATCAGAATGGACAAGGATCGAAAGGAGCGGCCCCTCTTGAATCGGGCGCTCAACGAATATTACGTGCCGGGATCGACGTTCAAAACGGTCATGATGTACACCGCATTTCGCAACGGCATGCAGAACACCCGCTTCACGACCAGCGGCGGCTTCAGTCCGCCGGGCTGCAACAAGACGATCACCGACGACAATGGCGGCTGTGAAGCATGCGGCAACATCGGAATCGATCAGGCGTACCAGCATTCGAGCAACATTTATTTTTCGTATCTCGGGACGCAGCTCGGCGGAGAAAAAATTCGCGACACTGCGAAACTGCTCGGGCTGGGCGCGTATGACAGCGTGAGCGGCGAAGGCCAGGGGCGCCGCGAGCCGGAAATCTGGAACGCGAGCACGAAAGCCATTCAGCAGGCGATCGCGCCGACGGAATCGTGGCTGAAAGCCGGCAAACATTCGACGCGCTGCGAATTGATGTACGAAGGCTATGGCCAGGGCTACGCGTCGCAGATGACGCCTTTCCAGATGGCCCTAATCATTTCCGTGGCGGCGAACCTGAACGGTCAGTTGATGAAGCCGAAGATCGAGTTGAGTCAACCGAATCAAATGTTCAGCCAGGTTCTCACGCGCGATCAGGCACAGACAATCCGCGGCATCATGAACATGGTCACCGAAGGCGGCACCGGAGACTCTGCGATGGCGCCGGTGAAAGCGGCGGGAATTCGCAGCGGCGGCAAGACCGGAACCGCGCAGAAGGCTGTGCCGGTGATCGATCCGAAGACAGGCGAGCCACAAAAGAAATTGGTGATCGAGCACGACATCAAAGGCAACATCATCGGCCAGCATTACGAAACTGTTTTCTACGATAAGCTGCGCAGCGACGCATGGTATTTGAGTTTCGCTCCGCTCGATCGGCCAGTGATTGCCATGGCCGTTCTGTTGGAAGGTCCCGGACCGGGAGTGAGTTTTTACGGCGGCAAGAACGCTGCGCCAATCGCCGCGCAGTTGATCTTGAAAGCGAAAGACCTTGGCTACTTTGGAGGCAATGCGGGAGCGCCAACTCAGCAGCCACGACAGCAGACGAGGCAGCGTCCCAGACCGACGCCGTAAATTCGTTCGTTACTGAGCAAAGCGATAAACGGAAAATGAAGAACCGGCTTTCGTCACACTTATTCATTCTGTTCCTGCTCATCGCGGTCGAGATTGTCGGCTACATCGCGGTGCATCGCGCGGGATTGATCCGTGGGTACGAAACTTCCTGGATTGGCGGAGCGCGCGATCTGCTGATGTACTTTCCGATCGTCGTGGTAGCGCTGTGGCTGTCGCGCGCGAAACGCTTCCGGGGAAATTGGACGCTGTACACGACCGCGATTTTGCTTTTCTCGATTGGTCTGCTGGTCCAGTACCGCCTCTACAGCGACCCGGAATACAACGCGCGTAATAAATCCGAGGCCCGCCAGGAAAAGACTGACGCGCTGCGCCTGCGCTACATCAACGAGAATTACGACGCCAACAAGCGAACATTGATGGGCTTGCCCGCCACGCCTCCTCCCAATGAAGAGTCGCCGGCGAAGGCATCGAGCTACTCAATCTCGAACGCGATTACCTCGGGCTACACGTGGGTGCCGATTCTCTCGCTGCTGGGTTTTGCGATCGCATTTTCTTTGTGCGTCAAAGATCGATTTCTTTCGTGGGTCCAACGCAACAGCTTCATCATCGTTCTGATCACGTTAGTTCCGCTGGCGGCTGCCATCGTTACCTCCAGCGCCGGCAAAGCCCTCGGCAATACGACGCCGTGGGAGCCGGCGAAAGTTCCCTTCCTCCTCGGCTTCGCTGGCCTGCTCACGGCCCGCTACAAAGATCTTGCGCGCACTTACTGGGGCATTCCGCGCGCGCGCGACGTGGTGCCTTTGCTAGTCATGGCGGTCATTCCCTTCATCCCGTTTTTCGCGCTGAAGGATTTCGGACAGATGCTGATCTTCAGCGGCGCCTACGCGACTCTCTATCTCGTAGCCGTGCGGCGCTGGCCGCAGCTGCTCATCTTCGTAGGCTCAGTCGTTTTAGTAATCACTGTGCTGGTAATCGGCGCTTTGCCGCGCGACGTGCAGGAAAAGTTTCCGCTCCTTCCGACCGTTTCGCGTCCGATACAGGCGGCGCTGCCTTCGCGCATCCAACAGCGCTTTCACCTGTGGCTGGATGGGTTCGATCCGCCCTCGCCGGACACGTCCTGGTGGAAGAAGGACTACGAAGAAGCGCTGGCTGAGAATCCCCGGCTCAAGGAATTAGCCGAAGAAAACGAAGCCGAAAAGAAGAGCGTCAACACGGATGTCTGGTTCGACAAGTTGGCGTTTCAACCGGCGCAAGCGACCTTCGGAATCGCCTCAGGCAAAGCGAGCGGCCGCGGTCTCGGCCTCGGATTTCCCGAAGTCATTCCCATCGCCGACTCGGATTACGTCTACGCTGCAATTGCTGAAGAACTAGGACTCTTCGGCGGCGCCCTGGTTATTCTCGGCATAATTATTTTTGTCATTGCCGGCATTCGGACTTCGATCGAAGCGCGTGATATGTTTACCAAGTTATGCGCCGCCGGCTTGACCGCGTTTGTCGGCATTCAAGCCCTGGTAAACATTGGCGGAATTTTGCGCGCCCTCCCCATGACCGGAATTACTTTGCCTTTTGTCAGCCACGGAGGGTTTAGCTTGATCACGAGTTTCGCGATGCTGGGAATGTTGATGGCCTTTTCACATCGAAACGCGGTGGACGCGCGCGCCATGGCGCAGGTCACAAGCGAGCCCGAAAGCCAGATTGAGTTGGAGGCCGTTGAGTGAGCGCAGCTACTCCAGCAGAAAAACTTCAATGCGCTTCGGTTAGCGATCGCGGTCTGAATGACAAGCGACCGCTGAACGAAGACTCGTTTCTGTGCGATCGCGAGCGGGCAATCTTTGCCGTTGCCGACGGAGTCGGCGGCGCTGAAGCCGGCGAAGTGGCGTCGCAAACTGCGGTTGACGTGCTAGACGAAGCCTTCCGTCATCGCATTGGCGACGGTGACGACGTGGAAGATTTGATGGAGCTGGCGATTCAGCGCGCCAACGCTTCCATCCATCAGATGGCGGCCGAGCATCCGCGCTTTTCGATGATGGCCACTACGATTGTCGCGCTGCACGTGGACGGGTTGCGTGCGACCATCGGCCACGTCGGAGATTCACGCCTTTACCGCGTCACGCCCGATGGAAGCCTGGTTCGCGAAACTGAGGACCACTCGATCGTCGAAGAAGAAGTTCGCGCCGGTCGCATGACGCCTGAACAGGCCGCGAATCATCCCAGCAAGAACGTCATCAGCCGCGCCCTGGGCGCTGAAGAGTCTGTCGAAGTCGATCTGAAGCAGATCGAAGTCGACGAAGGCACTTCGTTCCTGCTTTGTAGCGACGGCATCACGCGTCACATCCCTGACAACGAGTTGCGCGATCTTCTTGCCGCCGGCCAACCGCTGGAAGCGGTTTGCGAAGAGATGAAGCGGCGCTGCTATGAACGCGGCGCGGAAGACAACCTGACCGCGGTCATTGTTCGCGTTGGTCCTCCGCCGGCCGGCGTTCGTTTCGACGCGGAAAGAACTGTCGAAGCGCGCTTGCCTGAAGCCGCTCAAGCTGAATCGGCGGTTTCCGCAGCGACGCCGCACACCGTTTTGACGCCCGCGTCGCGCATTGCTTTCCCCGGTCCTCCAACATCGCCCGTAACGGCCGACGCCGTTGTGGCGTCGCAAGCAGCTCCCTCTGAAGGAGGTCATCCTGTGCGCAGCTTCTTTCTTTTCCTGCTCTTCATCGCAGTTGCGGCCGGCGCGTTTTACGGCGGCATGCGCTACCAGCGCGTTCGCGAAGCGCAGGCGGGCGCTGCTCCAACGCCGC
>JADMIO011121684.1_pt1 | contig 34267 bp, 26 predicted proteins | sample 8958161 | NCBI WGS metagenome assembly JADMIO01 (sample SAMN16585339, study PRJNA669376) | soil metagenome | isolation source: Crop rotation soil | place: USA: Cullars Rotation, Alabama | collected 2011 | reverse complement strand
TGCTGTGGGGACTCAAGAAAGGCAAACCGGCAATCATCCCCGCTGGTAATCGCTACAGCGTATTTGTTAATGGCGACACAAAGATAAGAGGCAAGCAGGGCGAAGTCGCCGCGGCGCCCTAAGTTTCTCTCGCATGCCTTTGCGTGAGATCACTTCTCCCCGCATAATGATTCTTGATGAACGTACGCCGAAAGCTCAATAAACTCCGCGACGTAACCAAATTCTTCGTTTTTGGTCTGCCGAAGTTTGCCGTCGGCTCGATCGACGTCACTAACCGCTGCAACCTGCGTTGCGAACACTGCTATTTCTTCGCCGAAGATCACGACAACGAAAAAGAGCTCTCGATCGAGAAGTGGCTGGAAAAGCTCGAGGCCATGAAGGCTGACGGCCATCCGATGATGTTGTGTACGTGGGTTGGCGGCGAGCCGATGGTGCGCAAGCAACTGATCGACGCCGGCAGGAAGTATTTCAAGCACAACACCATCGTCACCAACGGCACGATGGAGCTGCCCGATTGGCCCAACTGCACCTGGGTCATCTCGATCGACGGCACCGAAGAAGCGTTTGCACGCATGCGCGCGCCGGGTATCTATCAGAAGATCAAACAGAACGTGATCAAGCACCCGGAGCTGAACATCCAGATCTCGTGCGTGCTGACGAGCATCACCAAAGACTGCGTGGAAGATTTAGTGAAAGAGTGGGGACCAATCGCGCGCGGCGGCATCATCTTCGACTTCTTCACGCCGGTGACAGGACTCGACGAAGCACTCTGGCTCGACTGGCCCGTGCGCGATCGTCTGATCGATCATATTCTTGCGCTGAAGAAGAAGTATCCCGGCTACATCAACATGCTCGACTCCACTCTCGAGCTGATGAAGTCAGGCAAAGCTAAGAAGGTAACGGACAATTGTGAGTTTCGTTTGAAAGCGTTTGCGTTTGGTCCAACCGGCGAGCAGAAGGGGAAATGTATGATGGGCGACAATGCCGACTGCGATCGTTGCGGCTGTGTCGTGCCCTTTCACATGGCCACGATCAGCAGCCGGCGACTGATGCTCAAGGAGTCAGTGAAGCGACTCACTGGTTAGACTGTTCGCCGTCCGCATCGCCCGGTTTTTGCACTTCACGCAATTGGGCCACGACATCGCGCAAACGCAACGCCAGGTCTTCGATCGTCTGCACTCGCTTCCGCGAACGTTCGCTCAAGTCTTCACGCAACAGTAGCTGGGCCTGGCCCAACACCCCGGTCAGGGGATTATTGATCTCATGACGAATGCGGGCCACGAGCGCCGCCGTCTCTTCGAGCTTCAGGCGGTAATGAGCAATCTGGTCTTCGTGTTCAGTCATCGACGCTCCGTCGTGTCTCCGGGAACTGAAGATAAAATCGATTGTCGTCTGTGTAGAAAGGTGTGCCGCACGAGCCGGTACTACGCGCCCATTGTGCATCTGGAGAGCACTTGAGTTCAAGCATTTAATTTGGTGGGAAGGACCACAGTTGGTAGGCAGCGGCCTTAGTTGACAACCGCACCCCTGATACGTAAATTTCAACTCTCGTGCTGGGAGGTCGTCCAATGGTAGGACTCCAGACTCTGGATCTGGCTATCGGGGTTCGAGTCCCTGCCTCCCAGCCAAAACACTCAAAGATCTCACGCACAAAATAAACAACTGTTGTTGCTGACTTTCGTCGTTTCGCTTACCTGCCTTCAGCGGCAAGTTTGTCGACATGAGTATGTAATATCTCGCGCCTTTAAGTCATATGTCACGACAACTATAAGCGTACCAGGTTGGCACGGTAGCGTTGAGAAACGCCGACTCCAGCATAGTCATTGGGGAGCACACCCTGCGTGGTGGGGATTGACGCTGAATAACCATGAATAAAAAAGTCAGAATACTGTTTCTCGGAGCAAGCCCAAAAGACATGCATCCCTTGCAGTTGGGCAAAGAATTGAGGGAGATAGGAGAGAAGATTCGGGTCGGGGAGTTCCGCGACGCCTTCGACTTGCGATCGGAGTGGGCAGTTAGGCCAACTGATTTGCAAGAGGCACTGCTGCGCATCAGGCCCCACATCGTCCACTTCAGCGGGCATGGCAGCCGCAACGAACAAATCATGCTCGAGAACGATGCCGGCGACAGCAAGCCCGTAGAGAAAAAAGCGCTTACCACCCTATTTGAGATTCTTAAAGACAACGTTCGTGTGGTTGTCCTCAACGCTTGCTTCTCACACACGCAGGCTGAAGCGATTAGTGGGTCCATTGAATTCACAGTTGGCACGAGTAAAGCCGTCAAAGACAGCGCGGCTATCTCCTTCGCCGCTGCTTTCTACCGGAGCCTTGCCTTCGGCCGTTCTGTGCGTGAGGCTTTCGAGCTGGGGAATAACCAACTCGACCTGTCGAGCATCGAAGGCTCAGACATCACGCGCTTGTTTGTGCGGACAGGAGCAGATGAGCACGCCCCTTTCTTTGTTCCTGGTAGGGCAACCAAATACAAACGTTAGGTCTCCGCTAGCCATATTGATCACGTTACCGGTACTTCAATTGATGACAACGAAAAGGAGAAAATAGATGTCAACTGCAGAGAGGAAAGCTGCTTCAACGATAACGGCGTACACAGATACGCAAGGGGTGGCAGCCAAGCCACAACAGACAGCCGGCGATGAAACTCACCGTGAAGGCGGTGATATCAAGACCAGAGGCTCAGACACTAATACCGAGACAAGAGAAGACAGTGAAGAGCCTTACCGCGAGGGCGGTGATATCAAGACCAGAGCTTCCAGCACTGGTACTAGTGCAAAAAAAGACGATCAGCAAACAAACGGCTCAAGCATTTCGCAGGATGATGCCGAGAGGGGGGCTTAACAACCTCAAACTGGCAGTTCTCCCCGCTTATATCATTCATCTCTGTAGATCATTCCACACGCCGGGAGCGACTCGTAAGAGCCGCTCCTTATTTTTGTCTTCTTCTTAGTTAAACGTCACCACCCTTCGTGCTCATTGAACTCTCTTTGGTTTAAATGCTTAAATACGCCGCGCTTTAGCGCGTCGTGTGTGCCAGGCATCTGACTCTCAATACCAACTGCTTCTTGAATCTGCCTCATTTTGCCTTTCGCGTCGATGTTGAGCCCTCTCAGCCACTACGCCCGTTCGTTTGCAAAATTTCCAATTGTGTATTTGATGTCGCTGTTTGCATTGACAGGTCAGAGTGGCAGTGCGGGTCAGATTCAGGAAGCCAGCAGCGTTCGCGAACTCACTCCGGTGACGGCGACCGTTTCGGAGCTTGGCGGCAGGCAGTCGCAAACATACAAAATCAATCTGTTATATGGGCAACGATTTCGCGCCACTGTCACTAAGGGTGACATGAAAACCAGATTAACGTTCTCAGGCCCGGACAAACAGATTCGTCGGGAGTACGTGAGCACGGGTTATCAGCCGCTGGACATCTCGGTTATCGCGGATGCCAACGGCGAGTACCTACTCGAAATGCAATCACTGGAGACCGTAGACGCGCCAAGACTTTTCGATATTCGCGTGGAAAGCTTGAACGTAGCAACGAGCGCTGACCGGGCCGATGACGCCGCGGCTGGTCTCTTCTCTGCTGCCCAGGCACTGCGTGATAGTTGGACCGAGGATAAGGTCCGTCAGGCAATCAGGCTGTACGAACAGGCGTCGATTGCATGGCACGAGCTCGGCCACCGGAGCGAAGCAGCGCGTTCCCTTGAATATATGGCTGAGTGCCACTTTATGCTGGGTGACTACCAAAGCGCTCTTGTCACCTTTAAAAGAGCGTTGGCTGAGAGTCGTGCGGGGCGCGATAAGCGTGGTGAATACCGCGCGCTTAACGGCGTCGGGATGGTTTTGGTCTTCATCGGCGACAGTACTGAAGTTATCGCCAACGCTGAACTGGTCCTGGCCCATGTTACACGCCCTGGTGACGCGACTGACCCTGAAGATCAGCGCATTGAGGCCCGAGCTCTCTGCAATAAGGGAGAGGCTTATTACAGCCTCGGGAGACTGCCAGACGCGCTCAGACTCTTTGAGCGCGCGCTTGCGATCTGGACGCGAGCTGGAGATCGTGCGGGCCAGGCATTAGCTCAACTCAACAAAGGTTATGCGCTCTCCGACTCTGGCGAGACGCAGGCGGCAGCCGAAAGTCATCAGCGAGCACTTCTGCTCTGGCGCGTGACGGATCATCGCCGCGGCGAGGCGCTGTCACTGACAGCAATCGGCGGTATTCACTCTTCGCTGGACGAAACTCGGCTCGCACTCAAGTTGCACCAGCAAGCAAAACAGATCTTAGAAACTCTTGGGGATCGCCGCGGCCTGGCCGTCGTAGTCAACAACCTCGCCCGCACCCACGAGCTGCTTAGCGAGTTTGACGAAGCTCGCGAACACTACACAATCGCGCTAAACATTTATCGTGAGCTGCGCAACCCTAGTGCCGAGGCTCTTTCGCTTCTATACCTCGGCCGCCTCTATCGATCGATGGGCAAAACAGACGAGGCATTTGACTACTGTAACCGAAGCATGAAGATGAGCCGGCAGATGAAGGAGCTGCGGTTGGAAGCATACGCGCTAATTGAAATCGCAGCCATCGAACATGGGTACGGGCGGACTAAGGAGGCACTTGGTATCTATCAGCGTTTGCTCGGTATCTACAAACGCATCGGCGACAGTCGCGGCCTCGCCAAGACGCTGAGCCAGATGGGGAAAGTGTATTACGCAGGAGGACTCACACGTCGGGCTATCGAATGTTTTGAACAGGCGCTCGCGATCAGTCAAAGAGTGAAAGATCGCGCCGAGGAAACCCTGCTTCACTACAATCTTGCACTCGCAGCTCGTGATTTCGGACAGACTGAAATGGCGCTCACGCACGCCACGGCGTCCGTCGACTTGAGTGAGGCGGCACGTGAGCAAACTGGCAACGCTGCGTCTCGATCTTCTTCCTTTGCTGCGGCACGCAAGTACTACGAGCTCCAGATCGAATTGTTAATGAAGCTGGACCAGGATAAACCAGGCAAGGGTTTCGCCGTCCGCGCACTGGGAGCCAGTGAGGGCGCGCATGCCCGCTCATTACTCGATCTCCTCGCCGAAATGGGAGCTAATATCCGGCAAGGCGTTGACTCGGCGTTGCTCGAACGCGAGCGTTCGCTCCAACAAGCGCTCGCCGGCAAGGCTCAGTACCTGACGCGACTGCTCAGCAGTGAGATTCCGCCTGCTTCGACGAAAGATGTAGAGGAAGAAGTACGCAAGCTGACTAAGAAGTATCGCGATCTACAGTCCGATATCAGAGATCAGAGTCCGCGTTACGAGATGCTTACCAAATCCCAGCCGCTCGCGCTCGAAGAGATTCAAAAGGAGCTGAGCAATAACACACTCCTGCTCGAGTACATCCTGGGACCAGAGAAGAGTTACCTTTGGGCCATTGATGGGAACTCCTTCGCCGCCCATGAACTGCCGCCCCGAGACAAGATCGAAAAGGCTGCTGACGCTGTCTATCAATTACTCAAGACGCGGCCGACGGATGACGGGTCGGCGGAGTTTAACCAGCGGTACAACCAGGTAGCCAGGACCTTAAGCGACATGCTGCTTGGTAAGGTCGCTGACATTCTTAATGGGAAGAGGCTGTTAATTGTGTCTGACGGCAATCTTCACTACATCCCGTTCGAAGCACTACCGTTACCTATACCATCCGGTTCCACGTCCGACAATTTCGTCCTACTCGTTACGCAGCACGAGGTCGCCTATTTACCCTCAGCCTCCCTGCTTTCCGTCATCCGCCGTGAGGCCGCTCGCCGTCATCGAGCCGCAAAGACTGTACTCGTGCTCGCGGATCCCGTTTTTGAGTCCGATGACCCGCGTATCAAGAGGACCACCGCCACAACTGGATTTCCTCGGAACGTCAGCGCCTCCCCACGGGACACTGACGCCAAAGCTGAAGCGAGAATCGAAAAGACGAGACTGCCGCGGCTTAGATTCACCCGCGAAGAGGTTGACTCAATTGTGTCGATGACTTCACGCGGACAGGGAAGGATCGTCACAGGCTTCGACGCGAGCCGTGCGACGGCACTCGGTGATCTCCTGCAGCAATTTCAAGCAGTCCACTTCTCCACGCATGCGCGCATTGATCGAGAAAACCCGGAGATGTCAGGCATCGTCCTTTCAATGATCAACCGTGAAGGGAATCCCGAGAACGGCTTTCTTCAACTACACGATATCTACAATCTGAATCTCTCGGCTGAACTGGTCGTCATCAGCGCCTGCGACTCGGGATTGGGTGAAGATGTCAAAGGTGAGGGGCTGGTGGGATTGACACGTGGCTTCATGTACGCCGGAAGCCGTAGCGTAGTAGCGAGTCTCTGGCAGGTTGACGACGCTGCGACAGCCGAATTGATGACGCACTTTTATCGCGAGATGCTTGTTAAGGGGGCAATGCCGACGGCCGCGCTTCGAGCTGCCAAAGTAGCGGTGTGGCAGCAGAAAGGGCGAAACGCACCCTACTTCTGGGCTGCGTTCGTTTTGCAGGGAGACTTAGACAGCGTGGTTACGGTCGGCACGGCAGAACCTCACGACTGGTCGCGTATACTGGTATTATTCCTTACGGTTCTCGCGGCCGTGATCGTTACCCACAGATTGATCGGTATACGCTTGCGCAGGTGACTTCGACTCGTATGGTGAAACCGTGGACACCTTCGCCGGATGACTTCGAAAGATTACTGAATTGGCTCGATCCCACCGATCGTGACCGTGCAGGTGAAAAGTACGAAGCCATCAGGCAAAGTCTTATCCGGACGTTTATCTGGCGTGGCTGCCATAAGCCCGAGGAGCTAGCGGATGAAACGATCAATCGGGTGATGCGGAAACTTCCCGTTATCATAGAGACCTATGAGAACGATCCTGCCCTGTACTTCTATGGAATCGGACGCAACGTACTGAAGGAGTGCTATAGGGAAGTCGCCATCTTACGGTCCATGAATGAGCCAGAACGATTGAATGCCTCCCGCCAGAGCGACCAGAACGAACAACGCGAGCGCGTGTTCGGGTGTCTCGATGAATGTCTTGGAAAACTTACCGAAAGTAGCCGCGTTCTGGTCCTGCACTATTACGAAGTACAAGGTATGGCGAAGGTAAACTTTCGACGAGATCTCGCGGCGGAGATGGGCGTTGCCACGAACGCGCTACGGGTCAGAGTTCACCGTATACGGACCCAACTTCAAAAGTGTGTTTCCGCTTGCCTTAATTCTTCAATGACGATGAAATAAGCGCAGCTATAATTTCATAGGTGTAAAGGGTGTTCGACAACCGCGATGCTTTTACCCGAAGAAGACGAACAATTCATTAGACGTTATCTTCTCGGAGATGTGTCCGAAGAGGAGAGCCGCCGCTTCGAGGAACGGATCTTCATCCATAGCGAATTCCAAACCCACGCGCTTCTTGTTGAAGATGAGCTTTTTGAGGATTACTCCGCGCACCTCCTGTCCAAAGACGAGCGGGAAAAGTTCGAGCGCCACATGTTGAGAACGCCCGCGGCACGCGAGAAACTAAACATAATAAGCGCGATGCAGCTACATCGGACACCCGCGTTGTCCACAACAGCACCCGCCGTCGTCCCTCCTGCCATTCCCTACTGGCAACGTGTTAGTTGGCGAGCGCTGGCTTACGCGGCAATACTGTTGGTGGTGGTAGCTGGTGGCTTGTGGTACTTCATCAAAGACCGCGAAGGGTTCACAGACGCAGTTCGCCGCAAACAACTCGAAAGTGTAATCGCCACGCTCAACAGACAAGGCCTGCAACCATCGGCCGGCCGTCAGGATCTGCTGGATGTGAAATTAACGCCGGGCCAGGTTAGAGGTGACGACCTGCAGACAAAACTCACCCTGCCCGAAAAAGGCATAACAGTGCGGTTTCATCTGGAGATTCCGGCTGGGCAGGAGGCGCAAAATCTTGGTGTAGTTGTCTTGAACGGCGAGAACAAGGAAGTGTTTAGTTACGATCATCCGATCGTACTGAAGGATCAAAAAGAACTCGTACTGGACGTGCCCGGGCACGCGTTCTCGCCCGATGACTACGTTTTCAAGCTGAGAGATATCCTCACTGGTCAGGATGTCGCTGGAGGCGACTACTCTTTCCGAGTTCGACGACCTTAATCCGTGCGCCCGCACGGAGAGCGATCACCACCTTGACAAGCTCTGTTCCACAACGTCCACAGGTGTCACAAATCTCCCCTTCCAATCCGTACATATTGCTCATCGCGGGCGCCACATCTTAAGGCCCGCTTACGAAGAAGCTGATTCCTCAACGCAACGTGCTTCTCGAAATCTGATGAGGCTTCTTCCGAACGTGATCGCAGTATTCCCTTTGATCCTTGGACCGCGCCATGAAGAACGTAAAAAACAAAATCTTGTTTATGGCCGCGGCAGCGAACGACGAGGAACGCAACCTTGTGGCCCTAAAAGAACGAAAAATTAGTGAGCGCCTGAGAGTAGGCGAGAATAGAGACGAGTTTGACTTCATCACGAAGTTGCACTTACGAGTTGATGACGTGCAAGAGATTCTACTTCAGCAGCGGTTGCGATATATCGTACATCTCAGTGCGCAGGGAACTAAAGAAGGAGATATTGTGCTGGAGGACGACGCCGGGCGCCCCCATATTGTAAGTGGCAGTCCGGTGGTTAAGATGTTCAAGCTTCTGCAAGACGACACCCCTGCAATTATATTGGACGGCGGATATACGGAGCAGCTAGGCCGACAGCTACAGGGAACCTTCGATTACGTCGTCTCAATGAACGGAGCCATCGATAGCCAGAGTACCGTCACTTTTTTCACTGCCTTCTATCAGGCTCTAAGTTACGGTCGCAACTTCGTTGAGGCGTTCAATCTCGCCAAGAATCGACTCAGTTTTGAAAACGAAGCCGATTCCAGCAAACCCGTCCTGTACAACAGAAAAGTTGTCGGGCCGTCGTTTGAGAGGGAAAGAGTCAAATTTCTGGCCAAGACCAGAAAGATATCTTCAGCCAGCTCGGTTTAATCGGCGGTTACCTGTCGACCCTACCACTACCGGTCAGAGAGCTTTGCCCAAAAGTCCGAATCATTCTTGGATCCGGTCATTACAGGGAGCGGTAGCGACCTGGTCAACCATGGAAGTCAAAATCCTTCGGAAACATCGCATCCTGATCACTGACCAGGTCGCTGCCGCTCCCCGTACTGACCGGATCCAAGTATGCTGTCAGAGCCTGTCAGGCACGCACACCAATGTACCATATATATAGAGAAGAGTTTTTTAGACGGAATACTGACAATTTCTGAGTTGTACTCATATGGAGGCTAAATAAAATGACATCAGTTGAAGCACTGCTGAACGAAACGTTACCGGACATACTTAAGAAGCATGCCGCTTTTGACGAACAGCGAAATCCTGTTCTCGCACAGATTAAGCACAAGCCTGTCATGACCAGGAACGTAGCAAGGGTTCTGGGCCAATATTCTCTGTTACCAGCAACCATCGTCGAATTCCTGAAGATTGGCGAGACTCGGCTGATCGAGTGGCAGACAGTGCGAGAGGAGCTCCAACGCAACATCGGTGAAGAGCTGGGTTCACGCACACACGGGCAAACGCACTATGAGATTCTTAACACTTCTGCCAATCGAGAGTTAGGCCTCCTTTTGTCAGATGCCGTGCCTACACCAGGCACCATTCAGTTTCTAAACCAGATCAGACAAGGCCTTTTGGTGCAGCCGCATTCCTATGCCGCCGGGATACTCTTTGCACTTGAGGCTTCGGCAGTTCCAGAGTTAACAGTAGTCGCACACGTCATCAACAAGTACGCCGAGCTGATTGGAAGTGTCGAGAACCCGATCACTCTGTCGGAGGAGGATTGGAAGAACGCCGCCGGAAGCCCAGGCACTACGAGTCAATACACCTTGAACGGATTCTTTGCCGCGCATCTATTTGACTTCGAAATCGGACACAAGGACCGCCTGGCTGAGACTCTAGAGGAATACATCCGGACTTCTCATGAAATGGCTGGACTCCAGAAGGGCTTCGAAAGTGTGCTGTGTATCATGGATCGTTGGTGGGAGAACCTGGCCGCTGAGCTCTGCGGCGACGATCGATCACTGGTTACCTGCGTTCCAACGTGGGTAACCAACCCACTGTCAGGAAACTTCATGATGGAACCCGAAGCCTCACGGTAACATCTCAACCTCGACGCTTCTCATCTCTCCCACCTACAGACAACTCTCAAGGTAGACAAATCAATAGTCGTATCTGGGCTTTGTGCGCTCGTCGTCATGCATAGGCAGGGCCACCTCTTTTACAAGAGTTAGCCCTCGGCCCTCTTCTTGTGCTTTAGACTCCGATCATTTTGTATGGGAGAGCACGTACAAGATAATGATGATGACAATCAGCAAGAGACAACCACCTCCACTTGTCTTTTTGTAAAGATCAACTTGTCCTACTTTCTTGTAGCCCATATCAACCTCCTAGTGAGTTTGTAAGTTAGTATCTTGAGAGAGCTTGTTATTTGAAGCGCCGGCAGGTCGGCACATATCTTCAACTGAGTATCTGTCGCCACGAGCGGTAGCGGCGAAGCGGCGTGGGTTCATGAGTCATCGACACCATGAAATCGCTGTCAGCACGCTCCCGTGGTGTCAGAACGATGTTCGGGTCCGCTATTAGCTTGAACAGGAATTGCCGCTCAAACAGAGTTACGTGGTCGCCGTATTTCAATTTATCCAGGAGATTCGTGAGTCTCGGTTTGAGTGAAGGATCACCAATTCGTATGAAGAAAAATGATCTCGTCTCTTCCTCGAGTTGCTTATTTGCCTCGGATGAAGGATCAGCAACGAGTGTCTCGGATATGGAAGCGCCCTGGTCCTCATCGTCTGAATCAGTCATTGAGACATCAAGATCCAGACGTTCCGCAATCGCTTTACAGTGATCTCTAATTTTGAACAGCAGGTTCTTATAAGCAAACGTGGCAAACTCGACAGGCTTGTCCGGATCGTGAGAATGAGTCCTTTCTGGGTCATAGACCGTGATTACTCGCAGCAATTCCGTGACGGCAGCCTGCCGCAGATCATGAAGTAAAGCGTCTCGCATGCCCCCAGTGAGCTTATTAAGAAGGCTACTTCCTTCTCTGTGAACGGCGTAGTAGGCAAGGCCCTGGTTTTCTTCGCATATTTGGTTGCGCAGCCTGAGCCATTCGGGATCATCGACTGCAAGACTTCGCAACTTCCTGAACGACTCCAGATTGGTTTTCGAGAACTGATCTTTAGTCTTCATATGCTTTCCTTCAACGTCCCAGAGGTTTCAGGATCTCACGTGCCTGACTATCCTTCTCCCACTCATCGTCGCCGAAGCCTATACTGTGCGCGAAGTGCTGCAAGACCTGTCTTTCGCCAGGCATTAAGCCGTAGGTCGAGTTCTCTTTCGGCTGCTGCGCGTCTTCAACCCATGGCAGGCCGTTTAAAACGTCGGAAACTTTGAGCGCTATATTTCCCCAATGATCGCGCAGCGAAGGACCACGCCGAGGATCGTCCAGACGGGTTAAAGGCTTACCCCACTGAGAGCCGGGGTCTCTGCCACCATGGAAGGGCAGGATCAAAGGATCTCGGGCCAAAGGAAACAGTGCGAGGTAAACATCCGCTGCTTGCAGTGGTTGGCAAATACTGTAGTCGTATCCGGACCGCTTGCCCTCAGTGGTACGTTCTCCTTGCAACTTATTTCTGACTTTGGCCGAACGAGCCAGCAACTGCACGATGATGATCAATGCTGCCCATCTCTTTTGCCGATCGGAAAAATGTTCGTTGCGGATGTCGACATAATTTGCGCCGCACATCGAGCGTGCCTCGACGTCCTCCACATCAAAATACCGTTTTAACTCTTCCAATTCAGACTGTTCCTCAAACGTTGGTTTCTCGACGTGATGGTTTCCGTATCTGGCAAGTAGTTCAGAGAGTCGTGTGCGCTTAATAAGATCTTCACTGTCGTAAGCGGTCCATAAGATTTGCGCCAAGTTCCTCCCCTGTATGAAGTCGTCCAGAGTGAGTTTGAACCCTGCTTCGGTGCCCGAGAAAATCTTATCCAACACGCCGGTCGCCCAATTGCGCGCGGCGTCCTCTCTTTGCGACGGTTTATAGTCCAGGAACAACGCACGAACCGGTAGCCGGCGCAGCCCGTACCGCGAGCGAATCGTTAGCACCTCATGCTTGCCGGAGGCTGTCAATGCGATCAGATCATCGAGCGAAACACGAATAATGCTTCCCCGTGCGAGCTCCTCGATTCTGCTTCTCAGGACCGTGATTCCGTCTGGAATTAACTCTCGCCACTGAGGCGATGCGCGCCCTTTTCTCTTGAAAGTGCCGTGCACTTCATTCTCCAGCAACCACTCGAAGAAAGAAGCCTCGGTTCCTGCGGTTTTCTCACTTCCCTTGGCCGTTAACGCAACTGGACCACACGGATGATCCGAAAAGGCCGTAAAGATAAGTCCACCGGCGAAACACCCATAGTTATCGTCACCTTTTGCGACATTGACGTGAGGCAGATTCGAGAATTCCAGGGTAGCCAGATTCGCAATCGCCACGTACCGGCGTAAGTTGAACAGAGGACTCAGCCGATTTGTCAGTTCGTTAGGAAGGAAACGCTGCTCCATTGGCTTGTCAAGGCCGGTTAGGGCATAGTCGAAACAGAATATCTCCGGAATCCATCCCTCACGTATCAGGGCCTCCGGCGTCGTCCTCGAAACCAGTAGCGACAGGTCACGAAACTCACGCGCTTCGGCGGCGGAAGCCAGCCAGCGCAGTTCAAAAAACTCGTCTAGTTCCGGCATTGAGAAGTCGGTCGTGGCGGAGTCGCAGATCTGAGGGAATGCGAAATCCACGCCTTCAATCTCTTCAATCAAGTTGAGAGACGAGGGGTTGTCATCCAATAGCAACACGCGAATCTTCTCAGTCCCATTGATCACTATGCTATCTCCTTAATCCGGTTCGAGTTTCGGCTCGCCACAAGACCCTCCAACTGCAAGCCGACTTGAAACATGTATTCTCCGTCCTCGCAATTGACTTGGGCATAGACCGCGCCGCTCTGAGTCTGCACGAGGCTGTTGGCAACAAAAAATAGTCCGCCGATCGTTCCATCAGAGCCCGTATTCCACCGGTGCCATTTATTCAGGGTCAGCTTGAGGCTCTTGAGATTTGGCGCCAACTGACAAACATTGCTCACTACCAGACACGGTTCACCATCGATGTCCATAATGCCCAGCCGCAAGGTGACGTGACTTCCAGTTCGTTTACCGTACTTCGCCGCATTGGTGAGAACTTCACTAAACACTTCGTCATAAAATAGATCGCCGGGCCGCCAGAGCACGTCCTGAGGATCTGAAATCCAGGGCTCTATTCGCGCATCGTTCAGTACAGTCAAATCCTCTTCGAGTAAGACGAGTTGTCCGGCATTGAGTCCTTTGCCCATAGCGCTCAAACTCAGGAGCTTTTCTCGCAGATCGTAATTGCTTTTGACTCGCCAGATATTCTGCTTGCCCTCTTTCAGAAATGCGGCTGCCCCCTTCTTGTCCCCGACAGCCCCGGAAGTGATGTCAAGCAGATGTCCTAACTGAGCAATGCGCGTTAGAAGGTCACCTGCCATATCGATCAAGCGTGTAGCAGAAGGCTGCCCCGCAACTTGTTTTTTGAGAGTGCTAAGGATGGAGTGAACTGGCCCAACCCGGTCCTTGAGAGGATGGCCCAATTTGTAAGCAGCAACCGCCAGATTATTCTGCTCTTCTACTTCTCGCTCATACTTCTTTGCTGCATCTATGTAGTTGGAGTGGGCAATGGCGGAGACGATAGGAAGCAGAAGATTCTGCAGATCAGTGCCCATATCCAGAATCTCCCGATCCCGATTCGGTTCACCCAATCCATAAGACATTGCCCTGGTAAAGACATGCGCGAAGATGACAGGCCCATGCCACTGGCCAATAGTGTCTTCCCACAAAGGCACGATGTAATAAAGCGGCAGGTGAAATTGCGACGAGAGATGGGGTAAGGCCTCGGCTATCGGAAAAACACACGAACGGGTGAGGGCTGCTGCATCATCCTGAGCCTTTTGGGGGTCAGGAACCGTCCCATGAAAACCGCTGGCTAAGTAATGCACGATGGCCTCGAGACAATCCACGGTTTCGGGATTGAACTCCGCTGCTCGGAGCAGTTCGGCATCGTCCCACCTAAGCCTTTCGAACATGGGTAGTAACTGGAAGTTCTGGTCAGACTTATCTTCTTCGGCATAGTGAAGCAAAAACTCCAGTGTCCGCCGGATCCAAACTGTGTTTGAGCTGCCGAGGCCAAGAGTGTTGAGAGCCTCTCCAAAACTAACTGGCTTATGGTATATGCCCAGATACTTGCCGCTGCCCGGGAGGTCCTTGACATCCTCCTTAAAAACATTGGTGTCCACCGGTAATAGGACCGGCATTTGTACCAACTCACTGAAGATCGCACGCTGTTCTTGTCTGGATGTACTGCAGTCCAGCCAATCCTGGAATCTCCTGGCAAACGAGTCGTTGGGGTGTTGAGCACAAGCAAAGATACGCAACAGGAACCAATGAAGCAGGTATGAACATATTTCACCCGCCGAAAAAGTGAGGAACGACTTGCCTACTTCTGCCGGCAAGATCTGCATTCGATGATCTCGGGAGAAGCAGTAGGCGTAATTTGTCTCTCTTTGCTCTCTCAACCGCTCCGGACTCTGCGCAACATTCAACGACTGAAAATAACGCTCGTCCAGATTCCGCACGTCTGCCGGGATGTCGTTATCGATCAACCCCAGATGTATATCCTTAACCCGCCGGATGGTCATGGTGTCCGGGTCTACCGAGGAGAAGGCAATGTCGCAATTCGGTAAATAGTGCTCGGGGCGATCTTTAAATCCACGCTTGCCTAGAGCGACTTCGACCTTGCAAGTCGTAATTCCAAGATTTCTCCGTTGTAAATCCTTTCGACCACTGTTTTGATCCCTCCGGAATGGGCAGCTAGGGTGATTGTCAAGATAAGCCTCAATCAACGCGGCAATACTGACCAACTCGCGGCTGCGAAGCTTGCAACCTGTGACCTGTTTCGGCATCACTTTGACGAAAGTGCTGCTCCCGAAGCAGGCTGAGAGACCAACACCGCGTTCGTCATCAGAGCTTAGCCAACTCGTTACATCCTGGTGCGATTTGAGGTTCTTGTCCCATGCCAGGAACCTGAGATAGACGGGGTAACAGTGCCCACCTTCTTTGAGTGCTTCCACACCTTCCGCATCGAAGCCAAAGAAAGCCTGATGACAATCACGATAGAGGGGCTCACCTTGACAGATCTTGACAGAGAAAGGAGAGGCGACTTGCTCGATGTCAAACTCGAATACGATCCAGGCATCAACGGAATCAGGGATCGTCTCCTGAGGGCGAATCCCCTTCTCCTTGATCGAATCAATGTCGATCGTTTCGCGGAACCGATTACATCCCCTGCTGCCCGGCAAACCACAGACGTTCGCGGTAAAGCTCTCGCGGCAGGACCACGGAATCAACAAAGAGGGCTCGACACTTCTGGTATCCGGATCAAAAGGTGGAGTTGAGGCTTCGCGCTCGTCGATTAGTAGTTCAACCATCCTAACAACTCCTTTTTGGCCAACTGAAACTCCTGTGTGTAACGCTTCTCACTAGTCCCTGAGAATGGGAGGTTGGGACGCAATTGGTGGACGATGCGAGTTGGGGTTCCGGCGAAAATCAGTACCTCATCAGCCAGGTATAAGACTTCTTCCGGATCATGGCTGACACATAAGAAAGTCGTACCAAACTCCTTTCTGACTCTGAGCACAACTTCCTGCAATGCCTGCCTCGACTCAAAATCCAGCGAAGAGAATGGCTCATCCAGTAGCAGGACCTTTGGGTTAGTTAATAAGGCCCGCGCAAAGGCCATCCGCTGTTTCATGCCGCCCGAGATTTGTTCCGGGTATTTCAACAGGTCGGCGCTTGATAAGCCGACGATAGAAGCAAGCCGCTCTGCTTCTAAGGCAGCGCCATTCTGATGGACTCGACCCAATAAACTGCTGAAAAGTGTTGGACTGGTTTGTGGGACGTAACGCAAACCGAATGTGACGTTGTCCGCCACGGTAAGCCAATTGTAGGAGACGTGCGTCTGCACGGTCAGTCCGATGTTCCGCGTGGGCTGAGTGACCAGGTTTTCACCAAGATAGACCTCTCCCTGGAAATCGTTTTCGAGTCCTGCGATGATTCGCAGCAGGGTCGTCTTACCACACCCGGATGGTCCATAGAGACAAACAACAGAAGCGGCGGGCACGGAGAACTCTACGTCCCGCAGCACATTGTGACTGGTTCCATTTCTCTTAAAGATTTTCTCTTTGATGGAGACTCTAAGCGCTTCCATGACCTCAACCTTTCTGGACTCTACAGCGCCGCCTTTGTCGCATACGGAAAGAGAAATCTATAACCAGCCTTGGCGAGATAATCCGTTACCAGTCCTATGACCCCCAGCACGATCAAGCAAACAAACATCTGATCGGCAGCGTTGAATCTCTGAGCCTCTTTGAGTGTGTGCCCGATCCCACTCTCGACTGCTATCAACTCGGCAATAATTAAGTAGGTCCAACACCATCCGAGCGTCACGCGCAACCGGTCGTACATCAACGGCAGCACAGAAGGCACGAGCACGTCCCTGATAAGTTGTGGCGATGAAGCGCCGAGGGTGCGCGCAAGGTCAAAGTAAATGTTAGGAACGTTGTCGGCGTCGTCCATGATGAGAAGGACCAGTTGGAAGAATGTGCCGAAGAAGAGCACCAGAAACTTTGATGTTTCTCCGATGCCGGTCCAGATGATGAAGAGAGGCAGCAATGCCGGCACTGGCACGTAGCGCACGAAGTCCACAATCGGCTCCACGACTGCCTCTACATATTTGAAAGAGCTCATCAACAGTCCCAGTGGGATAGCGATCATCGCCGATAAGAGAAATGCGACACCGATACGACCTGCACTGGAGAGAATGTCAATAATAAATTCCCTTGAGCTGAGCATTTTGACGGCCGCGACGGCGACCCCTTGCGGCGAAGGAAAAAACTCGGGCGGAAAAACCTGCGCCGCAGCGACGATGCTCCAGATGACGATGAAGAAGATGATTGAACCGATAAAACCAGCGAAATATCGGCGTCGTGAAACGTATCTCCTAAACTGGAACAGTTGCTTCATAGCTAGCCTTTAATTTCCTCCGCCACGTTACCGGCAGCGACCAGACCAGTGATTCGTTCGAAATCAAGCGGTGCTGTGCCGAAGCGCGCTACGCGATATTCGGCAATCCTCGTCAGGTGTTCACGGAAAGAGTTTTCGGTATTGCCAAGCAGATACTTTGAGCTCTCATTAGGCGACATCCAGTGGAGTGTCGAGCGCACTTCGTGCATTGGCTTTTCGAGACTACCGAATAAGCGGGGATAGCTTGCGCGCAGCTCATCGTCGCTAAGGGCCTTCAGTTCGGCTGCTTTCGCACAGACTATTTTCTGAACTTCGTGAAGTTCGTCGAAGTGCCACTCAGACCTTCGGTGAACCAGAATCACATAAAGACCGTACTGAGGCAGGTGACCATTTTCCTCAAATACTTCTGTTCCAATGATCTCCTTCTGGATGCGTGACCGCTCAGGTTGCGGCACCAGGACCGCATCAATTCTGCTCTCGCGTAAAGCGGTCAGGTAGGCAGTGCGATCTCTTAGCAACACGTAGTCCATTTTCTTGTCGAAGTTAGCGATGAAAAACATATGCTCGAAGAGGCTTTGCTCAACTCCACCACGACAGACGCCAATGCGAGAGTTAAAGAGATCCTCGAGTGATTTGATCCAGGAGCGTGCGATTATGCGGTTCGCCCCAAGTCCAAGAGGTTCCATGAAAGCCCACGACACGATGAAATCGTCACCGACTGCATCCAGCAGAGCTGCGAGGTGATAATTCGACAGCATTGCGGCCTTGAATTGGCCATTACTCAGGCCCATGACTCTGCGCGCTGCAGGTTCGAATCTCACTCCCAGCTTTTTCAACTCGTCCTTGGCCGCCACAAAAGGGGCATAAGCGAGCCAATCACTTATTGCTATGGTCTTCACGGTCACCTCCTATTGAACTTGCTTCATTTGCAAGGACTCTTGAGTTCAATACGGGGTGCTCCTACTGCAAACTCTCCTCTACTCGCGGATCGTCTGGATGAAGGCGCGGCCGAGATGTTCTTCTGTTGTCGCGGTATACACATCCGGACGATGACGCCTTAACACATCCCCAATGACAGTGAAGTTCTTGTAGAGTGAGCCTGGAGCACCATCCGTTCCGAATAATCTACGGTTCTCCTGTACGTCGAGCCATTTAATGCCACTGACAACATCTTTGAAATCATTGACTGGGAGGTTGAACGATCCGGCCATGACGTTGTTAGCTTCGTCCGGGTTTTCCTTGATGAAGGTCATGGCCTTTCGCCATCCTTCAATAATTTTTGCTACATCCGATTGGCGCGAGGCGATGACGTCGTCCCGAACGAAGATCAGGTCAACGATCATGTCGGGCATCTGGGCACTGCTGAGCACCACCCGGCTGCCCTTTCGCTGTTTCATTGCAGTGGTGAGATAGGGTTCGTAGATGCCGGCGGCGTCAACTGCTCCTGAGGTGAACGCAGCCGCAGCGTTTTGCGTAGACATATCCTGAAAGGCAACGTCCTTTGTGCTGAGACCACTCTGGTGAAGCAAGTACAAAAAGACAAAGTTCGGGGGCAGGCCCGGTTCAGCAGCTACTTTCTTTCCCTTGAGATCGGAGAGGTTGTGGATGCCACTGGATACCACAACTCCGTCGCCGCCGGCAGATTCGTCTATGGCCCAGACGGCCTTACCAACAGGTTTTGAATTCGTATCAAGCGCGATGTCGGGTGTCGCCAGGTAAGCATCCAGATCTCCTCTAATGACGCCGGCGCGGATACTTGGTATTTCTTCAATCCTTTTGAGATTTACTTCCAAATCGCCGAAGTAGCCCTTCTGCTTTGCGAGATAGAGCGGCGCATATCCGGCAAAGGTCACCATGCCGATATTAAAGGGCTTTTTCGCCGGCGTCTTCACCGGGTCATCATTGCAACCAGTGAAACTGCAGGTTACGAGCACGATAGCGATAAGGGCCAAAAAGTACTTAGTGCGATGTGTAGTCATTGTTCTTCCCACCTCTCTTCTGATTTTTTGTTCTCGCTTGGAGAACTACATCAGTGAGGAGAATATGAACAGGAAGTGGCTCTGCCTGACAGGCTCTGACCACAATCAACTCATAGGTCTTTTTGGCCGACGATTTGTTCTTCTAATGCAGGTTCTTTGCATTGAGTGCCATTCATCTGTCGCAAACCAAACTGTGTGCGTTGCAATAGAGCAAATTCCCGGACTCCACTGTCCAGGAACTGCCAATTCGTCACTACATGATTTTTTCGGTCGAGATATTACATGGCGACCATGAGAGTAAAATTAGTCTCTTACACTGGGCCAGGTAGGTAAACTTCTTCACGGAGCATTTAGGTTATGCCCAGTAACTCATTGGAAAGACGTTGGCCAAATCACTCGCTGATTCGGGACTCGATTCGCCGGTCCGGGATGAGCCAGATGGCGGCGACGGTGATGTAGAAGGCGTCGGAAATCCATTGATTGACGAATGCCAACGGGATTGCGGCGACATAGAAAACCAAGGAGATTTTACCTTTCCAGTCTCTGCCGACGGCGGCTGCGAGAATGTAGTCTGAGCCGTGGTGTTTGATAATCAGATGTTGCAACAAGGTGTAAGCGATAGCTGCGCACAACAACACAACTCCGTAAAGGGCGGTCGGCAACGACGCGAAATGGTTCTCGCCCATCCAGCCGGTCGCAAACGGAACCAGCGACAGCCAAAACAACAAATGCAGATTCGCCCACAGAATTTTGCCGTTTATCTGGCGCGTCGCCTGCAAGAGATGATGATGATTGTTCCAATAGATACCGATATAAATAAAACTCAGAACGTAACTCAGGAATATCGGCAGTAACGGTCTCAGGTCCTCCAGATACGCCCCGTGTGGAATCTTCAACTCCAACACCATGATCGTAATGATGATGGCGAGCACACCGTCGCTAAAAGCTTCGAGTCGCGTTTTGTTCATATTCAATTTACTCAGATCGAGCAAAGGAACTTAACACACTCGGGTTGACACTCCCGAACGTTCGTACATAAGCTATCCGCGGTTCTCAACGATCTCGCCCACGTTGTGCTCTACCTCAAGGAGTGCTTGTCGTGAAATTAACTCTCAAGAAGTTAGTGAAATCATTTCTTCGTTTTCCCGCCGATGCCCTGGTAGTGAGCTCGAAGAAATTGCCGGAGCGCCTCGATGTTCATATCAACCATGCGATTCTTGGTAGTCCCGGTCTGACCGCCAAGTTCTATCCCCACCTCGCAGATCGCGCTTCTTACTTGCTTCCAAAAGTGGACCGTGAGGACCTAACACAGGAATTACCCGTGCCACCTCCCGAGCTCAGGATACACACATATCTCGATCCTGCACCGGAAGCTTATCTCAGCGCCGGGAACGAACATGTTAAAAAGATGATCGACATCCTGGAAACGTCTGGCGTTTCAGTCGAACCGGGTCAGCGTGTACTGGATTTTGGCTGCGGGGATGCAATGATGGTGCGGCACTTCCGCCACATCGCGGAATCCGGCGAGGCCTGGGGCGTTGATATCAACGGGACGCTGATGATTTGGTGTCAGCAGCATCTCAGTCCTCCCTTCAAGTTTGCAACGACCACAAGTTTTCCTCACCTGCCGTTTGAGGAAGATTACTTCGACCTTATTTACTCGTTCTCCGTGTTTACTCATATCTGTGATCTTGCCGAAGCCTGGCTGCTCGAACTCAGACGCATTCTGCGGCCCGGCGGGGTTCTGTATCTGACTGTTCACGACAACCACACGATTGATCTGCTACTGAACAAATATCACGAGCATGGCTTGTCTCACACGCTACAAGACGCCGAGAAGTTGTTAACGTTCAGGGATTCTGATTTTGCTATGTTTACGCTTAATCGTGTGCCTGGCGGCGGAATCGACTTTGAAGCACGACAGGCCCAGGTGTTTTACGACATCGGCTATCTTTGCCGGCATTGGGGAAATTACCTCGAGGTTGTCTCCACCACGCAGGAAGCCTACGGCTATCAAACGGCAATTGTGCTGCGAAAATCTTAACTACCAATCTTTGTACTTCTCTCCGTTGAGCGCGGTACCGGTGGATGTCGAGCGGATGTCGAAGACGTTTTCGCCGCCCCAGGATGTGGCATTTGGGGGATCGAAGGAGGAGCGCAACTGCCAGTCGACGTGTCCTGTCATCGGATCGATCGAAATACTTCTCAAATAAATCTTCTTCCTGACTTGAAGCAAGCGATCGCCGGCGCGCGGCACGACGTTCACGCCTTGCACGAGTATTTCCAACGTTGGCGGATAGTGGTCAGGATTGTCAGCGCTGATGATTGAGCAATCGCTGATAACTACGCGGCTGCGCGGGTCAATGAAAGGCGGCTGGCGCTCGACGCCGTCGAACGTGCCGGGCTCGCCGGGACAAGGCATCACGAGGGCGTCGCGCCGGAAGTCGTCAATCGCAGCGCGTATCTCCGCGAGTGCTTCACGCAGCCGTTGCTCGCGTTGACGCTTGATGCAACTTGTCACGAGTGGTACTGCGACGAGCATGAGGATCGTAAGCACCGTCGCAGTAATTACCAACTCGATCAGCGTAAAGCCTTTTACAGAGTAGCGACGCGGAGACATCGGCTTAACTCCGTATGGCTTAGGGAACCTTTGCCGGACTTATTGATTCCCTTTCATGATTCTTGCCTTCGATGATGTCGTGGATTTGGACGGGGAAATCCATCTTGAAATCATCAAGCCCCTCGATCTTCGTCCCTGTCACTCTTTCGGCATATCGCAAAGCCTCAAAAGTAATGTCCGTACAGTTGTGGCGGCTGATGTGATAGTTTTCGATCTGGTAAGTGGTGAAGTCCTTGCCAGGCGTGACATTTCCTGATGCTCTCTCCTTGCGTGCGAAGAACTCAACGATAGCGGCGTCCTGTGCCGGAGTTGTCTTCAAGCGCAGCTCAGCAAGATGGCCACTCTTACTTTGCAATGACTTAAAAGCATCGTAATTACTCCACTCACGCAACATTCCTCTCGTCGTGAATGGCCTGAACGACGTCCACAGTCTCTGAGCAGGTCGATCGAAGCCGCCAAAATCATAGGTGCGATCGAACCCTTCTGACTGAACCCGCAGGGCAACGTGCCCGACCCCGCCGTTACGTGCGATCAGCACCGCCTCCTGTCCATTCGGATCGACGTAGTTGTGTGGGTTATTCAAAGAGTACGCGTAGCGATTCCAACTCTGAGAGCTACGAGCATCATTCTTCTTATTTGGGTCAACACTGAGGAACCGGCCGAAGCGCGGGTTGTAATAACGAGCGTGCATGTAGATGAGATCGTCATCTTTAGTCGTGTTGCTGTTGAGATCGCGCTCGTGACCGGTGAAGCTCTTGGGAGTCGTTGAGGAAGTCGTGAAGACAGTGGCTTCCTCAGCGAAGGGGAGGTAAGTGTGGTTCTCGATCGCGAAGCGATCCTGGTTGAAGGTAGCGCGGACGGAGCCGAGATGATCGTGAGCGTAGTAGATCATCCCGTTGGGCAGCGGGCTCGAGTTAGACTCTGCCAACGTGCGGCGGCCATTATTGAAATAATCCTTGTTCCAACTGAAGGTCCAAACTAGCGGAGTTCCGGAAGCCTGCTCGACCCATTCGCGCAATACGTTGCCCGAGAGGTCGCGCAAGGACCAGGTGATCTTCTTAACACTGGCGTCGCCGTTTACTTTGAAGTTGCCAGTGAAGATCCGCTCGTCGTTGGGAGTGTAGAAGTAAATGACGTCCTGATTAGCGCCATCCTGGAACGACTGCAACATGTTCAAGCTGTCGTAACCATAGGTGTAACTGACGCTGGAAGTCTGATTGCCCGCATCATCGTAACCAGCGTTCGTTAAATGATTCGTGGTCCCCGATACGGCAATGGTGCGGTCTGTCGGTATGTTGTTGGGGTCAATGGTTCTGATGAACGTCAGGTTGCCGAAACTATCGTAGGAGTATTCCTGCGACCATCCGGCTCCATTCAGAGCCGTGAGCCGGCCTTTCTTGATCCGTCCGAGATAGTCGTAAGCGTAACGGTCGGTGCCCATTCCTTTGAGGTTGCCTTTTCCGTCATAACTGAACTGGCCCAGGTTGTAAGTCGCGGCAGTGCCGTTGGGGAGGAGTATGCCGGTAGCGGAGATACTGCCCACTCGCGGCATCGAGTTCGGATCATTTCCCTGCGTCCATATCACGCCGTTTCCGTAGTTGATGGCGCTCGTCAGGCCATTGGCGTGGTAGTTGAACGATGCGACTGACGTCGTTGGTCCATTGCGGAGCGCCGTCAGGTAGCCGTTCGTGTAGTCGTAGAACACGTCTCGAACCGGTCCCTTGCCAATCAAGTCGCCCACGGTGGCAGATGGGTAGGTGAGCTTCGAGACTAATCCCAGATCGTTATAGTCAATCGACTGCGTGAAGTTGTTGGCATCGGCGCCGTTTGGACCATGAAGCACATTCGTATCCCGTCTCGACATGGCTCCGCCCTTTCCTGCGTAAGTGTAATTCTCGGTCACGATCGCGTCCCACGCGATGCGATCGATGTAGTTGTGACGAACAGCCTGGACCAGCTTGCCTTTGGTGAAGTTGGTCGCGGTCTGCCCCGTGTCGTAAGTGTAGAGCTTGAGCGGGCGAAGGTTGTTTGGATCAGTCGTGGTCGGGAAGACGTAATAGATCCCGGTGACACGCTCCGCACGATCGTAGAACGTTCTCAGATCAAACAAGCTGCTCGTCCCGGTCCGCTCGTCGCGCGCGTGGCCACGAGCATCGTATGTTCCGTAGACCGTTGTTCCGCTTTCAGGATGCGACTCTGATTGTAGAAAGCCGCGGTTGTCGTAAGAGAACGAGCGCGACTGCGAACCTGCGCCAGGCACTGAAACACTAACGCCGCTCAGCTTGTTGTTCTCGTCGTAGGAATAGGTGGTCAGCGTCTGTGTGGCCTGGATGGTGGGTGGTCCATAGGCTTCGATCTCGACGATGCGGCTGTAGTTGTTCGGGATGGTGGTCCAGACCACCGCATCGCGAACCGAGACGCGTATCTTGCTCGTCGTAACGGGCGTGAACTGGAGTTGTTTCCAAACCTTGTTGTTGTTCTTCACGAGGCCGCAAGGATTGTTGGGCGCGCCGCAGGTGACCGTCCGCCAACGTGAGCCGTCCCAATACTGAACGTTGAAGTAGGTGATGCCCTGGCCCACGTTGTCAGTGTTCTGATCGTTGGGCGTCAGATCCTGAAACGTATCTGCCAGTTGAACGGGAGTGAGGTTGTCCTGGAAATTCCGGCGCAAGGTGAAGACGTCGATTTCGTTAATCTGCTTCTCGCCGTTGAAATCGACCTGCACCCAATCGTTTGCGAACACGCCCTGCGTGTTGTCGTTCCAACCGCTGCCGAAACCGCCTTTGCCCCAGTTGAAGCCGGTGCGGTCGCCGTCGGTCACGGCTGTCGCCGGGAAGTTGGCGTTGATCTCTCCCGAAGTGGTTGGCACGATGCCACGCGCCACGTTGTTGTTCGCCGTGTCCACAGCCTCGATCTCGACGATGCGACTGTAGTTATTCGCGATGGTGATCCATTCCACTGACTTGTGGACCGCAACACGAATCGCGCTCGCCGAGACAGGCGTCGACAGGATCAGTTGCTTCCAAACTTTGTTGTTGCCGATGACACGTCCGCACGGGATCGTTTCGCTGCCGCACTGAAATGGCTTCCAGCCGCTCCCGCTCAAGTACTCGACGTCGAAATCCACGATGCCGCTGCCGCTGTTGTCCGCAGTCGAGAAGGTCTCAGTCAGCGTTACCGGCGCGGTGCTTCCGGGGATGTCGCGCAACGTGAAGACATTTACCTCCTTGATGGTCCTGGCGCTGCCGAAATCGATCCGCACCCAATCGGAAGCGTAGTCAGCCTGCGTGTTGTCGTTCCAACCGCTGCCAAAGCCGCCTCTGCCCCAATTGAAGCCGGTGCGGTCGCCGTCGTTAACGGCTGAGGCGGGATAGTTGGCACTGAATGAAGCTGAAGCAGTCGCGCTTCCGCCGTTGCTCGGCAAGGCGTAGTTCAACATCGCTGCCTGGTCCGACGCTCCTTCACCGAGTTTTCGCAAACGGCCATAGTGATCGTAAGTTTCGGTGGTAAAGGTGGGCGCCTCGGTGTCGAAGTCGATCCCGGTGCTGAACTGGCGAGTCACTTCGCGGTCGCCGCGATACGTCATCGTCACCGCGTGCGCCGCGCCATCCGCGGGCGTGATCGTGCCGGGCCGGCCGAATGCGTCGAAGTTACTATAGGTGGTGAACTTCGTCGGAGTGCCCGTCATTCGCTCCGACTGCGTTCGTTTCCACCCCAGCAGGTTGTAAGTCATCTCCTGAACACTGGTCCCGCCGGGGAACAAACTCTCGGTTCGAGCCGGTCGATCCAGATCATCGTAGAAGATCTTGCTCTGCGTGCGGACCACGCCGCATGTTCCGTTCGTGTTGGCAAGTCGTTGCTCGGTCACACTGCGCCGAACCGATCCTGACGCCGCCTGGAAGCTCCGGCTCGTGCACGCCAGATGACCAGCATCGGGCTTCTCCAATGTCGCGCGCCCGAGTGCGTCGTAAGTAAAGGTGGTGCCGATACCGGCGGAGTCGCGTGAGACTCGCGGCAGTCCTGTGTTGAGATCGATGTCGTTGTCCACGAGCTTGAAGGGGACATCAGTGCCCGCATACGACTTGGAGCTCAACGAACCGAACTGATAGTCGTAATCGATCTGGTACTGGTTCGCAGCGCCTTGTGTCGGCGCGCTGTTGCAACCAGTGCCACTGCCGGCGCCACCCTGGTCGCCTCCGAAATACTCTTCCTTGACGAGTTCTCCGAGCGACCTGCCGCCGGTTGCTCCGTTCTCTCTCGAACTGTAGACAATAAGCACGTCGAGCGCGCTCGGGCTGCTGCCCAACAGAATTCGCTCGGACCGCTTGAAGCCTTTTCCGTTTGGTCCCGTGTCGAAACAGTATTGACGTCTCGACGTAGCACCGTTCTCGCCCATGGTCGATTCGATGTAGGTGTTGAGTATCCAGGGATCGGAGACAGGGAACGGCTGATAGCCGGTCGTGTCAGGCGAGCCAGTGTCCGGGTTAAAGTCGTAGCGACCGCGCGATGAGTTGTAATTCATCGTCGTCGTGCGCGAGGTGGTGGAGTTGTCCGGAAAGAAGTTGCCGCTCGTGACTTCGTTTCGATAGTGGCCCAGGCCGTCGAAGTTTGAATAAGTGGTCTTAACGAAAGTGCCGCCGTCGTCGTGATAGATGGTCTTGCGCGCAGCCAGCCGCGTGTTGCCGTCACGCAAGTCGCCGTAGCTGTAACCTGCGGTTATGATCGGGTCGGCCTCGTAGCGCACGTAAACCGAGCGCACCTTGTTGCCATCCGAGACCAGACCTTTGTAAACCTCTTCCGAAAGAGAGAGCCCGTCGTTCTGCGGAGCTGTAGGGCTGTACGGCAAACCGTAATCCCACGCGGTTCCGGTCGCGGTGAAGTGATAGACAGTTTCGTCCTGCGCCGGTGTGCGCACGGTCGTGGTGCTCGAGCTGATCACGTCGTCGCGCACGGGGATGTTTGAAGTTTGGGTGTAAGTGTAGACGCCTGAAATGTTGTTGGCGGAGACTGTTTTCGTCTTCACTCCATCGGAGGTGTTGAGCACGAGACCGAAGTTGCCTTCCGTCGGAGGTTGTCGTGGTCCACCACTGAAGACATATTTCCCATAGGTCCATTCATACTCACCGAGCGTCGGCAGCACTGCTGACTTGAGCGCTCCTGAAGGCTGGTTCTCATTCCCGATCACTTCATTGTTGATGTAGTAATTGAATTGATACGAACCGGCGTTTGCCGGCAGAGTGACTTCGGCCAGCAGCGGCACCGCCACATTCAGCGTTTCACCGGGACGCGACCATGGATCGTTGTTTTGGTAATGACGAGAAATGGTCGTCGTGCCACCTGAAGATTCGTTCTGATAAATGAAGTCGTAAGTAGCGGTGGTGTTGTTGAAAGCGGTGAGGTCAACTCGCGACACTGCTCGTTGCGTTTGATCGGTGAAGAAGATGGTGTGGGTGCGGCCGAACGTATCTGAAAGCACCCACTGTGTCAGTGCGTAGGTGATGTTCAGGAAGTTTCCCCAGCGATCGCGCATCTGCGTGAGTTTGCCTAGTGAATTGAAGTGATGTATCTCGCCATTGGGAAACTCGATCTCGTATCCGTTCGCGAGCACGTGCAACCGCATGTAGGTACTATCCTGGGTGTAGAAGTAATTGCTATCGAGCGGATCTTCCTGGTGCAGCTTCGCGTAGAAATGATGTTCCGCTCCATCCGGAGAAACGTACACATGCGCGTGGACGTCTTCGCCGAAAGCATCCTTTGATTCCTGAGTGTCTTTTATATAGAGCCTGCCGAGCGAAAGGCGCCAACCCATGCCTGCGTTGGTCTTTGGATCGGGGATGGTCTTCACCCTCTCACAGTTCTGGCCAAGCTGATCGCAGAAGGATGAGCTCCTGAAGTCCCAGACGTTGGAGTTGTAGACGAGCGCCAGCTTGTAGGTGAGATTGCCGCCGGCGTTGTACGTCTGACCGATCGGAATCGTCAACGACAGGTTTCCATTGAACAGGTTCACGTAGTCGATCGTGTCTCCTTTATAAGAGTCCGCGTTGAACCCGCGCGCGTTATTCGGTTGTTGTGCGTGGGCTTCGATTAGTGCAACGAGAAGAAGACATAGCCAGGGGAGTGTTCTGATTCTGCGGTTGTTCATGAGATGTATTCCTTATAGATCTGGGTTCAGTTTGTTGTAGAAGATCCACTTGCTCGGAGTTGATGATGGAGAGGCAACAACGTGCTTTCTCAATCATCAAAACATCGCGGCGTAGAGTTATGCAGGAGTGAGAAAAGAGTCTTGAAAGGAGAATCAAAATCGCAATCAAATTCGTTTCAAAGAGTATTTAAGAAAATCAAAAGCTCATGATCCGGAAAACAGGTTGCGAATACAGATTTGGAGAGTTTTTGCTTGATACGGCGAGACGTGTGCTGCTGAAGAACGATGCGCCCGTTCCACTGACACCGAAAGCCTTCGACACCTTGCTGGTGTTAGTGAGAGAGAACGGTCACGTAGTAGAGAAAGAAGAGTTACTCAAAGAGGTCTGGCCCGAGACGTTTGTAGGCGAAGCGACTCTGGCGCAAAACATTTTCACGCTTCGGAAAGCGCTCGGTCAGAAGAATGGATCGAATCAATTTATCGAAACCATTCCCCGGCATGGTTATCGTTTCACTGCTGATGTCATCGCGGTAACGAAAGAGCCCGCTGAGATCGAAAAGATCGTAGATATTTCGCGTGAATCGAAGACTCGGCTTATCGCGACACTCGCAGCGATAGCGATCGCGTGCACTCTGATTGCAGTTTTCGCGGTGAAACTGAGGAATCGCAAATCACCGTTAACTACAGGCCCACTGCAAGTAAAGCGATTAACAAATAACGGTCATGTAGTGCGCGCTGCACTGTCTTCGAACAAGCAGTATGTTGCCTACGCCACCGAAGATAATGAAAAGCAAAGCCTATGGCTCAAACAGGTGGACGCAACAACCGATGTGCAGATCGTTTCGCCTGCCGAAGTCTTTTACAGAGGAATCGTTTTCGCTCCCGATCACGCATCCATTTTCTATGTTCGCTACGAACCGAACGAAGTTCTCGGCAAGCTCTATCAGATGCCGGTGCTCGGTGGAACTCCCAAACTAATATTGATCGACATCGATAGCTCATTGAGCTTTTCGCCCGACGGAAAACGGTTTGCGTTTTTCAGAAACAATCCTGAGACGCAGCGGACTGCGTTGCTTACCGCAAACATCGACGGATCGGATCAACAACAACTCTCGACATACCCCGGCGCCTTTGTTGCCGATAGCCCCGCGTGGTCGCCGGACGGCGAAGAGATCATTTTCCCCGTAACTTCGGGAGGCGATCCAAATCGCAACAACGGCGCCATACTGATTTCAAGACGATTGTCCGACGGGGTTGAAAAACCATTTACTTCAAAAGGATGGGACGGGATCAGCGCAATAGGATGGCTTAACAATGGCAACGTCGTAATCGTTGGTTGGGATGAGGCTACCGGCGCCCTTTCAACTCAGGTGTGGGAGGTGTCGCGTGGCGATGACGGGGCTCGACGAATCACCAACGACCTGACTTCTTACACCGGTCTCAGTCTCTCATCAACCGCTTTAGTTACAGTGCAAGCCGATCGCGTCGCGAGTTTTTGGTTAGCTGAAGCGGCGGATCCAGGCAAAGCAAAGCAAATCACATCAGGGTTCGGAGATCGAGGCGGCGAATACCTCGGAATGTCGTGGACGCCGGAAGACAAAATCGTCTATGGCTCGACGGCCGGCGGCGGAGTCGATATTTGGACCATGGATGTGGATGGTCACAACCGCAAACAACTAACAGTAGATCCGCTGATGGATCTCAAACCAACAGTCTCTTCAGTCGATGGCTCAATCGTCTTTGTCTCAAAGCAAACCGGCGCGCCACATCTCTGGTCCATGGACGCTAATGGTCTCAATCGGCGTCAACTCACCAACGGCAACAGTGAGTCGTTTCCGAGTATTTCACCTGACGGAAAGTGGCTCGCATACATCTCAATCGACGACAAACCTACACTCTGGAAGTTACCGCTCGATGGCGGCCAACCAAAACAATTGACGCACAATTTCACGTGGGTTCCGTCTATTTCTCCCGATGGCAAACTGATCGCGTGTCTTTACAGAGAGAATGCCGGGCAGCCGTTTCAATTGGCCCTCATACCAGCCGACGAAAGCTCGGTCGTAAAACTATTTCCATTACCTCCAACCGTCTTTGATTTCGCAGGCTTGCGTTGGACACCTGACGGAACGTCCGTTATCTACGTCAACAACGAGCACGGCACATCGAACTTATGGAGCCAGCCCATCGACGGCAAACCACCAAGGCAATTAACCCGCTTCGAATCCTCTCAAATCTTCCGTTTCGCGTGGTCACCGAACGGCAAGCAGATAATGCTCGAGCGCGGCACAAATTTCCGCGACGTGGTCCTGATCACAAGTTCCACATAGCTTTGCCTCGAAAGTCGGAAATGATTGTTGGATACAGTCAGTACCACCCGCGGTAGCGGGTGGGTCAACTATCGGGTTCAAAATCAATAAGAACATCGCATCCTAATCACTGACCCACCCGCTACTGCGGGTGGTACTGACCTCTTCCAAGTACGATACGGACTTTTGAGGCAAACCCGTTCCGCATAAACCTCTGGAAACCTAAATTAGTTTTAGGATTACGCACCAAAATTTTGCTCGATCACTAATTGCGTAGAGGAAGACGTTTGTGTCAATGAATACGTCCGCGTTCATGTAACTCTTCACGTGAGGGTTTCTGGCCTACCCCAAATCCTTTGGTCGTATTGAACAGTTCTTTCATGCGTGACCTGGCGGCCATAATTCGAGAGTCTTCGCCATTCAGATCTTTGAGATAGCTTGTCACTTGTTCCTCGATCGACAACTCAACGTCACCAAGGGCTTTCTTGGCGCGATCATAGAGTTCATCATCGACCTTTATAATAATTTCCTTCACGTGATTACACTACCGCCGAAATCGGGCCACAGTCAACCTGGAAAATTTTGATCATTTCCCTGAGATCGCCTAAGATTCGGCACGACCTCCCAAAATCTTTAGTTCTGACGACAAATAAAATTTAAGCCCCTGGACATTCAACCCACTGACGGAGGAAAACTGGGATGCTAAGAATGTTTGCGCTGAGCTTGCTTATAGCTGCTGCACTCTTCGGCGGGTATTCTGTAAAGCCGAAAACAGTCGCCGCTTTCACCAACATATCGGTTTATGGAGCCTGGCATTGTGGGAGTGATTTTTGCTCCTGGGCCAGCGTTCGCAACATGACCGATTTTGATAACCGTAACCGCTGGCTAATAAATCGAGGCGATGGCACGCCGTCAGTGAACCTCGTGGTGCTGAGTTTTGTTCAGCCGCTGAAACTACTGAACAAGACAAACGACGCGGGCACATCACAAGGCATACCCATCGGAATGAATCAGGCAGTGGTCGATTACTTCAAAAGCCGCGGCGTCCGCGTCCAGTTGTCTATCGGAGGGATCACTTATACGGATGCGTGGAATCAGGCTCTCGCGACTAACCCGGTCCAGCTTGGATTGAACGCAGCCGAGGTGGCCCAACGCATGGGTGTCGGCATTGAGATCGATTACGAAGAAAACACGAATCCGAATCTTCCCGCGTTACAGGCGTTCATCGATGCTTACCGTTCGGTCCATCCGTACGACGCTTCGGGAAACAATCATGCAGCGCGCTTAACTATCGACCTCGGCGCGGGCGACCGCTTTTTGATCGCTTTGGCGCGGAAGGCAACTGCTGATTGGCTCAACACGACAACGCCCGTGTTGGATTACGCGAATGCGATGGTTCCCAACAGACAACCTAATTCCGCAGCAAGCGCCCAGGCCGATTGGCAGGAGCACGTCGATGGCAAACCACAGTTCGCTCCTCCGATTTTGCCGCTCGCACCGGCGAAATTTACAGGCGCGCTTTACATCGTTACGGGCTCAAGGGCAGCGCCTGAGTGCATCAGTTTCAGCAGCTCGCTAACTAACTCAACCGGCGCATACGTGCAAACAGTTGCGCCGAACGGCGCCGGGACGACGAGCGGAATGCTGGGCTACATGTTCTGGGCCGCGGAGTGTCCAGCGACGCGACGTGTTTGTACCGTACCTCCAAACTCATGCGAAGGTGGCGTGGGTGTTGGTGCAACAAACTACGGCATTCCGATCCCGATGCCGCCACTACGTCAGAACTAATTCTTCAGCCACGGATGACACGGATGAACACAGATCTTTTTATCCGTGTCATCTGTGGCTAAGATCTTCCTCACAAACTCACAGAACTTTTCCGCTCCTCTTCAAGTATTAGACCACGTCTTCCCACGACACACCTTTTATTCCGAAGTATTGGAATTCCTACCGGATTTTGGAGAAGGAGCACCACGATGAAGCTAAAACTATTTGTCGTCGCCACAGTGTTTGTGCTGCAAGCATCAACTACCGTCTTCGCGCAGCAACCAAACGCATCGCAGCGTTCGTATCAACAGGCTCGTCGCGTACTCGACGACGCTATCGAGGCCCACGGCGGAGTCGAAGCCTTGCGCGCTATCAAAGATTTCACTCTCAAAGAGAAAGGCAAGGTATACGCGCGCAATCAGAGTCCCGCCGCTGAAGGTCCATCTGCTGTTGGCACTTCCGAGGAGACATTCATCGTCGACACCGAGCGCGGCCTTGTCTTCGATGACTTGAAGACTTCTAACGCGGGTTTCAACAACTGGAACAGGACCGTAATCAAAGGCACCGAAGGACAGAACTATGACATGTGGTCCAGGACTGTCACGCCGATAGTCAATCCAGCAGTGAACAACTTCCGCGGACAGATGCGTCGTCTGCCTCCGATTGTTTTGCTCGAGGCGTTGGACCGCGCTGCGACACTGCGTTGGGTAGGTGAAGATGAGATCAATGGCAGAAAGCAAAAAGTGATCAGCGTCATTCGGCCTGACAATCAACAGTTGTCACTTGCTTTTGACGCGCAAACGAATCTGTTAACGCGATACGGGTTCCTCTACGCCGATCCGATAGCCGGCGACTCCGAGATTGCGCAAACATATTCAAACTATCGCACGATCGGCAAAGTGAAGCTTCCCAGCGCGCGTGTGCTGTACAACTCGGGAGGTGTTGTCCAGGAAGCGGAGTTTACGGATCTGCAAATCAACACGCGACCAGCAGAAAGTTTATTTCAGGGACCGGACGGTTTTGAGAAACTCGCCGCGCCTCCGGCAACACCGCCACCACCCGCAGTGAGCAAGATCGCGGACGACGTTTACCTGCTGGAAGGACTGGCGGGAGGCACGCACAATGTGATGTTCGTGGCTTTCAACGATTACGTGTTGGTGCTGGAGGCTCCGGAACAGATCTTTTATGGCAGCACTTCGGTTCAGGCCCTCGCAAAGATCAAGGAGACCGTGCCCGGCAAGCCGATCAAGTATCTCGTCTTAACTCATCACCACGCGGATCACGCCGGCGGTTTTCGCGAGTACGTTGCCGAAGGGGCGACGATTGTCACCACCGCGGGTAACAAGAGCTACCTGGAAAAGGCAGCGGCGCTTGAGTCTTCACTGCTACCCAAGTTGTCACTTCAGAATAAACTGAAGATCGAGCTCGTCGAGAAGAAGCGAGTGTTTCAGGATGACAAGCATGTTGTCGAGTTGTACGACATTGGACCGAATCCTCATGCGAATGAAATCCTCGTGGCCTACTTGCCGAAGGAGAAGATTCTGTTTCAGGCTGATCTGCTAAATCGGGCACCAAATGGGAGTCTTCCGATTGCACAGGACGCGACAATCAGTTTTAGCGAGAGATTGCAGCAGTTGGGATTGCAGGTGGAAAAGATTTATGCGGTACACGGCCAGTTTACGACACCGGAAGAGTTGCGAACGTCGGTTGAGAAGCGACGTGCTTCAGAGCTGAAGACAGATGTGTCTGGTCCAAAGTAAATCAAAACAGGCGAGACAGAACAGCAGCGGAGAACGCCACCACCAACACCAAAGCGAAGGCGCCTGCGACCGCGCGCACCCACGGTCGCGCGTTTTCGTTGCTCTCTGTTTCGTCACTCGACGGGGCTGGATCTTTCAACCAAACCACGTGCTTGTGGGCCTGCATCTCATCAAGCCGCGAATGGACCGGCACGTGAAATCGATTGTGGAAGGGATTATGAATCGGATCGTTGATTAGATTGTTTTTCATTGCCTGCTCCTCGCTAAACTCGCTGAAGGACTCAGCGCGTTGAAGGCGCCAGAAGCAACGACCGTGCCCGTAGTGATCCAATCTGATTATTAGCGTTTTGCCAGCCGCGTTCAGAGAGTAACTGCGCATTTACGTCCGGTCATACACCAAATAGAATCAACAAGAACTAGAACAAGTCAGGAAGGGCGGCTTGCCCCCGCTGTTAGTTGAGAGATCGGAAGA
>JADMIO011827075.1_pt1 | contig 34270 bp, 30 predicted proteins | sample 8958161 | NCBI WGS metagenome assembly JADMIO01 (sample SAMN16585339, study PRJNA669376) | soil metagenome | isolation source: Crop rotation soil | place: USA: Cullars Rotation, Alabama | collected 2011 | reverse complement strand
GAGTGGTGATTAGTGAGTGGTAGCCAGCTGGCTACCACTCACTAATCACCACTCACAGGTGTTGCATCAGGTTTCCCGTTCGTGTATAATATCCCACGGTCTGTGGGGCTGTAGCGCAGTTGGGAGCGCGTCTCAATGGCATTGAGAAGGTCCGGGGTTCGAATCCCCGCAGCTCCACCACACAATTGAAGGCGCGAGGTTGGGCACACACTACCGCTGGCTCGTGTTCTGGTACCGCCGGTGTAATCATCCTATAATGGGTATAGGAGCAGGCGCGCCAGGAGACGACACCGACGGGCACAGTGGTGCCCTTCTTTGTTAGGTCCTGGTTTCGCGATGCCCGGCGCGAACATGTAGCAGAGGCAGCCGTTGAATCCGAACGACGACAAGAACAAACCGAAGTCGCTCTCCCCGACGCCGCTGCGGGATTGGGTCCGCCGTCAGACCCGTCGCAGGAAGATCGAGTTCGTTTGTCTGTTCGCGCTGCTGATTGCCTGTGGCGGCAAGGCTGGCGCGGTGCTTTCCGAATCGCCGGTTCCCGCGACTCAGCAGATGCTCTTTGTCCTCCTTGCCGGAGCGCTGCTGGGCAGTCGGTTGGGGGCGCTCTCCGGACTCCTCTATCTGGTGGCTGCATCCGCCACCGGGTACTTATGGCCTATTGGAACGGGGCAGGCCCCGTTGGTTGGGCCGTTGGCGGGATACCTCTGGGCCATCCCCATCGTGGCTTATCTTAGTGGGTACGTTGTAGAGAGGGTCTCCTCTGAGACGCCTGTATACTTCGCCGTGGGTGTTACAGCGGGTATCGCCGCCTTCGACGCCTGCGGGTCGGCGCGATTACTGATCTCACAGGAGCTGGCCGCCCAGGAGGCTTTCGCCCGCGGTGTCGGGCTGTTTGTCGGCCAACACATCTTGCACGGCGCGCTCGCCGTCCTCATTGCATCGTCTGCTTCTTCCACGCTTCAGGCGAAGGAGAAGAAGTAGACGGTCGAGAAATACAGCCTGCGATGGCCGTAGCTAACTGCCACGGCCCCGTACGGCGCTTGCAGGTTCCACATGTGTAAGAGACCCTTTTTCCTCGCTTTCAACGTAATGCTGCTATGCGGCGCGCTTACGCCTGCCTTTGGTCAGCAGAGCAACACCAATCGCTCAGACGCCCTGATTCTGGTGCAGCCGGACGGCGCCGGGTTGCAGCTATCGGTCACCTTTCCAAAGCAGGTACCGCATGGCGACGCGCGCAACCGCCTGTCCAAACTGGCCAGAGCCATGAACGGGACCCTCCGCTCAGTGCAGATCAAGGATGAGATAATACTCTCTCATCCCGACTTTGGCCCTCAAAAGCAACTGGGCGTGCAAACAGGAGCGAGCGCGCTAGTATCAGCGGGCAGCTATCTGCGTAACGGTGGGTTTGTATTGCAGCCGTACGTGGAGACTTTTCGGGACCTGAAGCGGTTTGAGGTATTCTTTTTCGTGCCGGCGGTCAGCGGTTTCCAGGGGCTAAGGGAGTTTGATAGCCCGGCCGTTTACGTCAAGCTGATACGCGAGGGCGGACCCTACCGGTACTACGTCGAGATTCGAAACCCGGGGGCGACCGTGCCGCCCATCCCGCTTACGCAGGCGATCACCACCCAAGCGCCTCCCGCGCCCGTCCCGCAACAGAAAAGCAACCCGGTGGCGGACTTTGCTCCGGTGGTCATGCTCGCGGCGGGGGCCGCGCTCCTCGTATTCTTTGGGCTGCTATTGCGCGCCCGCATGCGCGCCCCACAGCTGCGAGAGGCGAGCGAAACGCCCGCCTCTCGCATAACGATTGTCCGGCGCGACCGGTAAAGTGTCAAAAGGTGTTAATAGGAAAGGACTGAGCCAACGTGATCGTACTCGATGACCTCATCCGTGAGGCGGCCGCCCTCAAAGCCTCCGACATCTTTATCCGGGCGAACGCTAAGCCAGCCTTTCGTGTGCACGGCCGCATTCGTTCTACCGACCACCCGATCATGAAGGATGAAGAGACGCGCGCGCTTGCCTACCAGAAGATGGGTGGGCGGCAGATCGAAGAGTTCGAGCGGCACCACGAGATGGACCTCGCGTATACGGTAGAAGGGGTCACCCGAATCCGCTGCAGCGTCTTTATGCAGCGCAATACGGTCGGCATGGTACTGCGGCTTATCCCGCTCACGATTATGACGCTGGAAGAGCTGGGCTTGCCTCCGGTACTGGCTGAGTTCACCAAACATCGCAACGGTCTTGTGCTGGTCACCGGGCCGACAGGCTCCGGCAAGTCCACCACGCTGGCCGCAATGATCGACGTCATCAACGCCAACCGGCTGGTCAACATCGTCACCATTGAAGAACCGATTGAGTACGTCCACCCGGATAAGCAGGCCATTCTCAGCCAGCGCGAAGTGGGGATCGACACCGATTCGTTCCAGGAAGCGCTCAAGCGCGTTCTCCGGCAGGCGCCGGACGTAATCCTCATCGGCGAGATGCGCGACATCGAGACGATGAACGTGGCGCTTCAGGCCTCGGAAACGGGCCACCTGGTCTTCGCGACCGTCCACACGGCGAGCGCCGCCGAAACCCTCGACCGCATCTCGAACATGTTTGCCCCCCATGAGCGCCCCATGTTGTGGCTGCGCCTCTCCGTCTCCCTGCGCGGTGTGGTGTCACAGAAGCTCATTCCCCGGGCTGATGGGGCAGGCCGCGTCGCTGGCCTGGAGATCATGGTCGTCACGCCAACCATCTCGAAGATGCTGGAAGAGGGTAAGTCGGAAGACATCTACAGCCAGATCCGTCAGGCCGGACAAGAGACCTACTGGGGCATGCAGACCATGAACCAGTGCCTGTTGAAGTTCGTGAAGGCTGGTGTCATCACGCAGGAAGAAGCCCTCTACAACGCCGGAAACTACGCCGAGCTCCGGCAGATGCTGCACCGCCGCGATCAGTAGAAAGGCGGCTTTCGGTGTCGGGTGTTCAGTGTTAGGGCCGGTGTCAGAACACCCAACGCCGAACACCTAACACTGTTCCTCCACTATGCTCCACATCGACGACCTGCTACGCATGCTCGTAGAGAGCGAGGCGTCCGACCTGCACCTGCGGGTCGGGGAGCCTCCGGTCATGCGTATCCACGGGGAACTGAAGCGAGTCCCCGGGATGCCGCCTCTGACCGACCGGGACATGTACGATCTCCTCTACGTCATGATGACGGAGGATCGGAAGGTCCGGTTCGAGCAGAATATGGAGCTGGACATGTCGTACGCGGTGCCGGGTCTGTCCCGCTTCCGCGTCAACATCTTCCGGCAGCAGGGCCACATCGGCGCGGTGATGCGCGTCATCCCCTTCAAAATCCGCACCATCGACGACCTCATGCTGCCCCCAGTCGTTAAGGACCTCTGCCTCCTGCCACGGGGACTCATCCTTGTCACCGGACCGACCGGTTCGGGCAAGTCCACTTCGCTGGCTGCGATGATCCACCACATCAACTCGCTGAGGCCCAAGCACATCATTACTATCGAGGACCCCATCGAGTACCTCCATTCGGACATCGTGGCGGCCATTAACCAGCGGGAGATCGGGGTAGATACGCACTCGTTTCAGGCAGCGCTCAAGCACGTTATGCGGCAGAACCCGGACATCATCCTGGTGGGAGAAATGCGCGACCTGGAGACGATCAGCCTGGCGATTACGGCGGCGGAGACGGGCCACCTCGTGTTCGGTACGCTCCACACCACCGACGCGCCCCAGACGGTCGACCGCATCATCGACGTCTTCGAGCCGGACGCGCAGCAGCAGATCCGCATGCAGCTCTCGGTTACGCTCCGTGCCGTCATCTCCCAGACGCTCCTGCCAAGGGCGGATGGCGCGGGCCGCGTGGCCGCGTTTGAGGTGATGGTCGCTACGCCCGCCATCGGCACCCTCATCCGTGAGGGCAAGACCTATCAGATGTACACGGACATCCAGACCGGCAGCCAACACGGCATGCAGACGCTCGACACGCACCTCCTGAAGCTGACTTCGCAGGGCCTGATTACGATGGAGGATGCACTGGGAAAGACTTCCAACCCCAGCGATTTCGAGCAGCGGTACAAGCGGTTGATAGAGCGCGGACCGGATGGCGGCGGGGAGGGCGCGTAGGCTATGACGTCGGTCACAGTAGACCAGCTCCTCTATACGACGGTCGTGCACGAAGGCTCCGACCTGCACCTCAAGGCCGACAGCCCGCCGTTGGTGCGGATCCACGGCGACCTTATCCAACTGGAGATGGACCCGCTAACGGCGGATGAAACGCGCGCGCTGGCCTTCTCGGTCCTTAGCCCGACGCAGCGTGCGCGGTTCGAGGAAGAGCTGGAGCTGGACTTCGCGTACGAGATTCCCGACCTGGCTCGCTTTAGAGGCAACATCTACCAGCAGAGGAACGCGACGCAGGCTGTATTCCGGGTGATTCCGCTCCACATCCGGACGATGGAGGAGCTGGAGCTCCCGCCCGTCTGTAAGTACTTTGCCGAACGGCCGCGCGGTCTGGTGCTGGTCACCGGGCCGGCGGGTTCCGGCAAGTCGACGACGCAGGCGGCGATGATCGACTACATCAACCGGAACTACCCGCTGCACGTCGTCACCGTGGAGGACCCGCTGGAGTTCGTCCACGACGACAACCAGTGCCTCATCAATCAACGCGAGTTGGATACCGATACCCTCTCCTTCGCGAACGCGCTGAAGTTTGTGCTGCGGCAGGACCCGGACGTGATCCTCATCGGCGAGATGCGCGACCTGGAGACGATTCACCTCGCCATCACTGCCGCAGAGACGGGGCACCTCGTCTTCGGCACGCTCCACACGACCGATGCTGTTCAGACCGTGGATCGCGTCATCGACGTCTTCCCAACGCACCAGCAGCAACAGGTGCGCATGCAGATGGCGGTTAACCTGGTGGGAGTGGTGTCGCAGACGCTCATTAAGAAGAAGGACGGCACCGGGCGCGTCGCGGCGTTCGAGACGATGGTGGCGGTCTCCGCGGTGAAGAACCTCATCCGTGAGAACAAGACCTATCAAATCGGCTCGATGATCCAGACCGGTCAGCGCCACGGGATGCAGACGCTGGACCAGTCCCTGGCGGACATGTATAAAAAGGGCCTTATCTACTGGCGGGACGGTCTGGAGAAGGCGGGAAACCCGCTGGAATACAAAGCGCTGACCGGACTGAACGAGCCTCCGCCGGAGGAGTTCGAGGAGACGGGGGGGTAGGGGAGGTTTGGAGGGCGGGGTCGCATGGCCCCGCCCTCATTCTATACAGTCGTGGTTTGACAGACATTGTACCGGTTGGTAAGATGGCATTAAGATACTTCGCCCTGGCAGCAACACCATCAAGATAAGCAGATTAGACAGATTGAGCAGCGACGAAATAATTGAGTTGGTTCGCAACGCTTTCCGTAATGCAGCGTGCCCTGACCACTTCACGGATTATGCGCATTGCTACGAATGCGCGGACCACGGCCGTGTCCTGCGCTCGCATGACCTGGACACCTTGACAATGGAGGACATTGGAAATCCTTGCTGGGACCCCGTCTGCTATTTGACGCCTCAGGCCTTTCTCTACTACTTTCCCGCTTTCGTCAGGTTGACACTTGAGGATAAAGAGAACTCCTGGCTGCCACAATACCTGTTTCATCTCTCGTTCGTGGACGAGAGATTCGATCGGTTCGGGAGTATGGACGACGCACAGATGGGCGTGATCTTGCTGAGCCTCTACGACATTCGGGATGAACATGAGCAGATGTCAGCCTTTTATATGGAGGAAGGCGAGTTAGCTCGCGTGATAACCAAGTGGGAGGCAGTAATTGCTGCCAGGAAACAATCTGTTCGACCTCACAAGGATCTCAAACACCGCACTGCACTATGTAACTTTCTCGATCTCGTTTGCTGGTGGTGCCCAGAACCTGCCCGTGTCGCGTTACACTGGCGGGCTGAGATGCACTTTAGGAAGGATGAGCTCGTGGAGCTATCCGTATCGAGCGACATAGGGCCTAAGTAGGTGGACCGATTGGCCCATCTTGGACACTTAGGAACTCGGTAATCCAGTTTGAGATTATCTACGCATGTCTGAACAAACCGCCCGCCTCCTCGCAACGCTTAGCCACCAGGGCCTGTTGCCGATTCTGGGGTTGTTGATCGTCTTTGGAGTGGTGATGCACTACGCGGGCGTGGGGTTAGCTCGCGCAAAGGAGCGGGCAGATCGGCAAGCTCGTCGCGCGGCAGCGATAGTGAGGGCAGCGTCGTTTACGGTCTTAATGGTCGCCCTACCGCTGTTGGTCTTGGGCTTCTTTCACTTCGGCTGCGCCGTGATGGTGAGCAATGGTTCCAGGTGCCTCTCCAATCTCAGACAGTTGGGGACTGCGGTAATGACGTATGCCCAGGATTACGACGAACACATGCCGCTCGCCGTACATTGGGCGGAGTTGATCGGTCCCCATATAGCGGATGTTGCGGAGAACCCCTTCGTATGCCCGTCCGCTAATTCACCCGGAAGCTATGCGATGAACGCGGCGCTCAGCACCACAAGCTTGCAAGACATCCCGGATCCCGCCGAGACGGTGTTGCTCTTCGACGCTGACGCGCCCGGGCGCTCTTTCGCTGGTGGACAGCAGGACCTAGCGAAGACACGGCATGGTGGGCTTCCAAACGTAGGATTTGCGGACGGACACGCCAAGCACGCCAACGAGTACGTTCAGAAGAAGCTGCGCTGGTTGTTGGAGAAGGTGAAGGAGTGAACTACACCGGTCTGCGCGGCGTCCTAGTGGAGGAACCTTCATGACAGCAGCATGTGTGGACGCCTAAAAGCCACCTTCGTAGCTTGCGCTCTTTGCGCCCTATTGTGTGTGGCCGGGCTAGAGCCTGCCGCCGCACAGCGGTACAACTACTCCCGACGCTACACGACCACGTTGCAATCAGTCAACAACCGGGCGGGCGCCCGTGCGGCTCTGCGCAAGGCCAAAGGGCGTAAGGCGCGAGAACAAGCCGCGAAGCAGAAGTCTCCTAACGGAAAAGGAACCCTGCCCGTTAAGAAGCGTTAGCGGCACAGCGGCAGTCACCGGCCGTCTGTCTTACGGCGGCCGCCAGCAACAACCTTCGTACTTCCTCCACCCGTGTCGCCATGCGGGCGACGACCTCTTCGTGCTCGACCGGTTCGTCGGTAAGACCCGCTCCGTAGTTAGTGACGATGGCGACCGCCGCGTAGCACAGCCCCAACTCTCGCGCGAAGATGGATTCCGGCAGGCCGGTCATGCCCACTACGTCGCCACCCCACTGCTGGAACGTACGTATCTCCGCCGGGCTCTCAAACCGAGGGCCTTCGGCACACAGGTAGGTACCGCGTGGGAGTAGCTCGATGCCTAGCTCGATGGCTGCTTCACGCAGGGCCAGGCGGAGGGCAGGACAGTAGGGTTCGGAGAAGTCGGTGTGGACAACGCTCTCACCGCCCTCGATCATGGTGAGTGGCCGGGCGTGGGTGAAGTCGATGAAGTCGTCGAGGAGGACGTAGGAGCCGGGCGGGACGTCGAGCCGCAGCGATCCGACAGCGTTCGTTGCAAAGACACGCTGCACCCCCATCTCTACCAAAGCCGCAATGTTCGCCTGGTAGTTGATGCGGTGGGGCGGGATGCCATGCTGATCGCCATGACGGGAGAGGAAGATGAACTCGGCGTCGCCCTTCTGGGCGCGTGTGATGGCCGCCCGCCCGAACCGCGTCTCGACGACCTCCGGCTGAAGGGTGTATTCTGCCGGTAGTCGCTCCAGGCCGGTCCCTCCAATGACAGCGATAGCGCTCATATCCGGAGGAAGACCTTCCTTTTGTACAGCCAATAACACATGAGCCACAGGACAAGAAGCACGGCCGAGGCTTCCAAGATGGGGGCGTAGACGCCACCCAGGTGTTCAAAGACGTTCTGACCTAGATGCGTCTTCAGGTTCTTCTCGATCATGCTCGGGAAGATGTGGGCAAGGAGGTACATCGCGATGGAGTTCATTCCCACGACTAGGAGAGGAAACGTCCACTTGCGCCGCCCCTTAAGATCGACGACGTGATAGAAGGATGCTAGGAGCAGGCAGCAGCAGCCGCCGCTGAAGATGGCCCAGGATGGCGTCCAGATGCGCTTGACTACTGGACAGATGCCAAGCAGTCCGAGGGTCCACCCGATCACCAGCCCGGCGATACCGGCTGTGATGAGAATGCGCACCTTCTCCTTCGACGGCCGCTCGCTTTTGAGCAGACCGCCGGCCAGGAGGCCAAAGACCATCGTGGCGAGGGTGGGGATGAAGCTGAGCGTGAGATAACCGCCGCCGTTGAAGACGAACGGTTTTTCCCGCGGGAAGAGGTTCAGGAACCACTGGTCGAAGGCGGAGGCGAAGTTGGTGTTCTTGTCCCAGTGCGCTGCCATGCCGCCGAGATGCTCCCAGTCGGAGCGGACACCCACGGAGCTGTAGTCGAAATTGGCTGGTGGCAGCGGGTAGACCAGGAAGGCGAGCCAATAGACGAAGAGGAGCGCGCCTGCGGCTACTGCCTGCGTGCGCATCGGCTTGTTCGCAAGGATGAACAGGAAGAGGTAACCGAGGCCGATCTGGGTGAGGGTGTCCTCGAATGTGAAATAGGTCTGCGGCTTGCCCATCGACCGCAGAAAGATCCCTAGGAGGATGAGCGCCAGCGAGCGGAAGAGGGCGTGGCGAAACATCTGGCCGTAGGTTTGCCCTTTGGCGCGGCGGGCTGCGATGGAGTAGGGGAGGGACACGCCCACCAGGAACGAAAACGAAGGCTGGATAAGGTCCCACAGGGCGCAGCCGACCCATTTTACGTGGTCGAATTCGTAACCCATGAACTGCCAGAAACGGCTCTGCGAGAACGCCTTCGCCACTTGCGGGATGCCCAGCCCTTCCGAGGCCATGAGGAGCATGACGAAGCCCCGGTAGGCGTCCACAGAAGTAAGCCGGGTTCCGCCGCTCGGTGGATCTCCACCAGAGGTCGCAACTTCAGGTACTGCTGCATGGCTGAGGACTGCATCATCTGGGGCAACGTTGGTAGGGGATGTTGTCACCGTATCCATCGTAAGCTCCTATCTGCCGGTTGCCCGGTGTTCCCGCACATATTTGGCTACGGTCCCGACGGGAGCGACCCAGATTCCGTTCGCCGGGTCGGTCGCGTACTTGAGCAGCCTTTGCAGCATCGCAACGCGCGTCGTTTGTGGGCCGTCCTTGCCGATCTCGTGGCCACCTAATACGACCCACTGGCCGGTTTCTTTCGCCTTCTCGATGATGGAGCGTATCTGCTCGAAGCTCTTGTTGTCCATCTCGATGCCGGTGAGCTGGGCGAGGTCGCAATACATGGGATCGTTGGGGGCTTCGTCCATCCATCCCCGGCCCGCCACAAATAGCTCAGCCGTGAGTGGCACGTAGCTTTTCGTCTCGACACCACGCCCAACAAACTTCTGGCCGCACGGATAGGCGAACGTCTCGGGCGTAACGCCGAGCAGTTCCTTCGTTCGGCGGTTACAGCCTTCCATTTCGGCGCGCATCTTGTCCAGCGTGTACTCTTCCAGCGCCTTCATCCGGGACCACGCGAAGTTACCGGAGCAGGGGTGGCTGAGCGTGTGGTTGCCGATCTCGTGCCCGGACGCGACCGCTTTCTTCCAGCCGTCGAGCCGCTTCTCAACGCTAGACGGGACAATGTAGAAGGTTGCCTTCACGCCATGCTTGTCGAGGATCGCGGTTCCGACGTCTACTTGGCTGAGGCGGGCGTCGTCCCAGGCCAGGCTGAGAGCCACGCGCTTGCCGTCTGGCCATCGAAAGGTTGGGGTGGGCTGCTGAACCTGTACAGGCCCAGCGGATGCAACGGACAGAATAGTCAAGAGTATGCTCATAGGTGAACAAAGAATGGACGTTGCGCGGAGTTAAGTCTGAACCTACGTTCACCACGAAGGCTGAACCATCCTGCCCGCGCCGCTTTCGTCACCCTGCACCTCCTTGACTCGCTTTCTACGCCCGTGCTAGACTTCTTCCGCCGTGGAGATCACCACACCGCCCTCTGCCTCCTACACCACATCGCACGTTTCACCTAGTACTCGCCGCCGCTCCTTGGCCCAGCGCGTTGGCCCGATCTTGGTGATTTCGCTTTTCGCTGTGGCCGTGCTCTACAAGCTGGTCTTGTTAGCTGAATCGCTGTACTGGGGCGACATCTTCCTCTACTTCTACCCCCTCGAACACCACGTAAAAGCGTCGCTCAACGGCGGGGAAGTGCCACTGTGGAACCCCTTTGTACTCTGCGGCCAACCCTTGGTAGGCAACCCACAATCCTGGGTCTTTTACCCGTCCACCGTCTTACTCACCCTCTTCCCAGTTTGGCTCTACTTCACGGCTAATGCGCTGCTTCACTTGGTCCTAGCCGGCGTAGGGACGTATCTATTCGTCCGTCGTCTGGCCGGCGACCGCCTCGGCGCGATTCTGGCCGCCATCACTTACATGGGCAGTGGGTTTTTGCTTGCCAGGCTGCAATTCCCGACCATGGTACAATCGGCGGCCTATCTGCCGTGGCTCCTTATCATGGTGGACCGCATCATCGACCGCCCTCGCGTCTGGCACGCCGCGCTGCTGGCATTGATCGTGGCGCTAGAGCTGCTGGCAGCCCATACTCAGCTTGCCTACATGAGCTTTGCCTGCGCGACGTTCTACGCCCTGGCGCGGCTCTACCAGTTCCGGCGGCATCGTGAGCGCGTCGTCCGCGCCTTCGGGGAGATGACGGGCGCGCTGGTCGTCGGGATGCTCGGCGCGAGCGTGCAGCTTCTACCCGCGTTGCAGTTGTTTCGGCTCTCTACGCGAGGGCACCTCACATTCGCACAGGCAAACCGGTTCGTCTTTCTACCGGAGCATTTCGTCAACTTTCTCTTCCCCTATTTCTACGGCAATCCGGCTCAGGGCGACTACTGGGGCGAAGGCAACCTGTGGGAGACATGCGTCTATGTGGCCATCTTGCCGCTCATCTTGGCCGGATATGCGGTCTATCGATCTGCAAAGCGACCGGCTGTGCGCTTCTTCGCGCTCCTGGGCTTGATCGCGCTCTGGCTGGCGATGGGCCGGTTCGGGGGAGTATTCTGGATCGCCTATTACGTGGTGCCAGGGCTGGCGAGCTTCCATGACCCGGCCCGCTTTACGTTCCTTACAACGTTCGCCATTGCTGTGCTGGCCGGGATCGGGCTTCGGTCGTTGCGGGAACGGAGGGTAGCCGACCGTTACAGAGTAGGGGTGGTCGTGGTTACTGCAATCAACCTCTGGGCTTTCGGTGCACACCTGAACCCCACGCTGGGGCCTTCTTCTTTCAACTACCGCCCACGGGCTATGGAATACGCCCCTCCCAAAGGCGAGGGGAGGGTCTTCACCGCCCTGCGTGACGAGGTCTGGAAACGCTATCTCAACTACAGCGACTACGGTCCCGACAGCGCCCGGTACGCCCACGAATTGACGGACACCCTCTCGCCCAACATCGGGATGCGGTTTAGAGTCGAAGAGGGGAGCGGCTACGAGCCGGTGCCAGTCCGGGCCGTGACGGAAGTGGATCACCTTGTGCGGGAGGCGCTGGATCGCCAGTCACCGAACCTGCCGGACCTTCTCGGCCTCTTCAACGCGCGAACGCTCCTGCTGCCGGAAGGCACGCGCTATCCGCATCCCGCGTTCACCGCCCAGCGGGTGAGCGGCGTGACACTGCTCTACTTAAATCAGCCGATGCCGCGCGCCTGGCTGGTCCCCCGGACAGTTCGCGTGGACGGCTCCGAGCGGGCGCTGGCGGCACTGACGGACACGACGTTTGATCTCAGACAGACTGCAATCGTCTCCGGAACTGATGGGCTGGGGGAAAGCTCGCGATTGACACCCACGACAGTTGGCCAGGTTACCTCCCTGTCCTCGCGGTCAGGGAGCTTCACTGCTGAGGTCGACGCCGGTGAACAGCCTGCCTTTCTGGTCTGGAGTGCGGCCTGGTACCCCGGCTGGTCTGTAACGATTGACGGCAAGCCCTCGCTCGTAGAGCGTGCCAATCATGCCTTCTGTGGGGTGGTCGTGCCGGGTGGCCGCCACCGCGTGGAGTTCCGCTATGACCCGGTGGTCGTAAGGTTGGGCCTCTATCTCACCCTCATCTCCGGAGCGCTGATCGTGTGTGGACTCGTTTTCGGCATGGTTGTGCGGCCCATGGAGCGGAGAATCAGAACGAGCCTTGCAGGAAAACAGACGGGTACGGTGTAAAATAGTAGGCGCGATGACCCCGGCGAAGCCGGTTAGCCCTCCTTTCATCGTTCCCGCCTAAATGCTCGATTGCCCATCTGCGAACTCTGCGGATTGAAGTATGAAGATCCTCGAGCTGATGAAGACGCATGTCATTAAGACTGCGCCTGACGCGACTATGCGCGACGTGGTCGACATGCTCGATCTCTATCAGCTGACGACACTCCCCGTGGTGGATGCAGAGGATCGGCTGGTGGGTGTGATTACCGAGCACGACGTTGCGGGGAGGCTTATCCCGGCCTATCAGCAGGCAGGCGACGACTTGACCGAGACCGTCAATCGCCAGGGGGACCAGACCGTCTCGGCCATGATGACGCAGCCCGCCCTCTCCGTAGACGAAAACGACGACGTGGCAAAGGCGCTCTCGCTCATCACCGCGCATGGTGTGAAGCGTATCCCGGTCACTAGCGAGGGCAAGCTGATCGGCACCATCAGTCGTGTAGACATCTGCCAGGCAATACTCGAAGGGCAGCTTACAGGATAGGTCCTGCACAACCGAGGAGATGAAGATTATGACGAATAGACGCACCTTCGCACTGCACCTGGCGGCACTTGGATTGCTCTGCGCTCTCGTTCCTGGCTGCAAGCCCAAAGACGGCGAAGGTGGCGGCGGGACGAACGGAGGCGCCGCGAGCGGTGACACGATCCGCGTCGGCGAGTACGGCTCCATGACCGGCCAGACCTCGGCCTTCGGGAAGGCGACAGACGAGGGCGTTAAGCTGGCCGTCGAGGAGATCAACAACAAGGGCGGCATCAACGGCAAGAAGATCGAGATCGTCGGGCCGGAAGACACTGCGAGCATCCAGCAACAGGGCGAGATAGCCGTGAAGCGGCTCCTGGAGAAGAAGGTCGTCGCCGTGATCGGAGAGGTTTCGAGCGGCATCAGCATGGCAGGCGGCCCGGTCTGCCAACAGGCGCAGATTCCCATGGTCTCGCCCTCTTCCACCAACGAAAAGGTCACGCAGATCGGCGACTACATCTTCCGCGTTTGCTTCATCGACTCGTTCCAGGGCGCCGTCCTCGCCAAGTTCGCAAAGGACACGCTGAAGGCGAACACCGCGGCCGTCATGTACGACGCAGGCGCGCCCTATAGCGTGGGCATCCGCGACGAGTTCATCAAGTCCTTTACCGGCCGTGGCGGCAAGATCGTGGCGGAGACCTCCTTCGGTACGGAGGACAAGGACTTCAAAGCGCCGCTCACCAAGATCAAAGCCGCCAATCCGGACGTGATCGTCGTGGGCAGCTACTATACGCAGGGCGGCACCATCCTGAAGCAGGCCCGTGACCTCGGCATCAACGCGCCGCTCCTCGGCGGCGATGGCTGGGACGATGCGCAGTTCCACACCTATGCGGGCAAGAGCGTGGGCAACGCCTATATGTCCACGCACGCCTCTATGGAAGACCCCAGCACGGTCATTCAGACCTTCGTGAAGGCGTTCGAGGGCAAATTCGGCGAGAAGCCCAACGCGCTGGCCGCGCTGGGTTACGACTCCATGATGGTCCTGGCGGATGCAATCAAGAAGGCCAAGAGCCTGAGCGGTCCGGACCTCCGCGACGCCCTCGCGCAGACCAAGGACTTCGAAGGCGTGACCGGCAAGATCACCATCAACGCCAACCGGGATGCGGAGAAAGGCGCTGTGATCATGGAGGTCACGAACGGAACCTTCAAGTTCAAAGAGGCTATCCCGAAAGAGGCGATCGTTAAGCAGTAGCCGGACAGCCGTGAAACAACGGAGCGCCGTGGCTATCCAGAGCGGGCGAGTTCTGCCGGGATGCCACGGCGACCTTTTGTCGGATTGACCTCATTGGTTCGGTAGGGGAGGGTAGGTTGGAGGCGGTACAGGCGCTTCTCCAACAACTGATCAACGGCATTCAGATCGGCAGCGTCTACGCGCTGATCGCCGTGGGCTACACCATGGTCTACGGCGTCCTCCGGTTCATCAACTTCGCCCACGGCGACGTCTACATGCTGGGCGGCTACTTCGGCTTCTTCGCCGTTACGAAGCTGCTCGCTTCGCAGGCTCCGCTCCTTCAAGGAATTTGCGCCCTCGCCATCTGCATGCTCGGCTGCGCCATAATCGGCGTGCTGATCGAGCGAGCCGCCTACAAGCCCGTCCGAAAGTCTGGTCGCCTGACGGCCCTCATCACCGCCATAGGCGTTTCGCTGCTGCTGGAAAACGGCTCCCAGGCGATCTTCGGGGCGACGCCGCGCGCCTATGAGATCGCGGGCATCGGCAAGCCGATCACGCTCTCCCTCGGCTCCATCAGTCTGACGCTGGACAAGGGGCAGGGCATCGTGCTCATCGCGGCGGTGCTGCTCACCATCTTCCTGGTCTACATCGTGCGCCGCACCACCATCGGAAAGGCCATCCGCGCAGTCTCATACGACCGCGATGCCGCAACCCTCATGGGAATCAACTCCGCCACGGTGATCACCTTTACCTTTGCGCTCGGCTCGGCGCTGGCCGGGGCCGCGGGCCTGCTGAACCACGGCCTGACGCGCCAGACGTTTGAGCCGCTCATCGGCGTAACGCTCGGTCTGAAGGCGTTCGTGGCCGCGGTCCTGGGCGGCATCGGGAACATCGGCGGCGCCGTGTTGGGCGGGCTGCTCATGGGCCTTACTGAGGCGTTCGTGGGAAGCTCCAGCTTCTCCAGCTTCCGGGACATGTTCGCCTTCATCATCCTAATCACTGTCCTCATGTTTCGCCCGGCGGGACTTCTCGGCAGCAACGTGGTGGAGAAGGTCTAGCCCATGCGAAGACTGACTCTGCGCACGGCCGGAGCTGCTGCCATCCTGGCAGTCATCCTCGGTCTGAACCTGGTTTACGGCAACCTCCTGAACTCCGTTCAGGACATGCTCATTCTCTGCGGCATCTATGTGATCCTGGCCGTCAGCCTCAACATCGTGAACGGGCTGACGGGACAGTTCTCCATCGGGCATGCTGGTTTCATGGCGGTAGGGGCCTACATCGGCGGCGCGATGAGCTACCCGCTCTGGACCGGCTTTAAGGAGGCCCTGAAGAAGTCGAATCCGAGCTGGTCGGACGCCCGGCTGCTGGAGGCTTTTACTACGAGCCACTGGTGGGTACTGCCCGCCGCCATGCTCGCGGGCGGGGCCATCGCAGCCCTGTTCGGCTGGGCCGTGGGCGTACCCAGCCTCCGGCTGCGCGGCGACTACCTTGCTATCGTCACTCTCGGCTTCGGCGAGATCATCCGCGTCCTCATCACCAACACCAACAAGATCAGCCCGAACCTGGCCTACCTTGGCGGCGCGCAGGGCTTCTACGGCGTCCCGAAGCTCACCACCTTCGTGCTCGTCTATCTCACCGCCGTCCTCGTGATCGTCCTCACGCGCAACCTGAAGTTCTCCCTCCACGGCCTCGCCTACCAATCGATCCGGGAGGACGAGATCGCCGCGGACGCAATGGGCGTGAACACGACCCGCGTCAAGGTTCAGGCGTTCGCGCTGGGCGCGTTCTTTGCCGGCGTCGCTGGCGCGCTGTTCGGCCATGCCTACCTCTTCTCGCCCATGGCCTTCAACTTCCTCATCTCCATGAACATCGTGGTCATGGTGGTGTTGGGAGGAACGGGAAGCATCACCGGGTCGGCCATCGCAGCGTTCGTGCTCACCGCCATCCCGGAGTGGCTCAAATCGGTCAAAGACCAGATACCCGGCTTCAAGGACGAGTACCGGATGGTGGCCTACGCCCTTATCCTTATCATCATGATGCTGGTGAGGCCGCAGGGCGTCTTCGGCCGGTCAGAGTTCTCCCTGGGCTGGCTCTTCCGCAAGTTTGGCAAGGGCGGCAAGAAGGAAGCCTCCGAGACGCCCGCCGAAGTTGCCGCGCACGACGCCGCGGCGCACCCGGTAGACCCGTCGAAGGACGTCCTCCGCGTCACGAACGTGACCAAGCGGTTCGGCGGTCTGACCGCCGTCAACACCTTGAACATCAACCTCAAGGGCGGCGAGCTCGTCGGCCTCATCGGTCCGAACGGAGCGGGCAAGACGACGGTCTTTAACCTCCTCACCGGCGTCTACGAGCCGACCGAGGGTACAGTCGAGTTTGAAGGCAAGCTTCAGGCCGGGCCTGTGCCGTTGGAGCCAGGCATACGCCTACGACTCCTCGTGTGGGACACCCTCCTGACAGGTTTCGGCGGTTTTCTGATCGGCACCATCGTCTTCAGCTCCATCATTCCCAACTCCATCCCGTCCGACAGGCTCCTGAGTGTCTTCTCGCTCGCGCTCCACTCGTGGATCGTCTGGGCGTTCGTGATCGCCGGGATGCTGCTCTCCATTCTGACAGCGGGTAAGCGGCGGACAATCATGCCGGGCGCGAGGCCCAATGCGTTCGCCCGCAAGGGCATTTCGCGCACGTTTCAGAACATCCGCCTCTTCCCCGATCTGTCCGTCATCCAGAACGTCATGACCGCGTCCTACGTGCGCCGCCAGACCACGCTCGTCGACGCTCTCTTCCGGACGGGCCGCATGATCCAGGAGGATGACTATGTACGCGCCCGCGCCCGTGGCCTTCTCAAACGGTTCGAGCTAGACGGTCTGGCAGACGTGCCCGCGCGCAGCCTGCCGTACGGCGCGCAGCGGCGACTTGAGATCGCGCGCGCCCTGGCGACGCGCCCGAAGCTGCTCCTGCTGGACGAGCCTGCCGCCGGTATGAACCCGCAAGAAAAGACCGAGCTGATGGAGGACATACTCCAAATCCGCAAAGAGTTCGGCCTGACCATTCTGCTCATCGAGCATGACATGAAGGTGGTCATGGGCATCTGCGAGCGTATATACGTGCTCGATTACGGCGAGATCATCGCGGAAGGCACGCCGGACGAGATTCAGAAGGACCCGAAGGTCATCGCGGCCTACCTCGGCGAGGAGGTCACGACGTGCTGACCATCGAGAACGTAGACGTCTACTACGGAGCGATTCACGCCCTGTGCGGCGTGAGCCTCACCGTGAATGAGGGCGAGATCGTCACGATGATCGGCGCGAACGGCGCGGGCAAGAGCACGACCATTCGCACCGCCTCCGGACTGGTGCGCCCGCGCACTGGGCGCATCCTCTTTCAGGGAGTAGACGTAACTCGGATACCCCCGCACAAGTTGGTGGAGCGGGGGCTGTGCCAGTCGCCGGAGGGCCGTCGGGTATTTGCGGACATGACGGTTCGTGAAAACCTGGAGCTTGGCGCCTACACCCACCGGGGCAAGAAGAGCCAGGTGCGCGAAGACATGGACCGGGTCTTCGGCCTCTTCCCGCGCCTCAAGGAGCGCATCGCGCAATCGGCAGGGACGCTTTCCGGCGGGGAACAGCAGATGCTGGCTATCGGCCGGGCCCTCATGTCCAGGCCGAAGCTGCTGATGCTGGATGAGCCGTCGCTTGGCCTTGCCCCCTTCCTGGTACAGCAGATCTTCCAGATCATCCGGGACATTAACGCTCAGGGCGTGACGATTCTGCTGGTGGAGCAGAACGCCTTTCAGGCGCTGCGGGTCGCCTCGCGGGGGTATGTGCTGGAGACGGGTTCGGTCGTGCTCGAAGACAGCTCGGCCAACCTGCTGGCGAATGAAGAGGTGAAGAAGGCGTATCTGGGAGAATAGGCTCACGGCGTTAGCCAACAGAGTGCCCTGAGACGTCATCCTGAGCGGAGGCCTTGTAGCGAGCAACGAGCGGAAAGGCCGCAGTCGAAGGATCGGCCTCAGCAGGCACTACGTTTTGCTCACTGTTACCGATCCCTCGGCTGCGCTCATTCTTCGCTTCGCTCGAGATGACGGTCCGGGGGCCACCATGTCAGACGACCTCAAAAACGGCGCATTCGCCCTGCTGGGCCTTACACTCTTCGCCGGTTTCCTGAACCACCGCGCCGAGCGCGCCATCGTGCATGACCTCAATCGCTCTGTGAAGGGCGGCGAGATACACGCCCGCGTCAAGCCCCGTGGCTTTTACGGTCTGCTGGTGGGGCAGGGGGATGTCGTCAGCGTGACCGGACAAGGCTTCGCCACAGAGGGCTTCCCCTTCAAGGTCAAACGTGGAGACGGTCTGCGCGCGCACGTGCGACATCTCAAGTTCGACTTCCAGGACTTCCTGCTGCGCGGCTCGCAGGTCAAGCGGTTTACGGCGGAGATACCGTCTGTCAACCTGGACATCTTCCGGGCCTTCTTCGATGATCGTATCATCGTCCGCACGGCGGGGGAGGGGACTGCCGAGGCGGTTGTGGACGAAAAGGGCTTGGCGGATTTCGTGACGCGCAAGTACCCGCAACTCAGTGACGTGGCTGTCAAGCTCATCGACGGGAAGATACTGGTCGGCGGCAGCATGAGCCTGCTGGGCGCGAAGACGCGAGTCGACGCCGTTTCGGACCTGGTCGTGCGCGAGGGACGGTACGTTGACGCCGTCAACATGAGCATTGCGCTTAACAACAAAGAGGCCGCGCCGTTCATGCGCGATACCATCGTCAACAGTCTCAACCCAGTGCTGGACCTGGAGAAGGATTTAGGCTTGGGCGCATACTTCCACGCCACGGCCATTGAGATAGGGAAGGGGACCCTCACCATGCGCGGGCGCGCGATGGTCCCCCGTGTCGAAGACCTTCAGAAAGCGAAACCCGATGACGGACGAAAAACTGCGGCGGACACCCCTCTACGAGCTCCATAAAGAGATCGGCGCGCGGCTCGTGCCCTTTGCAGGGTGGGAGATGCCTGTGCAGTACGCGGGCATCCTGGAGGAGTCGCGGGCGGTACGCACGGCCGTCGGGCTGTTCGACATCAGCCACATGGGCCGTACCCACGTGCATGGCCCAGGGGCGCTGGCTCTCCTCCAGCGAGTCACCAGCAACGACGTGTCGGCGCTCGCTCCGGGTCAGGCCCAATACTCACTCCTCACGAACCCGCAGGGCGGCATCATCGATGACATCATCGTCTATCGCCTGGGAGAGCAAGAGTTTACGGTCGTCTTGAACGCAAGCAACACGCAGAAGGACCTCGACTGGATGCGCTCTCACTCGGCTGATGACGTAATCATCGACGAGTACACCGAGCGCACCGCTATGATCGCCGTGCAGGGTCCGAAAGCGCCCGATCTAGTCGCGCGCCTGTCGGGCCAAGCCCTCTCTGGCGTGGATCGGTTCGCGTTCGTCAATGGAGAGATCGCCGGAGCCACCGCCGCACTCTGCCGCACAGGGTATACGGGCGAGGACGGTTTTGAGCTGATCGTTCCTGCGGAGAAGGCCAACGACGTGTGGCGCGCCCTCCAACAGGGTGGGGGAGTGCCCTGCGGGTTGGGCGCGCGCGACGCGTTGCGTATTGAGGCGGGTTATCCGCTCTACGGCCATGAGATCGACGACATGACCACGCCCGTTGAGGCCGCGCTCTTGTGGGTGGTGAAGCTGGACAAGGGTGAGTTCATCGGCAGGGAGTCTATCGCGGAGAAGAAGCGGGCCGGAGCCGGTCGGAAGCTCGTGGGGATCACGCTAGCGGAGCGCATCGTTCCGAGGCAGGGGTATACTCTCTACATAGGCGATGACGAGGTCGGGGCCGTTACCAGTGGCGTCTTTTCGCCTGTGACGGGCCGCGGCATCGGCATGGCCTACGTGAACGACCCGCACAACAAGACCGGCACGACCCTCCAGGTGCAGATCCGCGCCAACCGCCACGGTGCAACTGTTGTTCCCAAAAAGGAGCTCATTCGTGGGTAAGGGCATGCGCACGGCCGTATTCTTGGCGTTAGTAGCGGGCGGCGTCTTTGCGCTGATGGAGGCCCGATCACAGACGGTGGCGTTGGACCTCTCCACGCCGGAGAAGGCGGTCCGCTCGTTCGTGGCGGCGATAAAAGCGCCGGACCTGCCTCTGGCGGTGAAGGCCATCGCGGGAGCGAAGCCCCATCCGTATATCGATCAGCTCCAGGCGGACATCCAACGCGACAAGAAGAACAACCTCCCCAATATCAACATCACGGACATTCAGGTGCAGACCACAGGCGATACGGCGACCGCCACGGTCACCTTCGCTCCGCCGGTGGAAAGAGGCATGGCGTCTCCTGAGACAGTCAAGCTCCGAAAGGAAGGCGAGGAGTGGAAGGTCGCGCCCTTCGATTCTGCCGAGATGGCCGCTTTGCCACGGAACGAACCCAAAGAGATGCCGATTATCACGATGATGGCCTCTGCGCTCGCTTATCCGAACGTTCTGCTGACAGCCCGTGACACAGCCCGTGGGGTCTCCTGTCTTTCCAACGTCAAGCAGCTCGCGCTGGGCACGATGATGTACATGCAGGATTATGATGAGGTGTTCCCGCGCCGCGGTACAAGCTACAAACAGCTCATCATGCCGTACATCAAAAACCAGAGTGTCTTCACCTGCCCGTCCGACAAGGCTGGCACCCTGAGCTATACCCTGAACCAGCAGTTGCTGGGCGTTGGCGCGGCCAAAATCGGGAGACCGGCCGAGACCGTTCTGATCTACGAGGGCAGCCAGGGCAAGCTCGACTTCAAGCATGACGGCAAGGCGGCCGTGGCTTTCGCGGACGGGCATGCCAAGATGTTGGATGCTGCGGCCGCGAAGACATTACGCTGGGCTCCCGGTCCTGTTCCTGCAAAGTCATTCAAACCGGCGAAGGCCGGTCGCCGCAAACGATAGCGAAGACAACGGAGGCCAACCCATGCCGGTTCCAGCAGACCTGAAGTATTCGAAGTCCCACGAATGGGTGCGCGTACAAGGCGACATCGTCACCATCGGCATCACCGACCATGCCCAGGAAGAGCTCGGCGACATCGTCTACCTGGAGCTGCCGGAGCCGGGCCGCATGCTGGCTCTGGATGAGATCTTCGGTACCGTCGAATCAGTGAAGGCGGTCTCGGACCTTTACAGCCCAGTGAGCGGCGAGGTCGTAGAATCGAATACCGACCTTGGCGACATGACCGAAGTCGTAAACCAGGACCCTTTCGGACGCGGCTGGATGATCAAGGTTCGCCTCTCCAACACCGCGGAGCTTGAGGAGCTTTTGAACGCCAACGATTACGATCAGCTCGTCTCTGCCGACGGGCACTAGCGTGTTCGTGGCTGCGTATGAGTCTTTGATTGGGGGGACCAAGGACGGGAGACCGAAGACGCATTGGGTTCGTTTCGGTCGTCGGTCCTTGGTCCTCCGTCTGTACCAAGCGTGAAGTCGCCTAACCCTCCCATAAGGAAAGCCTGACATACATGCACTCCGTCGACTCCTTCGCCGAGCGCCACATCGGGCCGCGAGAAGCGGACATTCAGCAGATGCTGAAAACGCTTGGCCTCTCCTCCATCAATGAGCTGGTAGACAAGACCGTCCCGCCGCAGATACGCCCGAAAAGTGAGATCGCCATGCCGGAGGTGGGCGACGGAATGAGCGAGCGCGACATCCTAGAGGAGCTGCGCGGGCTGGCAGGTCAGAACCAGGTCTTCCGCTCCTACATGGGGATGGGCTACTACGACTGCATTACTCCGCCTGTCATCTTGCGCAACGTGCTGGAGAACCCGCGCTGGTATACGCCCTACACGCCCTACCAGTCGGAGGTCTCCCAGGGCCGCCTGGAGGCGTTGCTCAACTTCCAGACCATGGTCATGGACCTCACGGGCATGGAGATCGCCAACGCATCCATGCTGGACGAGGCGACCGCCGCCGCCGAAGCCATGGGAATGTGTGTCGCCATCCAGGGGCACGACAAGGCTTTCTTCGTCTCTCAGGATTGTCACCCGCAGACAATTGCGGTGGTGCAGGGCCGCGCCGAGCCGATGGGCGTGGAGGTCATAGTCGGTGACCACCGGCAATTCACCTTCGACCGGCCGATTTGCGGCGCGCTGGTGCAGTATCCGGCCACCGACGGCGTCATCCATGACTATCGCGACTTCATTGAAGGCGTGCACAAAGCGGGTGGGCTCGCATGCGTCGCGGCGGACATATTGGCGTTGGCCTTGCTTGCGCCTCCTGGTGAGTTTGGGGCAGACATCGCCGTGGGCAGTACCCAGCGCTTCGGCGTGCCGATGGGTTACGGCGGTCCCCACGCCGCTTACCTGGCAACCAAGGACGCCTACAAGCGGCAGATTCCGGGCCGTCTGGTGGGGGTGTCGAAGGATGCGGAAGGCAGACCGGCTGTACGTCTTGCGCTGCAGACGCGCGAGCAGCACATCCGCCGCGACCGGGCCACCAGCAACATCTGTACGGCGCAGGTTCTCCTGGCCGTCATCGCGGGCATGTACGCGGTCTACCACGGACCGGACGGCATCCGCGAGATCGCAGAGCGTGTACACGCCCGCGCCCATGCACTTGCAGAAGGGCTTCGCGCCGCCGGTGTTCGCCTCGACGATGCGCTTTACTTCGACACAATAAAGGTACCAATAGCGGACGGTCAGATGAAGGCCATCCTCGACCGCGCCCGGCAAAAGCAGATCAACCTCCGCGTGCTAGACGTAAACACGCTGACCGTCTCCGTAGACGAGACGACACGGCCGGAGGACGTTCGCGATCTCGTGGAAGTGATCTCTGGACGGACTGCAGAGCAGGGTGGGGGAGGGGAGAGTGCTAGCTTCCGGGCCCCGTTCGCCCGCTCGACTCCCTACCTCACGCACCCGGTCTTTAATGCGCACCACTCCGAGACGGAGATGCTGCGCTACCTGAACAAGCTTGCGGCCAGGGACATCTCGCTGGCACACTCCATGATCCCGCTCGGCTCGTGCACCATGAAGCTCAACGCCACGGCTGAGATGATCCCTGTGACGTGGCCGGAATTCGGGAAGCTGCATCCGTTTGCCCCGGCAGATCAGGCGCGCGGCTACCAGGCGCTCATCCACAAGTTGGAGGCGATGTTGGCCGAGATCACGGGGTTTGACGCCGTTTCGCTGCAGCCTAATGCGGGCTCGCAGGGCGAGTATGCGGGGCTGCTAGTGATCCGAAAGTACCACCTGGAGAGGGGAGAGACAAATCGCAACGTCTGTCTTATCCCGCAGTCGGCGCACGGAACGAATCCGGCTTCGGCGGCCATGGTCGGCATGAAGATCGTGGCGGTGAAAACGGATGAGGCGGGCAACATCGACGTAGACGACCTCTGCGAAAAGGCCTCGGCGCACGCGCATGAGCTCTCGGCTCTTATGGTGACGTACCCTTCCACGCACGGGGTGTTTGAGGAAGCCATCACCGAGATCTGCGACATCGTGCACCGCTTCGGCGGGCAGGTCTATATGGATGGCGCTAACATGAACGCCCAGGTTGGCCTCTGCCGTCCTGGAGACTTTGGCCCGGATGTCTGTCACCTCAATCTGCACAAGACCTTCTGCATCCCGCACGGTGGTGGAGGGCCCGGCATGGGTCCTATCGGTGTAAAGCGACACCTGGCACCCTACCTGCCGGATCACCCGGTGGTCCATACGGGCGGGGACAAGGCTATCCACGCGATTTCCGCCGCGCCGTGGGGTAGCCCCAGCATCCTCCCGATCTCCTACGCCTACATCCGAATGATGGGGCAGGAGGGATTGAAGCGGGCCACGCAGGTCGCCATCCTGAACGCCAACTACATGGCTAAACGGCTGGACCCACACTTTCCGGTCCTTTACAAAGGGTCGCACGGTCTCGTGGCGCACGAGTGCATCGTGGATTGCAGGCCGATCAAGCCGGAGTCTGGCGTCGAGGTGGAGGACATCGCCAAGCGGCTAATGGACTATGGCTTCCACGCACCAACCGTATCGTTCCCGGTACCGGGCACTCTGATGGTGGAGCCGACGGAGAGTGAGCCGAAGCATGAGCTGGACCGCTTCTGTGATGCGATGATTTCCGTACGACAGGAGATCGCGGAGATTGCAGGCGGTCAGACGCACCGGGTGGACAATGTCCTCAAGAACGCCCCACACACCGCTGAATCGGTGACACGCGATGCCTGGCCGCACCCGTATTCACGGGAGAAGGCGGCGTTCCCGGTGAAGTCGACGAGAGAGAATAAGTGGTGGCCGCCCGTGGCGCGCGTGGACAACGTCTACGGTGACCGGAACGTCATCTGCTCCTGTCCGCCCATGGACGAGTTCGAGTAACAAACATGGCATCTAAGAGCAAGACTGCCGCGCCAATAATGGAAACCGAGAAGGGACAGTCCGGCCTTCGGTTGGTCTCGCAGATCGGTCTGGCCGAGGCCAGCACATGGCGGCTGATCGCGGATGGCGACCACTCGGCAGTCTGGAACATGGCCGCGGATGAAGCGATACTCGACGCCGTCATCGCGGGTATAGCGCCGCCCACGCTTCGGATTTACGGCTGGGAAGAGACTGCGGTGACTATTGGTCGGTTTCAGGATGCGACTCGGAGCCTCGATCTTGAGTTCCTACGAGCGCAGGACATTCCGGTGGTGCGCAGGCCAACCGGCGGGCGCGGCATCCTGCACGGCGGCGACGTGACGGTCAGCATCGCTGTTCCCATCAGCCATCTTGGCCCTGCAGGTAGCAGCATAACGGATTCGTATCGTCTGCTCTCTCAAGGCTTTGTAGAGGCATTGAATAGGCTGGGCGTCCGGGCCGATCTCGGCGGGTGCGAACGGAGACCGGGCAGGGGTGGGGACTGCTTCGCGACACAGAGCCGTGCGGACGTGATTCTGACCGGCGGCCACAAGGTGGTCGGCAGCGCGCAGCGCCGCAGTGAGGGAGCCATCCTGCAGCAGTCTTCCGTGCGGCATACGGCGGCGGAAGTGACCCCCACCGAGGTCTTCCTAGGAGCCATCGCGGGCGAGTTCTACCCTCTGGATCGCTTCGAGGAGGCCGAGGTTGTTGCCGCGCTGACAGAGGGTTTTGGCGCGGCGCTAGGCGTCGGCCTGAAGCCGGGTTCGCTCACGGCGTGGGAGGAAGAACGAGCGGGAGTCTTGCTCTCGCAGGGCAGCCGGGCGGTCGTTAAATCGCGCTAATGAAGCGCTAATGCAGAGCCCGCTTGTGGCCCTCTGCGCTTGTTGACAGCCGCACACGCTTATGTTATACTCACCCACGTGAATTGCTCGTGGGGTTTCTGCAAAGAAGCTCACCGCTCTATCCGGCGCGTTCGCGCTCGCGGAGGGCGCGAAGGGAGACAGTAGCGACGATGGCTAAGAAGATTCTGGCGGTCGACGACGAGAGGCACATTGTCCGGCTGGTTCAGGTCAACCTGGAGCGGCAGGGCTATGAGGTTGTGACGGCCTTTGATGGGAAGGAAGCGCTGGAGAAAGTAGAGTCCGAGAACCCCGACCTCATCGTGCTGGACGTGATGATGCCCTACATGGACGGATTCGAGGTCTTGCAGAACCTGAAGAAGAACCCGAGCACCCGCGATATACCGGTTATCATGCTGACGGCCAAGGCCCAGGATGCCGACGTGTTCCGCGGCTGGCAGTCAGGCGTAGACTGCTACCTGACCAAGCCGTTCAACCCGATGGAACTTATCTCGTTCGTCCGTCGCATCTTCAAGTCATTGGACGACGGCGGAGACGGCGAGAAACGGATACAGATTTAACGGTCGTTTAAGCGCTGACACAGAAGTGTAGAAAGGAACCGTTCGTGAACGATGGCCGCCGCAACACCGCGCTGGTGATCGGCGCGGTCGCAGCCGCCGCAGGAGTTGCGTTAGCGTCTTATCTGTTCGTTTGGCGAGCACGGTCAGGACGGAGTCAGCAACAGCCACTGCGCAGCGTGTCGGAAGTCCTCGACGACTGTTACACCAAGATGCGTGAGATCCAGAGCCATCTACAGGAGCTTTCTGGTCCGTCTCTGCAGCCGAACCAGGGATAACTTCAAGGCTACTAAGTGACGACCGGCGTTTATCGCCGGTCGTTTGTGCGTCTGTCAGGTATACACCCAAACGTCTGAATAGTGCTGAGGCAGAACGTCCGATAATGTCTATTATGTTAACTGCGGGCAGGGGAGCATCAGTTGGACAAGGAACCCGTTGAAATGGCTAAGAACAGGGCGCATTCGCTTCTTTTGGGGCTTGACGATGCCCTGCAGCGCGGAGAAATCGACGAACAGACGTGGTATCGTGAAGTTGCCTCCGTCATAACACCGGCCTACCTCCGCGCCGACACCCCCCGGGCTCAATCCGGCCACAGCGGCGACGACGTCCACTGGGAGCGCGCCCGTAGCCTCATCGTGGACGCCGTCGATCACGACGGCACGTTTCTGGATGTCGGCTGCGCCAGCGGCTACCTTATGGAGTGCGTGCAGCGTTGGGCGCGTGATCGGGGCTACCAGATTGCGCCATACGGCCTGGACATTGCGCCGGAGCTCGCCGAGCTTGCCCGCACCCGCCTTCCACAATGGCGCGACCGAATCTGGGTTGGAAATGCTCGCACCTGGGTTCCGCCCATGCGGTTTGATTATGTCAGAACAGGACTGGAGTATGTCCCGCGGCAGCATCAACGCGACCTCATCCAACACTTACTGGAGAACGTCGTTGCGCCCGGTGGTTGCCTCGTCATCGGCACGGTGAATGAGGAAACAGCCCACACCACACCCTGGCAAGAAGAGATCGTTGTCGACTGGGGATTCGAGATAGCCGGGCACTCGGAGCGACCCCATTACTTGGGCGAGCGTCTACTATATCGCGTGTTTTGGATCGACAAGGCCTAGAAAAGCATCCATTGAACCGAGTAGACCGCCCACCAGAACGCTTTACCTACCTCTACGTGCAGGTCTTTAGACCGGTCGCCTAACACTCTCTGCACATCATCCAGCTCAAAGACGTTGTCAATGATCTCGTACGTTGTCCCGTCAGACCTCTCGTGTCTCCCACGAATCCTCGGAACCTGGCTTCTGGTACAGCTGTGCGCGGCTGTTCGGAGAAAGCAAGTTCACGCCGAGAAAGACCCGTGAGCCGGAGCCAATCCGCCTGTGTAAGCTGTCGAGAAACTCGTCGCGGCGTGTAATCGGGATGTGTTGAAGGAAGTTCACCACCAACGCTGCATTGAACGTCCCCGGCACAGTGTCTAAGGCGAACGCATCCGCCTCCACGAACGTGAGCCTAGTTTCCGCGAGGCCTTTAAGCGTAGCGATCTGTTGCCTTACTGCCAGCAGACGCGGCGAGTTATTCGTCGCAGTGACAGACTCGGCCGTCTCGGCAGCAAAGATGCTCCATCGGCCATGGCCGCACACTACCTAACACCCTCCGCCCTCGCATCTCACTCTTGATATGGTCCGCTACCTCCCTAAACCAGTGATCCGATGTATCGTACCAACCCTGAAGCGCGCCCAGGTGCTCAGAAGCCTGAGTGTTGTGGGCGGGGTTAACGCTACTGTTATAGAAGGCCTGCATTTGTTTGAAATACGCATCCTGCTCCATAATACTGGTTCCTCTGTCCGCACAGAACCTGTCGACCGTTCATTATACGCGCGAAAAGGCCGGGACGCGAAGCGTCCCGGCCCTACTCTCCCTACTCTATTGCATTGAAACAGAACCCGGGTTCAGCCATCGTACTGGTTGGCCTCGATCACTGCCTCAGCCATGTAGATCGGCGCGCGGGCACGCAACGCGATATTGATGGCATCGCTGGGCCGGCAGTCGATGTCAAAGCTATTACCGTCGTGAACCAAGGTGATCTTGGCGTAAAACGTCTCCTGCCAGATGTCGTCCACGATCACGCGGTCAATCGTCGCGCCGAGACGTTCCAGCATGAGCGCGAGCAGGTCGTAGGTCAGCGGGCGCTCGTTCTCCTCGCCTTCCATGCTCTGCGAGATGGAGAACGCCTCAAAACGCCCTATGTATATGTAGACCTTCCGCCCGGAGTTATCCTGGAGGAGAACAAAGGTCTGCGAAGGCATCCCCGGCCCTGCGGACGGCTTCTCATAGACGCCGACGACCTTGACCTCCTTCTCGTTGAGGGTTCGCGGAGCGCGATTCTCAGGCTCGCCAGGCAACTCGTCGCCACCAGAAGGACGGCCCTCGTCCCTCGGCTCCCAGTCGCCGAACAGATCCTTGAATTCGTTCCCCACGTCTTGCCTCCGTACCGAATAACCAAACGCCACGCCTAATCCGCGTCTCCCGGTTTCATCGTCCGGTCGACCATCTTAAGAAACTCTTTGTTAGACTTGGTGTGCTTCAGCCGGTCGATCAACAGCTCGGTCGCTTCCGTCACAGAAAGAGCTGCCATGAGACGGCGAAGCTGAGTGATGCGCTTCAAACTCTCCTCGTCGTAGAGCAACTCATCGTGTCGCGTTCCGGACTTCATGATGTCTACAGCCGGGAAAACGCGGCGGTCGGCGAGATTCCGATCGAGGTCGAGCTCCATGTTGCCGGTACCTTTGAACTCCTCAAAGATATGGTCGTCCATGCGGCTGCCGGTTTCCACGAGCGCGGTGGCAAGAACCGTGAGACTCCCGCCTTCCTCTATATTACGCGCCGCCCCAAAGAAACGTTTCGGGCGGTAGAGCGCCGCCGGGTCGAGACCACCGGAGAGTGTGCGGCCGCTGGGATTGACGGTCAGGTTGGATGCGCGCGTGTAACGCGTCAAGCTGTCCATGAGCACGATCACGTCCTTGCCCGACTCCACCAGCCGCTTCGCCTGCTCCAACACCATCTCCGCGACGCGCATGTGGTTCTCGGGCGTCTCGTCGAAGGTGGAGCTAATGACCTCGCCCTTCACCGACCGCCGGATGTCCGTCACCTCTTCCGGCCGCTCGTCGATGAGCAGAACCAGTAGGACCATGTCTGGATGGTTCGTGGTAATCGCATTCGCAATGGTCTTGAGCAGCGTCGTTTTACCGGCCTTGGGCGGCGCCACAATCGTTCCGCGCTGCCCCTTCCCCACCGGAGAGATCAGATCGATGAAGCGTCCGGCAATCTCCTTCTCCGTCGTCTCGAGGACGATGCGCTCATTCGGGTAGATCGGCGTCAGATCGTCGAAGTTCTTACGGTTGCGCGCAACCTCCGGGTCCAGCCCGTTGACTTGCTCCACGCGCAGGAGTCCATAGTACTTCTCAGAGTCCTTGGGCGGTCGCACCTGTCCGAAGACGAGGTCGCCCGTCTTCAGCCCGAAGCGGCGGATCTGTGTCTGTGAGACGTAGATGTCCTCGGCATTGGGTGAAAAGTTGTTGCGGCGGAGGAAGCCCCATCCGTCCGAAAGGATCTCCAGTACGCCAGACGCGTTGAGCTGCCCGCTCTTCTCGCCCTGAGCGCCTTGGGTCTCGATGATCTTCCGAACGAGCTCTTCCTTACGGGTGCTGCCTTCGCCATTGACACCGAACTCTCTCGCCAGATCCTGAAGGTCCTCCAGGCTCTTGTTGTTCAGGTCGGTTTGAGTCATCAGTTCCATACGAGTTGTCCACCTCACAGAAGGTCACGGAACACCGCCGAGAGGCGCGGACCGCCTCCAAGCCCCACTCGGTTCCAAGATTTAGAAAGTGCCAATGAATGACAGCGAAAACGCGCGAATGATAGCAAATGGGAAGAGGGTGCGGGCGGCCGGTAAGCGAGGACGGTGGGACGGCAATGTCCCTATCGCACTCCACCGTGTCTACGTCCGGAGCACTCCGATATAGGGTAGGTTTCGGTAACGGCCCGCAAAGTCCAGACCGTAACCGACCACGAAGCGATCTTCTATCTCAAACCCGCGGTACTCGACCGGGACCTCCACCTGCCTTCGAGACGGCTTGTCCAGCAGTACGCACGTCGCGATGCTGGCCGGCTGACGCGCGTGGAGAGTTTCGTGAAGGTACCTAAGCGTGAGGCCGGTATCGATGATGTCCTCGGCGACCAGTACGTGCTTGCCCTCTACGGGATGGCCGAGGTCCTTTACAATGCGCACTTCGCCCGAGCTCTTCGTAGCCTGACCATAAGACGACATTGCGACGAAGTCTAGTTCCATCGGCAATGTGATATGGCGAATCAGGTCGGCCAGAAACATGACCGCGCCGGTCAGAACGCCTACAATCACCAGTTCTTTGCCGCGATAGTCCTCGGAGATTCGGGCACCCATCTCCGCAATCCGCCGCTCGATAGCCTGCTCAGAGAGCAGCACTTCAGTTATGTCGTAGTCGGCGCGGATGTCTGATGTCACGGGTAGTGGAAAGCAGCCAATGGGTCAATTAGCCAACCTGTCAATTCAATAGCCGTCAATTGACTAATTGACTAGTTGACTGTTCGCTCCCCTACTCCCACTCGATGGTCGCGGGGGGTTTGGAGCTGACGTCGTACACCACCCGGTTGACGCCGGGCACTTCGTTGGTGATGCGGCTGCTGACCCGCTCCAAAAGCTCGTACGGCAGGCGCGCCCAGTGCGCCGTCATGGCATCCTCGCTGGTAACGGCGCGCAGAATGATCGGGTGCGCGTAGGTCCGGCTGTCCCCCATCACGCCGACGCTGCGTATTCCCGGAGCGAGCGCTGCAAAGGCCTGCCAAATCTCTTCGTAGAGGCCTGCGCGGCGAATCTCCTCAATGAAGATCGCATCCGCCTGCTGTAGGGTATCAATGTGTTCGGCGGTGACTTCGCCCATGATGCGAATGGCAAGACCGGGACCGGGGAACGGGTGTCGCCAAACGATGGCTTCGGGAAGACCAAGCTCATCGGCCACGGCTCGCGCTTCGTCTTTGAAAAGAAAGCGTAGGGGCTCAATGACCTTGAGGCGCATGTCGTCGGGCAAACCGCCGACGTTGTGGTGCGTTTTGATCGTGGCGGCAGTGCTCGTGCCGCTCTCAATAACGTCCGGATAGAGCGTTCCCTGCGCTAGATACTCTGCTCCGGCAATATTATCGGCATTTTCCTCGAAAACCCTCACAAACTCTTCGCCGATGATCTTGCGTTTGCGCTCCGGGTCCGTCACGCCTGCCAACCGGCGGAGAAACCGTTCGCGTGCATCCACGAAGATAAGCCGGATTCCGAGGGCTTCCGCAAAATCCTTGCGCACCTGCTCTGCTTCACCCTGCCGAAGCAGACCGTGATCGACGAAGATACAGGTGAGCTGGTCACCGACCGCCTTGTGAACCAGGGCCGCTACACAGCAGGAGTCAATTCCACCGGAGACGCCGCACACGACGCCCGCCGAGCCAACCTCCGCCCGCACCTTGTCCACCGCCTCTTCGACGAAGGACGCAGGCGTCCACAGCTGTTGGCATCCACAGACATCTACGACGAAATGGCGCAGAAGTTCCTTGCCAAACGGCGTATGGGCCACTTCTGGGTGAAACTGCACTCCGTAGAGCTTGCGGCCCGCATCGCCCATCGATGCGACCGGCGTGGTATCGGTTGTGGCGAGAACCTGAAAACCGGGCGGCGGCTCCAGCACCGTGTCCGCGTGGCTCATCCAGCAGGTGAGATACTTGGGTAGCCCTGTATAGAGCGGCCGCTCCTCCAGAATCGACAGATCGGCCTTACCATATTCCCGCTTCTCAGCCGTTACGACCTTGCCGCCGAGCTGCAGCGCCATCAACTGCTGGCCGTAGCAGATGCCGAGGACCGGCTTGCCTACGTGGTAGACGGCTTCGTCAACCGTGGGAGCGTTTGTCTCGAAGACGCTGGCGGGTCCACCTGAAAAGATGATGCCCTTTGGATCGCGTCTTCGGATTTCCTCAACGGGCGTGTGGTGCGGTAGGATCTCACAATAAACGTGGCATTCCCTGATTCTGCGGGCGATGAGCTGCGTGTACTGAGCGCCAAAATCGAGAATGACGATTAGCTCGTCAGTCGGATTGCTTCGCATGAGAACCGGGTGGAAGAGAGCGAACGAGAGACGAAGGATGCCACGCTGCGGAGATGGTTCAGTATAGCCGACATTTATACGCCTGTCAACATCTTCCGGAAAAAACCAGACGGGTTATTCCTTTTAGGCCAGCCCTGCTGCCTGAGCTTCCGTAAAGGCAGCGTCGAGAGTACCCCTCTGATCGTCTGTCAGATCAGAGAAGGGCAGCCGGGACGCCCCGAACGCAAACCCTCGCTTACCTGCCAGGTACTTGAGCGCCGAGATACCGCCGGCCCTCTTGACCGCGCTGCGGACGATGTCTACGCCCGCCTGTACGCTCTCATCGCCGTCCCACAAGCGCTTGAAGGCGGAAGGCCAGATGTTAGCCAGCGCGGAGATGAACCCGTGCGCGCCTATCTTTCGCGCCTCTGTCGCAAACGAATCGCTCGCCGCCTCCACCGCGATCCTCTCGCCAAATCGCTCCACCAGCGTCTTCATCTGCTCAGCCTTGCCGGTGGAGTCCTTAACGCCGGCAATAACACCGTCAGTTGAGAGGCGTTCAATGCAATCCAGGCTGATCCCGCTTGCAGCATAGGCGGGGATGTTGTATGCAAAAACAGGGAGCGATGTTGCCTCATGGACGGTGACGTACCAGCGGTAGATAGTCTCATCGTTTGCGGGATAGTAGATAGGTGGTGGCAGGAAGACAGCGTTCGCGCCAGCAGCCTCCGCGGCTTTGGAAAGCAGCACGACCTCCTTCGGCTGGTGCGCCCACACCCCTGCGATAACCTTGACCTGGCCCTTCGCGGATCGGACCGTCTCTTCGACGAGGCGTACCTTCTCTCCTACGGAGAGATAGAGCATTTCGCCGGTCGTGCCGGCCGGGCAAACACCCGCCACTCCCCCATCGACAAGAAACTGCGTATGCGTGCGGATGACGCCGAAGTCGAGGCGGTCGATCTCGTCAAAGGGTGTCAGAGTAGCGACGAGGAGGCCGGAGAAGTTGTCCATAAAACCCTCACCACAAAGACACAAAGGATGAAGATCAGCAAGACTTAGACAGGATTAACGGGATCGAACAGGATACGGACAAGCACTTGTCATTGTAAATCCTACTTATCCTGCCTCTAGACTCCTTTGTGCCTCTGTGCCTTCGTGCCTTCGTGGTTATTCCGTCACGGCTCATAGTTCAGATTCTGCGCCAGCCAGCGCTCGACCTCTTCCACCGGCATTCCCTTGCGCCGAGCATAATCCTCGACCTGATCCTTCTCAATCTTGCCAACCGGGAAGTAACGTGCCTGGGGGTGCGCGAAGTACAAGCCGCTGACCGAACTTGCAGGGTACATCGCCAGGTTCTCGGTCAGCGTGATGCCGGTGTTCTCTGGCGCTCTCAGCAGGTCAAACAGGGTCGGCTTCTCCGTGTGGTCAGGGCAGGCCGGGTAACCTGGCGCCGGTCGGATGCCCCGGTACCGCTCGCGGATGTAGTCTTCGTTCGTCAGTTTTTCGTCGCGGCCATAGCCCCACTCGTCGCGGGCGATCTTGTGAAGCCGCTCGGCGAAGGCTTCGGCCAGGCGGTCGGCCAGCGCCTCGACCATGATAGCGTTGTAGTCATCGTGCTCGGCCTTATACTTCAAGACCAACTCGGTCATGCCGTGACCGGCTGTTACTGCAAACCCGCCAACGTAGTCCGGCAGCCCGGTCTCTTTCGGCGCGACGAAATCGGCCAAGGCATAGTTGACCTGGCCGTCGCCCTTGTCCGTCTGTTGCCGGAGGGTGTGGAGGGTCGCAAGCACAGTTTGACGCCTCTCATCTGTGTATAGCTCGATGTCGTCCCCCACCCCATTCGCCGGGAAGAAGCCGAAGACGCCCCGTGCCGTCAGCGACTTATCCGCCACGATCCTCGCCAACAGCTCTTGCGCGTCCTCGAACAGCTTCGTTGCGGCCTCGCCCACTTCCGGGTCTTCCAGGATCGCCGGGTAGCGCCCCTTCAGCTCCCAGGTGTGGAAGAAGGGCGACCAGTCGATGTAGGGAACGAGCTCTTCCAGCGGATAGTTGTCGAGCACGCGGACTCCGGCAAAGGAAGGCTTCGCGATCTCTTCCGCCTTCCACTCTATGAGCACACGCCGCCTGCGCGCCTCCTCCAGGCTGAGCATCGCCCGTTCCGTCTGCCGGTTGGCGTGCTGCTCTCGCAGAAGCTGCTGCTCACAGCGGTTCTGCTCCTCGAAGGCATTGCGCTGGTCCGGACTGATGAGACTGCCCACCACGCCCACGGCCCGCGACTTTCCAGCACATTGGGATCCTAAGCTTAGAATTCCACGTGGACAAGTTGTCGCGG
>JADMIO012731119.1_pt1 | contig 34273 bp, 25 predicted proteins | sample 8958161 | NCBI WGS metagenome assembly JADMIO01 (sample SAMN16585339, study PRJNA669376) | soil metagenome | isolation source: Crop rotation soil | place: USA: Cullars Rotation, Alabama | collected 2011 | reverse complement strand
CTTTCCCGGGAGCCCCGCCGGCGTGCCGCCGACTCCGCGGTCGAAGCGCCCGCTGCGCGGGACCACGACGCTTCCGACTCCTCAGGCTCCGCAGACACGATGCAACGCCTTGATGACGTCCTTCACGTCGTCGTTGGTCAGCTTGGACGACAGCGGAAGGGACAACGTGCGGTCCCCGATCCGCTCCGCATGCGGAAATGCGCCCTCGGCGAACCCGAACCGCTCCCGGTAGTAGGGGTGAAGATGAAGCGCCGTGTAATGAACGCCCGTCCCGATGTTGAGCCGAATCAGCTCATTCAGCACGCGATCCCGGCTCTTGCCGGTGGCCTTGGTGTCGATCAGGACGGTGTAGAGATGCCGAGCGTGGACCGTTCCGGGGGCGCTCGGAGCGGGCCGTTCCAGCGGAAGCGCCGCCAGCCCCTCGTCGTACTGGGCCCAGATCTCGTCGCGCCGCTTCCAGTTTCGATCCACCCGCGCGAGCTGGTGGATACCGAGCGCCGCCTGGATGTCGGTCATGTTGTACTTGAACCCGGGGAACGTGACCTCGTAGTGCTTGTAGCCCTCGTCCGAGAACCGTCGCCAGGCGTCCTTGCTCATCCCGTGGAGGGCGTACATCTTGATCTTGGCCGCCATCTCGGCGTCGTCCGTGGTCACCATCCCGCCTTCAGCCGTGACCACGTTCTTGGTGACGTAGAAGCTGAAGCACGTCAGCTGCCCGATCGTGCCGATCTTGCGCCCGTGGTAGGCGGCTTCGATCGCATGCGCGGCATCCTCGATCACCAGCAGGGAATGCCGTCTCGCCAGGGCCTGGATACGATCCATCTCACAGGGCCGGCCCGCATAGTGCACGGGCAGGATCGCCTTGGTGCGCTCGGTGACCGCCGACGCGATGCGGTCCGGATCGATGCAGCCTGTCACCGGATCGACGTCGACGAACACGGGGACCGCGCCCGTGTGGAGGACGGCGTTGGCGGTCGCACAGAAGGTCATCGGGGTGGTGATGACCTCGTCCCCAGGTCCCACGCCCGACACGACCATGGACAGGTGCAGGGCCGCCGTGCAGGAGTTGACCGCGATCGCATGGCGAGCGCCGACGTACTCGCGGAACATCTCCTCGAATCGGGCGACACGGGGGCCCGTTCCGATCCATCCGGAGCGCAGTGTCGCCACCACCTCCGCAATGTCGTCTTCCTCTAGGGCCGGGCTACCGAAGATCAGGAAATCGTCTCGCATTGGAGTCTCCTCCTACCCACGCTCGTCCATCGAGCGCCTCAGGAACGACCGCGCATCGGTTCGAGCCTGTGTCGCAGCCGCGGAACCAGATACATGAGCTGATTCCGAAGGCTCCGCGCGCCGGGCGCACGCTGAACGAATCGCGGGCTCGGATTCCCGTTCCGCGCCGCGACGAAGTACGGCGGCTTGATGAACGGATCGTATTGGTTCATGAGCATGTACTCGGCGACGTACGCCCAGCGCCTTTTCGGCGAGCGGTTCGGGGGCGTGTGGTGCATCATCAACGACGAGAAGACGATCACGTCGCCGGGATTGGCCTCGATGGACTGCGGCCGGTCCGCCTTCCTCCCGCACACCAGGTGGCGGCCGACCTTCTCGTGCGGCAGCAATCCGAGCTTGTGGCTCTCGGGCGACACCATGAGCAGGCCATTCTCCTGCGTCATCTCGGTGAGGGCCAGCCACAGCTGAAAGTGCTCGACCTTGAGCTGGTTGTAACCATTATCCTGGTGCCACGGGAATGCCTCGCCACCAGGCTCCTTGGCCACGGTCTGGTCCCATCGGACCCACAAGTCCGGACCGGCGATCTCGGTCAAGATCGACACGATCCGCGGATCAGCCAGAATGCTTCGAATGGTCTCGCTTCGCTGGAACGAGTTGTTGAAGAAGAGCATCCGGCTCGTGTTCAGACCGCTCGGCCGTTGGATGGACGGCGCCGTCGCCTCGATCGACGCGACAGCTTGATCCACCTCGGATCGGCCAAAAAGGTCTCGGAACACGATGTAGCCCTTGTCTCGGAACTCCTGACGGCGCGGTGACTCTTTCATACCCTCGCACTCCTGTGACCGTTCTCGTGAATGGCGCTTCTGCCTTCAGCGTACTCTCGCTCGGGCTCGTCCTGAGCGACCGCGCTACGGGCAGCAATCATCGCCAGGGTGATCGTCAGCCAGAACCACTTCGCGCGAATGGCATTCGAGAAGAATGTTCCCACGAAGAGGCCGGCCAAGGCGGCCTTGACGAACAATGGCTCGATGGGCCGAAGCCTCTTGACGTTCGACAAGTCTCGATACGAGGCCCACATGGCCCCGCAAAAGAGGAGGAATCCGATGATTCCCAGCTCGACGCCGACATTCAGATAGATGTTGTGCGCATCCCGCGCGTTCCACCCCGTTGTGCCTCCGCCGCGGACGAGCACCACAGCTCGGTAGGCATACGGGAATGTCCCGATGCCGGAGCCGAACAGCCAGTGGTCCGTCAAGGCATGGAGGCCAGCGTCCCAGATCTCGCGGCGCCCGGCGCCCGACTCGAAATCAGCGCCCTCGAAGCGCGCCGAGATGATCGGGGCCGCTTGCCACAGCACTGCGAAGAGGACGAGCGCGACGACCACCAACCGGGCGCGGGCGATCCTCAGGCCGATGGCGGCCGAGGCCACTAGGACTCCCAGGCCGATCAGGCCGCCGCGCGACTGCGTCAACACGAGCGCGATGACCATCGCGACGAATGCAACGAACGACATCCCCTGCCGGATCAGACGGCCCGGCGTCAGCAGCCCCCCGAGGGCGAGGGCAATCGGCAGCAACAGGCACAGGGCGAGCCCGTTGGGGTTCGCGGCGACCTGATTCGCCACCTGATCCACGCCCAGCCGAGTCGTAACCTCACCCGTCTCCAACCATCCACCGTACTGGAGCGCGAGGATCGCAATAACGGCGCCGGTGGCGACCACCGCGTCTCGAATCAGCCACTGTTCGCGCTCCGACAGCGGCGCCATGCCGATCACGATCGTCGTCAGCACCACGCCACCCAGAGTGATGAAGCCCTCCTGCGAGGCGTACGTGTTGATGCTCCACAGAATCGTGAGGAGCGACCAAAACACCAGCAGCAGGAGCCATCGGGCGACGGGCGGCGGCGTGAGACGTGTCCGGTCCCGGAGCAGCCGGAGGCCGACGGTCACGGCCGCCAGCGCTCCCAGCCACTTTGGAGCCGATCCAAACTCGAAGAACATGTTCGTGTCGTCGAAGAACAGGACGAAGATGTACACGAGAAGCGGCGCGAACAGCACGGAGCGCACGACCATCGCAAAGACGACAAGGGCCGGCAAGACCAGCGCGTATCGGGCGTCGCCGCTCCGCACGATGGCCAAGCCGATCACGGCCGAACAAAGCAGCGCGAGCGCAGTGGCTCCGACCCCCGCGGACATCGTCGACGGAGACGAATGGGTGGATTGCATGGTGCTATCGGCTCAGGGTGGGCTGACCCGGGCGGCGCCGGCGGATCACGAAGTCCAGGACGCCTCTCAGGAATCCCAGCGCGTAGCTCCCGTGGATCACCGGAAACGCCACCACGAGCCCGAGGACGGTTCGCCAACCGCCGGCGGAGCCCTGACCGGCCGCCACCCAGGCCACGGCCGCCAGATACAGGCCGAACGCGGCGGCCGCTCCGACACGCGCGACGGACGACCACGGCGCCGCCGCCAGCAAGGCCGCCCCCACGACCAGGGCGCCCGAGGGCACCAGCTGCCGCAGCGTGAGCACCGCGCCCAGCTTCCGCGCGACCAGCGGCTTGAAGTAGCCGTACTGGTAGTACATGCGCGCCAACTTGCCGTACGAATCGCGCGCATGGTACCGACAAGACACGTCGGGGACGAGCAGGATGCGGCCGCCCCGGCGGATCAGGCGCAAGTTGAACTCGTCATCCTGGTTTCGCGACAGCTCCGGATCGAATCGACCGATCCGCTCGAACACATCGCGGCGGTAGCAGCCGAATGGCACCGTATCCACGAACTTCGGCTCGGTCACTCCCAGGCGGTACCACGCGTTTCCAACGCCCAGCGGATGAGCGAGGGCCAGCGCGATCGCCCGCGCGATCGGCGTGTCCGCCCCCGGCTTCGTCTCCCAGGTGCCCCCGACGTTGTCCGCCCCGGTTCGCACCTGCCATTCGACCAGTCGACGGATGTAGTGGGAGGGGTACTCGGCGTGCGCGTCCATGCGCATGACGACGTCCCCCTTCGCCTGGTCGATCCCGGTGTTCAGGGCGAACGGAGTCGTCCGGGCGGGATTGTCCACCAGCCGCACGCGCGGCTCCCGCGACGCGATGGACCTGACCAAGTCGCGGGTCCGATCGTCGCTCATGCCGTCGACCACCAGAACCTCGAAGCGGTCCGCCGGGTAGTCGGTGGCGAGGATCGAGGCGAGGCACTTCTCGATGAATCTCTGCTCGTTCCGGCAAGGCATCACGACGCTCACGAACGGGAGCGTCGCGTCTACGCCGTCTGACTTCTGGTCGAGTCTCGGCCGGGCCTCGCTCGTCATCGTCACCGTACCCGTTGGCATTGCTTGCCCTTCGACCTCTCTCGACCCGCTCACCGCGTTACCACGCATGTCCCAGCACGCACGGCCCGACACTCATCCGGCCAGGCGCGCCGGGCGCGCCGAAGGCTCCACCGGCCTGATCATCGAGACCGCCGCAACACCGGCGCAGCGGCTCATGCGGACACGTGGGACTCGGCGGTCCCGGCGCTGCGGCGGAGCAGCGCGTTCACCCGGGCGCGGAGCTCGTCAAGCCGGAAGGGCTTGGCCAGATAGTCATCGCCGCCGGCCTCCAGCGCGGTGACCACCGCATCGTCCGCGCCGTAACCGGTCATGAACATGATCGGAACGCGCTGATAGTCGCGATCGGCTCGGAGCGTACGGCACAGCTCGAGCCCGCTGCCGTCCGGCAGACTCACATCGAGGATGATCAAGTGCGGACGGTCCGACCGAATCCACTTCATAGCCTCGTCGGCGCTGTGCGTCTCGACGACGTCGAACCAGTCCTGCAGGCTGTCGCGGATCACGCCGCAGATCGCCGCGTCGTCGTCCACGACGAGTACCCGGTATCGGGCGCCGGGCTCGGACACGGCAAAGCCGGTTCGGCCCAGGTCCGGCCGGTAGTCGGGGAAGATCTCGCCGAGGCGCCGCAACAGCATGGCGATGTCGCCCCGCACCGCCAGCGCTTCGAGATCGCCGACCAGCGCTTCCATGTCCGCGAGCGGCCGGGCCTCCTGCTTCACGACGAACACCTTGGGATGCTCGGAGCGCGAGACGTCGTCACCCTTCTCCCAGAGCGTCTCCTCCAGCTTCTCGCCGGGCCTCAGCCCGACGTAGCGTCGCTGCACGTCGGACGGCGCCAGCCCGAGCGACGTGACCAGGCCGTCCGCGAGCTCGCCGATTCGGATCGGCTGTCCCATGTCCAGCACGAACACATCGCCGCCGCGCCCTTGCAGGCCGACGCTCTGCAAGACCAGGCCCACCGCCTCGGGTATGGTCATGAAGAACCGGGTCACCCCAGGGTCCGTAATAGTCATCGGATCGCCATTCTCGATCTGATGCTGGAAGAGCGGCAGCACGCTCCCGTTGCTCCCGAGGACGTTTCCGAACCGAACCATGACGAACCGGGTTTCCTGCTTCTTGCCCGGCTGGCGGTTCACCGCCCGGCTGAGCGCCGTGATGTACATCTCGCAGATGCGCTTGGTGGCGCCCATGAGGTTCCTGGGATTCACCGCCTTGTCCGTCGAGATGAGCACGAAGGTCTCCAGGCCGAACCAGCCCGCCACCTCGACGAGCCGCTTGGTGCCCACGACGTTGTTGAGGACCGCTTCGCCCGGATGATCCTCCAGGATCGGGACGTGCTTGTACGCCGCGGCATGGAACACGATGGCCGGGCGGTTCTGGCTGAACACCTCCACCATCCGCGGGATGTGCTTGACGTCCGCCAGGGCCGCCACCACCGGGACGTCGGGGAACTCTGCGCGGATCTCGAGCGAGATGTCGTGAAGCGCGTTCTCCGCGCGCTCCACCATGATCAACGAGCTCGCGCCGAGGCGCATCACCTGCCGGCATAGCTCCGATCCGATGGAGCCTCCGGCGCCGGTGACCAGCACGCGCTTACCCTTGATCAGGCTCCCGACGGTCGACTCGTCGAGCGTCACGGGCCGCCGGGACAGCAGATCGTCGAGGTCGACCTTGCGCAGGTACCGCAGCTTGCCTTCGCCGCGCACCAGCTGCCCCAAGGACGGCAAGCACTTGAAGCTGATCTGCGCCGTCATGCTGAGCCCGGCGATGGTGCGAAGCTGGCGGGCGCCGATGCGGGGGATCGCGACGATGATCTCGTCGATCCGGTGCTTCCGCGCCAGGAAGGGAAGCTCGTTGATCGCCCCGAGGACCGGGCAATTCCGGATCGTGGCGCCGAGCTTGGCCGGGTCGTCGTCCAGGAACCCGACCAGCTCGTACTCCTCCGCGCCGCTGTCGCAGATCTCCCGGGCGATGGAGTCCCCGGTCTTGCCCGCGCCGACGATCGCGACTCGGCGCTTCTTCGACTGAGGCTTGCCGCGCCCGATTCCCGCATCCACCCGCGAGCGAGCGAGCATCCGGAGCCCGGCCAGGAACAGAAAGCTCAGCACCGCCGTGGACACCACCACCGACCGCGGGTACGGCCGCCAGCCGAGCAGGATCAGGGCCACGGCCTGGAAGCTGGCGCCGAGAGCGACCGAGCTCGAGACCCGCCAGAGATCGTCAACGCTGGCATAGCGCCACATGCTGCGGTAGGTCCGCAACAGGGCGAACGCGAGCACATAGACGGCGCAGGTCAGCGGCAGGCCCCACAGGAGAAACGGAATCTCCGCGACGGGAATCGGCCACTCGAACCGTCCCCAGAACGCCGCGACGTGCGCGACACCGACGGCGATCCCGTCGATGGCCAGCCGCGCGATCTTCGGCCACAACGCCGCGACCCGGACGCGCACCGCGGTCGCGCGCAACAGCACGATCGGCGTCTGCACCAGGCAGCGGAGATCGCCGAGCAGCGAGCGCGTCCGGATGTACTGGAGGTCCGACTGGAGTTTTCCGGGCAGGATGTGACTGACGTAATACTCGACCCGGTCGCCGCCCTCCGGATACCGCTCCGCCTCGCCGTGCCACGTGAGCTGCGACGGGCCGGTGATCCCCGGCCGGACCGCGAGCACTGCCTTCTGCTCATCCGAGTAGCGGGCCACGATGGCCGGCACCTCGGGGCGCGGGCCCACGAAGCTCATGTCGCCCTTGAGGACGTTCAGAAGCTGCGGAATCTCGTCGAGCCGCAGCCGGCGCAGCCACCGCCCGACTCGCGTGATCCGCGCGTCGTCGGCCGCCGTGAGAGGCGGGCCGATCCGATCGGCGTCCACCACCATCGAGCGGAACTTGAAGATGCGGAACTGGCGGCCGCCCTTCCCGACGCGCGCCTGCGCGTAGAGGACGGGGCCCGCGGAGTCCATCTTGAGCGCCACCGCGATCAGGGCCCACAGCGGGCTCAGCGCGACGAGGCCGACGATGGACAGGACGATGTCGATCGCTCGCTTCATCATGCGACTACCGTCGGGACTCGGCCAGGGTCTCCCGGACCGTATCGATCACGTAGGCGACATCCTCTTCCTTCATGTCCGGGTAGATCGGAAGGGACACCGTTCCCGCGAAGATCTCCTCCGACACCGGAAACATGCCCACGGTGTAGCCGAACGCGCGCTGATAGGCCGGATGGAAGTGCAGCGGGATGAAGTGCACCGAGGTGCGAATCCCCCGCTCTCCCAGGATCCTGAGGATCTCGTCACGGCCCTTGCTCAGGGCCTCCAGCCTTAGCTGCAGAATGTAGAGGTGCCACGAGTGCGTCGTGTGCTCGGCAAGCGGCGGCGTCACACACGTGTCGAGCGCTCCGAACGCCGCGTTGTAGGCTGACGCGACATCTCGACGCTTCTTCCAGAAACCGTCGCACCGGCGCAGCTGGTGGATCCCCAGAGCCGCCGCGATGTCCGTCATGTTGTACTTGAATCCGAACTCCAGCACCTCGTAGTACCAGCTTCCCTTGTCCCCGTACCGGTTCCACGCGTTGCCGCTGAGCCCATGCAAGCTCATCTGACGCATCCGGCTCGCGAGGTCTTCACGGTCCGTCGTGACCATGCCCCCTTCGCCGGTCGTGATCGTCTTCGTCGCGTAGAAGCTGAACACCGACGCATCGCCCATGGTGCCGACGGACCGGCCCTTGTACGTGGCGGGCAAGGTATGCGCGGCATCGTCCAACACGCGGAGATCGTGACGACGGGCCAGCTCCAGGATGGGGTCCATGTCGCACATCTGGCCGGCGACATGCACGGGAATGATGGCCTTCGTCCGCGGCGTGATGAGCGGCTCGATGGTCGTCGCGTCGAGATTGAACGTGTCGCGCCGCACGTCAGCCAGCACGGGGCGAGCCCCCAGGTATGTGACCACCTCACCGGTCGCGGTGAAGGTGTACGTGGGAATGATCACCTCATCTCCCGCCCGGACGCCGAGGGCCTCCAGAGCGAGGTGCAGGCCCGATGTGGCGGAGTTGACGGCGACCGCGTGCTTGGCGCCCACGAACGCCGCGAAGTCCTTCTCGAACTGCTTCGTTTTCGGGCCGGTCGTCAGCCACCCGTTGCGCAGCGTGTCCACCAGCTCCGCGATCTCTTCCTCGCCGATCGAGGGAATGTGGAACGGGATCTTTCTGTTCATGTGGCGAGGTCCTCAGGCTTTCTCGACTTCAGATTTTGTTTCGGCGCCGCTCAGGGGAAGTCGTATCTCGAGGAGCGCGCCGCCTCTCTCCGAGGTGACGAGAGAAGTGGTGCCCCCGAGCTGATGCACGATGCGGCGAATCACGGACAGTCCGAGCCCCATGTGCGGCTTGCTCTTCGTGGATACCAGAGGCATGAATGCTTCGTCACCCGCTGTCACCCCCGGTCCGCTGTCCTGCACCGAGATCAGCGCGTGGTTGTCCTCTCGTCCGGTCCGCACGTGGACCTGTCCGCCCTCCGGCATGGCTTCCACGGCGTTCTCGATCGCGTGAACGAGCGCGGCGAGCAGCTCGGGAGTCGTGTGAGCGACGAGAGGCTCGCCCATCAGCTCCAGGCTGAGCTGGACCGGGGCTCGATGGAGATCCCCGGGCCCTTCCAGACTGGCTCGCGCCATGCTGATCACCCGGCGGACGAGGCCGTTCAGGTCGACCTCCCGGGTAGGGCCGGCCGTCGAATCGTCCCCCCGGAGGCCCTCGATGACGCTGGTGACCTCGCGGGTGACGGCCTCGGCGAGCACCCCGGCCTCCGGCGCGCCATGGACGTCGGCGGCAACCAACTGCTGGATCCGGTCCGGGAGGATGGTCCCCACGAGGCGGTCGATCCCCTTCAAGGCCTCTCCCAGCGCCGTGCGCTGGCTGGTCGAGAACGTCTCGTAGGCCGCGCGCCCCACCCAGTCTCGCTCGCGGGTGGAATCCTCGAGCGTGGAGACCAGCGCAAACGCGTGGGAGGCGATCTCCGCCCGGTACCGAAAAACCTCGAGGTCCCACTCGGTGAGCTGCAGCTCGTCCTCGACGTAGAGGCAGATCAGCCCCAGCAGGCGCCCCGCGTTCATGAGCGGCAGGGTGATGCGAGTGCAGCGCCCGCCCTCGGGCATCTCCGCCTGCAGAGCCTCGGGATCGTCCACCATGCTCGTGACCTCGATCGGCCACTCGGACTTCGCACGGTTCCGCGCCAAGGCGAGCATGATCTGAGCGGTGTCCGCCGACGTGATGGCCCCCGGGAACCGGTAACGCGCGGCGACCGCGATGTCCCCGCACGCGCCGACCCGGAACAGGAGGGCGCGAACCGGCGCGCCGAGCCAGCCCCCCACCTCGGATGCGCACATGGCCAGGGCATCGTCGCTCGTGCGAGCGTCGAGCGTTTCCCGAACCATCCGCAAGAGCGATCCCATGGCCCTGGCCTGCTGACGCAGCCGTCCCGTCTCCCAGGTGTGCGCGAAGCTCTCGACGAACTCCTCGAGGATCACCCGGCACCGCTCCCGCTTCTCCGAGCTCAACGGCTCGCGGGCGTTGGAACGCATCTCGCCCAGCCCAAGGATGCCGACCGTCTCGTCGCCCACTCGGATCGGCAGGAGGTACATCGCCCGCAAGTCGGGAATCAGGGCCTGGGACACCTCGTCCTGGGCACCGGCCGTGCCCATCGACTCCAGGTCCAGGTAGACGGGCTCCTGGCCCTCGAAGGCGGCGCGATGCGTGGGAGCCGTCGCCAGCGAGAGACGCGACGAGAGCGGCAACGGCACCCCGAGGGGGCGCACCGTGCCGATGGCCTTGATCGTCAGCGAGAAGCTGGGGCGATCCCACAGCGCCACGCTCGCGATCGTGACCGGCAGGCTCTCCGCCAGCTTCTGGGCGAACTGCTGAGCGCTGGTCTCGATGCTCAGGAGGCCATTCGTGCCGCTCATCCTCGTCTCACGACCCGGCGGCGCCGGCCCGAACGTTGGCCAGGCCTCGCCGGGCGCCTAGGTGATCGGGTTCCCGCTGCAACACGAGACGGTACTGCTCGATCGCCCGCTGCCCGAGCCCGATCCGCGCGTAGAGGTCCCCGAGCTCGGCGCCCAGGTCGGCATCCGTCGGGTTGATTCGCTGCGCGGTCTCGTAGCTCGCGACCGCCTCACGCAGGTAGCCCGCATCCCGAAGCGCGCGAGCCACGAGATGGTGCAGGTCCCATGCGTCACCGGCCACCGCGGACACCGTCTTGTACTCCTGGAGGGCCCCGGCCGCGTCGCCGGCTCGCTCGAGCATCCGACCGAGCTCGAAGTGGGCCCAGCCGTCGTTCGGTCTCTCCCGCAGCACTTCCCGCCAGAGTCCCATTGCCCGATCCCACTGCCCCCGCGACACATAGAGCGCGGCGAGCTCGCCTCGCAGCCTGTTCCGGCGGCTCGGGGGCCCCGACTCGGCCAGCGAGACAGCGGTCGCGAGCGCGGTCTCCGCCTCGGAATCCTTCTTCATCTGCGCGTGGATCAGCGCGAGGAGGGCGAAGACCTCCGCCTCGCGGGGCGCCGCCACCAGCGCGCTCCGCGCCTGGTCGAGGGCGGCCAGCGTCTCCTTTCGCGCGACGAGCACGCGCGCGTACGTCACCCGCGCTTCGACCTCTTGAGCGGGACCCTGCGCCAGTCGCACCGCCTCCTCGAACGCGGCGGTGGCGGTGCGATGCCGTCCTCGCTCCTCCAGCACCCGCCCGAGGTCGAGGAACACCTCGAACTTCCGCGGCATCGCCGCGATCAGCGATCCGTCGTCCACCCGGCGTGCGAGCAGCGCATCGACGATGCCGGGAAGGAAGTCAGGCCGAAGGGCGAGCGCCTGACCCAGGGCCTCGCTGGCGATGTCGCGGCCCCCCTGGTCCACCGAGAAGCGCTGGGCGAAGAGGCCGAGGCTCCGATGGTAGTAGGCGTTCTGCGGATCCCAACGAATGGCCTCCCGGAAGTGAACGAGAGCTTCGGGCACCAGGCTGCCGTCAGATCCACGTGCGCCGTTCGTCCCCCCGACCGCCGGGGCTTGACCCGTTTCCCGTCGAACGGCCAGCCGTGCGCTCTCCATGCCGCTCAGGAACCGGCCCAGTCGCTCGTGCACGTCCGCAGCTCGCGGCCGCAACCGGAGGCTCTCGCGGTAGGCGTCACGCGTCTCATTCAGGAACGGCTCCGCCGCCTGGAACCTGGCCAGCGTCGTGGTATCGGAGACTCGTGCGCCGTTCGGCATGATCCCGTGGCTCCAGACGCGCCCGGCCACCTGGGCCGAGATCTCGGCGAGCTCGGCCCAGCTACCCGGGTTCCTCCGGTCCCACGCCACAGCGGTCTGCAGATGGGTTCGCGCACGCAACAGGTCGGCCTGCGTCGGCGCGTTCCGCTCCTGCCACGCGCCCCGCATCATCCGGCCCGCCGCCTCAGCGTGCCATGCCCCGACGCCCGGGCCCACCAAGAGGAACCCCGTCACCGTCAGGCTCAGGACCACCAGGGCCACCCCCAGGGCGGGCGACATCGGGACACGCCAAGCGGTGAGCCCGACACGCTCTTCCCGGCCGTCCTGATGCAGCGTGACCACCACCGGCATCAGGCCGGCGATCATCGTGAGCACCACGGCATTGGCCGGCATGTGGAGACCGAAATCCATCACGCTGTGCGCCAGGGTCGCGACCACCGCACCCACGCCCCCCAGCACGACCCCGCGGGCGAACGGATCGCGCCGGCCCCGCCAGCGGCTGACCATGAAGGTCAGGAGCGCGACGCCGGCCCAGATCCCGATGAACAGGCCGAGGATGCCAGTCTCGGCGAACAACTGAAGGAAGTCGTTGTGCGCGTAGTCCACGACTTTCTCGGCCGAAATGTCGGCGGGCCGGAAGGGTCGGAACCCGTCCTGGAAGGCGCCCAGCCCAATCCCGGTGACGGGGGCCTCGCTGACGACGCGAAGGCTCGCCTTCCACACCGGCAGACGCAGATCCGAGACCGGCTCGCGCATCACGGTCGCGAAGCGATCCGCCACCGCCTCCAGTCCCACCCAGCCCGAGTAGGTGACCACGGCCAGCACCGCCGCCACGACCGGCAGGATCGACCGGCGGCCCGAACGAGCGCTCAGCGCCAACACCAGCATCCCGAAGAGGCCGGCCATCGTGCTCACGACGCCACCACGAGACAGCGTGAGCACGAGCGCCAGCGCGAGAAACAGCAAGCCGCCGACGAGGAGCACGGTGGCCGGGAGGTTTCGTCGAGGAGCCCGACCGGGAGCGCCCGCCCCGCGACCCGAGGGCCGCAACACCAAGCCGAGAGAGACGAATAAAGCCAGAGAGAAGTAGAGGGCCTGGTGGTTGGGATTGATGAACGTGCTCGTCAACCGAGCGCCGGGGTGACCCAGCCAAGCCTCGGCGAACCCGATCTGACGCGCGAAACCCACGCCGGCCAGTATCACGGCCGAGACAACCAGGGCACCCATGAGTCGCGTCGCTCGCGCGCGCGTCATGGGTAGCATGCTCACGACCAGCAGGAGCCCGAGATAGGCGAAGAAGAGTCGTGCGCTCTCACGGGTCGCGTGCGGGTCCACCGAACCGGTCGGCGACAGCATCTGCCAGCCGACCAACCCGGCCATCGCAAGGCCGGGCCACAGCACCGGGCTGAGGCACACCCGGAGCTCTCCCGCCAGCGACATGCGAATGATCGACAGCGTCAGGAGGAGAGCAACCCCTCCCACGATCATCACCTGCGCCAGCGAACGGACGGACCCCTCGGGAAGCGGCGCCAGAACCATAAGCGCCACCAACCCCGCTTCGAGGGCGCCGTCGCACAGACGGATCGCCCGGTTCACTTCGAGCGTGCCTCTCCTGCCCGACGACCCTTCGGAGGCGTCTCGACGGACTGGGTATAGTACTTGTCGTAGGTGTCGTAGTACCGCTTCGAGTACCCGCTGGCACCGGCATCGAAACGGTTCAGGACCGCGCCGATGATCCGGCCGTGTACCGCCTCGATGCGCTCCCTCGACCGCTTCAGCGCAACCTGCGGCGTCCGCCCGCTGTCGACGACCAGGAGCACGCCATCCACGTGGGGCGCGAGGGCGCAGGCGTCGCTGGTCGCGAGCACCGGCGGTGAATCGATGATGACGACGTCGAACCGCTCCGCCACGGTCGCGAGGAACGCGTGCATGCGGCGCGAGGCCAACAGCTCGGCAGGATTCGGCGGAATCGGACCGCTGGTAACCAGCGAGAGGTTCGGGACCGCGCTCTTCAGCAGGATCGCTTCCAGCATCGCGTCGCCGACCAAGTACGACGACAGCCCGGGAGTGCTGGGCTGCCGGAACAGGGTGTGGACGCTGGGTCGCCGAAGGTCTGCCTCCACCAGCAGCACCGACCGGTCGCCCTGGGCGAAAACCAGCGCCAGGTTCGCCGCCGTGGTCGACTTACCCTCGCCGGGACTCGAGCTCGTCACGAGGATCTGCCGCAACGGCACGTCCGGATTCGCGTAGTGAAGGTTGTTTCTAAGGACCCGATACGCCTCGGCCGCGAACGACCGCGGGTCATCGAGCACGACTAAACGAGGAACCGAAGAGGACGTAGTCAACGCGTAGGTCTCCTCTTGCTCAGGAACGCGTGCGAGAGAGTACCGGAATCAAGGAGAAGACCGGCACACCCAGGGCTCGCTCGACCTGTTCCGGGGTGGAAACAGTGTCGTCCATGTATTCGAGGAAGAACGCCGCGCCCACTCCGACCGCCAGTCCAACCAGGACCCCGATCGCCAGATTCAAGACCTTGCGCGGCTTCACCGGCTGCGACGGAACGATCGCGACCTCGATGACCCGCACGTTGCTCGAATCCAGACCCTGGCTGAGGCTCGTTTCCTTGAGGCGCTTCAGCAACACGTCGTACAGCTGCTGGTTCGAATCGGCCTCCCGCTTCAGGATGCCGAGCTGGATTTCCTTCTTGCCGAGCGACTGCGCTTCGTCCTTGTACTGGTTGACGGCCTGGAGCATCGCGTTCTCACGCGCCTTCAGCGCGTTGTACTCGCTCTCCATGCTCAGCGCGAGACGACCCACCTCTTCCTTGATCTTCACGGAGATCTCGTCAACCTGAGACTGGATCTTCACGATCTCGGGATGCTTGTCCCGATAGGTCTTGAGCAGCTTGGAGCGCTGCACCTCCAGCTCGACCAGCTGTCCCTTGAGGCGCTGGATGAGCGGGTTGTTCATGACGAGCGGCGACGATTCCATGGCGTCCGTTTGCTGGGAGGCGCGGCGGAGCTCGGCCAGGCGAGCTTCCATCTCCAGTCGCCGGGCCTTGGCCTCGATGTACGCGCTGTTGAACTCGGCCAGCTTGCGCGCACCCAGGCTCTGCTTCTCCTCGACCTGCACCAGACCCGCCTGCTCCCGGTACCGCTGGAGGGCGAGCTCGGATTCGTTGACCTTGGTCTTGAGGTCGGAGACCTGTGCCGTGAGCCAGCTGAGCGCGTCGCGGGCTGACGAGAGCTTCAGCTCCAGGTTCTGGTATACGTAGGCGCTCGCCACGGCGTTCGCCATCTCCGCCGCCAGCTTGGGATCCGGGTCCTCGACCTGGATCTCGACCAGCCGGGTGTTCCGGACGGGCTCGACCGACACCGACCCCAGGAACGCCGCCACCGGGTCTGCCGCCAGCGCGAGCTCAGGCTTCTTCGACTTGAGGTCGAGCGTGTCGATGACTCGCTGGCCTACCGGGCGGCTGCGAATGATCTGCACCTGCGTCTGGAAGACCTCGAGCGGCTCGCCCGAGGGCCCGGCCTCCTGGAAGTTCACGACCCGCGGCGCCTCTCGATCGAGGAGCGCCCTGGTGGTCGCCCTGAAGATCGGCCGCTGCAGATACGTACCGAGCGCCACCGTGCCCAGCACGACGACGAAGCACGCCAGCATCAGCCACATGTGCTTTCTGAGCACACGCACGTACTCCCGCAAATGCATCTCTTCCATCAGACCCTCACCCGGCAGTTCGCACCGTGAGGTGCGGCATGCCTCTAGAAGAAACTCTCGGGGACGACGATCACGTCATTCGCAAGGAGCTGGATGTCCTTGTCCTTGCGGCCCCGCTTGATAACCTCGTTCAGGTCCACGACGAACGTCTCCTGCCGGCCATCGCGGTGGGTGCGAATGATCTTGGTGCGATTCGGAGCCGCCTTCTCGGTGAAGCCGCCCGCCAGGGCCACGCCCTCGATGGCGGTTCCCGCCTGCTCGAGCTGGTACGCGCCCGGCTTCCTCACCTCACCCATCACGTAGAAGCTGTTGCCCGTCGGGACGAGCACGGTGTCACCTTCGCCCAGCATCAGCTCCCGGGCGCGGGGATTCGTTCCGCCGAGGTCGATTGCCACGCTCTCCTGGTTGCCGTCGGCGCCCCGCCGCAGGATCTTCGACATCGAGGGCGCCGCCCGCTCCGTGAATCCGCCGGCGAGCGTGATCGCCTCGAGGGCGGACGTCTCCTTCTCGAGCGCGAAGGCTCCTGGCTTACGAACCTCACCCAGGACGAAGAAGCTAGTCTGCTTGGGGATGTAGATCGTGTCGCCGTTCTCGAGACGGATGTTCTCGGTGGTGTCGCCGTCAAGAAGCTTGCGGAGGTTCACGCGGATGGTCGTGCTCCCGCTGGCGCCGGGCGCGACCGGCGCCTCGGACTTGGGCGCGCGCACGAGCACGACCTGCCGGCCCGCCGCCTTCCCCGGGCCCCCGGCCTGGGAAAGGACGTCGAGGAGAGTCGATCGGCCGGTCAAGGCGTAGGTCCCCGGGCGCTCGGCTTCTCCCAGCAGGAAGACCCGCTGGGACTTGTACTCCTGGACGGCGACCGACACCTGAGGGTCTACCAAGTAGTCCTTTCCCAGGGTCTGGCGGAGACGCGCTTCCAGCTCGGTCGGCGTGAGACCGCCAACCTCGATGTCGCCGACCAACGGGAAGGGCATCCGGCCATCGGGCGCCACCACGGCGGCCCTGCTCAGGTCGTCGTGACCGTAGACCGTGATCTTCAACACGTCCCCGGGTCCGATGCGGTAGTCGCTCGACTGCGCCGCGACCTGGGAGCTCAGCGCCGAGACGAGGGCCGCTACGAGGAGAATGCTCCACACCAGCCCGGCGAGACGAGGCCGCCGGACGTATCGGGGAGCCGATTGAAGACTCGGCGCGGTCATTGGCAAAAGTCCACTAGGCACATGTCCACTATACGGCTGCAACTCCCGTGCCTACGGAGACTGCCGACGGTCTAAAAGTAGCTCTCTGGGACGACGATCACGTCGTTTGCGGCGAGGGGGAGGTCCTTGTCTTTCCGGCCCCGTTTGATGACGTCATTTAGGTCAATCACGTAGGTTTCCTGGCGGCCATCAGGCAGGGTTCGAATCACCTTCGTGCGGTTCGGGGCCGCGCGCTCGGTAAAACCCCCCGCCATCGCCACCGCCTGGATGGCGGTAGTCGCCTGGTCGAGCTGATACGCCCCCGGTTTCCTCACTTCACCCATGACGTAGAAGGTGTTACCGACCGGGACCAGGAGAATATCTCCATCCTTCAGGAGAAATTCCCTTGCCTTAGGATCCGCCCCGGAGAGATCCAACATCTCGATGTGCTCGGCCCCCGAAGACAGCTTGCGGGTGAGCTTGACGTGCACGGGGGATGCCTTCTCGGTGAACCCCCCGGCAATCGTCATGGCTCCCACGGCGGTAGTGGCCGTGTCGAGTGGATAGGCGCCGGGCCGTCGAACTTCCCCGAGAACGTAGAAGGTATTGCCCGACGGCACCAGCAAGGTGTCCCCGTCCTTCAGGGCAAAATCACGAGCCGCACGATCCGACCCCGAGAGGTCCAGGACCGACGTCTCCTCCTGCCCCGAGGCGGATCGCCTGATCAGCTTGACCTGGCTCTGGCCCGCCTTCTCGGTGAAGCCCCCGGCGAGGGTGACGGCTCCGAACGCCGTCGTCGACCGCTCGAGCTGATAGGCCCCGGGCTTCCGAACCTCGCCCGAGACGAAGAACGTGTTGCCCCGCGGGACCATGAGTGTGTCGCCTTCAGCCAGCTGGATCTCGCGGGCCTTCGCGTCAGACAGATCGACGTCGATCGATTCCTGGCTTCCGTCCGTCTTCCTCCGGAGGATCTTCGCGCCCGCGGGAGCGGCGCGATCGGTGAACCCACCGGCCAGCGTGACCGCTTCGAGCGCCGAGGTCTCCTTCTCAATCGCGTAGGCGCCCTGGCGCAACACTTCCCCGAGAACGAAGAAGGACGTCAGCTTGGGAATGAAGACCGTGTCCCCGTTCTGGAGGGGGATGTTCTCATCCCCGATCCCGTCGAGGAGGCGCTTGAGGTTGGCGCGCAGCGTGACGCTGCCCGCCGCCCCCGGGACGACCGGGCCCTCGGACTTCGGGGCACGCACGACCACGACCTGGCGTCCCGCGCTCTTGCCGGGACCGCCGGCCTGAGACAGTACGTCGAGCAGGGTCGTCTGCCCCGTCAGCACGTAGGTGCCGGGCTTGTCCACCTCCCCCAGCAGGAAGACGCGCTGGGAGCGGAACTCCTGCATGCTGACCGAGACCTGAGGGTTGACGAGATAGTCCTTCCCCAGGAGGTCCCGCAGCCGCGCCTCGATCTCGCCGGGCGTCAGCCCAGCCGCCGGGACGTCGCCGATGAGCGGGAACTGGAACATGCCGTTGGCGCCGACGACCACTTGCCGGGACAGGTCGTCATGGCCCCAGACGGTGACGCGGAGGACGTCCTTGGAGCCCACGCGATACTCCTGAGCCGCGCCGGAGGCCGGGTTCCCGCCAGCGGCCGGGCCGACGCCAGGCGTCTGACCATACGCGAGCGTCGACAACCCGGAGGTCAGGAGGATCGCAGCGAACAGGAGGAAGAGCCGGTGAGTGAAGGTGCTGATTCTACGATTCATGACCGCGCTTCCTGGCCGGAAACCGCAGGCCAACGTAACCCACCGAAGGCTTAGTAGGAGAAGATCACGCTGGCCTTGACTCGGTTGTCCGTGTAATCGAACTCGTCGAAGTTGGAGTTGAGCCAGAGGAAGTTGTAGCCGAGCTCGAACGCCAGCCAGCGCCGCATCTGGTACTTCACGGAGGCGCCCGCCTCGATGAAGTGGTCGGTGCGGTCGGCCGACCCCACGCCGAGGGTGGGATCCTCGGGGTACTGGTTGACGCCGCCCAGCCCGCGGACGCGCAAGATCACGCGGTCGCTGAGGAAGTGGCTGACCTCGACCCCTCCGAACGAGCTGACGTAGTAGTTGGTCCCCTCGAAGAGCGACTCCACGTTGGCCCGGCCACCGAAGATCCGGACCTGCGAAGGCTCGCGGTACTTCCAGATGATGCTTCCTTCCGCGACCAACCCGTCCCAGTCCTGCCGGTTGTCATAGTCCCGCCATTCCCAGCCGATCCTCAGGAGGACCGACGTCTTGGCGGTCAGGTCACCCTTGACGCCCACGAGGAAGCGCCAGGCGTTGGAGTCGCGGTCCGCCGCGACGGCGGGCTCATCGTAGCGGACGATGTTGTAGTTGACCTCCCCGAGCACCGACGTCTTCGGCAGGACGCGGTAGAAGAACGTCCCCGCGATGGTGTGATCATCGCGGTCGAACTGATCGAAGTCCGGGTCGTCCTTGTAGTCCACCATGAACCAGCGGTAGTTGATGTCGAAGGTGTACCGCTCGCGCACGGTGTAGTCGGCGCCGACGTCCAGCGTGTTTTCCCAGCGCTCCACGCGCTCCGTGAGCTCCGGCACCGGGAAGCCTGCGAAATCATCGGTGATGAGGAATCGGTCGGTCAGCCGGAGCCCCAGGCCGAAGTTGAAATTGACCCGAGCGTCGGCGAGCGCCTGGTGGTGGACGGTGTCAAGGTCCGTGTTGTCCGCATAGCGCAGGACGTCAGCCTGATACCCGAGACGGATCGCGTACTTCCGGGACGGCAGCTCCAGGGTAATACCGGGAATGATGTGGAAGATGATGTCGTCGATCTTGTCCGTCTTCGTCAGAAGGATGTTGTCGTCGTACTCGATGGAGAACTCCAGCGACGGGAGCAACCTGAATGGGCCGAGGGCGAGCCCCTGAGCGCTCGCCGAATCGGCCCATGCGAGGCTGACCAAGAGGGCCAGCCCGACCCAGGTCCCGGGAGCCCGTAACAGTCGCATTCCCCCTCCTAGCGGCGATGCCCCGCCACCGCTCAATCAGAAACCGATCGGAGGCCGGATCTGCGGGAATCCCGCGGATCCGGCCTCCGGAGCTGGCGCGCTAGTTGGAGCGCGACTGAGACAGCGGGATCTGCGACGGCGTACAGTCGGCGCCGCAGATGCGGGTCGAGTTCTGCAGCGTGGTCGGGGGGTCGAGGATCGACGGCACGAACGAGGTGATGATCTGGACCACCACGCCCGTGATCGAGAACGGAGCCGTGCCACCCGCCTGCGCGATCGGACCCGTCCCGGACAGCCGAATCGTGATGTTGCCCGGCTCGTCGGCGAGGGTGCGGCCCACGATCTCGGCCTTCCCCGGCTCGACCACGATCACCCGGGTGTTGGGAAGCAGGATCTCGACGCGACCCTCGGTGCTCTCGACCAGGATGAGGTTCTTGGCCGAGGTCACGATTCGCGCTTCGCCCACGAGCGTCTTCACCGACAGCTTGCTCGCGTCCGGCTGGAAGGCAGTCTCAGCCGATGCACCCTGCCCCAGCACGAGCTCGAGCCCGCCGAACGAGGTCTTGCTGGGCCCGTTGATGATTCGCTTCTCGTCCTCTGCGGCCCAGGTCGACGTGCCAAAGGCGAAGATGAGTGCACCCACAACCGCCATGAGCGCCGTGCGCTTCATTGCTCTGCGTCCCCCAATCCGGGCCGATCGGCCCGATAACGACGATGGTTCAATAACTTGGAGCCCCGCCACCATACAGCAAACGGGGTGCCAGGGCAAGAGTTGGATGCGCAACAACGGACCCCGCCGACGCGCCGCGCTGAGGCGGCATCAGAACCCATACAATTCGAGGCTATCGTGGCCAGTCGAGGCGCATCCCCTCCAGCCGCAACTTAGGCTTGACAGCCCCCCCAGTGGTCTGGATAGTTAGTGCGGGAGAAATTCCGTAGCCTTTTTCCTTAATGGATCAGCCCGTCGTCCTAATAGTCCACGAGGACGCCGCCGTCCAAGCCCTTCTCGGGCGGATGCTCTCTTCCTTCGGCTTCGCCGTCCGGACCGTGACCTCGGGCGAGGAGGGCATTGACCAGGTCGCCCGCGGTGACGTCGGCGTCGTTCTCCTCGACTTGAATCTGTCCGGGATGTCGGGCGCGGACACCCTCCGCGCGATCCGGGCCATGTCTCCTGCTCCCGAGGTCGTCGTCACGTCCGCCCAGGGCACGGTGACGGCAGCGGCGGAGGTCGCCCGGCACGGCGCCTTCGACTTCGTGCCCCAGCCGTTCGACTTCAAGGACCTCAACCACATCCTGCGGTCTGCTCATGATCAGGCCATCCGACGGCGCCAGACCCTGCATCTCGAGGCGGCGCTCCGGGCCCACGATCCGTTTCCCGAGATCGTCGGGCGCAGTCCCGGCATCAAGCGCGTGCTGGCCCTGGTCAACAAGGCCGCCCGGACGCTCTCTCCGGTCCTGATTCAAGGCGAGAGCGGAACCGGCAAGGAGCTGGTGGCCCGAGCGCTTCACGCGAACAGCCCCCGCGCGTCGACCCCTCTGACCATCGTCGACTGCGGAGCGCTGCAGGACACCCTTCTCGAGAGCGAGCTCTTCGGCCACGAGCGCGGTGCGTTCACGGGGGCGCATGGGCTGAAGCATGGTCTTCTGGAGACGGCGAACCAGGGGACTCTGTTCCTGGACGAGATCGGCGAGATGAGCCCGGCCACGCAGGTCCGGGTGCTGCGCGCGCTCCAGTCCGGCGAGTTCCGTCGGATCGGCTCCAACCGCCACATCAAGGCCGACATCCGGGTGATCGCGGCCACGAACAAGGACCTCCGGCAGGAGGTCCAGCGAAGCCGGTTCCGGGAAGATCTCTACTACCGCATTGCCGTCATCGAGATTCACATGCCCTCCCTGCGCGAGCGCACGGAGGACATCCCCTTCCTCGTCGAGCACTTCCTTCGGGTGAACGCGTACGGGGGCCGCGAGCGGCTCCAGGTCACCCCCGAGGCGATGGCGTGCCTGACGCGGTACCGATGGCCGGGAAACATCCGGGAGCTGCGCAACGTCATCGAGCGGCTCTCGGTGCTCGCCGACAGTCACGTCCTCACGGTCGACGCCCTGCCCCCCTCGATCGCGAAGGCGGCTCAGGGACCGGTCGAGTCGGAGGTCGATGTCCGGTCGCCGGCGGACGGAACGCCGAGCGAAGCGCCCTCCGATCTCACGCTCGACGAAGTGGAGCGCCACCACATTCTGCGAACCCTGGAACGGCACCGCTGGAACAAGAAGCGCGTCGCCGGAATCCTTGGCATCGACACGAAGACCCTGTACAACAAGCTTCGTCGCTATGGCGTTCCCATCGGCGTGCGCGGCGAAGGTGATGCCGCCGCGCCCGCTCCGTAGCATGAGCGCGTGGAGGCCGACATGACCCACGATGCCGCCAGCGCCTCCCCGACGGACGCGGGTTCGGAGCGCGAGCGGATCCTGGTCTGCGACGACGATCCCCGCATGCGGGAGACCATCGTGGAGGCGCTGGCGCAAGAGCCCTTCGAGGTCGACACGGCCGATCGCGCGGTCGACGCCATCCAGCGCATCATGCGCACGAGCTACCGCGCGTTGATCCTCGATCTGAAGCTTCCGGGCCTCGGCGGACTGGATGCCATCTCGGTGGTCAAGCGATTCGACGGAGTCCTCCCGATCATCGTGATGACGGGCCACGCGTCGTACGAGGTGGAGCAGGCCGCTCGAGCGGCGGGAATTTTCTACTACCTGGTCAAGCCGTTCAACCTGGACGAGCTGGTCGCGGCCGTTCGCGCCGCCGTCCGGTTCCGGGACGTCACCCGCCGTCGGGCCTGAGCCCGCGCGGCCTCGGCCGCTCAGCGCCCCCGCGGCCTGGTGTCCGAGCCCGGTTCCGCCCCCGCTTCGGCCAGCAGCCCCCGCACCACTTCCGTGAGGCGCTCTCGTAGCTCGGGGTCGTCGGGCTCGTAGACATCCGGAATCCCGAGCACACGCACCTTCCGCAGCTGCGCCGGCCAATGCTTGCGGATGTAGGCCTCGTGCTCGGCCTCCATCACGCAGATGACGTCCGCCCACGCCACATCCCGGCCGGTGATGGCGCGGCCTCCCGCGTCCGGATCGACTCCGGCGGAGCGCGCTTCGTGGACTCGACGACTCCCGATCCCCCAGGTCAGGACCTGGAAGATCTGCTCCCCGACCCGGCTCCGGCAGACGTTGCCCCGGCACACGAACAGGACGTGCATGCCCGCGATCAGCTCCCCACGCCCGATGCGGCCGGGCGCCCGTCCGGCTGGCTTCCCCGCCGCTCGCGCAGGAACCGGAAGAACTCGACGCCCTCTCGGAGACGGCGCCGCATGACCGCGGGGTCCCGCACCATGTCGCCCACCATCGCGAACATCTTCCGGGGACGGAAATAGAACCGGCGGTAGAACGCTTCGACGGAATCGAAGATCTCCGACTGGGCCAGACCCGGATAGCCGAGAGCCGTCACCTGGACCCCGCTCCCGCTCACCAGCCCGCCCGAGTCCTTCGGCAGCCACCCCTGCTCCAGCGCCTGTCGGTAGAGCTCGGTCCCGGGATACGGCGCCGTAAGCGAGACCTGGATGGTGTCGGGCTCGATCTCGCACGCGTACCGGATCGTCTCCTGGATGGTCGCCGGCGTCTCTCCGGGAAGGCCGAGGATGAACGTCCCGTGGATCTTGATCCCAAGCGCCTTCGCATGCCGGGTGAACTGGCGGGCGACGTCGAGACGCAGGCCCTTCTTGATGTTGTTGAGGATCTGCTGGTTGCCCGACTCGTAGCCCACGAGCAGCAAGCGGAGTCCGTTGTCCCGGAGGACCTCCAGCGTGCGCGGCGGGACGTTTGCCTTCGCGTTGCACGACCAGGTGATGCCCAGCCGACCCAGGCGCCGGGCGATCTCCTCGGCGCGCGGCAGATCGTCCGTGAACGTGTCGTCGTCGAAGAAGAACTCCTGAACCTGGGGGAAGTGGCTCTTCGCGCGGGCCATCTCGGCCTCGACGTTCGCGGCGCTGCGCACTCGATAGCGATGCCCCCCCACGGTCTGGGGCCAGAGGCAGAACGTGCACTTGGAACGGCAGCCGCGTCCGGTGTAGAGGGAGACGTACGGATGGAGCAAATAGCCGATGAAGTAATTCTCGATCGTCAGGTCCCGGCGGTACACGTCGACGACGAAGGGCAGCGCGTCCATGTCCTCGATGGGCGGACGCGGCGGCGTGAACCGGATCCGGTCCTCGTTCCGGTAGGCGATGCCCCGAACGTCGCCAAGGGGCCGCCCCTCCGAAACCTCCGCGCACGCGTAGTCGAACTCGCCGACGCCAACCCAGTCGACGGCGGGCGCAGCGCGGAGGCACGCCTCCGGGAGCACCGCCACGTGGGCGCCCACCATGCCGACACGGGCGCCCGGATGCTCCTCCTTCAGGCGCGCGGCAACCCGGGCGTCGCTGGCAAAGGAGGGGGTGCTGGTGTGCATGACGATGTGGTCGTACTCCCGGGCGAGCGGCGCGACCTGCTCCAGGGTCAGACCGTCAGGAGGGGCATCGACGAGGCGGCTGCCCGGCACCAGTGCCGCGGGCTGGGCCAGCCACGTGGGGTACCAGAACGATCGGATCTCCCGCCGAGCCTGGTACCGGGACCCAGCGCCGCCGTCGAAGCCCTCGAACGACGGCGGGTGAAGGAAGAGGGTCCGGAGCGCCACGGTCGCCTCAGGCCCGGCCGGGGGTGCGTGAGCGCATTGAGCCGGAAGCCGCCAGGTTGTCCGGCTCGGCGTGTCCGCGCGCGGTGATCCAGGCGAGTGCCGCGAGACCCAGGCTCGCGTACACCAGCTCCCGGATGCGTCGGACGACGCCGACCGTGAGACCACGTGCGGGATTCAAGCCCAGGGCGGCAAAGAGGGCCACCTTGCCGCCTTCCTGCGTTCCCACCTTGGCCGGCACGAAGAAAAGAATACCATCCAGGAGCACGGATCCCGCCTCGAGGGCCAGCGCGGTTCGCCAATCCACCGCGGCCCCGACCCCGCGGAGAATCAGATAGATCTCGAGCGCGCCCACGGCCCATCCGGCCACGAAGCACGCCAGCGCCGCCGATGCCCGCCACGGGCCGATGCGCGCGAGGGTCGCGTCGAGGTCGCGGCCGGGCGCGCCCCACGCCCCGGGCAGGAGCCAGCCGAGGCGCACCCGTCCAAGCCCCCCCTGGATCATCGTCCAGAAGCCGTGGTCGACCGCGCGGACGAACGCCACGCCGGGCGCGACCGCCACCAGAGCCGCCGCGACCGCGATGGCCATCGCCGAAGGCCATCCGAGCCACCCGCGTTCCGCGGCGAGGCCCGGGAGAACGAGGGCGATCGCGAGCAGGATGAAGACGGCTTGGCCCAGTGACTGGCCGACCTTTGCGGCGCTCACCGAGGCCCACCGGACGCTCGAGGGCACGTGCGGCCCCAGAAGACGCACGCGCAAGAGCTCTCCGCCGATCGTCGCCGACGGCGTGAGGTAGTTGACGGCATCCCCGGCCAGCCGCACCGCGACCAGTCTGGCCGCTCCCACTGGCCGCTCGCCCGCGGGGAAGACCAGCGCCCAGCCGCCCGTGTTCAGGAGGACATCCACGCTCTGGACCAAGAGGATCACCGCCAGCCCCCAACCCAGCGTGCGGAGATCCCGGACGAGGGTCTCCACCCCGATGATCCACACGGTGCCGGCCAGCACCACAGCGCCCAGGGCGAGGCATGCCAGCTCGAGGCGCCGCCGCCGGACCGTCGTCACGGCGGCACCGCCGCCGGCCCCCGCGGACGCACCGTTCGGAGCCAGTAAGCAATGAGGGCGGCCGTGAAGACCCATGCGCCGCCGGCCGCGGCGTAGAGAAACCATTCGAGATGGCCGAGCGCGGCGAGTACCAGGAGCAGGTACGTGTAGTCGCGACTGGCCAGCTTCTCGGCAATGTCCGCTCCCCGCCTCCCACGGAGGCTCTGGGCATCACCAGCCCAGTGGAGGTCCCCGCCCTGCCGAAGCGCTGGTCGGATGAAGAGCACGTGCACCGCCGTCATGGCGGCGACCACCCCGCCCAACAGGGCCAGGGCGGCCCAGAAGCCGCTCGGGGGCAGTCCTCCGCGCCAGAGGCCGGTGGCCAGCCCAAGGAAGACCGCGAGGTGCACCACGTAGTCCCCCGCCACGTCGAGCCGGGCGCCCTCCGCGCTCTGGGACAGTCGGGCGCGCGCCAAGTCTCCATCCACACAGTCCAGCACGACCGAGGCCACGAGCAGCAGCACGCCGACCAGGCGTCCCCAGTAGGACACGCTAGCCAGGCCCGCTGCGCCGAGCAGGCCGATCGCCACGCTCAGGAGCGTCACGTGGAAGGGAGACAGCGCCGTTCTCAGGAACAGCCGGGTGAGGGGCCTCGACAGGGGACGATCGATAAGGGTTGCGAGGTAGCTGTCGCTCGTCGAGCGGTCTCCGATGTGGTCGAGGAGCGCGATCTCGAGGTCGCGGGCCGATCCGCCAGACTCGAGCGGGGCCACGAGACCCGCCCGCATGCGGGTGCCTTCCCGCGTGTGCTCGAGCGGCGTCGCCCCGTCTGCTCGCCACTCGGCCCCGAGCCCGATGGCATCGGCGCGAGCGGGAATGTCAGCGGCCTCGCACACGACACCCACGCGCCGCCCGGCCGCCGTCCACACGGGTCCTCGCCCGGCGCCACGAAGCATTCGCGCGGCTGTGGCATCCACGAGCACGTCCCCCGAGAGGAGCAGCGTCAGCCGGTGCGCCGCCCATGATGCCGAGGACTCCGCATCGGTGAGCCTTTCCAGCCAACGGACGGGCACGCCCCGCTGGGCCAGCGGCTCAGCCGCCCATCGGGGGCGTCCGGGAGCGAGCAGCGCCAGGTCGCGGAATCCGGCCTCGTGGAGAGCCAGGATCGCCCGGACCGCGATGGGCACACCCGCGACCGGCGTCGCGGCCTGCGGGCTGCTTCCGAGGACGACGGCGCAGTGGACTGCCTCACTCCCACCGTCGTTCATCGGGGGCTATCGCGAGGCGCGCGGCGGACCATCCCGAGTGGGCCCGCTCCCGAGGGCCAGCGCCCGGGCCGGAGGCGCGGCACGAGGCGCACCGGGCGGCAGGGACCCAGCCCGATCAGGTCGACGGCGCGTCCGGAAGGCGGGCGCGCCTTGGTCGCGACCTACCGAATGGCGCGCCGTCACGGGACGAGCGCGTACACCTCAAGCTCGCCCACGGAGATGAACGCGGCAGATCCACCCGGTCTCCCGTAGATCCGGATACCATCCCCGGCGATCGGCGTGAAGGCGAGGGTGAACGTCTCGAAGTTCACCCCGTTGTTGCCCGGGTACGCGGGCGTGGTCGTCAGGCCCGACACGTTGACCCACTGCCCGTTCTGCCGGACCTGCACCGTCAGCGTCGTGAACCAGCCGCCGTCCGTGAAGTGCTTCCCCTCCTGGAAGACGACTCGAGTGAACGTCCTCGTCGTCGAGAAGGTGTATCCGACCCAGTCCTCGGTCGCGCTATTGGGCCCGTCCCAGCTGTCGTACTGCTGGGCCGAGTTCGTGCTCCCCACGGCGGGCTTGACCCCGTCCCGAATGAGGCTGAGGGGTCCCCCGCCGCCGATCGGCGCGGTCACCCTCGCGATAATCGTCTGGGCCTGACTCGTGACGTTGGACTCCCCCGATCCGCCGCCGGTCCAGCTGACCTCGGCGATCGCTCCACCGGTCTTCTCGTAGAACTCACCTTCACATCGTGATCCCCGGCCGTCATGGTCCGGGTCGCGGTCCGGACCGTCGCGGCATGGTCGGTCCAGAAATCGATCACGAGCGCGTTGTCCACCCAGAGCCGAATCCCATCGTCGCTGCGGGTGGTGAAGGTCTGCGTCCCGGCTACGAAGGTGAACCGGCCCGTCCACCGGACGGAGAAGTTGTCATTGTTGACGCCGTTGCCGGGGCCGCCGTTCCCCCAGTTGTTGTTGATCCCGGTCTCGCAGCGCGCGAGAACCGGGGTCCCCGTCAACGTCAGGCTGTTGAAGTACTCGGCGCGGTACTGACCCGTCGGACACGCGGTATTAGAGAACGTGGCCGTGTAGGTCACGTTGGAGGTCGGGATCGTCACCGTATGTGACTGGGTTCCGCCGTCCGACCACGACACGAAGTTGTACACTCCCTGAGGACTCGTGACGTTCAGCGTGTGCAGCGACCCCACGATCGTCGTCCGAGTCAGGGGGCTCGTGCCGCTCGTCCCGTCGTAGAGAACCTGGAGTCCAGTCGGAGCGGTGGCCACCGTGATCTGGACGGTCTGCGGATTGATGGTCCGCGAGACGGTGCTGGTGAGCCCGCCGGCGTCCGTCGCGGTGAGGATGATCTCGAAGTAGCTCTCGTCACCGTGATCGGGAATCGTGAAGCTCCCGCTCGCCCCCGAGCCCGACTGGAGCGGATGGATGTGACATGTCCCACCCGGACAATGATGGATCACGATCTGCCACGAGAGCGCCGAGGCCGGGAGGGTCCCCTGGTCGGGATCGGTCGCCGAGCCCGCGTAGTTGACCACGGTGCCCACCTGGTACGTGAAGTTCGCCGCCGGAGCGGTGATCGTTGCGGAGGGCGGCCGGTTGCCGACCTGGATCGACACCGTGGCCGTCGCCACGCCGCCATGGTTATCGCTAACGGTCAGCGTCGCCACCCGGGTGGCGTTCGGTAGCTGATAGACGTGCGAGGGCGCGGGGCCCGTTCCCGTGGTGCCGTCCCCGAAGTCCCAGTCAAAGGTGAGCGGGTCTCCGTCGGGATCGTTCGATCCGGTGCTGGAGAACTGCACGGTCAGGGGTGCCGGACCCCCGATCGGATCGGCGGACGCGACGGCCGTCGGCGGCGTGTTGCCGGACGTGTACCGGATCCGGCGGACCTCGTTGGCGCTGATCGCCACGTAATAGAGCATTCCGTCCGGTCCCATCTCGATATCGACCGGACCGTCCAATTCCGTGGCGAAGTCGGTCACGCTGCCGGGCACGAGGACGTCGTTCGCATCGGCCCGGAGCGTACGCAGCCAGCCATCGGAGAAGTCGCCGAAGAAGAACGCGCCCTGATACGCCGCGGGATAGAGGCTGCCGGTGTAGAAGGCGCCGGCCGTGACCGCGGCCGTGGTGCCGTTGTGCTGGTACTCGTAGAGCGGCGCCCGAACGGTCGGTCCTCCGCCACTCGGCGGCGGTCCGCTGACGAGGGCATAGACGTCTAGCTCAGCGACGGAGATGAACGCCGCGCTGCCCCCGGGAGCTCCGTACACCCGAATGGCGTCGCCCTGGATCGGCGTGAAGCTCAGCGTGAACGTCTCGTAGTTGACCCCGTTGTTGCCCGGATACGCCGGGCTGATCGACAGGTTCGACACATTGACCCACTGCCCAGCCTGCCGGACCTGCACCGTCAGCGTGGTGAACCACCCGCCGTCCCAGAAGTGAATCCCCTCCTGGAACACCACCTTCGAGAAGTTCTGCGAGCTCGAGAACTCGTAGCCGACCCAGTCCTCGCTCGCCGCGTTGTTCCCGTCCCAGCTGTCGTACTGGCGCGCCGACTCGGTGCTGCCCACGGGCGGACGATCGCCGTCGTGGATGACCGCCAGCCCGTTCCCGCCGCCCTGCGGGTTCGGAACGGCCGCGATGATGTTCTGCGGCGGAACCGCGACCTCGACCGGGCTCCCTCCGCCGCCACCGCTCGCGCTCTCGTACACCTCGAGCTCACCGACCGAGATGAATTGGGCGGATCCGCCCGGTGTCCCGTAGATCCGGATGCCGTCGCCCTGGATCGGCGTGAAGGTCAGCGTGAACGTCTCGAAGTTCACCCCGTTGTTGCCCGGGTAGGTGGGCGTGGCGGTCAGGCCCGACACGTTGACCCATTGCCCGTTTTGCCGGACCTGCACCGTCAGCGATGTGAACCAGCCGCCATCGACGAAGTGCTTCCCTTCCTGGAACACCACTCGGGCGAACGTCTTGGCCGTCGAGAAAGTGTACCCTACCCAATCCTCGGTGGCGGCATTGGCCCCGTCCCAGCTGTCGTACTGCTGAGACGAGTCGGTGCTCCCCACCGCAGGCTTGATCCCGTCCCGGATGAGGCCGAGGGGCCCCCCGCCCCCCATGGGCGATGGGACCTTGGCGATGATCGTTCCGGTCAGCGCGAGGTTCGGGGATGACCCGGCCCCGTACAGGTCCTGACAGAACTGAAGGGGCGCGTATCCCGGCTGCTGACCGGACCCCTCGTAGCACGGCCAGCCGAGGTTCGCACCGGCAACCGCCGCGCTGATCTCCTCGGTGGTGTCCCATCCGACGTCTCCCAGGTAGGGGACGTCGGTCCCTGGCCTGAGATTGAACCGGTACCCATTGCGGACCCCGTACGCCCAGATCTTGGACCGGTTGTCGCTGGCATTGCCCGTCCAGAAGGGATTCGTCGGAACTCCCTGACCGGTCCGCGTCACCCTCAGAAGCTTGCCCGCGAGGGAGTCGAGATTCTGAGTCCGCAGCGCGTTGGTGTCCACCGTCCAGAACGACGACGAGTCACCGACCATGATGACGAGGGTTCCATCGGACGCGAACTTGATGTTGCCCACCGAATGCGAGTACCCATCGGCAGGCAGGCAATCGCTCCCGACCGGGAAATCGTTGCACGAGTGGGTCGTGAGGTTTGCGACCACGGTGCCGAGCAGGACCTGCTCACTGGCGGGACTGGCGGTGTCGCCCGTCACGGTGACGCGAGTGAGTCGCGAGGTTTTTACCCCGGTGTAGTCGGTGGCATCGTTCTCGTACACGTACAAGAGATAGAGATAGGGATTCGACGCGAAGCTCGGATCAACCGCAATCCCGATGAGGCCACGATCCCAGTAGTCGTTGACTCGGCTCTTGATGTCGATCATCGGCGTCGGCTGGAGCACGCCGTTCTTGACGAGGCGAACCACTCCGGTCTTTTGCGCGATTGCGATGCGGCCATCCGGAAAGAAGGCGATGGCCGTGGGATTGGTGAGGCCGGACGCGACGACCTCCTGGCTGAATCCGGTGGGGAAGGTCGTCGCGCTCGCCCCAAAAGCACAAGCGAGCACTAGGAGCGCAATCGCGAAGCCGATGCCTCGTCGCACGGCGGTCTGTCCCACGCTCAGCCTCCAGAGCTCCAGAGGCATCCACGCTTCTGCTCGCGCGCGGCCGCCTCCAGCTCAGCCAACCGATCGTGGTTGGCGCCCTGACCGTCCGCGCGCGCAAGGCCCGCGGTTACGAGCTCCTCGGCGACCGAACGCCCGTCCAGTGTCATGATGTAGTACATCCGCCTCATCCGAGCATCGATCACGAGCCCAGGCTCCTCGTAGAGCTCGACGCCGTCGGACACGAGCTCCTCGGTGAAGGCCGTCGCCTCCTTGCCGCAGGGCGTATTGCCGTTCGGCGCCTTCACTCCGAGAATGCCGATCCCCACACGTCCCCGAGCGTTCCGGGCATCCAGGGTGTCGCCTTGAATCACTCGGATGTAGCCGACCAGTTGCTCACGGTCCGGGGCCAGCGAGCCCGTTTGCGCGGCGGATGGGGAGGCCGTCAGCCATGCCAGAGTCCCCAGGGCAAGCACAGTCGTCCAACGCTCCGGCCTGAATCGACTCACAGAGATGCTCCCCTCGACCCGTTCTGTGGAGCTACTAAGAGGCGGGTAGGCTCGTTTCACTAGCTGCTGACTCTACCGGACGCTCGGAGTTTCAGGCAAGGCGCAGTTCCCCCTTACGAGTGCCGCAGTTCCCCCTCACAACGACTTGCGTGCTGCGTGCCAGACGCCGGGAGTCGGCACTCTCCACGCCGGATCGAGCCAATGGATGTTGATCTCCTGCAAGCGCAGTCAACGTATCGAGAGCGTCTCGAAAATCAATCGCGCTTCAGGCGTCGCCCCGTGTTCTCCGGTCTGAGACGAAGTCGAATGGGCATTTCCCCCGGGGCCCGCGTCAGATGACCACGATTCCTGGTTTTTTTCCCGACGCGCACCCCGCTCGGTGGTATGCGGCGCCGAGTTCAGCTACCGTCCGCGGTCAGCTGCCCCTCGACGAGCGTCAGCGTCCGGTCCGCAGCCCGAGCGAGCTCCGCGCTGTGGGTCACGAGGAGCACCGCGGAGTGACCGCTCCGCGCCCGGGCCCGCAGCTCGGCCAGGAGCACAGCCGCGTTCTCTGCGTCCAGGTTTCCGGTCGGCTCGTCGGCCAGGATGAGGGCCGGGTCGTTCAGCACGGCGCGGCAGAAGGCAACGCGTTGCTGCTCGCCGCCCGAGAGCGCGGGCGGGAACTGCTCCGCCCGCTCCCAGACCCCGAGCCGCTCGAGGAGCTCTCTCGCCGCGGTCTCCGCCGCCGCGCCGGGGCGGCCCACGTAGCGCGCCGCGAGCAGGACGTTCTCGCGAGCCGTGAGCTCCGGGATCAGGTTGTACGTCTGGAACACGAAGCCGAGATACCGGCCCCGGAAGGCGGCGAGCGCGCGCCGGCCCGCCCCGGTCAGGCGCTGGTCCTGAAACCAGAGCTCCCCGGCGTCCGCCCGATCCAGGCACCCGAGCAGATTCAGGAGCGTCGACTTGCCGGATCCCGAACGCCCGACCACCGCGACGAGCTCACCGGGGGCGAGCTCGAGATCCACCCCCCGAAGCACCGGGAGCTCGCGCCCGTCGGCGGTACGGAACCGCTTGACGAGTCCGGCGGCGCGAAGGAGCGCGGCAGCCATGGCTCAGGCCCCGCGGCGGATCGCCTCGGCCGGCGACAGGCGGAGGATCCGGAAGGTGGCGTAAGTGCCGGCGATGGCGCCGAGCGCAATGGCGAACCCGACCGCGAAGGCGACCAGCTCGGTCGAGAAGAGAAAGAGCTGCTGCCCGGCCTGGGCCGCCCGCGCGTCGACGGCCGTGCCCCCCAGCACCGCGAGGATCGTGCCGAGGGTGCCGCCGGCCAGGCTGACGGCGAGGCTCTCGCGAAGAACCTCCCCCAGGAGCCGAAGGTCGGTGGCGCCGAGCGCTTGCTTGATCCCGAAGTCGCGGATGCGCTCGAAGGTCGCGGCGGCGATGGTGTTGGAGAGTGAGAGCCCTCCGATGAGAAGCCCGATCCCGGTGATGCCGGCCATGAGCCACGAGAAGAACGCCGTCGATCCGGCGAGCTGGCGCGCCACTTCGCCGGGCGCCACGACGTTGACGCCGGCGACCTCCTGACGGATACGCGCGGCGAGCGCGTCGGGGTCGACGCCAGGGCGCCAGCCCACCGCCGCGCCGCTGTTGAGGTCCGCGGGGGTCACCATGCCGCCCGCCATGAACAGCGCGCGGAGGGTCGGGTCCAGTGCGAGCCAGAGCTCGCGCGCGTCCTCGATCGGAACCACCGCGAAGCGGTCAGGCGCCGTGAGGAGGCGCTCCCCCACCCCGATGACCTCGAAGTCCCGCTGGCCGATCCGCAGCCGCGACCCGACGTGAAGCCCGCGCCCCACTGCCAGCTCGGCCCCGACCACCGCGCGTCCCCGGTCGGCCGGCATCAGCGAGCGGCCTTCCGCGATGGGAAAGGTCGGATAGTTCCGGTTCGGCGACGGGACCGTCAGGTCCACCCCCAGGACGAGCTCCTGGTTGACGGAGAAGAGCTGCGAGGTGGACGGGTTGAGCGGGAGCATGACCTGCGCCTGGACCGCCGCCACGCCGGGCACGGTCCGGATCGCCTCGATGGTCTGACGGCGCAGGAGGCCACCGGCCGTGAATCCCGCGCCGGTGCCGATCCCCGCGCCCGCCACCGAGATCTGGCCCAGCACGAAGCGGTGCCCGCCGTCGATGAACCGGCTGATGCGCCCGGAGAGCGCGCCGAGCGCCACCAGCCCCGCCATGCCGACGGTGATGCCGGCGATCGCGAAGCCGTAGCCGCGAGGGAAGAGACGCCGACGGCGGGACGATCGGGGGCGGCTCACCGGCGCCGGCGCCGGTGCCCTGGCGCCCGGGCGGAGGAGCTCGGCCCAGCTCCGCGCGGGTGCCCGCTGGAGGCGATCACGATGCTCAGACCTCCTCCGCGACCCGAGCGCCCGGGGCAACGGCCGCCGTGCGGACCACGCCGGTCGTCTCGCCGCCGCTCGCGGACACGCGCGCCAGATACCAGGCGATGCGAGCGCCGTCGGCCACGGCGTGGAAGCGGCTCTGGCGGCCCGGCGGATACACGGACCGGATGGGGACCGAGACCAACCGGTATCCCGCCTCCGTCGCGCGGACCAGCGCCTCCGTCTCGAGGACGAAACCGTCCTCGACCAGCGTGATCTCTCGAAGGAACGCCCCGGGATAGATCCGGAAGCCACACTGGCTGTCCGACAGGGGCGTCGGCAGGATGGTTCCGAGAGTGCGGTCCGCCGCGCGAATCGCGAGCCGCCGGAGGGCCGGGATCGGATCGCCCGCCCCGGCGCCGAACCGATGGCCGAGGACGAGCGCGTTCGGCGCCGCGCGGTGCGCCGCGAGCAGGCGCGGCAGGTCCGCCGGGTCGTGCTGGCCGTCCCCATCGAGGGTCGCCACCGCCGTCGCGCCGCGGCGGAGCGCGGCGCAGAAGCCCGTGCGGAGGGCCGCGCCCTGGGAAAG
>JADMIO011426203.1_pt1 | contig 34273 bp, 23 predicted proteins | sample 8958161 | NCBI WGS metagenome assembly JADMIO01 (sample SAMN16585339, study PRJNA669376) | soil metagenome | isolation source: Crop rotation soil | place: USA: Cullars Rotation, Alabama | collected 2011 | reverse complement strand
GGGGGGGGAGGGGGGTTGGCCGAATTCAAAAGCTGACCTGGCCGAAAATTTTAGAGGGGTTATCGGCCTGTACCGGAAAATTAGCAGTGTGAATTTTATACGCTGTCAATGTAAGTCATTCTACTTAGAATAACCATAACTACTCCTCAAACCTTAGAACCTGCTAACAAATTTAATTCCTCAAATATTTTGAATAAAAATTCCTCCATGTGATTTCATCCCCCAAAAACTTTTTTAACCCTAGTAAAAAAACTCTAAAATTCAATTTTCAGTTCTGAGGAGATTAGATCATCAGTTGTAATCAGATAGATAATCTTATCGTCATGAGAAAGAGATTAGAAGAACTTTTCGATAGTTCATAGTGTACTTTCAATCATCCCAGACTGGTCTGCTAATGGCTCCTTTCCTATGAAAAAAACCTCAAACTTTTTTATACTCTTCAAAAAAAGTTTTACACTATTCCTCACTCAAACTTGCTGAAAGCCCATAGAAGCAGCAGCAAAGTATCATCAATAAACCACTGACTAGAGTGTAGTAACTGAGATAGCATTGGTGTAGTAGCAAAAATAAAAAATTCTTGTATATTGAAAGATTCAACTTTGCTCCCTTTTATAGATCGATGAAAATTGCCAAGAATATTTACAAGGTTGTGCAAAAGGTTCAATGTAATTGTTATTTCAAGGTCTTACCCATCCTAGGAGCCAAAAAGACTGAATTCGTAAAGGACTCTTCAAAACATTCTCAATCCTTTACGACTGATGGATATAGAAGCCTCATCGAATGATTCTTCCACAAAACCTATTCAGAGTGTATCAAAATCCAAAAAAATTAGACCAAGACCTGGAGAAACTTTTGAAGAAGTAACTAAAATAAGTTTGCAAAAATTGATGAGAACCTATTGGAAATATGAAAACTACAAATGCAGTGACAAAACAAACCTTAAATCGACTTGCCTAAAGGATGATGAAAATAGAAGAGTCAAAAGAAACTCAAAAGAAAGAGAAATTAATAGATAATAGCAAAATTATTGAATCATCAAAAGCTAAGGAAAAAGATGGGGAAAGAAAATAATTAAGCTATTTAAGCTTGAAATTCTGAAAGAATACTTAATCGTAGTAACTTTTAAACAATTTAATAATTTTTCTGCAACTTGCAGCAATTTTTTTGCAAATTTTTATAAGCTTCCTATAATTTATTGTAAATTGCTGTAAATTTTTAGTAATTTACAGTATAATTTATTAAAAAATTATTGAAATTCTGCAGAAAATTTACTTTTTAATAGGCAGGCTTTCGGAAATTATCGAAATTTTCTAGGATGGAACACCCCCTGACAAAAAAAAAAAACTAAAATAAGGGAGGCTCCTTACTCTCGTACGGTTAATAAGTGCTTATATATCTCATCTTCATATCTATTTGGAACAGAAAATTCATTTGTAATAAGATCATACTTAGGTAGTAGAAGTAAACATAAAATAATCTGGTCAAGTATATAATTAAGAAATAACAAAACTGATGCAGCACCTTAACTAGGGATCATCCGTTCCAGGTTGATTCGAAGTCTTATTAACATCATAATTGTCCGATTTATTCAAATTCAAAGGACAAGTTCTTTCCAAAATTTTGATAGTTTTGTCACAATATTGCGCCGATTCTGACCCTTTGGGATATTGAGGACGAACTTCCCCAACAAAATGGTTCAATATAGCTTGAAAATGACCTGTATTTTCAACTAGATTAATAATCAAAGTTTCTGCTTTATTCAGATATTCTTGAGTATATTTCATATCCCTTCGCTTCAAGGAAAGTTCTATTAATGAAAAATAAGTTGATGCGCTCAATTTTTTATCTTTACTACTTAGTTTTAATACTTCTAAAAAATCTTGTTCAGCATTTTTCCATTTTTCTTCGTAATTCATGTAGACCTTACCTCTAAAAAATAGGGTCTGATACTTCTCATCACTTATTTTACGCGAAGAAAACATCTCATTGATATCTAGACTGACCTGGAAGTAATTCTCACTCTGTCTCAAATTTTTGCTAAAGTTACCCATCAGATTTAACATATCCTTTACTGAAGATTCAATTTCTTTTTTTAACTTCTCTAATACCGTTTTAGGATTTTTTCTAACATTTCGCAACAATTGCCTTCCTTTCAATAGGCATTTTCTAGCTTTTCGCAGCATTTTGATTGACTTATATTGCATTTTAAAGTCATTACAAACTTTAGCCGTTTCAGTGTAAATCCACAATTGTTGATTCATAAAAGTTTCTTTATATTTTTGGTCTTTTGGATTATAACTTTCTCTGTTCTTTATCTCAGCTTCTATTAACTCAATTATTTCTCGAGGACCTTTCACAGCTTCTAACAATATTCTCAATAATTTGTTTTTTCTATTATTAAAAGCATCAGAGATAAGGCTTATTGAAGAAAGGCTAAAGTCTGGCTGCATATCCTCATTTTCTCTTTCTGGAAAAATATCATTCGCTTCTGAGTCTTTCTTTTCTTCGATTCTTTCTAATAATTCTTGGACATTGGTCTCAAAATCCTCCATATCGTCGTCATAGTTAAAGTAGACTCCAAATTGATTTTTGTATTTCTCCAGGAATGAAGAAGATAGTGAGTTCTCCTTTGGTAACAGTTTATCAAGTTTTCTAATTCCCTTCTCATATTCTAATTTTGCTTGTACTTTATTTCCTTCAAGAAAATAAATATCTCCCATGAGACATGAGTATCTCCCTTCAATGAGATCCTCTATCTCAATTTTTTTGAGAAGATCAAGAGCTGTTAATAAGACTGTTTTCGCTTCTTTAATTTCTCCTTGTTTAATAGCTAGCTCTGCTAACCAAATGTGGCAATTAATTTTCATAATATCATACTTAGACTTTGTCCAATAATTTAATACTTTATCTAACAATGAACGGGCTTCGGTATATTTTTTTGTATTGTAATAATATTGAGCTAGATTAGTATTATTTGAAGTTATCATGTATTCGTCGGTCGGAAAATATTTTTTCTGAATATCTGCCGCCTGTGTTAGATTCTTAATAGCTTTCTCAAAGTTACCTTGTTGGGTAAAAATATCTCCCTTCATATTATAAATCTCCCTCAAGCCAACTTCATTTTCTATACTTGCAATTCGTCCTGCTTTTTCCGCTTCTTTGAAAAATTCAAGTGCCTCATTGTATCTAAAAGCAGTGTAATAAAGATAACCCAAATCAATATTAATATCAAACTTCTCTTGATTTGTTAATATTTCTCTGAGAGGTTCCCATCGAGATCTATCTTTGTCAAGACGTTTTATTATTTGTTTTATGCTCCAAGAATCTGAATTAACTAGCTTAATTAATTCTTTACAATAGAGACCCAACTCATCTCCTGAAGAAAGTTTAACATGTTTTTCAAAAAATTTAGTAATGGTAGGTTGATCTGAAGGTATCAAGCAATCTGGAACAATTCCTTGAAAACTTTCTTGCTTAATAACATGGATATCTTTTGGAATCTGTTTAGCCTTAGAATCTGAATCGTGAGAATACGAATTAAGCATCTCGTTTAGAAAATTTTTTAATTTAGAATGTAATTACGTGTGAATACAAGTGTCTACAATTCAGCTGGGTAGACGCTAAGTCCGAAGTTAAGAGTCACAAAAAAGCTACTATTCAGAAACTAGAATTCACCAAAAGTGATCTCCAGACTTCTTCTTTTCTTATTCTAGATTATGAATAAACCGAAACTGAAACAAAGCTTTTTCCTTTTTTTTGTTTTTTCAAAAAATCCGACAACCAACAAATTTTTCTGACAAAAAAAAAACCTAATTTGTCTCCTTTTTATGACAAATTATCTAATAACTTCAACAATTCAAACCGTTTTGTTTAGTATTCTTTATCTTGCCCTTGAGAAATATATAACATGGATATCTTTTGGAATCTGTTTAGCCTTAGAATCTGAATCGTGAGAATACGAATTAAGCATCTCGTTTAGAATTTTTTTTAATTTAGAATGTAATTAAGTTTGAATACAAGTATGCTTCATCCAGTCTTTTACTACAAATACGAATCCCGGCAAATTTTACCAATCGGAAGTTAAAAGAGTAGAACTCGATTCAGCTCAGTAGATGCTAAATCCGAAGTTAAAAAGCTTCAATCCTGTTTTTACCTCCAAACCTTCTTCCTTTCCTCTCTAGAGGTTAAACAAAAAATTAACCTTTTTTTTTGGAGAATTTTTTTTTTCCTATCGCTGGAGGGTTGAACGGTGAGGTTGACATTATGAACAATAAAGTTTGTAAGATTTATTGCATCTAATATATGAGACAAAAGCACACATAAATATATCAGAATTCCACACAAAAAGGGAATACTTATTATAAACAAAACTACAAATAGATTGAGATACAAGTATTACAAACGAAATGATTCAAAATAATTTGCCTTTAGATCTTGTTGGCTTTGAACTTTAGTTTCGAATGACCTTGCTCCATTTCGCCCCTCCCCTCTTTTTGGATTTTTTGGGTCGAGAATTTAAAAAAAGAGGGATTTTTTTTTTTTAATTCCTCATCTAATTTTCTCCCCTTTTATAATAGAAAAAAATGAATTTTTTACACACAAAAAAACTCAGTAGGATTTTTTTATCTCCCTCAAATTCAAAAGAACAGCCAAAAAAGAAAAAAAAAGATTTACAAGAGAATGACAAGCAAAGGCAAAGCTTCAATCGAATTAAGAAATAGAATAGAGCAATCTAGATTTTTCTAGAATTATTAAGTTTTTTAGGCCTAGGCTCCCTATATGGAAACATTGAAAGTAGCTAAGTATATTAATTAAATTTGATTCAAGTTTTAGAAAAGAATGATCTTTTTTTATTAATGTAAATAAAAATTATTACTTGTAGATTTAATGCATTATTTAAGAAATGATATGAAATGTCTTTACTATCATATCTGGCGTATCTGAGGATACAATAAAATTAATTCGTCATTAAGTACTGTATTGTTAATGATTTCTAATCTCACTTTAAATTGAAACAAATCTCTTCTAACTCTAAATTCTAGCAATGAAATACCATCACTTAACGTTTGATGACAAATTTTAAGTTTTAGTCTTATATAAACCATACTTCTCATTGCTTGCTATGAACTATTCACAAAAAGAAGAAATAAGCAATATTGTGATTATTTTAGGTCACCATAACATAAACTCTCTTTACTCATGGAAAATAGGAAACTTCAATCTTGCAGTCGCAGCCGAGGATACCTATTTTTTGAATTTTTGTAATATAAGAGTATTTTGAGGGGTTGAAATGTTCTACATATTTTCGATCCTCAATTTGCTGTAAAGCTTTATCCATTTTCGACTTCTTCTCTTGCAAATCATCTCCCAAAGTTTGGCTCAAAAATTTAATTTCGATAAGGTATGCTGTTGTATATCCACTTTCAACTTCCGGAATGACTGTAATATCAAAATATTCTTTCCCTACATGTCTTTCAGACATAACTATCCACTCATTTCTAAGTATTCGAGCCAAATTCCAATATATGAGATTATGATAACATGCTTCAGACGAGAGAGTTCTTCCTGATATATTATTGAGTTCTTTCTGAGCTGAAATCCATTTATTAACTTCCTCTTTAAATATTTGGAGTTTATTATTAATAAAGGCAGTTCTTATTTGATACTCATCTATATCCTGCATTTTAGGACTTAATTGTTCTGTAAGTTCTACTAGAGCCTTGCGAGCATCAGTATTTGGAATTGTAACCTCATAGAAGTCATCAGTAACTCCTTCTTTGGCGGCGGCAGTATCTTTTTCATTTGCCAAAGTAAGGTATCCTGCATAAAACAATGTTGCTCCAAGACTCTCTGGCTTATCTAGCTCCTCCAGAGTTATTTTAGAAGATAAATTTACGGTTATTGAGCCACCTCCTATCAGTTTGAACAAGCTTTCGTTGGTTTCGGCTTCTTTGTTTTTAAAAACCCTCTCTATTAACTGCATACCACCTGTCCTGTTCCAGTAATCTGCAAACCTTCCCTTTCCCTCATGAGCATATTCCACAATCGAATAGGCGTTATAGATCTGACTGCATTTTGAACCAGCTGGACACATGTAACCATTATAATAGGCTCTTATTAACTTTTTTTCTTCTTCGTCTATTGGTGAATTTCCCCTAACCTCCTGTATAAGCTCTAAAGCTTCTGACTCTGTAAATCCATAAAACTCTTGAAACTGAGGGTCAAGTAATGAGTATGACTTGAAGTTATTTAAGCCAGAAAGTGTCCTTGTCAAACTTACTCTTACACATCCTGTCAAAAGACACATGCGAACACTTGTATTATTTTTTAGGCCAGCAGTAAAAAAATTTCTGTACATTTCCAATACTTTATTTATATCATCATTTGTCTGTTTGTTCAACTGCTGATGAATGGGCAAGTCGTATTCATCAATCAATACAATAACTTTTTCATCATAGATAGCTTCTAAAGCTGTTGCCAAATCCCGAATTGCTGTTAAGATATTCTTTGGCTCTAAAGAGAAGTGGTTGAGTGCCTTTTCTTTGGTCATGTTGGAAATACTTTTGCTCTCTTGGATTATAACCCCATAGTCCCTTTTAACCTGATGAAGTGAAGTAGAAAATGAACCAATAGGCCAATTTTTTTGACACGTAGAGTTTGATGCAAATTTCGTAAAGTCGATATAAATTACTGGATATTTATTAGCGTGTTCAGCGTTAAACTCTTTCTCGTCATAAATTTTTGTTCCTTTGAAGATCTTTTCATAGAGGTTAGACTGCTTAATCGTATTTGACAAATAAGAGTATAACATACTCAGATTTATACTCTTTCCCCATCTTCTGGGCCGAATAATCAACATCGAACGAGCTTCATGCTGCATGATTTCCTTTATTAAAAGGGTTTTATCCACAAAGGCATATCTCATCTCGTCGTCTCTAAGGCTTCTAAGGGTTTCAAAATTCCCGATTGTAATAGGAGCTTTGAATGAAACTTCTGGCTCAAATGGATTATTCAAAGGTGGAAACTGTGCTGAAGTCTGATTTAGTATTGAAGAAGAAGGCTCAGAGGAATTAGTACATGAGCCAAGAGGAATTTGAGATAGTTTCCTCTTTTTTTGAAGCTTAGAAATACTTATGTCCTCTTCTTCTAGCAGTGGGGGCAAGTCGGAATGCTGTCTTGTGAGTTTTTCTTTGTTTCCTAGATTCATTTTTTTGCTGAATTATTATAAATTTCAAATAAATGAGAGCGCATTTAATAGCTCTCACTTCAATCTTAATAAAAATAGAAGGCTCTTACAGCTGGTCTCGAAATTTTAGATCTCTGGGAGCAGCTCAGAATTCCTGAATAAAACTAAATTATTCTAGAAATCATACACCCTTTCAAAGGGATTTAGTGCTTCTAAGTGACACTAAATGTCTTAATTAAAAAAAAAAATTCTTCATTTTTCTATGTAAGTTCCACGCCTCAAACCCTAACCCCCTTACCCCCTCACCCCAACTTCCAACCCTCAACCCCTCATCCCCAAATCCCTTCTCTAAGTATCTTATAAAAAATTTTTATTAAAAACTTGAACCTTAGATAAAATGAAGCTTGTATCCTTGATAAAAAGCTTATTTCTGAATATAAGAAATAAACTCAATAAAAAATTTTCTTTCTGTTCTTGATTTTCATTAAGAAGAGGAAATTCAATTTTAAAAAAAAATATAGTAAAAGCTGTCTAAGTTAAACACCCTTGGAATAGAATTTTTTGCCCAAGTTAGAGAGGTTCCAAGATAGAAAGGGGAATTCTTAAAGTTTTAACCTTTTGGCTAAAAATTTTGCTCAGATACGCCAGCTGTAATAACGAGTGGTATTACAGTACATCGGTTTATACTTTAAAAAATAAGAATATGAAGAGTATATCCAGTGATATTTAAGGATATTTCTATGAAGTATAAGATTTAACTAGACTGCTTCAATTATCATGAATCATATCGAGACACCGTATTTAAGGAGACCAAAGAAAAATCCTTTATTCTCTACCAAAAACTTTTTTGCATACCGGATCCTTTCCTAATCGCAAAAATTAAACGGCTCCAATACCCAGCTACCTGGAGTATATTGGTCCACGAAAAACAAAGGTAGGCAAGTACTACTATTGAGCTTGGGTTTCAAAGCTTTCTCCTTTCTATTATGGACTATCTAAGACTCAATTTTACTATTTTCATCAGAAAAAGGTACCATTCTTTACATATGCATCTATTTCTGAAGCTAAAGTAGAATGAAATGATGCTTCTTTTTGAAGAAACAGGATAAAATTTTGTTGAGATAACTTTCAAGCGCTTCTAAAAGAAATTGAAAATAAAAAGCGAAATTTCAGTCATAGTAATATCTCTTTAAAGGAATTCGAAATCTCCGAAATTCTGTTATTTTCAAGGATTCCCATCACTAACCAATAACATTACAATCAACTCTTCCATCACTAAGGAACTTGTGAAGAGTTAGCCCGCGATATGGTCAGTAATATGTGAAGGGGCTAAATTTACGCTTGCGATTTTGATTGGCAGCTAAATTTTGCACGTTGAAAAAAAGGATTTATTAATTTCTGGAACAAAGAAAGTTAATTTTGTATTGGTAAAACTATCAGTTTATTATCAATAGTCAAAAGATTAGTAAACTTAACAGGATAATTTATAATTTAACTTTCTACCAATTTTTATCACAAACAGATTCTAGCAGGCTGTTTCATCATCATGCAGGCTTCACACCTCGTCATCAAGCGCTCTCACTCTGAATGCTTCACTCTTAATTCCAGGATATACAGCCCTTCACCTGTCTATAAGAAAGCCTCTAGAATAGGTGCAAATGTAGCCCGTGAGCTCTTTGATAATATTCCACCCACGATTCAAGAGTTTGACTTTGAGGTCGAGGAGACATCTCTTCCGAACTTATTCAAGGCCAAGTCTTGCATCTTTAGATCAGGAGCCGATCACTTTAAGTAAGCCGTTTGATCCAAAAAATCTAAGAATATCTAGTGAATGGGGTTTAGAAGTTGGATTAAGTGCTTCTGGGGTTTCAGGAGAGCTAGAGAGTCCTTCAAGGGAATCAAACAAAAACCCATCAAGTCAGGAGAGCCTCTTTGAGGACGTTTCTTCTGAGATACCTTCCAGGACATCCAATCCTATGGCGTCTGATCCTCGTTTTAATCGACATGACCAAAAAGCATGTGGATTCCCTTTTTAAAGTCTTCATTCTAAGGGACAAACTTTCTAACTTATAAATTGTGGAGTATTCAATACTAAATGCTCCCCTACTAGCTTAAAGCGCTTCAATATATCAAGTTCCAGGCTATCTACAAGCTGATAGTCGGAGTCTGCTATTTTCTGTTTAGAATTGGACGTATTGATTGGAAAAATTCAACTGTTATTTTATTTAATGAATAAATGACTTAATGTTCATGTAATTTAGTAGTTATTTGGCCTTATGTATTATGTTTTATTTTGGTTTGGAGTGTCAGTTGTGTGCATAAAAAGTTTATTACTGATAGTTTTATTTTCACCTTCCTACTTCTTCAATTGTATAAGCCCTCTCCCCCAATTTTTTAAACAGTCTTTTCTATCTTGAAAAAGACCCAACTCCTAAAAGTTTACTCATTATTAACTATTAATGATGCCTATTCAGTTAGGAAAAGAAGTCTTCCTTCCAATAACTAGCAAGGGGGGGTTTAGGGATGGTTTCAAAAGCCAGGCATAGGCTGACTTTTCTCAAAACCCCGCCTCCCCCTATGGAAAAAATTGATTACAACCCCCCTGCCCTTCCTCTATGTCAGGCTTCCCTCCCCCTCGAAAGTCAGTCTAGGTATGAAAATTGGATTTTTAAACTATTTCTAAGGTAGTGGTAGGACTTCTTTTGGTTTTTGACAGCGTTTTTATAATTTGTAGGGTATATAGCTGGAAGTTCGAAAGGAAAATAATAATTATCTGACTATTAAGTAGCTTTAATAATAAGTTTCAAAAAGATTCATTCTAATCTCTTCTAGCTTAAAAAGATTCCAGTCATGAGCAGAAACCTTTGATATCTAACCTACCTTATTAGAACAAGCGGAAAAACAGGCCGAATTGCTATACTATAAACTATACTTAAGAGACTTTATGGGAAAAGCCCAAAAATTATGAAAAAATGGTCCTGGGAATTTTAGGGTAGAGATAAACTCATGTGAGAGAGGTAAATCGTATGATCTTTGGATTAAGTAGCTTTGAAAGGGAACAAAACGTTTTAGGTTTCAGGCAAAGACTTGCTTTTTGCGTAAATTTTAGTTAATTTTAGCAAAATAAAAAAAGTTTTTAATAAGGAAAATTCTTAGATTTTCGCGAAATTGGGAGCGCTTCGAGGGGGTTTGCTGGTATTTCGTTCTTACTATACGAGATTTGTATTCAAGGCTGCCCACTCTAGGTAATAAATGAAAAGCTTTAGGCAATTCTGGTAATAGAGAGCATCTATTTTAGTTAATGAACGGGGTTTCTTGTACAAATTTAAGAAAATCAGGAAAGAAAATTAGCTTATTTAGAGATAGACTAGGATAAACAAACCTAAAGGTCCTTGTTGAGAGTAAGGTATCCTCCCCAGGAGATATTATAGATAGGAATTTTGGAAAATATAGAAATCAATGGTAAATATGTCTATGCCTTAGATTTTTTTGCCTTCCTAATTTTATTCTATCTTTCTGCTTTCCAAATAAGCTAAAAATTAAGTTAGGCTACCCTATGATAGGATTGGTAAGCTTGTTTCAGTTAGATAGAAGCCTTTAATTTTCGTTAAAGAACTTTTTATTAGGTACAGTTTTACTTTTACTGACTGCGCGAGTTTTATTTTTCCTCGCAAACTAAATTATTTTTATGTTACTCAGTGTGTTATATGAAGTAAATCAAATATTTTCCTCACTAGAAGAAGCCGAGAAGGTCTTTCTCACTGTTAAAGCGTGGTTTAAGAGGACAGAACGGGTATATTTCCTACTTTGCTACCTGAAAATTAATTTCTAATTTCAGTTTAGAATCAGTTTTTTTTTCCAACTTCTCATCATATTTTAAGGAAAACCTTGCTTTCTTCCCTCTACTAGCTATCAGTTATAGGGTAATTGTAAGCATAGGGCTCATTTCTCTCTTAATTTTTTATATGCAAGAGACGTAGCAGTATTTTCAAGAGTAAAGTTATCAGTATATTCGATGCGCACTAAAAATGTCCATTACTAATTAGCAAAGCTCCACTTATTATTATTAACGTGGAAGCCCTAGTTACCAGAAATACAAAAGAGTCATGAAGACATACTAATTATCCCATCGGTCAAATTCTTCTTTTAGGTATAAAAAAAAATAAACTCTAAAAAAATTCTAGGATTGAAAAAACCATTTAAGCTTTCTTTATAATCTCTATTCTCATCTCCTCAGGTCCTTTAATATCCCCTCTCAAGCATAAATCCCACTTGCAACACTGCTTCTAAAGTTTTTTACTGACTGGGCTCCGGTTCTACTCCCAACCGTTCCGGTTCTTTCCCCAGAAACTCTGAATGGTTTATGAGGCAGCATTATGCTTTCTATACTTTGCTGAGTAGATTCATTAAGAGTTTTCTTTGACTCCTGTCTCCTCAAGGTCAATCTTAAAGTCTTAAGAGAGTTCCTTGATTGTATGTTCGAATGTATTGGGGATGCTTTCGGCATCTGCTGCTTTACCACTTTCTTAACATAAAGTTCTTCCCCTATCGTGTTCAGACTCCCAATATCGATTATCCCTTTTGACACTGTTTGCCTTGAGGAAGGCTCTATTGTCGACAAACTTCCCTTATCAGACTTAATATGCTCGATTCTTTCACTCGACCCAAAAAGCTTAGTACTAGAGGGAATAGGGGTTGTTATGAAGGGTCCGATCAGAGACTGCTTAAAGTATTTCTCATTAAGGGAATGGGTCTCACTAGTCTTATTAAGCCTGGGAGTTGGGTCCTTTATATCGAACTCAATCGAAGGCGCTCTCTTTATATCTTTATCCTCTTCTATGTCGGTGATTGACATCGCTCCTGCTTCTACCGTCATTCTCGATTTCAAAAACTTTCTTTTAATAGATTTTAATGAGGGAATGCTCAAGATTCCCCGGCCCCTGCTGCTTGATCGTGATTTTCTATTCTCGATATCTGTATGGGATTCGGGTACTTTGCTAGAAGGGCGTTTGATAGGCTCATCATCTCTAAAGCTGAATCGAGCCTTGTCAATGCTTTGCTTAATCATATTCTCACATTTCGGATCATACTGTCGGGGAATTCGAGTTCTTGAGAACAGTCCATCATCTTCATTCTCACTCACAAGCTCTTTACTGAGCTCTTTTGTTGTAGATTCAAGGGTCTTTTCTCTCAGTACTATCGGCAATTCTTCAAAGCTCTGCCCATATTTGAGGACTTTGTCTCGATTTGGGAGAGTCAATCTCATTTTATCAATTATTTTGATTTTGAGAAATTTAGAGCTGGGCTTATCGGGGGAAAGGAGGCCCAGAGATATGAGGGTCCTTTCCTGTTCGAGTCTCGCCTCGGAGACTTCTTTTTTATCTTTTTCGAGTCCTATCTTGCGCTGGCATAGCTCTTCTATTCTCTCTTTCTTCCAGTCAACTTTGAGATTCATCATTCTCCTAATCTCTTTCATGATATCCGAGTAGTTCTTGCAGAGGTTTTTATATTTCTTTATATCAGTAAGTAAGGGGCGCAAGTTTAATAAAGCTTTACCTCATGCTGTAGCTTATATACTTTTGCTTTGGTAGAGGTCACAGAAGCCGTGAATTCCCTTGGCATTTCTTCGAAAAAGTCTTTTTCTCCAAAGAAATCGCCGCTGCAGACTGTAGCAACCCTTAGCGTACGTTCATTGGGATTACCCTTTCGCTTTACCCGATAAGGTAAGTCGGCTGTGATAGCCGGCTTTGGCTTAGTATTCTCAGAGATAGTCTTCGATAGCTAGAAATTCTTAGACTAGGGGGTAAAATATGCTCAGTACCGTGACTTCTCCCGAGCAAAGGACATAAAGGTAGTTCGAAGGACTTCCCTGCTGGTACAAGACATCGTTTAACTTGCAGGGATGATTCTCCCATAGTAATGAGAACTCAATCACAGATTTATCATCGATCATGTTGAACATGTTCTTGAAGAACTCGATCTTATCTATATTGAGGGCTTTCTCGTTTTCAAGCACCTTAATAAAGTCTTCCCGGTGAAGCGATATACAGTAGCAGTCGTCTTCGGCGAAAACTGCCCTGGATCTCAGAGAATTGTCTCTTAAAGCTCTTAACCCGCAATGGGAACCAGCTTCTAAGAACTTGGAGAACCGGACCTTGAGAAGGCCTCCAATAAAGTATGCCTTGGGATATTTCTTAAATTCATCGACTATATAGCATCCGAATTCTTTCTCTAAGCCTTCAAGGAGTCCTTCCTCCACCATCAGGGGTTTCATTATGCTTCGAGGCTTTTTAATAACTTTCTTATAGCGATATTCCTCTGCGTTCTGAGTCGCATTCTTGTTGGTGTTTAACTTTGCTAGGAAAGGAATAACAGCCTTTAATTTTCTTAGTCGCTTCTTGGTAAGCTCGGATGTACCGGGATCCTTTTCCTCAGTCTCCTCTGATATAGTATTCAATGAACTATACGTCGCTGGCTGGCCCTGCTTAGGAGAAACAGGAGGGGGATTTTCATTCTTTCCTATCTCAGAGAGAGAGCTGGGTACTCCCTGTAAGTACTGGAATCCACCGCCAAACTTATATTGGCTTTCTTGCTCTATTTCATCTATTCCCTTTGGGATGAACTCTTTGGCCTTTCCCCTCATAATAATATACAATTTATCGGAAGGTTGTTCTAAATTTAGAGGTTAACAGCTGGAAGGAAGAGCTTTTTTGTACCGTAATGGAAAATAGGTTTGCCTGCGGGGAAGATCTCTGGCTTCATATAAGGCATTAACTTTTGAATCATTGTTTTCGGGTCAAGGTTCTCAAGGAGAGACCTCCCAAATATCTCGAGACCTGCTATTCTGTTAGCAAATAGCTCAATCTCTTGAGGGCTACGGTGTTGGTGGGGCTTATTCATTATTCCAATGCATGCCTAGAAATTGGTTAGGAGATAAAAATGAAAGATATGGACCTCGAGGTCGGGATCTGGACAAACAGTGAAGTGCCTTTCATCAATTATCATGGTACTAGATGACTTGAAGAGGGTCTTTAACTTCTTAAGATCCATTTTAAGAGCAAATAAATTTTTTATTGCAGCAACTTAAATTAGACTTGATATGATATCTTATTCTACTTCTTTTCCCTAAGCTCTTCTCTATTTGGACCTATGGTATAACCTTCAAGTATAAATTAGGAAGAGATAGACGATAACTCTGTCATATATGTAGTCGTTTATGAGATTGGGGGAACTTTATTGGGGAAAAATAGCGAGGATTGTGATAACTAGGGAGAATTAAGTTAAAGTTAATTATTTAAAGAAGTTATCATGTTTTTTGCAACGGTAAAATGCACAAAATTCGCGAGTATAGTAGTCATTTTAAAATTAGTTTTACCCTCTTTAAGAAGCATACCTTATTGTAACTATGTGTAACATTTTTCTCACTCAACCTTCAATAGAATAACACTAATAAGAAAGGCAAACTGAGTTAGTAAAAGGTATTTCTCTACTAAAACCAAATATGGTAGGACAGAATAAAAAATAATTTGGGGTTCTGGTGTTAGAATGTTAATTAGGGACTGGTAGGTTCAAAAAAGCTGCTGATTAGGGTGACGTAAGAGCTCAGTATAGATTTTGGAAATGAGCTTTATCAGAAAAATTATCAAACAAGAATTGGAAACAACTATTTATTGGTTAGAAAGGGCATCCCAAAATAACGAACCTAGCTCTAAGAAACTCAATCTAGATTCTAGAAGATATTAAGAGGAACCTAAACATTGGGCCTTGCACTATATAACAGGAACTTTTTCTAACTGAAGCAAAAGAAAGAATCATTCTTATTTCTTAATACTAATCCTAATACTTGTTTAACTTTTCTTCCTCACCTATTTTCTAGCATATTTTAAAATAGCTGCTTAGTGGGGGAATTAGACTCTTTAGCACTTGTCTTAAACGTCTACTTTTTGAATTGTACATTTCATGTCTTATATTTCATAGAAGTATCCTTAAATATCACTTTATATACTCTCCATACTCTTACCATCTGGTGTATCTGAAGATACAAATAAACTAAATTAAACTTTGAAAAGGACAAAAGACCCGTCCTAAAAGCCTTATTTGTTCTATATTAGCAATAGTAGCAAAGATATCGCTAACACTATCCAAGAAAGTATACTTAATTTAAAGGTAATATGTTTTCAATCTTCTTTAATTAGAATAACACTTAGATAAACCTATTATTTGCCTTTGCTTGACCTTGGATTCTTTATTCAAGTTTAATTGACAGTTTTTCTTCATTATCTCTGTGCCAATTTTTTGAAAAAGCCAAATAAAACTTCTAATTAGGAAAAAAATTCTAGTTTTAACTTATTATTATTATGAATGAGGGTGATAGCCATACAAGCTATGTCCTCTTGCCAGAAGGCGTATACATACAGTATCGATAATGATACGAATTATTTGCCTAAATATAGCGATTTCTCTAACTTAATTTAACCTGAAATAGAGTAGGGATAGGAAATAAACGCCGCCAATAAAACTCTCACCGGAATTTCAAAAGCAGTTTTTAGCTTCTATATTCTAAATTTTCTTTTAATATATACATTTAATATTTATCAGAATAAGATCACTCACTAATGGAAGTGGATTACCGCGAAGCCTTGGCCAGTTTGGAATCGATGTTCCCAAACTTTGATCGAGAGAGCATACAAGCAGTTCTTGCCTCAAATGGTATAGTCTTCTCTCTCAATAGCTCACTTTTATTAAGATGGACATATGGAGAGAACTATTGAAGATCTAATGAAACTTAACGAAGAGATCGAAAATCAGCCAGACGATGATAATCTATTCAGTGATCCCGTCCCTAGCTATAAAGCGAATCAGGGAAGCAATCCAAATGTAGATATTAATTTTGCTAAGAGTTTGCAAGAAACTGAAGGTAAGATAGAAGCGCGTCTACAGTCTAACTCTTTCCAGACGCAAAACTAGCTTATCAACTGCAAATGCAGTATATGCAGCAGGAACCACAGCCCAGACCTGAGGCTATTAGAACTCAAAATAACGCTAGAGTGGATGTCAGAAGAGATATTCAAGGAGGAGAGCCTGTACCAGAGAATAATGGTGGAGTGCAGAAGAAAAAAGGGTTTTATAAAAAACTGAAGGGTAAGGATGCTTGATTCGTGTTGATAAAGCTGATTTTTAGTGGCTTTGAATAACTTGTTTGCAAGAAAAGGAAAAAGCGGGAGAAAGGGACCGACAAAAAATGTATTAAATAAGATATAACCGATCTAACTAGTGATAGCCGGGCATATATACACAAATAGAACCAGCTGATAACAATCTGCTATATCAACATGTAGATGATGATGATAATGAACCCCCAAGTATATAAAATTTCCTATTTAACTTAAAGTATTAGTGAAACTCTCTGATGTATTGGGAGGAAATCGACATGAAGAAGATATCAGCCCACCAATCTTTCATGATAGAGACTTAGATCTAAATGATGAAAAATACAAAAAGGATAATAGACCTCAGGAACAGGAATATTGTGGCTATAATTAGTCTCAAGAAGGCTGAAACCATTCCTTATAGTAGATATTGATATATAAATTCCTTTTCTCACTACAGTAATTAAAACACTTAAAATCGGGTTGTATCTGATATAGGTATATACTCTTTGTTTATAAGAAAGATACAATTACTGATTTCTCTTGTTTTAAACAAACCTAAGCTATAAATTAAGGTCTCTTGAATATAAAACTTGGCTTATTAAGATCAGTCTCTCAGAATAGCTAGGTAAGGAGAGGCATAGATGATAATATTTCTGAATATTCCTAATAGGATTTAACTAAACTAATTAGAATTTATCCACAGGAATTTTAAACTATTAAGCTATAAACTCGCTATTTAAAACTTTCATCCTCTACCTAACTAAGGATGAACAGTCACTACAAGTTACCATTAACTAACTAACTTTCTAATAGTCCAGAAAACTACATGTTATCTTACTTACTTTCTTTTCATAAGGAGATTCCCTTGAAATTCCTATAAGACAGGGGGACTCATTTTATTTGAAAGAACTTGTTTTTACTGTTTTCTTCCAAGGAAAAAAAAATGGAACCTTTAGTTTTTCCTTTGTCTTACTATTCATATGCCTGATTGAACAGAATTTTGAAAGTAGTATGTTGAGATATCAAGTAAAATAAGATTGGGCTCTTGGAGAGGAGAATAGTGAATATTCTAAATGGATTTTTCCTAATTTTCGACTTGCGCAACATAAATATTTATGAGTATAATTTAACCGGTCAGTTTGTAAAATTATAAGAATTATCCCAAGGTTTTTAAAAAATTTTATTGCGTCCTAGTCAGAAACTCGACTTAATTTCGAACATTTTTGTAGCCCAATGCTTTTACGATTTATAAACTCAAACCTCAAATTTGCGAGTCATTCATCACTACTGTTTACCCACTATACTGTTCTAAATCCAATGTCAAAAAGTACCTCTGTCAAATTGAAAAAGAAAGGAGCCTTCTCCCATAAGAATAAGCTTTCTCATGATGATGAGGATGATTATGAACCCCCAACGAACTTGAGCAAGCGCATCGCTCCATACTTGACGAGGAACCATAAGAGTCCTCATAGCAAGCCATCAAAGAAGAAAGAGATACATATCAAGAAGGAAGAAGAGTACAAAGAAGAGGATGAGGATGAATATGAATATGAGGATGAAGATGAGGATTTCGAAATTCCAATTACCAAGAAATTGAGGGTTCAGAAGTATTATGAACCTATTGTAGATAATGATAAGACCTATAAATACAGTGAGGATCCCTACGAATATAAACGTGCTAGAAAGTACTTGTTCTTTTTTCTTTTAATATATTCATATCTTTTCAGGAGAATCCAGAACCGGGAAAGTGCAACACGAGTCAGAATTAAAAAAAGAATGAATACAGTCGAACTAAAGCAAAAGGTTGGCTTCCTTGAGCACGAAGTGCTAGATCTTAAAAGTCAAAACGCCTCTTTGAATACAGAAAATTCGATGCTTAAGCAGCAAATGTACTTTTTTGAAAAAATGATCATGGAGCAGCAGAAAGACAAGACGATAGATCTCGATCCATTTATGGCGTTTTCGCCCAACATGGAATAGAGAGCGCGAATTATGTTTAACCCTGCAGACTTTTACTTAAAGAGGGTTAAAGGGAAGGCTTTTATTGCATTGAATTTCAGTTTAAAAAAATTCTGAGTCGGAATAAATTTCATGACCAAAATTAGAATATACTGAGGTTTAATAAATTTAAGTGTAAGTATGGCTCTATATCTATTTATTAGGCTCCAAAGAGCTGTATGACCTTTAATCTCCTTGGGTATCATCTTACTGATCTGTTATAAGAGGAGTCACTACTAAAATTTGTCTATCCTACTATATAGATTATGGGAACTTATGGGCTATGAATGATGGTCTTCCTCCAGTCGAAGGGGGAGGTCTAGCATGTATACAGTTCATACTTTGAATACTTTTAGCAATTTTATAAATCGTTCTGCATTATGTAAAGAAATCTACGAAACTTATTTGGTAAACATAGATAAAGAATCAGGACTTGCAGGATTAAGTATTAATAACTTCAGATCGATCATACCTAGATCTTTTTCAAAGGAGTTAAAGATATTTTTATGCTGAGGGAATCCCGAATTTCTGTCTTGTAGAGCTGATTTTGACTTACAAGTTGAACTAAGATTTTTCCTATATATATTTCACCATTAAACCTGATTGAGAACTTTAGAGATTGACATATCTCACTGTGAGAAACTAAGAAAATAGTGTCACCTTGCAAGCTCTTAATGGGAATTCCATATTTCCCCTTATCATTGCACTTATAGAGTAGATTAAAAATTTGATACTTTCCATATAAGATTACTTCTTCACTTTTTAAAATATTGATTTCAAACAGTTGATATCTCTTAAAACCTGAATAATAGACATTTCTATTTTATTAATAGGCTGTCCTTCTAAAATTGATGGCAGTGGACTCGTCTCAATTTCCTAGAAAGACTTCTTAATAAGAGGGATTTTTAAAGGCTCTTTTGATTAGGATAAAAATTTATTTTCTGATGGATATTATGAAGTAAAAAACTGAAATCCCTGGTAGTCTCTATTACGATTAGGACCTCTAAGGGAAATAGTAATGGGTTTTGAATTCTTTATTCTTTTGTCAATAAAACTAATCTTGGTGGTTTCTTCCTGTTTCAACTTTTGAACTTCTGTGAGTGTTTTGGTAAGATTGACCAGCAAATTATTTAATTCTCCTTGTATTAATTGCAGTGCACTCAAGACAGATAATTGGATTAATATCTTGAGTTTGGAGCATCACCTGAGTCCTTAAAAAAGGAGTATCGAAGAGAAAGGAGATCGCAGAAGCAGTATTATCTCCCATTGAAAATCCTGACTTTTTTATTTTAGGATTATCAAATATCTAAGCTTTTCGACTTTATATTAAAATTCTTAGTAGATTTCTATCAGGATTTTAACTCATGCTTCTTCACTTGTAGATTTATTATTTGCTACTGCAGCATTTAAGTTCACTAGTTCACAGCCACACTGCTTACCCACAAACTTCTGTTTAGTTTCTTCTAATTCTTGAATTGAGAATCCTTCTTTTGCTAAGTTGCCAAGTCTTTGCATACCAAAGTGGTTTTCAGGTGGGTCACCAAATGTTATTGTTGAATGTCCTTGAGTTTCTTTTGCAATACTCTGGAGGATATGGATTCTTTGCATTGGTTCTGGTCAGAAAGTTCAATTTGAATTATTTCAAATTCATTTAGTTTCGTGCTTAGGCAAGAAAAGACCAGTTTAAAACTAAACTAGATGGACGTATGATTTTCTTTAATTATTAGAAAATGAAGTGTATGGGGACTATTAGACAAAATTAATTAAGAGCTGCTAAATACTTCTGAAGGAATGCATTTTCTTTTTACCCTAATTCAATATGTCTACAATTCAACTTGAGCTGGATGAGCTTTAAAGAATACTTTTATGTTTTTTTGAGTACTTTGGTATCTAATCTATTTCATTTGATTTGTGCTTTAAAATTTTCTTAATTAATTATTATAAAACATGACTAAAACGCAGTACTTTGGATAAATAATAAACTTAATATCTGAGAACTCTTTACCATACCAATATTTCTATTCTGGCAGTGACTTCTTTAGAAAACTTTTCATATTTGTCCATAATGATAGGTAATAAAATATTAGCTTCTTTTAATATAATTAACTGGGTATTTATAACCTCATGCAAGGACATTTTGACACTCTCCAATTTTTTTCATAATCTTGCAAGGTTGGTCTTCATATATAATATCTTCTTGTATTAGGCAACTGATCTCTTTGAAAAAGCTTAGTTTATTAGAGTAACTCTCTTCGTTTATCCCTAGTAAGGCACGCAACGCTTCTGAAGTATTGTCTGGCTTACTTAAAAAATCTTTTCTTCCAAATGCTTGATCTAGCCAAAGTCGACCTAAAGATGTTGTCTTATCAACTTCTATCATTACTTCTTCAAGCCCTTTTTGCAGGCATTCTATTCTTTTGTAGCATTTCTCTTCTGCTTTCCTTCTACTGTTTCTGAAAGTGCTGCCAGAGGAGGAAGCTTTTTCAAATAAGTGAACTTTAATAAGTTGGGTGCTTTTTGGATTATTTTCTCTTTCCAGGATCTTCCTTCTACAGCCTCCTCTTCATCATCCATTGTCCTCAAGAAATTTTGGATATTGTCCTGACATGCCAGCATCTCACCTTCAAATAATATCAGATTTTCATATTCGTTCTGAACATTCAGAAAAGTAATCTGGAAGATATCTTTTGCCTTATTTATTTCTGTCATAAGAGCATAACGTTGGCCAAAAGCATTCAATTTATGAGTCGCTTCGTGTACCAGCGTAAACCCTACTGGCACTCTGAGAAAATTTTCAGGTATTGCGATATAAATGATGTCATCTGCTATCCTGTACTCTCCAAAGAGGTCCTCTGGCAGGTTTTCGTCGAATACAATCCTTATTTCTCCTGTACTGTTTTCGACAGCGTCTAGATAAGATAGAGCTAGATCCAAATAAAAGTTTTCAATTTCTTCGGCATCTTTGATTTTTTTATGAGTTAATTTCAAGGTATCTAAAGCCTTTCCTTCTTGCGATTGTTTTATTTCATCCAATGTAACGTGCTCTATTCTACTTCTCAATTTCCTCACTTCTTCAAAACAGGCTCTGACGTTGTATACTTTTGTTTGCATAGGTTCTAATGTAATTTTTTATTTTTGTAATTAAATTTCGCCTCAAAATTAAGTGGGAAATATACTAAATTCTTTCCAAAATTCTGATATATTGACTATTCAGAACCCTTAAAAACCTTCAATTATATTGTAAGTTCTCACAATGTTCGAGAACTCAAATATGTAAAAGAAAATAGCAATAGAGTTTTCAAGTCCCAAGTTAGAGAAATCTGAAACTTAAAGTATCTGTTACAACTTACAAAAGTATCTATTCTGGTATCTGAAAGTTTTTTTTTGTACTCAGAAGAATTATTCAGTTTAAATTTAAAAAAATATTTAACAATGGAAAATCTAGATCATAATACCCTCTTGAAAATGACCATGGATGAGGCTGGTTTGAAGTTACTCCTAAAAGGATAAAGCAATGCAATACAGGAGTTTCTAGAACTCTCCAACAACGTTTGCTGGCATATGAGGAAAGGGCAACCTTTAGAAATTCATCATCTTGCAAAGAAGCTTTAAAAGTTGTGCTTCACCTGCCTAACATTGTCCTTTACAAAAAACTGAGGCCAGATTTAGAAAATATCTTGAAGAAAAGTGATAAAGACTACCTTATTGTACTTGAATTTTATGATGCTTCAATAAATATGCTTCACCTCTCTTCTGAAGAGATCGATCAGACTATGAAGGAAGAAATTATGGAGATATATCAGAAGCAGATGAGTTATGTGATTTCTCCTTGGAGTTCACGCGCCACAGGAATTCAACCGTTAGACGAAAGCCAGATTGCCAGCATCCCAATTAAGGAGGTATTCAAAGGAATTTCACATAATATACATAGCTATCTTATTTCAAGGGTTGCATATATTGAAAATGTGAATCAAATGGCTTTGAAAGTTTGCCCTGACCGAGAAATAACGATTCAACTAGAAGAGAAGAGAGTGAAGCCTTTTAGCGACCTAAAACAAAGAATAAGTCAAGAATTAAAGCAAATGAACGACTCCTAAAAATATACATGATATGTTCAATATTGATGTCTAAATCTATATTCTTAACCAATAAATTTACCCATAAGTAAGATTTTGGAGAACCATTGTGTTGATAATTATAGACAATTGCACAAAAACCCTTAATCATAGTAAATTGTCTTTATTACGAACGATAATCAATTTCTAACTTTTAATATAAAAAAGTATCGTTGCGTTAATTAAGGATCACTGAAATTTTAGAAGGGTCAAGCGGCATTCTATAAAGATATTTAATAAGTAAGTTTATATTTAAGAGTACAAAATCACGAAATTATCATTTTAATTTATTGTCAATTGTACAAAAACCCTTGAATTGTGTATAACTTTTCAATAACGAAAGATAATTAAGTTCTGATTTTTTTTCTTGTGTACTAGATTTCTATTGAAAGTGATAATTCCGCTTTATTTTAAATTAAATTTTAGTGTTTATTTTGCTTTATTTCTATAACGAGCCCATGATATATAAATATATTAAGATAGTTTTAATCTAGTCAACGATACTATCTCTTTGAAAAAATAAGAACTTAATTATCTTTCGTTATTGAAAAGTTATACACAATTTAAGGGTTTTTGTGCAATTGTCAATACAAGCGTACATTCTTAGAACTTATCTTTAAAAAAGATTATCACTTAAATAGTCGCTCATAAGTTATGAGGAATACTCTATAGAAAGTAAGTTAAAATTAGAGAGTAGAGTATTAAGCTGAGGATAAAGCTATATTACCAATCTCTTGGATTTCATGTTTGAATTCAGTTCTCAGCAGAAAGTCCAATGCTTTATTTTGAGTAAACGCGCTATAGGTAAACACTTTAAAGATCCTTCGCTGGCTGGTATCTAGACTAATAAATTTCCTTATACTAATCGTTTGGAGTGCAATCCCAGCAATAACAATAATAATAGTAGCTCCCAAAGACAAGAGTAAATTGGCTCTTTGTAGAGCAGAAACTTCAATATAAAATCCTGAAAGAATGTGGGAAATTAATAGATCATAAGTAGCATCCATAACAAGATCAAGGGCAACACTAAGGTCATAATAAGGCTTAAGCAGCTGCTTAGCATTCTCTGTGGTTGGATTACTTTTATATAAATCGATATATTGGGATGCCTTTGTTAGAGACTTAGCGTTTATACCTAACAGCCCCAAAGCGTTGCCTTCAGTAGCTATTTCACAATTAGATCGCATAGAAGGCGATAGGTAATCACACAATTTCCCTCTTAAAAGCCCATTGATAAAGGAGTCTCCTATCTCTCCTTCTTTGTTTAGAAAGATATTGAGCAATTGTTCGTTTACTTGGCTAAAGCTGTTCAAATTTTTATCAAGCTGGATTAGCGGAGGTTCATTACGAATTAGCATCTGTGTCGCATTTTGGTATATAATACAGAAATAAAAGTTCGCCAAAACCACCACACTTTGGTATTTTAACTTGTCAATTAGATAAACCTGCTCATTGATTTTACCTAAAGTCTTGAAACTAGAAGAAGATTGAAAAAATAGACCCAAAAATATCCCTGAAACGATCAAAAGCAGCAGAATAGAAATGATAATGTATCTGGACAAGTTGAGGAAAAGGCTTCTTCTCGAATAACTCTTTATAGAGTATTCTTTTTTCAGTTTCTGTTTCTGTTTGGTTTTTGGATGGAATTTTTCATTAAAGTTGGTTAGGGCAAAGTTCTGATTGCTCGTCTGTGCTTGGGATTCTATTTCCCTCATAATTTCTTCAAAGTTCTTTATATGTTCTATTCTTTGCTTGATACTATTGTTATTAATTCTTGTAGTGGCTTGAAAGACTTTTGAATAGGAACGGAGGATAACGATTGCCACCAAAATTAGAGAGAAAATGAGCAATACTATCCCCACATGTTCTAATAATACAATTTCTAATGACTGAGAAGTATTCCTAATGAGTCTGTTTGAGACAGTATTAAAGACTCCTTTGCTAATTCCCTCCGATTTTACTAAGTAATCATTCGCAGTGTTATTGGTGCAAAAGATAAATTCGGGCCTTTTCACAAGCTTAGCATCAGTATCAGAGTAATTTCCAATGAAAAGATTCGGAAGAATTATCTTATTACTAGCAGTAAAGCTATCTAACAGACTTATTGTGTCCTCAGGATAATCGTAAAATTTGATGTTTTCAACCACAAACTCTTGAACAATATCTTCATTGTCTATCGAATCGAGTTTGGTCATTAATTTTCTGTTAAGTTCACTCATTGTTCTTGTTAAATTATAAATGTATTTTCTGCTATATCCATATACACTGAAAAGGGGACGCAAACCGAGAAGCCTGGAATAAAACATCAGCATCCATTCCCATGCTACTATAGCTTTGTTGAGTCTTTGGCCTGCAATATTGATCACATCAACCCCAACTTGAACTTCATTAAGTGATTTGTGATTAAATGAGAAGTTAATAAACGTAGAAGCTATGATGCCAAGCAATACGAAATAAACTCCACAGATTGAGAGTCTTGTCAGCGGATGGATTTTGGTGGTGTTAAATAGGTTATTCAATCCTTTCCTGGCCTTGAAGCCGAGATAAGCGTAACTGGCTTGTGAACTTCCTCTGTCGGTAAAATTTTGCTTAACTAAGACATTTTGTCGATTATTTTTCGTATTAATAAGCTGTAATATATTCTTTTTCTTCTTACCTCTCACTATGCCTTCCCTTTCAGTTACCAACTTTGCAGCTTCTCTTTCTTGCTTTCTATATTCTATCATATCTAGATGGGTTTTCTTATGTCTCCGTGATCTTTCAGGAGATAGAAATTCTTCTGCAATCTCAGATTCAGAACTCTTATCTGATTTCCTGCTACTCCCGCTTGAATCGTCTTTGCTATCAGAGAAGCCTTCCAATTTTCTCCTTTTAAATATATTGGCTTGATTTCTTTTCGATAAGTCTACTACATCATTGCTCTTTATCACTTTGATGATTTTATAAATTTTTCCTTCAAAAATATGTGGCGTTATTGTAACAGTTAAGGATAGTTCCCCTCCTTTCTGAACTCTGTCCTTGCGGTAAGAATAGAATTTCAGTTTTTCACCTGCTTGATATCTTTCGCATATGTAATCCACTTCTTTCTTATTTAATTGAACTTTCCCAACAATATCCAAAGCACTAGGTTGAAGTGGGATATAATCCTCTGTTGTTAATTTTGGGAAGTTTGGCAGTAATCTAGATGATGTATTGTGCGGAGAATAGGGCTGAGATAGCATAAATGCCGAGTCCTCTCTTTTATTCAACGGAGATTTGGGTGACGCCATAAATGCCGAGTCTCTCTTTGTAAATACCGAGTCTCTCTTAGTAAATACCGAGTCTCTCTTAGAAATCATCGGGGATGTCATTAAGCTTGTAAGTTCATCGTAGTTAGTGTTTTGTTTAACTATTCCTTTTTGAGTGTCTTTATTCGGCTCAGTATCCCCTGCTATTCCAGGAACTTTATTCCCATAGAGGGTATTGAAAGCACAGTTGATCTTCAAGAATGTCGGGCAAATTTCCTGGATGTTGATATCTTCTAGATTCATACCATAGATTTTTAAGGTTGTTTGGAGACTTTTGGAGCATTCTGTAATGGTCCCTTCATGCGTTGTGATAATAATTTGTTCTTCATCGTCAATAACTTGCTTAACATGGGCAATCAAATTGACTCCTCGGTCGAGATAAGGGTATATTCGAAGTTCGTGGTGTACTTCTTTCAACTCCCCATTTCCTGTTTTTGCAAAAGTGACTACTTTCTGATTTTCTTGTGCCTTGGACACTTGGGTATATCTCTGGAGGAATTTATCGTGCTGGGTTGCAATGAAGTTTGGCATAAGTTGATTTATTTTCATCCCAAGTAACATTTCTCTTGAGAAACCAAATACACTTTGAACAGTATCAGATACGTCAACAACAAGGCCCAGGGTATTTCTCTCGATTGAAACAATCAAGAGAGCTGATGTTTCCGAAACAAGATCGACTTGCTTTTTCAATCCAAAGTTTTGCTCCTGAGATGCGAACTTTTGAATAATGGGAATACTCTCCTGTGGTAAGTCTCTAACCAGGTCTAAATAAAATCCATAAAGCAGCATAGAAGTTGGATAAGTGTTTTGGAAGTCTATGGCATTCCTATACCACCTTCTTTTAATTTTTGTATAAACGTCTTCAATAGTATCAGCTAAGTCAATAATAGTTTTAGCATTAATTTCGTCTGCTGAAATCTCTTTCCAAAAGTCCAAGTGATGTTGTATTTCGAGGCGTATATCTCTTTTTAGTAAGTTTAACTCTTCTCTGTGGTTAAAGTAGCTGCTTAGGTCTAGGCTATTCTCTGAATCGGGCTTTCTGGTTGCAAAAACCTTCTTTAAAGATATGTAGAGATTTTCAATAGAAACCCTAACAGGTATGGAAGAATTTGCGGCTCTCGCCTCTTCCATAAAAGTTAGAGCTTGGAAAGTATTGCCAAGTTTCTTGATCAAGATTTTGGACATATATAATAGGAATGCTTCCGATTTTCTGTAATTAATAGACGAAACACTGCATTTCCTTATTAAGCTGATGTAGAAATCTTGATTTATGAGCTCTTGTGCCTTTGTAGCCTTCATGGAATCATAGCCCTGAACATTTAATTCGAGAAAGCTGTAAAAGTATATTGATTCTAGTGGGAACATTTTCCTAGCCAGGATAAGTGTATCATACTTTGTTGTATATTTCTTGAGGAGAATCGGTAAATGAATTGCCCTCTCAGCTGTTCCGAAATCCCCAGATAATATTTTTTCAAATAAAATCTTTTGTTTAGATCTCAGGAATATGGCCAGAAAGGGGATAGACACAAATAAAACGGGGATGGCAATCTTGTCTGATATATTTATTGTATTCAATAAGGCAAAAAGAGCGAAAGATAGGACAAAGCTCGCAAGGGTATAAGCGTATTGCATAAGGGTGAGATTGTAGTAGGGAATTCTTGAATAAAGCATATAAATACTTACTATACAATAAATAATGCCAGTAATTATAATAGCTCGGAAAGTCAGCTGAGTTCCTGTGTATGACAAAAAAAGCATTATACTCGTGCCTTTGAATAGCACGGTTGCTTTTTGCTGAAAATTAGTTTTACTGCCATAGGAGTTTTTATCTTTATCTATTCTATAGCATAGAAATTCCTTTACGAGGGCCAAGACAAAATTTATGACTGAACAGCCCCACGAAAGTCCAAGAACTCCAATATTGGCGAAAAAGTCCTGGTTGTTAATACTGAACTGTATAACTTGCAAGAAAAAAATTCCCATTGGAAAGAAAAGCAATCTACTATGTACTAGAGACAAGATAGTTAATACTTTCGATATCAGAAGGATTTGCTTTTGCTTCTTGATGAGAACTCCCACTACAGCCAAAGCTAGGGTATAGAGAAATATGTATGTGACAAAGCATATCCAAATCGAACGAGTCCAATACCCTGAATTAAAATGGTCAGAAAGTTCAAAGAAACTTGGCATCAACAATATTGTTCTGAAACGTTCGAACCAGGTGAAAATATTTTCTGAACTTGGGAACCTAACGAAAAGAAACAATGAAATAATTTGACCTTGATTTAGTGTTTCTAGAAATAGTGAAAGCAACAAGGGAACTTTAATGTTATAACTTAACTCTTTAGCCAGATTGAGGAAGAAACTACTTTCTTGAATCGGCATATTTAATTAAATTTGAACTTTATTTTTAATAATTATAAAGACAGTTGGGTAGAAAAACATAGTACTTGAGCTATAATTATTAACTTGGTCGAATTAATCAGTTATTAGAGCATGAGTAAAACAAACTCAGACCACTTTTTTTTTCAATATGCAATGTTAACTTAATATATTCGAAATACTTATAAATTTGAAGCAAATCAGTGCTATCTATTTAAATTACTTTACAGTTAAAATTCAGTTATTATGCTGGACGGTTGTTACTCATTAAGATTTATGCAACTCCCATAAGGCATACAGTTACGGCATATTAGCCATGTTTTGGGGAAAATTAAATCAAAGCTTATTTCTGTCGTCTTGTTTAAACAAAATAGAAAGGATTTACTGTTTATCATTTTCTATCCTTTAAATTTGAATATGAAAACTAGCTAAATAAATAATAACAATTCAATTTGCTACATTTAATGTAGGGACAAGAGAGCTTGTAGCTTACAGGCATATGAATTATGATGAAACTTTGGTAGATAGGAATATCTATCATTTAGTGTCTAAGAGTTTCACTTAATAATTTTCCTTTCCATCATAGGAATTAAAGTTTAAAATCATATTATAAAGGAAGTTTTGGTGAAAAGAACCTTTTAAGTTATTGAAAATTAGCGTGGACTAGGAGGAGTTTCTCTCTTGGTATGGTGGAGATGACAGTTGTAAAAGTAGTTTAATTAAATTATTCGAATTTTTAAATGGGCTTTTAACTCAAATTTTAAAGTCTTCAATCCGACTTGGTAGTTAAATTTTCTGAAGTCATGTCTGTTGGATAAATTGGGTAATATCTCAACACTATCATCGATATATCTTTTCGTAAACAGCTTCAACTATTTGTATTGTACATTGATTTCGGTTTACTTAAATTTCGTCTAGATCTTTGAGCTTATCGTTCTTACCCAATCTCCGAAGATTATTTTGAACAAAATTATTAAATGGTTTAATTTCTTATTTTTCTCTTTGGATATTGAAACTTATTAGCTTAAATATTTCAATTTTTCACGAGGTTGCTATTGGAAAAGTAAAAATATACCTCAAACAAACAACAATACTAAAATTGAGAGAGGATGCACTTTGATAAATGAATATCACCCTTCTTTTTCAACAAATTTCCAAGAAAACTGAAATCATTCTGTGCTAGTGGCTTTTTTTTTTTAATGAATTTTTCATCAAGATTAATCAAAGAGAGATTTTGATGCTTCCCCTTCCCTTGGAATCGAGTATATTCTTCTTATTGTTAGAGGAGTGTCTCATGCCTATAACTTTTGACCTTCTATTTCTTGCTATTTTATCTTCTTTTTCTTCCTTTGATGAGTTTTTTGAGAGTTTTTGACTCTATTAGAGGGGCTAATGCTTCTTTAACCTCAGATTTATTAACAGAAACTTAATCAGACTCATTCATATCTCTTGAAATATTATTTTGAACTGAAAATTTTGGAGTTTCTTATTTATAATAGGTTTACTTTTTTATTTCTCATCAAATGATACTCCTTTAATCTCTACTACTTTAATAAATTTATAAATTTCCTCTTTTAAGTAATTAGTATAAGAGAAACATTCAAGTATACCCCTAAACCTTGTTGAGATAAATTCTTGATGGAGGGGTAAAATCTTAATCTCTTTATCTCGATATTTTCCATTATCTGGCTAACTTCTAGCTCATTAATCTATTCTGTTCAAGGAAATTCATTTGGTCATCTTGGCTTAAAATAATATCTTCTATTGGTCTCGTGATATTGGAGTAGTGGGGATGATGCATTAGTCGACATATAGGGTTGTGATACCATAAAAGCTGAATCTTTTGCTCAGACAAGTCGTATTAGTCCGTGCAGGAATTTACCGAGCTCTATTCCAATGGATTTCGGTATTAGGAAATTTATTTTAGAATTGATTATTTGTACAGAAATTCCAATTTATGCTGAAAATTAGTCTTACTTCCTTAAGAACTTTTATCTTTATCTATTCTGTAGCAGAAAAATCTTTGTAAGGCGCCAAAGCAAAATTTATTACAGAAAAGCACCTTTAAATTACAAAAGTAGGCAAGATAGTTAACGTTTTTGACACCCAATCGGACTGTTTATGCATTATAATTATTGCCATTCTAAGCCTTCCAGTTGACTAGAGAGTTTCAAGACAGCGGTACTTTGGATCTCAGAACGTCTTCATCTTTGAATATTTAGTTCTTTTTTGTATGTATTATGTAATATACCTTTTTTGTTATGAAAAATCGTGTCATAAAGAACAATGGAACAATTTAGCTTTGAGTGAAGGCTTCAATGGATAGAGAAAACAGAAGGAAATTTAATACCATAAGTTAATTCTTTAGTCAGACTAAGGATAATACTATATTCTTGGACAGCTGGACTGGCATACTTGATGGAGCTTCAAATTTTAAAATTTAATAATTTAAGTTGGGTAGAAAACTAGAATGAGAATGCGAATACAATATTATTCTCTTTTTATTTGGATTTTTTGTCGACAGTAAATTTCTAGCCAGGATATTTCTATGACTCTGCTTCTTACTTTATCTCTGTAACACAGAAAGAACTATGAAGTCATGAATACCGGTAAATGATTGTCTTTGATTTCCGACTTTTGTTTTCTATTGATACTAAAATTAATCATTGCATGCAGTAAAAGGAAAGTAATCAACTCTCTTCTTGCTTCTACCCATGTTAGTCTTAACTTTAATCTTACGTTAATGATATATCAAGGATTCGTTTGACAGCCTGGTGCTTAATTTGTCTATTGTACTCCTGAGAAACTTCCCTTGCAATCACTTTGTAGCGAAGAACTCATTTCTTGTGAATAACCATAGTATACTTTCTCTTTTAGGAAAGAAGTTGAGGCTGAGTCTCTTACATCAGAATAAAATTAACGAAAGTTAAGAATATTACTGTTAAATTTAGCTTAACCCAAAAATGAATATAAAATTCTTCCTTAAATGCTGCTATATTTAAGCCCCTAACAGATATTCTCAATGGAAGAATATGATGCAGAAAATTTTTTTCTTCAAGAAGCTATGGCCTTAATCGCCTTTAGTTCTAAGGTATAAGGTTAAGGGAAAACTCCCAAGATTTCATAAAAACTTTAAGTGATGATTAATCTGTGAGTTTATAGCCTATCTACCAATCGACTCAAGAACCTCACAGTGGTAGTCTTTCTATTAACTAGGGTCTAGACACAGTATTTTTTTCCTTTTTTTCAAATTGAAGCAAAAAACATTTTTTTTCTGAATGTAAAATAAAATTATCCCTGAATTTTATTAAAATATAACAAGAAGGGTCAGCTCATGCAATATATTGCTCAACGCATAGGAATCTTTGTAAAACAGAAAAAGAGATCTAAAGGCTTTAAAACACGCTTTTTTGTACTCGATAACCAGCATAATTTACTGTTCACATCTAACCAAGCTTTTATCGAAAAAGTTATTAAGACCAGTGATACAGTCAGCGAAATCATCTATAAATGTTCAAGCAAGAAGAAAATTAGTATAAAGAAGGCAAAGGTGGGTCCTTTAAGACTGTTTTACACAATTGATCAAATTCCTTTGGCGAATAAAAACTGCTTTGAGCTGTTATTAGAAAATCCGAAGGACAATTCATCGACCTCGCTTATTATCTTTTCGTTTCAGGACGAACAAATTTTCTATCTTCATGATTTTCTGAAGAATTACGATAGCTATGTCGAAAAAACTGAAAGGATGACACAGCAGATGAATCCTATTAAAAAGATTCACGCTGCATACGTAGAAGAAGAGAAAGATGCTGCTATTAAAACAGACAATAGCTCGCAGGTTTCTAAGGATGAAGAGGAGCTTCGAGAAAAATTTAAGATCTTGGCCAAAATCATTAGCGATTTGGATAATGAAAAGGAAATTAATAAGAATAAAAAAGATGACAACCATGATCCCTTTGAAGATCTTAAACCTTCAGCTAGTGCTAAAGTAGAAGAAATAGAGCTTTTACAGCTAGATAATGGTAATTCCTTTTCAGGAAAAATGAGAAACGGAAAACCTCATGGGCAAGGTACTGAATTTCTGAAAGATGGAACTTCTTATGTGGGAGAATTCAGAAATGGAAAATGGCATGGGTTAGGCTATATGGTAAATAGTAACCTTGATATGACTTATGCAGAGTTTATAAATGGGCGTCCTGTGGGAATTTGAATAGAAATGGTCTTCTATATATTCTCTTGTCATATTCTTCCACGATTTTACTTTGATTGTTTTGATTAATAGTTCAAACTGGTTAAACTGAATAAATCCCCTTATTCTTAGACATTCAAGTAAAGATTTATGGTTCTCTAAAGCCCTGTGATCCTATCAAAGAAGATTTTCAAGGTCATTAGGAATATTGTCAACTTTTTATTTAAAGTCAAGTCATAACTATCTTATCGAAATTCATTAATACATAGGAAGTGATAGGTAAGTTAGGATAGTTGGGTCACGCAGTGTTGCCGAGCCCCCTATGAGGGTCCGGACAGGTCCACTTTTGTCAACTTTTTTCAGGCTCGGTCCAGTTTTTAAAAAGTAGTCCGGCCTTAATAAAAAATTTTTTGCTATTATAAATACCTTTTTTTTTTTTTTTTTTGCTGTCCAAAATACCTGAAGGGCCAAAGTCCAGTTTTTTAAAAACTTTCTGGACAGCCCTGGGTATTTATCATTTATTATTATTACCGGTAGTACGGATATCCCCTAAGGGAGTTCTTATATTAAATTACCTAATTTTGGGAAAAAAAAACTTTCTCGCAATCTAACTGCTAAAATAAGCAATTTTTTCAGAGCCAATAATTAGAATGGCTCTTATTAGAAATTCAACTAGGTTTAAAGCTAATCTCGGTTTCAAACTCTTTCTGATCAAAATTTGCAATAATTAATGAAAAATTTTGAGAAGAATTATTTTTGTAAAAGATTTTAAACCATACACAATGCGATTTTTTTTTTTTCTTTGTAAAAAAGATATAAGAAAAATAATTTAAATTTTGAACTCCTGACGTCCGATAGCAAAGATTTCTCTCTTGTTCGATTTTTTATCGTTTATTTCCTCCAAGGTTTGGATGAGAAGATGAGGAAAATGAACCTGCATAAAGTCTTTGAATTCATCGACTGACCCATTCACTCCAAAGTAATACAATTTACTGCTAATAATACATATTCCAGTCTGATCTAACAGTGCGTCAATTATCGATCCAATTTTGAGGTAATTGTCATTATTATATAACACTTCACTCATAAAAATGGCATCAAATTTTGACACCTTAAATTTATCTGGGTCGGTATGTAGTTTTGTAACAATGTCATTAGTATTACTTAATACCTTTTCTACTGTCATGCCCCAATCGTCTGAAATAAATTTACACCTTGGAATTTGAGTTTCCAAGTCGTTTTTGACAATATTAGACAATGTAGAGAACTTTAGAACTTCTAAGTTAAAGTCTTGGAAGCAAACAGAATTCAGATCATAGGCCTTCATGCAAAATATACCAACTAACCCACAACCGCATCCCATGTCTAAGATATTCTTTCCATTGAGGTTGAAATGTTGCCCATGGTTGTATAGGAAATTAATTAAATCATAAGTTCCTTCCCAAACCTTAAATCCTCCTTCATACATATCTTTCACTATATCTTGGTCTGGATCATACCGTATATAATTATATCTATCATTTAATAACTCTAATGCGTTAGTCGCATAATGTAAAGTGTATTTTTCAGTATCCACGCCTTCGCCTCTCTGAAAAGTTAGATCTTCTGTCTCAAGCTCCTGTATAAATTTCTCGTCAAGCTCGACAGTGAATGTATCCGTGCTTTCCATATCTTCGGATCGAGAAGGTTCTATTTCGGAATAAATTTTAAAAATTTTAACATTAAAGCATCAGAAGCCGCTACAAAAATTATTATTAGTTAAAAGATTCTTTCCCTGAGATATAATAGATACATGGCAGAAAATACAAAGAAGAAATCAAGGCTTTCTATGGAAAATAATTGAATAAAGTTTATTTATAAAAACAGTGTCTTCAAATTTCTGCCGGTTATTTTTTTAGCACTGCCCAGAATCTTTCCAGCACATTGGGATCCTAAGCTTAGAATTCCACGTGGACAAGTTGTCG
>JADMIO011485883.1_pt1 | contig 34278 bp, 34 predicted proteins | sample 8958161 | NCBI WGS metagenome assembly JADMIO01 (sample SAMN16585339, study PRJNA669376) | soil metagenome | isolation source: Crop rotation soil | place: USA: Cullars Rotation, Alabama | collected 2011 | reverse complement strand
ATCGGAGTCTCCGTGCGTGGGCCGGACAAAAGGGCGGAGCCATTCTTTTGTCCTTGACCTTTTTGTTTCTTTTTGTGTCAAGACAAAAAGAAAAGCAAGACAAGAGTTTTAAAAAAAATAAAGACTTTATAGTTCAAAAAGCCTCGTGCCTCGCCTTCACAAATGTAGAAGTCATTCCTGGTTTCGAATATTTCTGTTATACATCTGATCAAATAAAAAAAGCCCCTGAAAATATCAGCGGCCCAATTATTAATTACATATCCACTGAATCATACACCACTACTTTTTTCCAGAGCGACGCACATTCTTCTACAAATTTTAAGTGAATAGGATCAGTTTGATAGCTATCCTGGTCGGCTTTATTATCAAACAACACAAGCCACGAAACCGAGTAAGAACCATCAATTACCTCGCGGCTGGTAGAGGCAGCTTTGCCAATATGAAATTGTTTGATGGTGGTAACTGCAGACAGCTTTTTTAATCCTGCAACGAGTTGGCTCAAATCTGCTGCGCTGTCTTTTTCTTTTAGCCAGAAATATACATGGTGTACAAATACATTCTTCATTTCTTTGGTTGATTGGTTACTGGCAGCGAATATAAATGTTCCTGCAATAGCAGCCATACTGGTATCGCCGATAAAGCGACGGCGGGAGAAAGACTTCATACAAAAGATTTCTCCTAAAATAACTAAAAACGACCAGTTAAGGTAACGCCATAGGTTTGAGGATTGCCTAAATGTACAGCCCCAAAATCATAGGCATAAGCAATATATTTTTTATCGCCGAGGTTTCTTCCCCAAAACATTATTTCTATATTCTTTGCCGAAACTCCGGCACGCGTATTCAGCAAACTATAACCGTTCTGAGAAATACTGTTTGATAAATCGAAGTATTGCTTGCCAAGATATATCCACTCTCCCCGCACAACCAATTTCAGTTGTTGCCATTTACATATAGAAGTGCTGTATTGCATGGCCAGCATAGAAGTAATTTCGGGAGTGAAGATTTGTTTCTTTCCGGCAAGATCAACAGCATTGCCATATTGAGAGAGTTTCAATGTTTTGTATACTGCATCGGTATAACCAAAATTGTAATCCAGCTGCAATCCTTTCGCTGCTGTGGCAGACAGTTCCAGTTCGGCACCTTTGCTATTTAATTTACCTGCATTGCGGGTAACTGTTATGGCATCTGGCAAAACCAGTGTTGGAACCTGTGCATCGGTTACCTGCGTATAAAAAGCAGAAACATTTAAGCGTAAACGGTTATTACAAAAATTATTCTTTATACCAACCTCTATATTATTACTGTACTCCGGCTTGTAAGGATACAAAGGCGGTTGAGATGGATCGGAAGATAATTGTGTAAAGCCACCAGTTCTGTAACCACGGCTGTATACAGCAAATAAATTACTATTGTTGGCCACTTTATATGCCAAACCAACTTTTGGTGAAAATGCATTGAAGTTTGCACTGGCACTTGTATCTGGTCTTGTTGCAAATACAGGATTAGGATCAGGATCTTTCTGATACTCTCCCAGCACACTATATTTTTTCTTTTCAAAATCATAACGCAGGCCGCCAATAAGATCAAGCTTGTCAGTAACAGCATAAGTAAGCTGTCCGAAGAACGACACACCGGTGCTTTTGCCTTTGGTAGAATTGATGATCCCAAAATCTGTATCCATAATACTCGGATCGATCATAGCAGCATCTTGTCCGAAGTGAGTAGCCTGTTTGTTTGGCGTATTCTGGTGAAACAAATAACTGCCGGCTGTCCATTTTAGTTTTGAAGAGGAAGACGCAGGTGAAGAAAATTTAAATTCCTGTGTAAATACTTTTACATTATTCCATTCATCACCATAATTATTAATAATCGTTACGCCATCTATCGGAGAAAAATCGCCATCAAGCGGTTTGTCATAATACCTGTGATTGGATTGATACGCTGTTTGCGAAGAAAAATTAAATCCACTACCTGCATAATTAACCAGCAACGAACTGTTGAAGGTATTATCAATCATTTTTGCAGTAGCATTCTGGTTAAGATGGAATGGATTGGCAAATGCATCTCCCACTCCGTTCACCATCGGAAAGGCCCCGTTGTTGCGATTGTTCGCATGCTTTACATTCAGGTTCAACGACCATCGATTCGATGCAATGAGTTTTAAGAAATAATTTCCTGCGAAGCTGTTTTGTTTATCGAAAGAAGAGTTATTAAAATCGTTGGTATAAAAACCATCCCGTTTATTGTACATGGCTGCAGCACCTGCGTATAATTTTCCTTTTACCAGCGGGCTTCTTATTCCGGCTATATATCGTTGCTGTCCATAATTGCCAACATTAATTTCTGCGAAGCCTGATTGTTTATCGGTTGGTTGTTTTGTAATGATATTAATAACACCACCCATAGCATTTCTGCCATACAAAGTACCCTGCGGGCCTCGTAATATTTCAATACGTTCGATATCTGCCAGGTGGGGAATATATGTATCAAGACTAAATTGATTAACACCATCAATATAAGTAGCCACGGCCGGGTCGTAAGAAGTGGTAGTGATACCGCGGATAGAAGTTACGTTTCTGTCATCGCCGGAATTGGAAGAAAATAAATTAGGGGTAATAGCAGTTAGTTCATCCGTATTCCACAAGCGGTATTGCTGAACTTGTTTAGCAGATAAGGCTGTTATACTAAATGGAACCTGTTGCAAAAACTCTTCCCGTTTTTGTGCAGATACTAATACAGCATCGAGTTGCCTCGCCGCATCTGTTAATGAAATTTCCAGTTGATTGGAAGAACCACCTATCACCACATCTTTATTAATAGTAGCAAAACCTACGGCAGTAAACTGTACGGTATATTTTCCTTCAGCAATATTTTGAAAATGAAAAGCCCCTTTATCATCAGAAATAGCAGCCCTGTTGGTATTCAATAAATAAACGGTAACGCCGGGCACAGCAGTTGAGCGGGCATCAGTGATTTTGCCTGAAAAGTCGGCAGACTTTTGTGGCTGGGCTATACAAATAGATAGCAGTAACAGGAAAGAAAAAGTAAAAAGTGTTTTCATGACAAAAACTTGAGGTAATTAGTTTTACGGATTTACATGCTTTTGGCATGCAAAGATGTAAATTTTTTCGGGTAAAGCATAGCTTTAGTCGCTAAAACCTGAGTTAACAGCCGTATAGCCGCTAAAATCTTACATATTCAGCGATCAATGTGGCTGACAGAAAGAAATTGTTTTTGAAGATTGGGACGCTGTATTTGTTCATCCATGTTACTGCAGTCGAAGGGTGTCACCACGCATGAGGCGGGACAGACGCAACCACAGCTCATCCGTATTAATGTCGCTGGTAAAATAATATTATTCTAACTCTGCATTACTCAGCTTATTAATTTTATTGACTTTAATAACCTTTATCCAGTTTAAGAAAAGAATAAGCGGGTAAGTAGGATCAAACTCGAACCAGCGTTTGCCAAAATTAATAGCCGAAGGTGTTTTATGATGATTGTTATGATAAGCTTCCCCCATCAACAATAAATCCATGGGATATAAATTGCGGGAAGTATTGTTCAATTTGAAATTGATGGTGCCATACTTATGTGCAAACCAATTAATGACAGCACCATGCAATGGCAACATAATAATATGAACAGGTATTAATAAATACCACCAGGCTGATGGTGCAAAAATGATATAGAAGGTTATATAGAAAGCTATCCATGCTACCCTTGACAGCCAGCTATGGGCAATCTTGTCGAGTGCCGGCCAGTCAGGAAGATTCTTTAAAAAACGTTCTTCAATTTCAATTTTATGGTTAAACACACCCGATGTAAAGATGCGGGTACGCCACATCATTACCCATAAATTATTATCATACTTTGGTGAGTGCGGATCTTTTTCCGTATCAGTATAAGCATGATGCATACGGTGCATAATAGCATATACCCGCGGGCTTACATAAGAAGAACCTTGTCCGATATAGGCAACAAGGAAAAAGAAACGTTCCCAGAATTTGTTCATACTGAAAGCGGCATGAGAAGCGTAACGGTGCTGAAGAAAAGTTTGAGAGAAAATAGCAAGGTACCAATGACAAAAGAAGAACAATAATATAATAAGCATTCAAAAAATGTGAGGATATAAAGAACGATGTTGATATGTAAGTTACTCTATTTACGGGAGCTTTTGGATTTTAGTTTTGCACCGGCACTATGTCATCAAACTGTTTGTTTTAGTAAGTGTTTTGTTTGACATCAGCATATTGTAACAGCAAATAAAATTCAACAGTTCCGTATAGCAAAGCTTGTACCTTGTCTCTTGAATCTTGTTCCTTAACTTTACTGTTCCTATTTCTCAACAATCAAACCCGACAAATCATGTATTTAAAAAGCCTGTTACCAGTTGCAATGTTTAGCATTACATTGGCAATATTCTCCTGCAAAAGCAGCGATAAAAAAACAACTACAGAAACGAAGGAATCTAAATTAAAGGAAGAAAATATCACCTATTCATCGGGCGACAGTGTAACGATGAACGGCTACGTAGTATATGATGAAAATATGGAAGGGGTAAGACCAGCCATATTAGTTGTGCATGAATGGTGGGGAGTGAATGATTATTCAAAAATGAGAGCAAGGGAACTGGCCAAACTGGGTTATATCGCTATGGCAATCGATATGTACGGAAATGGAAAACAAGCCGACAATCCTGATTCTGCGGGCAAACTGGCTACCCCATTCTACTATCATCCCGATATGGCAAAACAACATTTTGATGCAGCGTTGGCCGCTATAAAAAAGTACAGCCAAGCTGATTCCACAAAAGTGGCAGCTATCGGCTATTGCTTTGGCGGGGCTATGGTTATAAACATGGCAAAACTGGGAGAAAATTTGAAAGGAGTAGTTAGTTTTCATGGCAACCTGAATGTGGTACCAGCAAATAAAGACTTGCTAAAGGCACCCATATTGGTTTGTCATGGAGCAGCAGATTCTTTTGTTCCCCAGGCAGAAGTGGAACAATTCAAAAAACAGATGGACTCTATAGGTGCGAAATATACTTTTAAAAGCTATGACAGTGCCGTGCATGCCTTTACCAATCCAAATGCAACAGCACTGGGGGAAAAATTCAAATTGCCCATTAAGTACAATGCTGCTGCTGATTCTGCATCGTGGAAAGACATGAAGGAATTCTTTAATACCCTCTTCAAATAAAGGGGTCAATAATCCGACAGTATTTTTACAGAGGCTCTTGCGGCCTCTTTTTTATTTTTCTATTAATCAAACAGACAATCAGCTTATTATCACATTACTATCATCATAACTTACAATTTTATTGTCGGTAATGATTTTGCTTATTCATCAGTAATATTACTGCCCCAAATAGTTACTCTACGAGAAATACTTAGAAAAAATACTCGATAATATTATGTATTACAGAAGGTAGTTTCTATTTTGTTGCCTGATTCACACAAACTTAACCCCTTGAAAGTATTTGTTACGCTACTTTGTGCAGGCCTTTTAGCCTTATCCTCCTGTCAAAAAGAAAGAAACTTTCTTGGAGATCAAATTGTAATGCCGATACCCGCCACCTGCGAACCTCAAACAGATAACCCCGATGGTCGTTCTTATTCAGGGCATTCTTTAGTGCCAGTTAGCTATAGCAAAAATAATTGTGGCCTTATACCACTTAGCTCAAAAAATTATTGGGTTTATAAGGATTCTGTTTATGTAGATGGCAATTTCTCTCATGTGCAAACAGACACATTGCGCTACGTTAATACCTGGAAAACAAATTCTGATGGATTAATCTGGTGGGGCGGCAGTATTAATGTTGGTATCCCGGATATTTTATATTCGAGTGACTCTGCACTTTTTGGGCTGCAGGATAGAATGTTCAACGGGCCTACGATTATTGATGCAAGAAAAGACTATAGCCTGTTTGCAGGAGATACGCTGTTATACCTGGCCAATTTCGACGATATAGCTGCCATGGGAAAATCAATAAAATTACATTCAGGATTAAAAACTCCCGCCGGAACTTTTGACGATTGCATTTACTTTGAAAAAAACGCCATCACTTACAGAAGAGACCGGGTTATTATTAAACCATATGTTGGTGTAGTAAAATACATTTACGAAGAAGCACCAATGGGTGATATGTCATTGAAATTGCAAAAAGTAATGACGCTGATGGCTTACCATATAGAATAATTAATAATTGCTTTCCGCGTATAGTTTCATTTCTACTATAAGTAAATACTTTAGAAAAAAGTACGGTGATGTAGCTGACGACCTACATTATTTCATCAATTGCTCATCAACCTTTTTCAGCATCTGCGAATATTCGGAAGTGTAGCTTTTTAACTCTTCGCCATCAAATTTAGAATTCCTCAATGCTGCATCCAGATAAATATGTGCAAGCTTTGCCTGCTCTTTAGAAAAGAATAAAGATGCAAATACAGATTTATCATCAAAAAATTTCATGCCTATTCCATGCTGGTAAAATTTAAGCGGCAACACCACCCTGCCGGGAATAAAGTAGGAAGACTCTTCGGATATCAATTTGAAATAGATAGAATAATAGTTCAGCATTTGCGATAGCCTGCTTTTCAATTCCGCATCTGTTTCACTTCTTGCTGCTTTTATCCGCCATTTATTATCCGCTGGTTCAAAAAGCTTAGCCGCATCACCATTATCTATCTTCAGCAGGTGCCACACAAATTTCAATTTTTCTCCCCCGGAGCTTACAATTTCTGTAAGCTTTAATACTCTCCCTTCAAATCCTTCATAAGTAATCCTGAAATCATCAAAGCCCCTGCCGCCGCCAGTTACTCTCACATATTCATCATCCTTTGTTCCCCACCGGCCTTTTATATTTATACTATCTATTTGATTGAAGACACCTTCTTCCGAAAAACTGATAAGCTTCAGGCACTTTAAAGCCGTTAAAGAATCTTGTATTTCTGCATAAATCTTTTCCTGCTTTTCATTTTTCAATTCATCATGCGGGTACAAAACGAACCAGTTACCAATGATAGTTTTTCGCAGATCTTTTTCTGCCGGAGCAGATGTGCCGCAAGACAATTGAGTGAGCAAAAGAAAAAACAGGAAATAACGCATACACAAATATAAAAGTCCCCCTGCAAATGCAGAAGGACTTTTAAAACAAGACAGGTTTATATTAGGGTAGTGTAATTAATCGTTGGCTATTACCTCCGTTCCAGGTAAGTAAGGCTTTGTTATCGCAATCACCATTACTTGGCGCACCATAGTTAAGGAATAATACACGGCTGTTTATCTTAATCTTCAGCACACCATCACTAATCCATGGGCAAATTACTTTTTTAATCAGCGGCGATTCTGTATCCAGTGTAACAGTAAGGCCACCATTAAATTCTGTTTTTGATCTTCCTTCTATGCTGTAAATATCGTCACGGATTGTACGGGTAGCACCACCTTCAATTTGTTTAACATATTTCAGGCTCTGGTAGCTATATCCCCTGCCACTTGGTAAGGTAAACTTGCCTCCTACAACCTGCACGGTGAATTTAATATTGCTATTCTCGCTAAGGTTGCTATAGGTTTTAGTCCCTTCAATATGTGCACGGTTAAGATAAAAATCACGGAGTGTAATTGTCATAACAGAACCCGGACGACGGATAGGGCCTGTAAGATGGATAATGATAGCACCCTTACGGAATTTGCCATCGGCGCCAAGGCATCCATCACCAAAATCGATAGTAACTGTTTTTGGATAAGTATTATCGTTAGGCACTGTAGTTACGGTACCGCATTGACCAATACGAAGTCTGAGTTCTAAAAAAAGTGGTGAGTAACCATCTGTGGACATACCACCGCCTTCTGTGGTAACAGCACCCTGGCGGCCAAACACTGCTGCATCACCTTCTTCTTCGGCTGCAGTAACTCCAATGTCTTCTACATCATCAAAACTGGCATCGGCTTGTGTGCTTTCGTCAGTCATGGTAACAGCTTCGTCTTCTGTTACAGGGTCAGTACTAACAGAACTGTTCTCCTTCTGACAGGAGAAGATCATTAATGTAAACATCATTGCAAAGGTGGCAATGGTAATCCGGCTTAGAGATAAAGTTTTCATGGCTATGCTTTTTGTTTTTAAATTATTTACGCCTCCTAGGAACAGAATGGGGAATAAAAGTTTAATGGCACGTTAAAAAATTATACTTTGCCGCTCTAAATGAAGCAAATAGTCCGGTACATAAAGGGGTATTTCTACGAAGTTGATAAGACAATATTCATGACACTGTCCTTGTTTACCTCGGTTTTGGTATTTGTAAATTATTACTACAGGCTGGATGCGGGCATCAACAAGGAGCAGCAACTTGCAATTACTTTTGCTTACAGGTATTTAATTTTTGTAACGGCCTTTGCTATTCCTTATCTCGTCTGTTACATTGTGAAAAAGAAAATAAAAGCTCCGCCTGCATTTATATTTTTATTGCTCTTTGCTCCTGCCCTGTTTGCCATTAAAGCTTCACTTAATTTTTCTTTCAGGGCTGATACAAGTGGATACTGGTCGCATACTATTTACTGGCCGCTGCATTTTATCATTCTCATCAGCGTATTGCTTATTCTCTGGAAAGTTTTTGATAACGATCAGCCTTTCTATGGCATTAAATACAAAGACGTCAATTGGAAACCCTATTTATTTATGTTGCTTATAATGGTTCCATTAATTGCAGCAGCCTCTACGCAAGCCGATTTTCTTACCATGTATCCTAAAATAAAAACAGTTACAGCAGACGCAAGCATCAGCTGGTGGAAAAAAATATTATTTGAACTGGCTTACGGAAGCGATTTTATTTCCATCGAACTTTTCTTTCGTGGATTTTTAATTCTTGCCTTTATAAAATATGCAGGTAAAGATGCCATACTGCCAATGGCCTGCTTCTATTGTACTATTCATTTTGGTAAACCGCTGGCAGAGTGTATCAGTTCCTATTTCGGCGGAATAATTCTGGGCGTTGTAGTTTACCATACCCGTTCCATTTTTGGCGGAGTAATAGTTCATTTAGGAATAGCGTGGATGATGGAATTGGGAGGATATATTGGAAATGAGTTTCTTTATAAGTAAAAAAAGCTACAAGCCGGTAAGCCGGATTCTGTCGTGGGCTATCATTTATCTGTTCCGCAACTTACGCTGTGGACTCAAGCTGCCTACCCTGTATCTCGAACGAGCCGTTCTCAGGCGATACTATATGTGGCATTTCAGCATGCAAGGTTTACCCGCCAATGATGTTACCATCAAAAGCTGTGAGCTCTTACCTCACATTTTCACCCTTACCCGGAGGCAGTTATTTTCTGTGGCACTGTCTCTTGATTGTTACCAACCAGCCGGCTCTTCACCGGTGCATTGCTCTGTGCTGTCCGGACTTTCCTCCTCTTAACTAAATAAGAAGCGATAGCCTGGCTTGTAGCAAAATTTTCAAAGAAGCGAATTGCGAATATACAAATTATGTTACGAGCAGCAGTACTACTCCCCACAATTCTGTGGGGACACGTATCATCGTCCCTTGTGAAGCGAAGTGTAATCCCGATGGTCTTATTTAAGAATATGCAATTTTTTAATTTAAGGTCCGTTAATGAAAAGACTTCCACTAATATTATTAATAGTTATTGCAACAAATAATAGCGGCTTTTCGCAAGCCCCTCAATCAAAAGAGGATTGCCTGAAAAATAAAGATGCTCCACTAGTTTATATTCCGGGTTATAAAGATTGTATTGTTGATCGCTACAGTAATACTATTTTACGAATCAATCCAGAAATTTTAAAAAATGGATTTGAGCTTAAGATTAATCCAGAATATTTAAAGAGAGGTCTTGAATTAAAAGAAATAGATACAAGCATCAAGGTTATAAGTTTTGTATTTACATTTGATTTTAGCGATGGACTTGCCCAAATTCCATCTACTGGCAACAAAATACTTCCCAGAAACGACTCAATTATATCATTTAGCAAAATAGTAGAAGCACAGCTGATAACTATTGACAGAATTAAGCTATCTATCGGCACCAGGAACGTTTTAGCTCCTTCATTAGTGTTATACTCTGTAAAAGACTAGTATTGAAAAAAAATCTCCGTAGCCCCATACCCAAACCTCGAATCAAATTGGTTTACAAAAGATTTTACTTCTTTTTTTAATCGGAGAATGTCGTGTATTTCATCTCTTAGTTTTCCCTGCCCTATTCCATGTATTACGATCATTGAAGGAAAATGATGTGCCAAAGCAAGGTCATAGTATTTTTCAAAGGTCTTTAATTGCAGCGTTACAATCTCGTAATTGCTGAGATGGTTCCAGCGGTCAGTTAATTTTTCAATGTGCAAATCAACCACACTGCGGGCAGGTTCCAAATGTTGTCTCCCTTTCGAAGCATCGTAAATTTTATAACCTTTTGCAGCCAATCTTCCCAATTCCGGTCTGTCTTCTACCAGTTTATCAGGATAGGTTTCAAATAAACGTTGCGAAAATGTAGCCTGGTTCTTTTGTTTCAGCTCTTCAATTTTTGCAAAGAGTTGTTTCGGTTTCAGTTTTACTGAAGCCTCAAAATGATCAGCTTTATTTTTTTCCGGCTGCGATAAAGAGAAATCAAATTCAAAAGAAGGGCTGTCGTTCAGGTTTTCAAAATCCACATCGTGCAGGTAAAAATCTTCAAACGGATGAATCGTATTCTTTAATTCAAAATCCGGTTTGCCGAAGAAATGTAACTTGTAGACAAAATTGTAAGGCGCTGTAGTTCTGTTGACCAAATGCAGTTTCAATTCTTCCACCACCACGTCACCAAATTCATCGGTATCCATTACCGGCAGAAAGGTTAACCACACACCATCCACCACCCTTCCTTCTTTTGGCAATTTTTCCTTCTGCACATCATCTACATATTTCTTTTCCTTCTTTGGCGGGAATATTTTCTTCTCGGAGAAGCGTTTGAAATAAGGAAAATCCACCTGGTCCATATACACCGGGAAAGAAACTCCCTTTACATCTACCAGCAGCATTTTTTTATCGATTATATCAATTACCTGTGCTTCTTCATTCGAATGCAGGATTAAAACCGTATCGCCTACCTGGTACTTCATCCTGCAAAAATACGAATGCCATCCCTAATGAACGGAATGGCATTCAAACAAATTATAAAAGATTATTTTTTAAGGGCAAGCTTACTGTTGTGGCGGCTGTAAAGGAAATAAACGATTAACCCTATTCCCAGCCACAGCAAAAACCTGTTCCAGTTAGTATGGCTTTCCTGCGCCATCAGGTAAAAACAGCTTATCATACCCAATATCGGTAACAACGAAAGTTTTTTCTGAAAAGCAAGCACCGCCATTGCTAGGCTTACAAGCCAGAACAATATCATTGGAAAAGTCTCCAACGTCAGGATATCTGTAAAATGTGAAGGGGCTTTTATAAGAATTACTGCTATAGCTGCAATAACCATTACCGGATAAATAAATTGCCCGTTTATATACGGCACTTTGAATTTACTTTCCGGCTTATCTTTTTGTGTTTGTAAAACCAACACACCTCCGCACACTAATACAAAGGCAAATAAAGTCCCTATGCTTGTTAGTGCCAATACCACATCAAGATTTAAGAACAAAGCAGGTATAGCCACCACAAGACCTGTGAGAATGGTAGAAAAAGAAGGTGTGCCATATCGTGGATGAATCCTGGAGAAGATTTTAGGTAATAAACCATCCCGGCTCATACTCATCCATATTCTCGGCTGTCCCAGCTGAAATACCAGCAATACACTCGCAGTTGCCACCACTGCACTTACAGCAATAATACCAGCAATCCATTTCATTCCTCTTGCTTCAAATACCAATGCCAGCGGGTCGCCCACATTCAATTGTTTATAGCTTATCATTCCTGTTAGTACCAATGCAAGTAATACATACAATATTGTACAGATAATAAGAGAATAAATCATACCTCTCGGTAAATCCCGCTGCGGGTTTTTACATTCTTCTGCTGTTGTTGATATGGCATCGAAACCAATATAGGCGAAGAACACTGCCGAGACTCCTTTTAAAATCCCCCCTATACCATTGGGTGTAAAAGGTGACCAGTTATCAGGGTTTACATAATAACCGCCTACTACAATAACCAGGAAGATAACAGCAAGCTTTAACCCAACCATAAAATTGGTTGCATTCTTCGATTCGCGGATACCCCTGAATACAACATAAGTAATAAGTGCTACAATCAACATAGCAGGTAAATCCATAATAAGATGGACACCCCCAAGCTGAGGTGCAGATGACCATGCCGTGTGTTTAGCAATTTCACCTGCATCAATACTACTCATCGTCTGTCCGCCAGCTACTAAATCAGTTACATTATTAAATCCTTTATGAGCTGTAGTATAATCCATCGTCAGCCAATCCGGAATATGCAGATGAAACCCATCCATTAAACGGGTAAAATAATCACTCCATGAAATAGCCACGGCAATATTTCCGATGGCATATTCCATCAATAAATCCCAGCCGATAATCCAGGCAAATATTTCACCGAAGGCTACGTAAGAATAAGTATATGCACTTCCCGAAACAGGAACCGTGGAAGCAAACTCAGCATAGCATAAAGCCGCAAAACCACAGGCGATAGCTGTAAAAATGTAGAGAAAAATAATACCGGGTCCCCCATCAAAAGATGCTTTTCCGATACTGCTGAAAATACCCGCTCCGATTACTGCAGCAATACCTAGTGCAGTAAGGTCTTTTACACCCAGCACTTTTTTAAGTCCCGCCCCATGTCCGTCCCCCAGGCCTTGTTCAGCATCGCGGAGAATAGTACTTATAGACTTTTTTCTAAATAAAGAGTTCGACATAAGCCATTGTTTTGATAAGGGGAAAATAGGGAAAAAAGCTAAGTAATCATTTGCGCTTATCATTTTTTTGTTACCAGCGACATTACCAGAACTTGGCCCGTACCGAAGGCAGGGAGATGATAGTGCCCTCGGACGTCCGGAACAGCTGATAAACAAAAAAGAGAAAAGACTTTTAAAGATCCTTTCTCTTTTCATACTACTTAAAATGTGTCAGACGCTCTGCGAGACGTCAGACACAACTAATGTTCCCTGTTCAACAGGTAATGCGCCAAATCTTTCAGCGGTTGTTTCCGTTTGGAGAGTACAGCAATATCTTCGAGATGAACAAAGGCTTCATCCAGGAAACGATCTTTTAATTGCAAGGCCCATTCATCCACTTTGCAATCACGGAAAATCCGGGTAACCTTTTCTATTTTATCCGGGGCATTTGCAGCCAACAGGTTTTCCAGTTCCTTTTTCTGATTGGGTGAAGCTGTTTGCAAAGCATGCAACAGCAAAAATGTTTTTTTATTGGAAAGTATATCACCGCCAACCTGCTTACCAAATTTTTGCGGATCGCCGAATACATCTAAATAATCATCCTGCACCTGGAAGGCTATGCCTAATTTTTTGCCGAAGTCATAAATTAAATTTTGATTCCGTTCTCCCGCCCCACCAAGAATGGCACCGGTTTGCAAACTTGCCGCCAGCGCAACAGAAGTTTTCAGCTCTATCATTTTAAGATATGCATCCAATTCTACATTATCCATTTTCTCAAAATCCATATCCATCTGCTGTCCTTCGCAAACTTCTTTGGCCGTTTTATTAAACAAGCGGAGAATAGATTGTAAATATTCGATGTTGATTTTATTCAGTTCTTCATAAGCAGTAACCAACATTACATCACCAGCGAGCAATGCAGTGCTTTCGCCATATTTGCTATGAACAGTTTCCATTCCGCGCCGCAATGGTGCTTTGTCCATTATGTCGTCATGTATCAGCGTAAAATTGTGAAAGAGTTCGATAGCTGTGCCTACATGCCAGGCGTCTTCTTTTATTTCATCAAATAGTTCATTTCCCATCAGGCATAGTACAGGGCGTACACGTTTACCCCCGAGTTTTAAGAAATATTCATTCGGGTCATACAACGATGCCGGCTCATCGGGGAAATGCCGTTTATCAAAAAATAAAGCAAATTTTTGTGATAGGAGTTCGAATGATTGCATACGCCAATATTATTACTTTTTCTTTTTAGTTTTTCCTTTAAATTCTTTTTCACCGACTACTTCATCAGTAACCACCCATTCATAGTCCAGTTGTCTTTTTACAAGATTAGCCGCAACAACTTTAATGGTTATTTTATCTCCCATATTAAATTTCTTTCCGCTGCGCATACCTACCAGGCAGTAGTCAGTTTCTACATGGCGAAATTCATCATATTCCAGCAAGCTGTTTATACTTACCAATCCTTCACATTTATGCTCTACCGTTTCTACCCAAAAACCAAAACTAGACACACCGCTTATTACCCCTTCAAAATCTTCACCGAGGTAATTTTTCATATACTGAACCTGCTTGTATTTATTGGAAGCCCGCTCTGCTTCCATAGCAGCACGTTCTCTTTCGCTGGTGTGCTTGCATTTTTCTTCCAGCTTTTTATCAGGATTTATTTTATTCTTCAACACTTCTTCCAGTATACGATGCACCTGTACATCAGGATAACGACGGATAGGCGAAGTAAAGTGACAGTAATGTTCAAAGCCCAATCCATAATGTCCTACATTTTCAGTAGTGTATTTTGCTTTCGCCATGGTGCGAATGCCAAGTTGCTCCAGTACATGCTGTTCCGGCCTTCCCTGCACATCTTTCAGCAATTGATTAAAGGAAGCTGCAATGGCTTCCGGTGAAGAAGTATCAAACTTATGCCCGAATTTTTTTGCAAAGGCTGCAAAGGGAACCAGCTTCGCTTCATCTGGTTCGTCGTGTGTACGGTAAGGAAATGGTAATGGCTTGCCATTGATTTTTATTTTAGAAATATTCTCTGCTACGGTGCGGTTGGCCAGCAACATAAATTCTTCAATTAACTGGTGTGCCTCTTTGCTTTCCTTAACAACAATGCCGATCGGATCCCCTTTTTCATCTAGCTTAAACCGTACCTCCTGCGAAGAGAAATTAATAGCTCCATTATTAAAACGCTTTTTCCGGAAACGTTGCGCAATATCATTCAGTATAAGAATTTCTTCTGCATACAATCCGGTTTTCTCTTCAATCGTTTTTTGAGCTTCTTCGTAGGTAAAACGATGATCGGAATGGATAACCGTTCTGCCCAACCAGTATTGTTTTACTTCTGCCTTCGGTGTTATCTGGAAAATAGCAGAGAAAGTCAACTTGTCTTCTTTTGGCCGCAACGAACATAAAAAATTTGAAATATGCTCTGGCAGCATTGGATTGACCCTGTCTGGCAAATAAACTGATGTAGCACGGTGATAAGCTTCTTTATCTAAAGCCGTATCCGGCTCTACATAGTAGCTTACATCGGCAATATGAATACCGATTTCATAATTACCCGTTTTTAATTTTCTGAAAGAGATAGCATCATCAAAATCTTTTGCATCAACCGGGTCGATAGTAATGGTGAATACATCACGTATATCCTTTCTTTTTTCTATTTCATCTTTCGAAATAGTGTCTGGAATTCTTGCCGCCACTTCCAATGCTTCATCAGGAAATTGTAATGGGAAACCTGCTCCCAGTAAAATTTCTTTCATCGCTGCATCATTACTGTTTTCTGCATCCATTACAGACACTACTTCGCCAACAGGGCGTTTACCATCTTTATCCCATTCGAGTATTTTAACTACTACCCTGTCGCTATCTGTTGCTCCATTAATATTAGTGAGTGGAATAAATACATCTGGCATCGGCTTGTCCATATCTGCTACAAAAAAGGCAAAGCCTTTGTTCATTTGCAGTTGACCAATAAACTCTGTGCGTTTACGATGCAATACTTCCTTTACAACCCCTTGCATACGCCGGCCATTGCTTTTCATATCCTTTATACCTACTCTCACGGTATCACCGTGCAGGGCAGTATTAAAATCATTGGGGCGAACTATTACATCCACTTCCATGCCTTCTATTGTAACAAAGCCCATTCCAGAGCGTGTTACATCCAGCACACCCTTCAAAACTTTTCCGGATGCGGATGCAGAAGCTTGTCTTTCTTTATGTTGTTTCTTTTTTGAATTTTTTCTTCCCATATAAATATTGGTGTTTCTATTCTATTTTTTTTTAAAATGCTCTACAAAATCTGTCACCAGTTTATCAAAACTGTTGCTTTCTTCAAAAAGAAAACGATGACGGATGGGTATAATGTAAAAAGGCAGTTCTGTGATTTCGTTATTAAATTTCGCCAAGCGAACTGCATCTTTTTCTGTAGTCAGAATTATTTTGTTTGTTGTTTCTATTGTATCGAATCTTTTTTTAATGTCTTTTAAATCATCTATGGAGAAAATATGATGATCCGAATATTGTGATAAATGATAACTGCTGCTATGCTCTTCCAGCAGTTTTTTTAATGGTCGTGGATTGGCTATACCCGTTACCAATAAAACTTCAGTATTGCTATCCAGTCGTAATGGTTTGTTTGTTGTAATATGATACAATTGGCCATACTCGATGGCAGTAAAAAAAATCTGCTGATGAGAGAGTGGATTAATTTCTTTAACCAGCTTTTGTTTTTCTGCTTCCTGCAAGTCGGGTTTGCACTTGGTTACAATAATTATCTGTGCTCTTTTATAACTGCTTTTTAGATCTCGCAGGTCACCTGTCGGCAGATAAAAATCACGGGTAAATAAGTTGTTGTAATCTGTAAGAATAATATTCAAACCTGCCCTTATTCTTCTGTGTTGAAAAGCATCATCCAGTACAATCACTTCCGTATCCGGCCTGTCATGCAGTAATTGTGGAATGGCTACCAATCTTTCTTCACCCACTGCTACAGGCACATCAGGAAATTTTAAATGAAACTGCATTGGCTCATCTCCTATCTCCAGTGCGGTGGTGGTTTCATTCGCCAGCGCATAGCCTTTTGTTTTTCGTTTGTATCCGCGGCTAAGTGTTGCCACTTTGTATTTGTCTTTTAGTATCCTTACAAGATATTCTACCATGGGCGATTTTCCAGTACCACCAACTGAAAGATTACCCACACAAATAAGTGGTAAACCAAAACCTGAGGACTTAGAGATATTTTTATCGAAGAGCCAGTTGCGGATAGCTATACCCAGCCAGTAAAGCAAGGCAAATGGCAGCAATAATATCCGGAAAGACTTAAGAAAAAAATTAGAAAACATAAACTGATTGCGGCGTAATACAAAGGTCTAAAGGTACGTCAAAATCAGCCTTATCAGTTATTTCGTCGCAGGGGTCAAAATAGGAGAAACCGACCTTAATGCAATCCTGTTTGCATTCCGCCAGGTACTTATCATAGAAGCCTTTGCCATATCCTACCCGGTAGCCCTTTGTATCGAAAGCCAGGAGAGGTACAAATATCATATCAAGCTCATCGGCGGCAATCCTGTTGCCTTCTTCGGGTTCGTAAATGTTATGTTCGTTCATTACAAACTCTGTTTCTTCATTGGTAGCTACTGCTTCCATTTCATTCATCATAAAATCCGATTTTGGATAAGCAACAACCAATCCCGGGTTTCTGAATTCAATATAGTCGGTAAATAAATGGCCATTCGGTTCACTGTTTTCTTCTATCGGCCAGAAAGTAAGTAAGGTATTGATAAAAGGAAATTCAGCCGTCTGCAATTGTATCAGCATCAGGTCATCCAGTTTTATGCGTTCCGGCCCGCTCAATTCATTTCTTTTTTCCCTGTATATTTTCCGGATTTCATTTTTTTTCATAACCTAAACGGATAATAATGATTGCTGTACATCCAAAAACCAGACCAGAGGACAAACATTAAAGTTTTGGGTAATTTCTGCTCGTCTGTTTCGACAACTGCAGGAGAAGTATTGCAAAGATATAGATTTTTTTTATTATCCAAAATCAGCCGGGGAAGAAGGTATAAATCGACTCGCATTATAAACCTCTCAATCAAAAATAGAAAATTCGGCACTGTCATGACTCCAGGCTCAGTCCCTTGTTTCAATAAATGTAGTAAAAATCGTAGACCCGTAGTTCCGCTCTGTTTTGTAGTAAGGATAAGTTTTATAATCATTTCTTGGAGTATGCTCCAGCACAAACCAACCATCTTTCTTTAATAATTGTTTTTCAAAAATAAACTTCGGCAAATCATTAATGGTAGTAAGTGCATACGGCGGGCCTGCAAAAATGAAATCAAATTTTTCGGTGCAGTTGAGAATAAATTTAAACACGTCGAGCTTCACTACTTTAAAATTTTCCAGTCGCAATGCTGCAGACGTTTTTTTAATAAACTCATACATCGCAATATCTTTTTCTACAATCGTTAAGTCTGTCACTCCCCTCGATGCCAGTTCGTAGCTGATGCTGCCGGTGCCACCAAATAAATCGAGTGTCCTTATTTCTTCGAAATCAAGATTATTCTGCAATACATTGAACAATCCTTCTTTGGCAATATCTGTCGTTGGCCTTGTGTAAGGCATATTATTAGGTGGATTGAATTTCCGTCCTCCATGTTCACCTCCTATAATGCGCATGCTGACAAATCGTTAAGTGAAGTAAAAAAATGTGCCGGGCTTTCACTATTGGCCGATGCCGGTACAAACCATTCTGCATCTCTTAATTGCACATGCAGAAAATATTGATAGATCTCTTTATACAATGCTGAAAACTGATCGATTAATCCAGACAATTCAATCTGTACCAGTTGTTGTTCCAGGTTAAATTGCTGACACACTTTCAGCAAATAATATAATACATCGTCCGGAGTGGAATAGGAAAATGTTTGTGCAAGTATTATTTGATTGTTCGATTTTACCAGTAATGTGAAATCATCCTGTCTTATATCCACTAATAAACTTCCATTTTCATTACCAGCTTTGCTATTCTTAATACTCAATGTGTATTGATGCCAATATTTTGCCGAAGGAAGTTTCTTTGTAAGATATGTATGAACTTTTACCGGCACAGCATATACATTATATAATTGCCATTCAGCTATTGGCTCAGAAATTACAGCAGATGTTGAATCCAAACCAAACATAGCGTTCAGCAAAAGGTTTCCGTCACCATGCTTATAATCTTTAAAAGAAACCAGGCAGCTTTGCGGATAATCATATCCAATTAATACCTGGTAAAAAGATGTATTCAATTCGGAATGAGCTTCAAATAATTTATCCAGGAAATTTTCTGTAACCTCTTCTGCAGAATAGTAAGCAAGAGATGTTACTTCTTTAGATGTAAGATCAGTAATAGAGAAACAGCAATGCTTCTCCCCTAACCTGATAGATAAAACCGGTTGTACACTTTCTTTGCCCCCCCCTGATATTTGAAACATTTGCTTCACTGGTACCTGTTTAATTGCGTGCAATATTAGCGAAAATAGTCAGAAGTCTTTAGTCGGGAGTTCGGAGTCACCGTCTTTAGCTTTCAGAAACGTTGATTTTGTTTCGAATAGTCACAAATGCTTATCCTATGAAGCACAATGATCCAATTAATCATTATTAATTTTTAATTCTTAGTTAGCAAAAGTGTAGGTTTGCGCCTCCCGAAATATGGCTGGCACCCTTCCAAATACCGATTTACAAGTTGACATCAGCAACAGGCAGATTTTAAAAATTGCTCTGCCGATAAGCCTTGCGTTGCTCGTACCTCAGATAAACTTTGTTACCAATAATATTTTTCTGAGTGGCCTCGGGGAAACAGAATTGGGTACAGCTGGTATCACTGGTGTTTTCTATCTTGTTTTTGCATTAGTGGGTAATGGATTGAACAGCGGGTTACAGGGGCTTATTTCGAGACGTGCCGGAGAAAACAAGCCAGCCGAAATTGGAAAACTATTTGGTCAATCTATCTGGATTGCGATGCTGTTTGCACTGGCCGGTATTTTAATTACGTATTTATTGGCGCCATATTTTTTATCGGCAAGTTTACATTCACCAACCGTGAAGGCAGAAGCCACTTCCTTTTTAAAAATACGTGTGGTTGGTTTGCCTTTTCTTTATTTGTTTCAGCTAGGCAATGCTTTTTTGGTAGGTACCAACAGCAGCCGCTATATGAAGTATGCTTTTTTTATTGAAGCATCGCTGAATATTTTTTTAGACTACGTACTTATCAATGGGCGCTTGGGTTTTCCGAATCTTGGATTTAATGGTGCAGCTATTGCATCGGTAGCTGCAGAAGTCGTTGCAGTACTGGTTGTATTTGGAATTATCATTTACAAAAAAATGCAGCACCGTTTTGGGTTGTTCCGGCATTTCTCTTTTAACAAATCGCTGGCATCACTAATTTTCAAACAATCATCGCCACTGGTATTACAATTTCTATTGAGCATACTGGCATGGCTGCTATTATATATTTTAATTGAAAATAAAGGTGAACGTCCATTAGCTATCAGCAATACCATGCGGAACATTTTTGGGTTGTTCGGCATTTTTGTCTGGGCTTTTGCCAGTACCAGCAATGCGATGGTAAGTAATATAATTGGCCAGGGCAAAAAAGACAAAGTGGAGTTTTTAATAAAAAAAATAATGGCACTAAGTTTTGCATTCACTTTAATTCTTTGTTTACTGCTCAATCTCTTTCCTGATATTTTTTTAAGCGTGTTTGGCCGTGATAAAAGCTTTACTGTAGAAGCTATTCCTGTCATCCGCATTGTTAGTATTGGAGTGCTTTGTATGTCAGTAGCTACGGTGTGGTTGAATGCTGTTACTGGTACGGGCAATACTAAAATCAATCTTTATATAGAAATCGTTGCCATTACATTGTATAGTCTTTACATCTGGCTGGCATTAAGAGTTTGGAATCTTTCGCTGGTATGGGCATGGGCCTCAGAACTTATTTATTGGGTAGTATTATTTATACTTTCATTTCTTTATATACGAAGCGGGCATTGGAAGAAGAAAATTATTTAACCAGCCTTCATTATTGCATTCATCATTTTCCGGTTGTGTTTTGTACTTTTAATCATATAAATATTTAGAATGACATTCACCCCTTTTCCCAATCTTACAACCGAACGCTTAATACTGCGCCAGCTAAGCCAGCAGGATGAAAATGAAATATTTTTTCTCCGGTCAAATGATGCAGTGTTGAAATATATCGATATTCCAAAAGCAAAAACAATTGATGATGCCAGGGAATTCATCGGTAGAATAAACAACTATCTCATCCTTAATGAATCGGTATTGTGGGCCATCTGCTTAAAGGGAACGGCTGCATTAATCGGTACTATCTGTTTCTGGAATATTGACAAGCAAAATTTAATTGCCGAAATAGGCTATGTTTTACATCCGGATAAGCAGGGTCAGGGAATAATGCAGGAAGCCCTTCAATCAGTAATTGAATATGGCTTTTCCGAAATGAAACTCAAATCTATTGGAGCAGAACTTAAAATCAAAAATATCAAATCACTAAACCTGTTGAAAAGAAATGGTTTTGTGTTTACAAAAGAATGTGATGACAATTATGTGCTCTATACTTTACTTCCTTAGATTTTAGGCAGCTGGTAGCCATTATAATATTTCTTCATCAGGTATTCTTTGTTAATAGCATCGCTGGTAAATTTTTCTTTTGTTTTATCCCAATGCAATTTTTGATTGCTGCGGTAAGCAATATTTCCCATTTGCGATACTGTGGCTACATGTGCCCCAGCTTGTATAGGACAATGAAGATCTTCTGTCTTCCTTGATTTAACTACCGATATAAAATTGACCCAATGCTTATCTAATCCATTGTCGGATGATTTGGCAAATGGCATAATTACTTTATTTGCATTCTTTTTTTCTTCCAATACTTCCCAACCACCACGGTTTAATACCAATGTACCATTGTTACCAATAAAGGCAATACCATGGTCACGGTTATAATCGCCATTACCAATACCTAACGCATGATCCCAGATGATATTAAATTTATCAAATTCATACAGAGCCATCAATGTATCGGGTGTTTCATCAGCTGAATTTGGATTGGCAAATTTTCCACCAATAGTTGCAATTGATTTTGGAGTTTCAGCTTTCATTCCCATCAATGCATAGTCTAATAAATGCACTCCCCAGTCTGTCATTAATCCCCCTGCATAATCCCAAAACCAGCGAAATGTAAAATGAAAACGGTTTTCATTAAATGGCCTTGTTTGCGCAGGACCCAGCCATTTTGCATAGTCCACTCCTTCAGGCACCGGCGAATTTGGTTTTACAATTAAGGGTTGTTTCCAATCCAGGTAGCACCATACTTTCACCGTTCTTATATTTCCCAATTTTGCTGAGTGAACAAAATCCACAGCATCCCTGAAGTGCTGCTGGCTGCGTTGCCATTGTCCTGCCTGCACCACCCTGTTATAACGCTGCTGCGCAGCCACCATGCTCCTGCATTCTATTATTGAGTTGCCTACAGGCTTTTCTACATACACATCTTTACCCGCCTGGCAGGCATGTATCATTTGCAATGCATGCCAGTGGTCTGGTGTTCCTATTATTACTGCGTCCACATCTTTTTGATCCAGCATCTGCCGGTAATCTGCATACACTTTTACTTTAGAAACATCGATGTTCATTTTGGTCAAATCTGCAAGGCGTTTGTCTATAACTCTTTTATCAATATCGCAGATAGCAATAAGATTTACGCCTGGTACTTTTAAGGCTGCTACTACATTGGACCATCCCATACCGTTGATACCAATGGCACCAATATTTACCTGATCGCTGGGAGAAATTTTGTTTTTGAAAATAGCAAATACGTTATTGTCCAATAAGGATGTTAAAGCACCGGCACCAACTAATAATGATGACTGCTCTAAAAATTTTCTGCGGGATGACATATATAGCAAGTTTAAAATTTAGTTTGAAAATATTTTATTCGCTTATTACTACTGCAAGTTTTGTATTGTCTGCATTGGTAGCCAATCGTGTTATTCCCTTGAATAATACTCCCACCCCTTGCAATGATACAAGTTTCCATTGTTTATCTGTACCTATCCTGGCAAAATACAGCTCTTTACCATCACTTGTAATGATGATATTATTTTTTAACCAGGTGATATCGCCTTGTCCTCTCAATGAATAAACAATATCGTCGGCAGTGAGAGTCTTTACATCCAAACTTTTAATTTGCCAGAATTCAGATGAAACTCCCTCTAAGAAACTCATTGCATTTTGTCCGGGAATTTTATGCAGGCTTCTTCCAATCTTTCTGCTTACAATAGTGTCTTTCTTTGTATCAAGGTTATAAAAATGTAACGAATTAGTGCTACTGTCACCTAATACATATAGTAAAAGTTGATTTTTTGATGCCCATGCATGATAACCCACTTTTAAATCATTTATCAGCACTATTGGCTTGCCGCCGTTTATAGGATACTTTCCTAAATCTTGTGCACCATTATCTCTTTGAATTATACAGGAAATGAATTTACCATCCGGAGTTACTGTTGGGGAATATTCTCTCTCTCTGGTGGTGGTGAGATTGGATGTTTTACCAGTTTTATAATTGTATGTTTTTATATCGCTGCGACTGCTATCATCAAAAGAAGAATAATAAATAATTGGCATTGCCGGATGAAAGGATGGCTGATTGTCATATCCTTTGTGGTTTGTTATATTAGTTGGGTTTGACAAAACAACTTGCCCGTTCTCCATTTTTAAATCAAATAAAATTATGTCGGAGCCTGTTTGTGCAGTAGTAGAAAGACTGAATAAAATAAGAATACCGGCAAGCCATTTTTTCATAGCTCCAAGATAAAGAAAAAAGTGTAACCACAGTGGCGCAGAGGTGGGAGAAATAGGCAATGGACAATTGGCAATAGTACAGCCGGGACAAAAAATACAAGGCTAAGAGACTAAAGAGTTAAAGAGAAATACATTCCAATGTAAAAAAAATTAATGACTAACTATTTTTCCCTTTTCCCTCCTTCAAACTCTTAGCCTCTGTATTCCTTCGAATATTTTACTCCTACTGTACCGGAGAATCTTAAGATAGGTGCATGTAATTTAGTAATAGAAATATCTACTTTTCTAACCTGGGGGAAAGCTGTGTGAATTAATTCTGCCACTTCCATTACAAATGTTTCCAGCAGGCTACGGGGCTTTTGCATTTCTGCTTTCAGTAACACATATAGCTGCACATAATTAATCGTATCTGTAATATCTGTTACCGTACCTGAAGAGGGTTGGTAACACACAGTAAGGTTTACTTCAAACTCATTACCTGTCTTCCGCTCTTCTTCATACAATCCATGATGAGCAAAGAAGTAAAGCTTATGCAATTCTATGGTAAGCACCCCGTTCATCGTATCGTTTTAGTGATGACCTTTTGCACCGAGATAACGTTCTGCATCCAACGCTGCCATACAACCACTACCAGCAGCTGTTACTGCCTGCCGGTAGATTTTATCCTGCACATCGCCGGAAGCAAATACTCCTTCTACATTTGTTTTAGAAGTGCCGGGAATTGTTTTAATATAACCTGCCTCATCCATTTCAATGAATGGCTTAAAAATTCCAGAGTTGGGTTCATGACCGATGGCTACAAAAAATGCACTTACAGGAATATCCTGTTTTTCACCTGTTTGATTATTTTTTATCCGCAGCGCTTCTACTTTTGAATCACCAATCACTTCATCAGTTTCGCTATGCCAATAGATCGTAATATTAGGGGTCTTAATAACTCTCTCCTGCATTACTTTGCTTGCCCTCATTTCGCCTTTGCGCACAATCATATGTACATGAGAACATATTTTGGATAGGTATAATGCTTCTTCAGCAGCCGTATCACCGGCACCCACTATCGCTACTTCTTTTCCTTTGAAGAAAAAGCCGTCGCATACAGCACAGGCACTAACCCCAAAACCGTTCAAACGTTGTTCACTTGGCAGACCAAGCCATTTCGCAGAGGCGCCGGTAGATATAATAACCGCATCAGCTTCTATCCATTTTTCGTCATCAATCTGCACCTTATGGGTAGAACCGGAAAAATCAACTTTAGTAGCCAGTCCATAACGTATATCCGTTCCCATACGGGCCGCCTGTTTTTCAAAATGTTCCATCATAGCGGGGCCTTGTATACCCTCCGGATAGCCAGGATAGTTCTCTACTTCAGTTGTAATTGTTAATTGCCCGCCGGGTTGTATACCCTGGTATAAAACGGGATTTAATCCTGCCCTCGATGCATAAATTGCTGCCGTGTATCCGGCAGGTCCTGAGCCTATAATTAAACAGTGTACTTTTTCAATTGTGTCCATTCCAGTTCCTTTTTTTGATCCTGTAAAAATAAAACTAAATACTCATTTAATGAGTCAGCTATACGACCACCTGTATTACTTGTGTAAAACCTCAGCGGGGAATAATAATCGTTCTGTATTTCGATGCATAACCACCAAAATATCCGAGGCCACCATTACTGATATTGCTTAATACTTTGGTAGGTGTAGAAAATGGATTGCCTACACTTTGATAACTAAATTCCATGGTGCGCCAAAAATCGAAAGTAGCCTTATCAATATTCGAAAGTTTCAACGTTACCGTATCACCTTTATTAAAAAATGTATACCCTTCTTCCGTTCCATCGTTTCTGTCAATACCTCTCTCCACCTGTATCTCATAAGAGGTTCCGTCAATTACCTGGTCATCATATACAGAATTGATACCGGGATAAAACGGTTCCCTGTTTCTTTTAGTAAAGTAGCGTACATAATCTCCATAGCCGGGTTTATCAAAAGCTCTTACCATTACCGACACTTTCTCGGGTGGATTGCCAACAGGTGCGGCTTTCCAGAATAAAGAATCTATGCGTCGGGTAGTATCGGGAATAGTGGTAGTGGCTGTATATTCTTTCCCCTGCGAAACGATCCTGATAGAGTATTGCGTTTTCAATTCTCCCAAAAAAGCAGTTGCCGGGCTGGATGGATCAACGGAGTAGTAATAAAAATTATACCCTCCTGTTGGTACTGTGTATTCTTTCAGTTTATGCGTTACCGTTCCGTTGGAAACATATATTTCTGCATTACGCACAAAACTTGTTGAAAGTGTATTCAAATCTATCGCAGAAAAATAACCAAGACTTTTAGAAAGATACACAACCGGGGGCTGTCCATTTTCGATAGTGGCTTCCACCACAAGCTTTGGTTCCACTACATTAATATCAAAGTCAACAGCTCTTTCGCATGACAAAAGAAACAGTACCGGAAGAATCAATAACCTGCTAAATCTATTTTTCATACCTGCTGCAAAAATAACAGCAAATGGAGAGAAAAGTTGAAATGTATTTGATCATCCGGTGAGATGTCAGACACAACTCAAAAACAAACTCCGGTTTCGTCTTGCAACGAAACCGGAGTTGTACACTTACTAACCTATAATTCTATTAGCCCAGGTATGCTTTTAAAGCACTGCTGTAACGGGCTTTTTGTAAACGTTTAATAGCTCTCTCCTTTATCTGGCGGATACGTTCTTTTGTTAAGTCGTATTTCTGTCCTATCTGTTCAATAGTAACTCCGTTTTCGCCATCCAATCCGAAATAAGCATTTACAATTTCTGCTTCTCTTGGAGATAATGATTTCAATACACGGCGTATTTCATTTCTCAAGGAATCTTTCATTACATCATCATCAGTATCGTCACCACCTTCCAGCAAATCTCCCATAGCCACATCTTCTGCTTCGTGTACCGGTGCATCCAATGAAGTGTGACGGGTATTGCTCTGGAAAATATTATTGATTTCTGTTTCGCTCATTTCAAGCAATTCAGCTAATTCTTCCGTTGAAGGCTCTCTTTCATGCTCTTGCTCAAAGGCCATGTAAGCTTTGTTTGCCTTATTGTATGTACCGATTTTATTTTGTGGTAAACGCACCAATCTTCCCTGCTCAGCCAAAGCTTGTAATATAGATTGACGAATCCACCATACAGCATAAGAAATGAATTTGAAACCTTTGGTTTCATCGAAACGTTGGGCAGCCTTAATCAAACCAAGATTTCCTTCATTGATAAGATCGCTTAATGATAAACCCTGGTGCTGGTATTGCTTGGCAACTGACACCACAAAACGTAAGTTGGCCTGAACTAATTTGTCCAAAGCTCTTTGTGAATCAACCGGGTTACGATTGAACATTTTAATACGTTGAGCCAAGGTAGTCTCCTCTTCAGGAGTAATCATCGAGATTTTAGAAATTTCCTGGAGGTATTTTTCTACTGCCTGCGAGTCTCTGTTGGTAATCTGTGTAGCAATTTTGAGCTGTCTCATATTTCCTCTATTGATTTAAATAACTGAATAACAGACAGTATTTGTATGCAGAGTGTTGCAAGGGAGTGTGAAAATCCTGAATAAATTACCGTCCTAGTCCGTCTGCAAAAATAGCTCACAAAGCCCGTATCTCATAATGATTTGACGTTAAAATTACCCACAACTTCCACGCAAACGTTTTCATTTGTGGATTTTAGGTAGAATTCCGTGTGGGCAACGCTTTGAAGCTGTTAATGCACAATTATAACAACCTAAATCCTGCTTTTGTTTAGCTTAAAGACTGGCAGATGTGGATTTCTTTTCTTTTGATTTTTTGGCCAGGTACACCCAGATAATAACCCCGGAAAGAACCAATAAGGTGGAAATTACCTCTGCCTGCGTAGGATGAAGACCAAACAAGTTAATCCTGGTATTGACCCTGATTTTTTCGATGAAAAAGCGTTCCAGGCCGTTTAAAATGAGATAAAATGCAAATAAAGTACCCGGTATTTTAAATTTCTTTCTAACCGACCATATTACAAGGAAAAGGATAAAACAGGCCACTATTTCATAAAAAGGGGTTGGATAAACCCCAACTGGTAATTCATTACAAAATTTTATATCTGTGCACCCTTCAATTTTTACCCCCACGCCATTTACATTATGCGGGTATGTGTAAGACCACATCCAATCCGGTAACCAGCTAAATGGCTTAGGATTTACATTTTCAATGCCCCAATCACCGTCCCCGGATACCTGGCACCCAATTCTGCCTAATGAGTAGGCCAGCATCATCGTCGGGGCCATTGCATCGCCAAGATGCCAGAAACCAATTTTATGACGTTTAGCATAAAGGGCAATAGCTATGCCCGCACAAATCAGCCCTCCGTAATAAGTTAAACCCTGTGCCGAGAAAATATAATCAGAAGGATGCTTCAGGAAGTCAGTCCAGTTTTCAAAAATATCAAACAGCTTCGCACCCAACAGACCGAAAATAAGGGCCATAATGGTTATCTCTCCTACTCTGTCATGTGGCCAGATGCGCACTGTTCTTTTCTCAGGCTTACCCAGCTTTTGCTTATGTTTTTCCCACCATTTAAATCCTGCAAATAATAAACCCAGGCCAATACCAGCCGGCCAGCTACCTAATGGAGAAAAGATAAATGCCTGCGAATCTTGTGTTGCCGAACTATCCATTATAAACAAAGCCAGTATTTTAAACCCGAGCAAAAAGCCCAGCATAAAATTGAGTCCGAGATCAAGTAATGAAGCTGGTTGCCCAACCATTACCTGCATTTCTGTAGGTACAAACAAGCCTTGTTTGCTTTTCCTGCGCAGTTCATTGGCCAATACAATGGCACATATAATAAAAGCAACAGCTACAAAAAAACCGAAGGAATTAACGAAGCGAAGAAATTTCCATTCTACACCAAAAAGGTCTTTAAATGCGTAATAGAGATTGGGATACATGTAAAGGGTGTTGGTTTGTTGGGGGCGAATATACAGAAGAAAGTTACGAGTTATGAGTTTCGGGCAAACCAGTTTTGAGTTTTGAGTGGTGGATTCCTGAAACAAATAAAGCCTTCCCGATTGGAAAGGCTTAAAACTCGTTATCCGTAGCTCGAAACTTGTATATTAGTTACAATACTGATCAAAAGCACCGATAAGATTTTGTGCAATTACCTGCGCCGGACGACCTTCTATCTGGTGCCTTTCAATAAAATGAACCAACTGGCCATTTTTAAATAAAGCAATGGCCGGAGAAGATGGCGGATAAGGAGCCAGGTGCTGACGTAATGTTTTTACAGCCTCTACATCAAAACCAGCAAAGCTTGTGGTAAGGTAAGTAGGTTTCTGCGTTGCGTTGGCAACAGCCATTAATACACCTGGGCGTGCAGTACCTGCAGAGCAACCACAAACTGAATTAATCATTACCAGCGTAGTTCCTTCTTTTGATAATTGAGCCTCCACATCTGCAGATGAAAGGAGTTCGCCAAAACCATTGTCTGTCAACTCTTCTTTCATTGGTATTACTATTTCTTCCGGATACATAATATTTTTTATTTTTTATTAGAACGCAAAAGTAACGAAAATGTTCAGGAGCTGTTCATGCTTTTATTGTAGAAGAAATTATGTCAGCAAATATTCCTCATTTCGGAAATTCTGTCTTTCAGCAACACCCGATAATGCCATATATGACAGAAAAAACACTTAAAAAATGTGGTGGTACAGCATTTGAAAACCTTATACCAGCAATACAAAAACAAAAAAATAAAAATCGATAATTATGACACATGTAAAATTTAACCGCAAACCTTTCGAAGGAAGTTTCAACAATCTTGTTGACGATCTGTTTACAGAATTACCAGCGTTGTTTAAAACTGAATTTAACCAAACAGATCGAAAGGGTTTTGTTCCTGTTAACGTCAAAGAAACAGAAAAGAGTTATCAATTAGACGTAGTAGCTCCGGGATTTGAAAAAGCAGATTTTAAAGTTAATCTTGATCAAAACATTTTAACAATTTCTGCAGAGAAAAAAGAAGAAGCGAAAGAAGCAAACGAAAAACAAATCCGCAGAGAATATAACTACCGTTCTTTTAAGAGATCTTTCACATTAGATGAAAAAACAGATGCCACTAACATTGAAGCTTCTTACATTAATGGAGTGTTGACATTAAACCTTCCTAAGAAAGAAGTAGTCAAAGCATCAGCAACAGAAATTCAAATTAAGTAAGTTCTTATATAAAATATTTTAAACTTTCTCATAAGCAGTTGGTTTTGGTTTACACCCTCCGTTTCTACGGAGGGTTTCTTTTTTATACTCCATTCCCTGTTACCTGTTCACCCTTCACTGCTCCCCACTGCATCCCTGCTTTCTTCTCGTGTCTATTAAGTATTGAATCTTCCATGCTCCATTAAAACGGACTAACTGAAACGAGTTTACTCCGCAATGGCTGAATTTTCCTTTGTAATAAAAATTGTACGGCGTCCAGGCTATGGCAAGCGGGCCATCTGTCTTTATCACATCAAAAGTTATTCTTTCATCGGCATTTCCGGGAGATTCTTTGCTGATGAAATCAATAAAGTCTGAAGGCGGTTCATTTACTACCATCAGCTTGCCTTCTTTATTGCGTGAAATGGTTTGCAGCACCATGCTGTCTGCAAAGCAGCTTTTCAACATTACCGGGTCAGCATTTTTCATAGATGTAAACAACCTGTTGATAACTGTTTTAACAGAGTCTTCTGCTGTTTGTGCTTTTCCATTTTGATACACCAGTACTGTTAATGCTATGAGAAAATATTTCATGCTAAAAGATTTTATGATTTTATGGCAAATGAATTGGTTGTAAAAACGTTGGATTTATTTAACACTAAAAATAAAACCAATAATCATGCAAACAACAAGAATTGTACAGGCGGTGTTACTGATGACTATTGTGGCATTGGCTGCCAGCTGTGCTGCCAGTAAAGAATACACCAGCAAGCTTTTTAATCCACGTGTACCAGTTGCAAAAGACAGCCAGGTGCTGGCTTTGCGGTTTCTTGAACTGGATAAACTGGAAAATGCTGACAATCTTGTTTCAACAGATATAATAAATGGAGTAGATACCAACAATACAGCGGCATTAGACAACCTGGCGAAAACGTATCACCCTTCTTTACCTGATAGTGCTACTGTTGCTGCAAAAAAAATAAAATCAGATTCAGTGGTTGTGGCAGAGAAAAAAATTGTTCCTACAGAACCTGTTGCAAGAAGTGTAAACCCGGGAGAAGTGAGAAGTAAGAGAACGAGGGAGAAATAGTGAATGGTCAATAGTTAATAGTGAATATCGTGACAGGCGAAAAATCCTTAAATGATTAAATGTTGAATAGAAAAAACAGAATCCCGAATTGTGCGACCCGGCATTGGCAGGACAGGTGCAACCACCACTGATAAAATAAAAATAATAACTGTAAATATTTGCATCATTATTTATTAACGAAAAGTAAAACCCATGAAAGGAAAATTTATTCTCTCAACAATGGCAGTAGTTTCTGCTGCATTTATTTTTACCAGTTGCGGGCCAAGCCGGGTATATGCAACCAATGAAAAGCATTACCGCAATCCCCCACCTCCTCCGCAGCCCCGCTATTCTGCGCCGTCACCAAGCCGTAGCTATTATGCCACTTCGCTGGTAATTAGTCCTACACCCGGATTTACAATGAAACAAAATCCTAATGGAAGGTATTATCACATCAGCCAGCAAGGCTATACTTACTGGAAGGGCTATGACAACCGTTTTTACCTCGACAGAAGTTATTTAAACCGGGTTAGCTACAGCAAGTGGGAGTATAAGGAGTGGAAAAGGTATAGTAAACAGAGCCGATAATTGATAATTTAATAATTAACGTAAAAAATTAAAGCCTCTTTGACTCATTCAAAGAGGCTTTTTGCTATAAAACAATTATCACTTATTAAATTATCAATTCGCTATTTTATTTATATCCCAGTATCTTAAGCATACTCTGCGCCGATTGTTCTTTTGCATAAAGCCAATCAACCAATTTCCCGTTTTTATCATGTCCAACTATAACGTGTTTGGGCGAAGGAATTAAACAGTGTTTAATACCCCCATATCCACTAATCTGATCCTGGTAAGCACCAGTATGGAAGAAGCCAACATACAGCGGTTCATTGTCGCTGTCGCCATTTGTTTTGGGAAGGAACACTTCATTAATATGTTCTTCGGAATCATAATAATCATGGCTATCGCAGGTAATACCGCCCAGTACAACCCGCTGGTAATCGCCATCCCATTTATTAACGGGCAGCATCAGGAATTTTTCCCCAATGCCCCATGTATCGGGCAAGGTAGTAATGAAAGATGAATCAATCATGTACCAGGTTTCCCTGTCATTTTGCACTTTTTCTGCTATTACGCTGTAAATATGCGCCATGCTCTCTCCTACTGTAAAGCTTCCAAACTCTGTAAAAATATTGGGCATGGGAACCTTCGCTTTTTTACAGGCAGTCTTTATGTTCTTCACAATCTCAGTGATCATGAATTGATAATCGTATTCAAAGCCTAATGAATGCTTGATAGGAAATCCACCGCCAATATTAATAGAGTCTAATTCAGGGCAAATCTTTTTTAACTGGCAATACAGGTTAATTACCTTGTTCAACTCACTCCAGTAGTAGATATCATCTTTAATTCCTTTGTTTAAAAAGATGTGCAGCATTTTCAACTGGAATTTGCTTTCGTAGCCTTCTATCCTATCCACATAAAATTCCAGGATGTCTTTTGCACGGATTCCCAGTCTTGATGTATAAAAAGGAAAATTCGGTTCTTCTTCTGCCGCCACACGAATACCAAGCTTGAAGGGAACTTTTACCGAAGTGGCATAATCTTTCAGTTCTTCTTTATTATCCAGCACCGGAATTACATTAGTAAAACCAGCGTTCAGCAAGTTGGCAATACGACGTGTATAGCCTTTTTGCTTAAAGCCATTGCAGATAATATGAATGTCTTTGGTAATCTTCTTTTTGGCGTAGAGTTTTTTGATAATTTCAATATCGTAAGCATAAGAAGTTTCCAGGTGTATTTCGCTCTTCAAAGCTTCTTCTACAATAAAGCTGAAATGGGAACTTTTGGTACAGTAGCAGTAAAAATATTTGCCTTCATATTTATGCTTTTTAAATGCATTGGCAAACATGGTTTTGGCTTTTTTTATCTGCATACCAATCTTTGGCAGGTAAGTGAGCTTTAACGGAGTACCGTATTTGGCAATCAAAGCTTTTAAATCAAGACCATTGAAATAGAGGTTTCCATCTTCTACTTCAATGCCTTCCTGCGGAAAATTGAATGTTTGCTTTACCAGCTCATGGTAAGAATTGGTCATTAATGGGTTGTTCTGTTGTGCCACGTCTTTGTTTTAGTGGCTACAAAAGTAGAAGATTGAGGAATTTATGCGGAAAAAATTTTGTGTTACCAGTTGTGTTGCCCTGGTAGTTGCCATACCGGCAACCAGAAACAAAAAAATGCCGGCTGCATCCATTACGGGTGCAACCTGCATTTGATAAAAAATTGGAAACGGATAATGTTATATCGCTTAACCGCGGAAACGTGATTGCGCAGTTCTTGTATTTCTCTGGATATTCCACATGTCTGCTGTGGTGAATAAACGTTTTTTTACTGCAGGCATTTTAATGTCTGTAGCCAATGTTTCTTTTACTTCTTTTACCAGGTTATTTAATACTTCTGGTTCCATCTGGACAATAGATGGCATCTCATCAATTCTCATGATATAAGGGTTTAATTAATTACAAAATATTTGCTGAGCGATAAAAACCGGGAGAAAAACACTAAGAATCGTTAGAAGAAGTGTTGAATTCAATCATCCGCAGCATGCATGCTGTTATACTCAGACTTGAGATGCAAATGTACATAAAAAATCCCATTCAGACAAGTGAATGGGAAATATGCCATGGGAAGAATATTGTAACAAATCCAATGAAAACGTGATTTTATAAAAAAACAAACGATTGCAGCCTCTATTTTTAGTAAAAATTCGATAATCACTAAAAAAATATTGAAGACCAATTCATCCGCCAGAGAAGATTGTTCGAATAAATAGTACGAAATTATGCGGGTTGTTCTGCCTGAGTTAAGAACAATGGCAGGCCGGATTTCCAGTCACCATCTATATATAACTCAAAAGAATACCGGCCGGCCGCATCAAATTTCAGTTGGTTGAAATTGATCACAATATTAATAGATGTAAATTGTCCATTGGGGGGTGCTCCAATATTGATATTGCCTTCTATTGGCTGAATGGTTTCTTTGCCAGCGGCATCAATTAACCGGAGTTTAAAATCATGACTGCCGGATTCTTTGGCTGCAAAACGTAAACGACAGGCAATAGAACAGGCCGGGTGCTGCACGGGAAATTGATTGGCTTGTATGCTATCAAATGTGCCCACTATTGTTAGTTTAGAATTATTGTCTTGTGCAAAGTCGGATAACGTAAAGATTCTTTCCAGCACATTGGGATCCTAAGCTTAGAATTCCACGTGGACAAGTTGTCGCG